>ERZ795055.2465-NODE-2465-length-13994-cov-4.490494_pt1 | contig 13994 bp, 22 predicted proteins | sample MGYA00375139_ERZ795055 | MGnify/ENA primary metagenome ERZ795055 (study PRJEB30184, sample SAMN05720283) | anaerobic digester metagenome | isolation source: active sludge of municipal wastewater-treating anaerobic digesters | place: USA | collected 2015-01-23 ...
CTGATTAAGCTCATCCCTGTGATTCCCGGTGTATCGAAGTAATCATCCGGCGCTTCCTCCCTGCGCCATTATGGAACCGCTATCCCCGCCAGATATCATGGCCCTCTATATTAGTAATCCCGGAAATGGAGCAAAACTGTAACCCTATATTTTAAAAAACATGCTCACCTGTTTCCTGACATTCATAATTCTCCTATGGATACAAACCCGGCTGAGTTTAAGACGCGAACCGATTTCCGTTTTTGTATACCCTTGGATGAGCAGTTCGCAAATCTCTCGATCCGGCTGTTTCAAAAGGTCGAGAAGATCGGTTGGAATTGGAGTGGGCTTGTGATCGGGGAATTCTCGGCCTTCTTCGATAAGCTGGTCTAAAGAAAGCATTGAACATTCTGCATGTCGCTTCTGGGTACATTCTTTTTGCTGAATGTTGATCAAGTGCATGGAGAGGCACCTCCCCATAGCGCCCTTCCACTCTTCAGGCTTCGTCCAGCCGTTCTGTTTCTTTTGGCACCAGTAGATAAGAAGTTCCTGCCTCACATCATCTTCTTCCCACCTGGGATTCCCTTTCATCTTGCGCATGAACCCGGTGACGACATTGTTCACAACCTCATACTCTTCCTGCGTGATAACACGCGTGGACATAGGACACCTCCTTTTTGTGTCCACAATCTATATGTCAGGAATAATGCGAGGCAATGACGGAGGGCTTGCGGAGTACTTGCGGAGGCCTTGCAAAGACCTTGCAGAGACCTTGCAAGGTACTCAAGGAGGACTTACAAAAAAAGGTTAAATCTTGACCGTTTATTTTAGATAACTAATTGAATTTGACTGATGTAACGTGGGGATAAGCTATGAGAATCAATGGCAAGAAAATCAATCTGTAAATTGTCTGGTATTTTGGGGTAAGGTCAGTATCGCCACTTCCATTGATGTCTTAAGAAAAGCAGCTGTCTCAAATATCTGTAGCTATCTGTTTCTCATATCCGTGGCGGCTTTTTTGACGCTCTTAACGGCAATCGTGATGCCTAGCACGATCAAAACCACTCCTACTGCAAACAATGGCAATATCCAAGCTAAACATAAGACATACATAAAAAGTTCTTTGTCGTAATTACCTTTTATTGCTTCATACAATGTTTGTATGACGATTTGCAAATACGCCCAGACATAAACACCAGTTTGACTCATCCAGCATCCTGCTAAGATCAAACCAGCACTCAAGGACAGTAGCGCTATCGCTTGGACCTCTATCAGCACCAATGATTTTCGCTTCCCCAAGCTTGCTTCCTTTTTTAATGATCCCGTGCTTACATATTTAGTTTCGCTTTAATTGTCATCGCGCTTCTGTATCCGATTCACTTCTTAGTACTTCAACAAGATTTCTGCCGCACACGGGACACTTCCCTGGCTCGTCCATCGTCACCTCGTCGGCGGCGCATACATACTCCTTATCACTGTTATCGTCTTCTACGTCAAGGCCATCAGGCATCACGGAAACCAAACCAGCCACCTTAGCAATAGTCATTTTCATGTTATACGGGTTCCTTGAACTATAAAAAGCCTCTAGAGCATCATAATAGAATTGAGCATCGCGCCTCCCTATACGCATGGCAATATCGCGGCACAGATTCATCTTTGCTTCATAACATGTCTTTATCCATTGATAGCCATCATCTGCACCAGTTATATAATCGTCTAGCCCAGTTCCGTATTTAGTATTGTCAGCACTATAAGGCACCTTGTCTGTGATCGTTGCTTCTTTATTGGTTGTCTTTGTTTCAACCTGAGACGGCTTGTTAACCACGCTTACCACGGTGTTTGTTAATAATGCTTTCGCTTCCTCTATCGCTTCTAATCTTTCCATTGATGCAATATCCATCTTCTGAAATACACCCGTAATCCCAGAATAGCCTCCTGCCATTCTGACGTTTACTGTCACCTCACTTTGTGTCTCCTTGGTAATGTTTCCAACGATCTCTCGGCCATTTCTCAACCTGATCTTATAAACAGTAATCTTCGGTTTCACATCTTTAGACTTGGCCGTTAGCCCTTCAATCTTCGCTTTAGCTCCAGTAATGACTTGTTGTGCAGACTGAAAGAGCACCAATCCGGTCACCTTCGGAACTGTGTTTGTATTGATATCCGAAGTCTCACGATATGCTGAGGGTTTTGGATTGAAATACCTCATAAAACCGATTGTAATTGTCATTATGATTCCAACAAGAAAGATGATGGACAAAACATATCTGACTTTCTTGCGCCCAACACACGTATCCGATTGTTCCAATGTCTCTAAATTCGCAGTGTCTTCCGAGACATCTATAACACTGCCATTAATGGCATTGTCCTTGAGTTGTTTTCTCTTGTTCTCCCCTTCAACTGCCTTCTGCTCATTAATATTCGGCTTCTTAGTTATTTCAGGTTGAATGCTGATATCAGTCAGATACTCTTCACAGTATCTGCACTTAATCGCTTCATCCTGTATTTGTTCCGCGCAAAATGGGCATTTTTTCATTTCATCTCCCGACTACACCAATTCCAGCTACATCCTTACGTCCCTTGTCCAATGGGATGAAGACGCCTTGGTTGACCACCATATCTAAGGAATTTGCGATTCCATAAATACCAACTCAGCGCCCCACCGATCCAATATGCAAGAATATCAAAGAAGTCGCTTACCCCTTTCTTGAAGTACAATGGTCCAACTATTTCGAAGGCAATTGACCATATGACTAAAGGGATAACAACTTCGATAAGTCTTGGCGGCACATACACTTTACGGAAACCACATCGTTCAATCAAGAATAGTAGTAGCGGAACACAACAAGGCACTAAAAGAAAATCGTTGAAGTAGCTAGATAGCAAGGTATTTGAAAATCCAAAAACATAAGTAAGCAATCGATTCATTAAATACAGCAATAATGATCCTATAAATATACGATCTTTCAATAAGTGCTGCCATTGCTTGTGCATTATATTCCTAAGGATATGATTATTGCGGCAACAACGATTGCACCTACTATAAGAAGGAAAAGGCTACATCCACTCATCCCTTGGACACCTGGCCTCTGCGATGGTATGTTTTGTATTTCTTCGGGCAAAGCATTCATTGGGACATCTTTTCGCACTAGGTCAACGCACAAACATTTCGGGCACGACACAAAACTATCACCATATATTTTAGAGCATCGCGGACATACCATAACCGAACGGGTTGTATTTTGTTTAGATGTTGTGGAGATAGAATGCTTTGTCCTTGAGCCATCTAAATGCTCCCGACAATACCTACACTTAATCGCTTCATCCTGTATCTCTTCCGCGCAGAAAGGGCACTTCTTCATTTCGACAGCTCCCGTCTATACTTCTGTGCAACCGTGTATAACTCCAGTTTCTACTCTTTCTTACCGGCCGAACTCTTTACCACCAGTGGATATTAGATAAAGCGTTCTGCTATATGGAAAAGCAATAATCTTCCGGCCTGGCATTAATTTAGCGAATCCTCCCAGGAATACCGTGCGCCCAAGCAATGATACTTCCCCTTGCGTTTTTAACAACAAACCGTCTGCAGAACCGATGAAAGGAAGACTAGTGCCAAATCGCCAATACCATACCGTAGCACCATTGGGAACTGCTCCGATAGGTTGGATCACAAACACCCCAGTCGTGAACCACAAAATGAGTATTCCCACAATTACACCTGCGACAACAGCTCCAGTATGATTAGATCGATTTGATGATTTGTTGGCTTGCGCATCAAGTGATCCATTCAAGAATTTTCTGCAATGCTTACATTTAATTGCCTCATCCCGTATTTCTTCAGCACAAAATGGACATTTCTTCATTTTCCAACACCTCTCAATATCTATTCCCTTATCATTTCACTAATAACCGAACTTACTCCGTCTTGGCTTGTATGGATCTGTGTAACCCTTCTTTCCGGTAAAGGGATTGACATTACCTCGTGTCGACCAGTTATCAAACTTTGAGGAGTTTGGGGTGGAACTATAATGCGGCTTAACGTATGTGCCATCTTTACGGGAATATCCCTTGGTGTTTCGATATGCATACGCATCAAACGACGAGTCAATAATTAGGACCGCTAGTAACGCTACTTTAATGATTCTCATCGCTAGGGCTTCCTTTTAGGTCTCCGATAATTCTCTCGTATTTATGAGATTGTGTGCGGGTCCCCGCATCCCCGTGGTGCCGGTCATCTAAATCTCCCCCCGGCTTTATAAAATCGATCCTTAAACCAGTTCATTTTGTTATCGTTTTCTTGTGTTTTCTTTTTGTATCTCTCATCGATCTTTTCCCTGGCATATTTGGGCAAGGGAGAATTTTCAGGAAGCTTCAATGAGCGGCATTTAGCATCCCACGCACGCACATATTCATTGTAAATTTCTTTTTCACGTTCCAAACAAATATTTATTTCCTTGATTAAGTCTTCACGATATTGCCATCGCTTTTGTTCATCCTGATATACGGCTTCTATTCTAGCTTGTTGTTCTAGGTGAGCTCTCCATTCTAGAGCATCTAATCTGCTTGCCTCCTTATGATCAGGCAGAAATATGAAGAAATAATATCCCACCGACAGACTGCAAATCAATAGTGACGCTATAATCGTATTCCGTATTGCATTATCCATGTACACTATTTCCGTTCTACCGCTATTGCAGATCCAGCTTAGCCTTGATCATAAAATATCCCATGACACATATCGAGATAAAGACGATAAGCCCTATTACAAATGTGGACTTAGCAAATCCCAAAATATGGCCTCTATTTCCTCTTACTATATCTTTCGGATCTTCTTCGTAAACCGGGTTAGATATTGAGGTGGATTGCGCCAAAGCAGTCTTGTTAGGTGCAGCCAATCGTGGGGCAGAGGGAGGCTTCACCTTCTCAATGACAGGCTTTGGTATCTTCTTTTTCACGACAGGCTTTGGCATCAGCTCTTTCATGATAGACTTTTCATGAAATGATAAATAGTTCATTAATATTTTTAATTGGGCTGCTGTGTATCCTTGAGTATTTCTTGTTTCCACTATCTCTTTCGCTAGTCGCTTCTTATCAAAAAGGCTTGTTGGTAATTTCTCAGCGCATAGATCACTTGCATACGCCACACAGATCAAGATAAGAAAAGATAATAGTAACTTTCTCATATGCACCCTCCCCTTTCTTCTCTCATGCATGCTTTCAAATATTCCTTCAATTCACTTCCATTGGCCAAATATCTATCCAAACATAATTCGTTTCAATACGAACACCAGCAGAACTAAGCCTATAATTGCTCCTGCAAACTTAAGTATTCTTGGGTCTATTATTTTCTCTTCGCTTTTGCTTCCTTCTTCTTTATTGAGCGATTCAAGCTTATACTCTGCTATAGCGTTTAGTCTTTTCTGTTCTTCTAATTGGTTCTTGAGTTGCTGATGTTCCAGCAACAACCGTTTTTGAGCTTCTTCATCTCTGATTTTCTGGAGCTTGTCCTCAGCTAAAACGTTTAGTCTCTTTTGCTCCTCTAATTGAGCCCTAAGTTGCTGTTGTTCCTGCAACAACCGCTCTTGAGTTTCCTCATCTCTAAATTCATGAGGCTGGCTCTCTACTTCCGCATTTACGCTTTCCGGCTCTACTATTTGGTTCTTGAGTTGCGGCTCTTTTCTAATTTGTTCTACACGACCCGGCGCTTTGTTGATTCTTGCTTCATTCTCAGCTTTATCGTAGCCATTTTTCTGCAGAATATTCAATGCTTTGAGTTTTACCTTATTCTGCGATGCCGGCAAATATTTAAAGATTTTAACGATCTCAGTATATGTATAAGCAGTAAACGTTCTTTCATATCGTTGTCTATGAGGGCCAAATCCACCATAATGTACTTTCCCTGAACTATCATGCTCAGAATCAAGAATTTCTGACAGAATCTTCCTTGCTATAGCTTTTCTTTCTTGAACTGTCTTGGGTATTTCATTAGCGTGGAGCATCCCTGTACAGGCCATGAGCGCTATAAGCATCAAACATATTGTCCTCATCGAACACCCCCTAATGCCACAGCACTGCCTGTTCGTCCCATCCGTTCACACTGAACGTAACTTCCTTACGCCAATTCCAATAAGGCTCAATGCTTTCTTATGTTTCTTTGGTCTTTTGGATGCAAAGTTTTGTTATAATTCTTCTTCTTTTGTTCTTGCTCATAAAGAATCTCTTGAAGTCTAGGGCTAGGTATTCCGTAATGCATTGTCCATGCTCACTCCAAGCCCCACGTTTCTTACGTACCACTCATTTTGTTATTAACAACATCCATACTAACAATGCGAGAGATGATATTACGGCCCCAACTATTGATGTAATTAGCCCCGCAATTGTGATGCCGCCTAAATATATCTTGCTCTGCTTAACAGATAATATTATCCCAAAGATTCCCATTAATATTCCAAGCACTCCAACAAACCAACCTATACTAATGCTTAAAATGCCAAGGACTAACCCTGCGATCCCCAATCCCTCATTTTTCTCACTCATTTCCACAGCCCCCGCCTCCTTGCCCGCGCTTTCTTGTATGCTTCCTGGAATAACTCGGCGTATTTCACATTCGGCGGTAGCGTCATCGGGGAAGCGTAGCCCCCCTTGATTATCTCCTCGTTCAGCATCCGCCCATCCTTGAGATAGACGTAGGCAAGTAACCGCCCGTACTTGTCACGCTTCTGAACGTCAAACTCAAGCCTTACGTCATAGCCCTTTTTTACAAGGCTTTTAGTATAGGCTGTAGCCTTCTTGCCGAGTGCGGTGATGGTCTCCACGTCCTCGCCCGATCTGCGGGCGTCCTTCTTGGCTTTGGCGTTCTTCCGGCTCTCGGGCGTGTCTATGCCAATGAGACGCACCCCTTCACGGTCGCCCCTGTATATGACCTTGAGCGTGTCACCGTCCGTGATCTTGTCCACCAGTGCGGTCTCAAGTGCCTTCTCAACGGCTTGTAGCGGCGTAGAAAGGGCAAAAAGGAGTCCGATGGTGGCTATGCCCTTAAAAAACACTTTAACGGCGTTTCTGCTCATCGTATGCCTTGTTTGTGCAGTTCTTCCCTAACCAGTTGTTTGTCTGTCATATATCCCCTTTAGCTTTCGGTTCCGCCTGTATTACTTGTTCTCTCATTTTTTTAAATAATACCGCTAGAACAATTGATACCCCAATTACGACCCCATCCAGCACAAATAATTTATATATAAATTCTCTCCGCTGTTGGGTTATCTCGGAAACCTTAAAATCTTCATCTGAACGCAGATATCTGTTAAACGCCACGCCCATGGGGCTCCTTAAGCTTTCATCACTGTACTCGTCACTCATGACAGACGACTGCTCTAAGTCTCTTTTTACTTCCAAGTATCTTTTATAATCAAGGTATCTTTCGTAATCGAAGCTCTTGACGCTCTTACCAGTTGATATCATTAAGTCTCTATCAGCCTTGTTTTTCTCGAATTCCTGTTTTGCTTCCAAATATGTTTTATATCGGGAATCGGTCATTTCCCTGGCATACCTTATAACATCGTTAACCCTTTTCAGATTCGGGTAGGTAAAGGCATGTGTCCCAACACATACTATTATTGCCATCAATACAAATAACATTTCGCTATGTTTCACACCCCTTCCCTTTCTCACATCCCCTCCTGTTTCTATGTCCGCCCTGCCTGTATTGTGTGTTATGTCCGTATTGCTCATAATGTCCGCTATGTTGTGTTAACGGACATTGACCCTGTAAATACAAAAAGGCAACCCCCAATCCGAGGATTGCCTTCGATTATGTTGTTATTGTATTCACTACCAGGTCCTTGTGTGTGACTACGTAGCAGTGAATATCATATCACTTATCGACACCGTTTTGTATTGCTATTTCCCTGCCGACTTCACACAGTAGCGTAGGATAAATAACAAGGTGAGGAAAATATATGGGAGTTCTCCTAAAGTCCAATTTCCACAAAAATTATAGCGGCGTGAGAGCCGGATTTTCACCCTCATAAGCCATGCCACCCCCACCGACGGCGGTTTTTTAGGCGACTCAATAAGCTAATAATACTATTCGGAAGAAAGCGTGATTATATGCCCAAAGCGAACCGCGTGATAGGGCAACTAAACCACGATCCCCAAATACTCTTTTAGTCTGTTTCTATACATTTTGATTGGTTTAGTTCTATCCCGCTCCCAGTTAACTATAGTCATCTCATCTACTCCCAATTCCCTTGCTATGTCAGTTTGTAATAGGTCTCTTTCAAGCCTTGCCTTCCTGATCCTCTGTCCCAATGTCTTATCGGGGTAGCGAGAGACTTTGAATATAAGCTTTAGGGGTTGGTTTTCGGTTTGTTTGTGGAACGAGTGGCTACGGGCACGGGTTCATCGAGCATACCAGCATAAAACGCGAGGGGAACGATACCGAGCGGCGCGCGCGCGATATATGGACCGTCCTGTCCTCGAGCGGCTGGCGCAGCGCCTCGAGCGCGTCCCTGCGGAACTCGGGAAGCTCGTCGAGAAAAAGCACGCCGTTATGGGACATGCTTACCTCGCCGGGGAGCGGATAGCTCCCGCCGCCGACGAGTCCCGCCGACGATATCGAATGGTGCGGCGCGCGGAACGGCCGCTCGCGCACGAGCCCCACGCGGCCACGGAGCAGGCCCGCGACGCTGTGTATCGCCGTGGTCTCGATCGATTCCTCCGGCGTCATGTCGGGGATAATCGTCGGCAGCCGGCGCGCCAGCATCGTTTTCCCCGAGCCCGGCGGGCCGATCATCAGGACATTGTGCCCGCCCGCCGCGGCAACCTCGAGCGCCCGCTTGACGTGCTCCTGCCCTTTGACGTCCGCAAAATCATCGTCGCGCAACGGCTCCCCCGCCTGCGGAATGCCGTCATAACGCACCGGAGCGATCGCCGGCCCGCCGCTAAGCACGCCGACCGCGTCGCCCAGCGTCCTGACCGGGTATGCATCGACGCCGTCGACGACGGCCGTCTCGTTTACGTTCTCGAAGGGGACCACGACCTTCCGTCGTCCCCACCGGTGCATGCCGAGCGCGACCGGCAGGCAGCCGCGCACCTGACGCACCGACCCGTCGAGGGCGAGCTCTCCCATAAAAAGGTAGTCTGTGATCAGCTCCGGGGGGATCTGTCCCGACGCGGCGAGAATGCCGACCGCGATCGGCAGGTCGAAGCACACCCCCTCTTTCCTGACGTCGGCGGGCGCGAGGTTGACCGTGATCCGCCGGGCGGGGAAAGTAAAGCCGCAGTTGTGGAGCGCCGCCTTGACACGGTCCCTGCTCTCCTTGACCGATTCGTCGGGCAGGCCGACGACGATCATGGCGGGGAGACCGGACGAGATGTCGACTTCGATCTCGACCAGGTACGGATCGACCCCCAGGACGCTGCCTGAAAAGACCTTCGCGAGCATGTTCCTCCGGAAGCGGACGGCGCCGGATCAGGGTCTGATGGGAGATGATGGTTCGAACCGTTCATCGGGCGATAAAAAGGTGTCTGCGTCGAGCGATCGCGGCTGCTTGCCGTCCTGTGGCACTGACGAGCATCCGGCGCAGCAAAGCGCGACCATCAGCATGGCAATAAGCGCAGACCGATTCACCGGAATACCCCGTACTAAACGGACAGGCGTCAGAACTCCATCCGTATTTTCTTATTGTTCTTCATGTCAACCTGGACATCGTTGCCCATGACATCGACGTTGCGTTCCTTGAAAAATTCTTTCCCCGCGTTATCGACCGTCTTGCCGATCCCGTCAGCGGTCTCTCCCGTTGTCACGCCGGTCACCGCGCCGCCGGCGGTATCGGCCGCGCCCTTGACCACCGTCCCAGTGCCGTCCGCGACGTCTTTCACGATCGCACCGGTACCGTCGGCGACGCCCTGCGCGACATCTCCGCCTGTCTTAAGAGACCCGTCTACGACCTTCTCCGGTGTCGAACAGCCCGGAACAAGCATGCAAGACACCAGCGCCAGTAGTGCGATCGACAGTGTTTTCTTCATGATCTGCTCTCCCTTTGTAATGTTGAGGCCTTGTCGGGAGCCCTCCCCCCGGCCGCCGCCCTCAGATATCTTTATTATCCGCATGGTCTTTCACGGCGTATCCGCTTTCCTGGCGGTCGTGATTGACCTTGTTCTTTTTGAGATACGCGTCGTAGACGTCGCCTGCGCTCATACCGAGGACCTGCGCAAGCGAAATAAGGAAATGGAACATGTCGACGACCTCGACGCGCGCGTTCTGCTTGTCGAACGTCTGGTAGCGCGCCCACCACTTCCACGGCACGCTGTCGGTCAGCTCGGCCAACTCCTGGGAAAGAGCGCGGTTGTAGTTCAATATCCACTGGACCTTCTGGTCGTCGTCCATAGCGTCGGTATCGACGCCGATCCGTTTGTTCAGCGTCTTTTGCATGGTAAACAGCGATTCGAGTTTGTCTTCAGCCATCGTTCACTCCGCGTTAAACGCATTCCGTATGTGCGTAATATCCTGCCCGTCAGAACGGCCCAATTCTACTGCAATCACATCGAAACGACAATCTCTATCTGTTGCGCCGTTGCGGTGCAGGTAATAGCGCGCCGCCTCGACGACCCTGCGCTGTTTCCGGGCGTCGACCGCTTCCGCGGCGCCGCCGCAGGCGCAGGACCGCCTCGTCTTGACCTCCACGAAAACGACCGTCCCCCCGTCCAGGGCAACGATATCGATCTCTCCTCTGCGCGACCTGAAATTCCTTTCGAGGATCGCGTACCCCCCGCGCCGGAGGAACTCCTCCGCAAGCGCCTCGCCGCCGGCTCCCAGTTCTCCTCGTGCCGTCATTGGTCCCACGCAAACACCATCTGTCTAACCGGTTCGAAGCTGTTGCGGTGGATCGCGCACGGCCCGTGCATGCGGAGGCGGTCGAGGTGAAGCTTCGTGCCGTAGCCTTTGTGAATCGCGAAACCGTACGAGGGGAACTGCCCGTCATAGCCGACCATGATCTCGTCCCGGGCCACCTTGGCGACGATCGACGCCGCGGCGATGGAGAGGCTGCGCGCGTCTCCGCCGACGATGGCAACCTGCTGAGCGCCGAGGTCGGGAACCGGCATCCCATCGACAAGGACGGCGTCCGGCCGGGCGGGAAGGCCCGCGAGCGCAAGCCGCATCGCGCGGTGCGTCGCCTGCAGGATATTGACACGGTCGATGACGGCCTCATCGACGATACCGATGCCGATACCGACGGACGGCTCCTTACGCAGGCAGTCGCGGATAGCCGACCGAACTTGTGAGGAGAGCTGTTTGGAGTCTCTGATCTCGCTGAGGAACTGGGGAAGCGATCCGAGGTCGTCGAGCCGCGGCAGGGTGACGGCCGCCGCGACCACCGGGCCAGCAAGCGAACCTCTGCCGGCCTCGTCGACGCCGGCGACGGACGCGAAGCCGCGCGCGTACTGCGCGCGCTCGTACGCACACATCGATTCAGCGCTTTCTACGGTTCCGGAACGCACGCTGTCCCCGCACTGCCGGCGCCGCGGGCGTACCGCGGCGCGGATTGACCGCCTACTTGCTCTTCTTCGTGTGTTCTTTCTTTGCCTCTGCCGCGGGAGCAGCCGGCGCGGGCGCTGCGGGCTTTGCTTCTGCCGCAGGAGCAGCCTGGACCGTCTCTTCGCCGACGATGACGACTTTCTTCTTTTCCTTGATCCTCGAAGCCTTGCCGACCTTCTCGCGGATGTAATAGAGCTTTGCCCTGCGCACTTCGCCGCTCTTCGTCACCTCGATCTTCTCGATGCGCGGCGAATGGATCTGGAACACGCGCTCGACCCCCTCGCCGAACGAGATGCGCCGGACGGTGATCGACTTGTTCATCCCCGCGCCTTTGATGGCGATGATCGTTCCCGAGAACAGCTGGGCGCGCTCTTTGTCGCCTTCGACGATCTTCACGTTCACGTTGACGACGTCGCCTACGCGGAGCGCCGGGATATCTTTCTTGAGCTGCGTAGCGTTCAACTTCTCGATGATGTTCATTTCGCTTCTCCTCTTTTTTGTTTGCCCGTTATATGATCGCCAGACAGCAGGTCTTTCCGCCGCTCGCGCGTCCTCATGAGCGCCTGCTCCCGGCGCCACGCCATGATCTTCGTATGGTGCCCGGACAGCAACACCTCCGGCACCTTCTGCCCCCGGAATTCCACCGGTCGCGTGTACTGCGGCCAATCGAGCGTCTCGCCGCAAAACGAATCCTGCCTGACCGACTCCTCGTCGCCGACAACCCCCGGGACCAGCCGCGCGACCGCGTCGATCACGACCATCGCCGCAAGGGCCCCGTTGGTGAGCACGTAATCCCCGATTGAGATCTCCCTGTCGGCCAGCCCGCGTATCCGCTCGTCGAAGCCCTCGTAGTGGCCGCAGATGAACAGCAGGCGCTTCTTCCCCGCCAGCTCGCGTGCCGTGCGCTGATGGAACGGCTCGCCGTCCGGCGTCATCATGATCACGACGGTATTGCGCTTTTTCAGCGCCTTGACCGCGCGGTAGACCGGTTCGGGCTTCATCACCATGCCGGGGCCGCCGCCGTACGGCCGGTCATCAGTTATCTTGTGCTTTCCCTCCGCGTAGTCGCGTATGTTATGCGTCGTTATGTCTACCAGCCGGCGCTCGCGCGCCTTGCCGATGATGCTCTCCTCCATATGCCCCGCGAGCATGCCGGGAAAGAGCGTCAGGACATCAACCGTCAGGAGCGCATTATGCTTTCTTCGCACCGGACTCGGCCTTTTTCGGAGCCGCGCTCTTCTTGGCGGCACGCCACTCGGCGATAATGCCGCTCTTCTTGAGCATGACCAGAACGCTCTGGGACGGCTTCGCGCCCTTGTCCATCCAGTGAACGATCCGTTCCTTGTTCAGGTTGATGTTGTCTTTCTCTTTGCGCGGGTCGTAATCGCCCAGCTTTTCGAGGATCGCCCCGTCGCGCGGGCGGCGCGAATCGCACGCAACCAGCCGGTACGCCGGCCTTTTGTTCGAACCTATCCGTGTGAGCCGTATAACAACTGCCATGATAACCCCTCCCTGTTATGGTCTTATTCAACGCGCTTGATCTTCGCACCAAGCGCGGACAACTTTTTCTCGATCTTGTGGTATCCACGATCGATGTGATAGATGCGGCTGATCTCCGTTTCCCCGTCCGCGACAAGGCCGGCAAGGACCAGCGCCGCCGACGCGCGCAGGTCAGACGCCATCACGGGCGCGCCGGAAAGCGTCTGCACGCCCTTGACGATCGCGCTCTGCCCTTCGAGCGAGATATTGGCCGCCATCCGGTTCATCTCGGAAACGTGCATAAAGCGCTCCGGGTATATCTTCTCGGTGATCACGCTTATCCCCTTGGTGACCGACATCAGCGCCATCATCTGCGCCTGCAGGTCGGTCGGGAACCCCGGGTACGGCAGCGTGATCACGTCGACGACCTTCAGCTCGCCCGTCGCGGTGACGCGCATCTCCTCGCCGGTGCGCTGCACCTTGACGCCGATCTGCTTAAGCGTGTCGAGCAGCGCGTGCAGGTGATCGGCGCGGGCCCCGCGGACCTTCACGTCGCCTTTGGTGATGGCGGCGGCTATGACAAACGTGCCCGCCTCGATCCGGTCGGGGATGACCGTATGCTCGGCCCCCTGCAGCTTGCTGACGCCGTGTATCTTAATAATGTGAGATCCGGCCCCTTCGATACGGGCACCCATCTTGTTCAGGAAATCGGCGAGGTCGACCAGCTCCGGCTCGCAAGCCGCGCTCTCGATCGTCGTGGTTCCCTTCGCCTTCACCGCGGCCATCATCACGTTCGCCGTCGCCAGCACGCTCGAGCCGAACCGACCGCCCAGAAAGACATCGTTGCCTGACAGGCGCGGCGCGCGCACGACCACATATCCGTGCTCGATATCGACCCTCGCGTTGAGCGCCTCGATCCCCTTGAGGTGCAGGTCGATCGGACGCGGGCCGATCACGCAGCCTCCCGGCATCGAGACCTTCACCTTCTTGAACCTGCCCA
>ERZ795055.2467-NODE-2467-length-13977-cov-4.386439_pt1 | contig 13977 bp, 5 predicted proteins | sample MGYA00375139_ERZ795055 | MGnify/ENA primary metagenome ERZ795055 (study PRJEB30184, sample SAMN05720283) | anaerobic digester metagenome | isolation source: active sludge of municipal wastewater-treating anaerobic digesters | place: USA | collected 2015-01-23 ...
GCATCCGATAAACTGAGGATAATGCCTGCAGGCAGTGATTTCAGCGAAATGGTGGACTGGGCATTTTCCGGTAACAGGTAAGAGGGAACCGGCATCCTGTCGCCTTTTGCCTGTAGCCTTATGTCTGTCGCCTTTTGCCTTTCACCTTTTGCCTTTCGCCTTTTGCCTTTTAAATACACTTCAATCAATTAACATACAACCTATGAAAAACCTCCGATTCTTAATCATGATCCTTCCGGTACTTTTTCTGATTGGATGTACAGAAAATTCCGGAAAGAAAACCTGGTCTGTAAACGACCTGGAATATCTGGAAACACAGGGTTTTAATGTACTGGTATTTCATAATTTCTATCCTGAAGGGGACCAGGGAGGAATTGAGTTTATCCAGCATGACGACCGTACAGCTTCTAACGGTTACATTAATGTTGATCTTACCGGGGAAAAAAGATTTCCAAGGCCAGAAAAAGCTGAAAGGAGAATTGACAGGGAGAAGGGAATTATTACTGCTACAGTAAAAACACCAGAGTTCAATTTTAAATATGATGTTCGTGTATGGGCAGAAGGTGATAATGTTCACCTCGCTGTTGATCTTGAGAAACCAATACCTGTCGAGTGGAAAGGCAGAGTGACTTTTGATCTGCAGCTGTTCCCTGTGAATTACACAGGTAAAAGCTGGCTTCTCGGAGGAAAATCCGGTGTGATACCTGTTGAAGGTATGGGACCTATGCTTACCCTGCCTGACGGAAGAATTAGATCTGCAGCAATGGCAAGGGGCAAAAAGCTGCTTATGGCCCCTGAAGATCCGATGATTAAGCTTCAGATAGAACAGGTAAACGGAGAACTGTCTCTTGTTGATGAAAGGAACAATAGTCTTTCAGGCTGGCTTCTTGTGCGTTCAGAAATTCCTGAAGGTGCTGATAAAAATGCACTTGAATGGATAATAACTCCCAATATCAAAAAAGACTGGCTTGCCAAACCTGTTATAAGCATATCACAGGCAGGATATCATCCTGAGCAGGTAAAAAGAGCCGTCGTTGAGCTTGATTCAAAAGATAATAATATTTCATCTGCAATCCTTAACAAGTTCGGAGATGACGGCAGCATGAAGAATGTTCTGGCTTCAACACCTGCCGAATGGGGTAAGTTTTTAAGATACAAATATGTAGTATTCGATTTTACTGCCGTTAAAGATCCTGGTTTATATACTGTTAAATATGGAGATATAACCAGTGAACCATTTTACATTGGCACTGATGTTTATCAGAGGTCGGTATGGCAGCCTACGCTTGAGATTTATTTCCCGGTTCAGATGTGCCACATGCGGATCCGCGACCGTGCAAGGGTATGGCATGGAGCCTGTCACCTTGACGATGCTGTTCAGGCTCCGTCAAATACAATACATGTCGATGGTTACAGAACTTATGCAACCACCGAGAATCAGTACAAGCCATTCACCCCGGTGCCATTTATGAACAAGGGAGGATGGCATGATGCCGGTGACAATGATCTTGCGGCAGGTTCGCAGGCTCAGACAACACTCTTTCTTGCACTGGCAGGTGAGGAGTTCGGCATAAATGTAGACCAGACTACTGTAAAGAAGGATGCCATGCTTGTTGAACTCCGCAAACCTGATGGCATTTCTGACCTTCAGCAGCAGATAGAGCATGGTGCACTTAACCTCCTCTCCGGTTACAGGGCATTCGGACACTCATCAGTTGGAATCATTGAAACAAGAGAGGGCAGAGGCTTCCTGGGAGATGTGGCTTCAGTATCTGATCAGCTTCTTTATGATTCATCACTTAATCCTGATGAGGTAAGAGGTACCCGCTCAGGTAAACCTGATGACAGATGGGTTGTTACAAATAAGGACTCAGCTCTTGAATATGAGGTGATTGCAGCTCTTGCATCAGCATACAGACTGCTCAGGGGCTACAATGACAAGCTTGCTGAGGAATGCCTTGCCACAGCCATAAAAGCCTGGAATTATGAACAGACACATGAACCTGTAATCCAACCGAATGCCTATGTCCCGCGTAATCTCAAAGAGCAGGAATTCATGGCAACTGCAGAACTCGTCGTAACAACAGGAGAGCAGAAGTATAAAGACAGGCTTAACCAGTTGCTTCCTGTTGTAAAGAAGTCGCCCGGTGATGTTGCATGGGCTGCGGCAAGAGCATTGAAGATAATGAACAATGAAGAATTCAGGGCAGGCCTTATTGAAGCTTTGAAGCCATATAAGGAAAAGCTTGATTCCACGCTTGCAACAAATCCTTATGGAGTACCATGGAAACCCAGGATATGGGGAGTAGGATGGGATATTCAGGAATTCGGAGCAACACAGTATTACCTTTCAAAAGAATTTCCCGATATGTTCAGCAGGGAGATAGTGTGCAATGTTGTGAATTATGTTCTGGGTTGTCATCCTGGTTCCAGCACATCATTTACATCTGCCGTTGGCGCCCATTCAATAATTCCTGCCTACGGATTCAATATGCACTGGTGGTCTTATATCCCGGGAGGAAACGTATCGGGTACTGCCCTTATATATCCCGATTTTCCTGAAATGAAGGAACCGTTCCCATACCTGTGGCAGCAGACAGAATATGTTATGCCTGGAGCTTCAACTTATATCTTCTGCGTACTGGCGGCAGATAAATTATTGAATAATAAATCATTATGAGTAATAAATATATGATTATGAAAAGATTTTATACTACACTGGCAGCTGTCGGAGCGATAATTCTTCTGACTACCTACTGTTCTGATGATCAGTCGGGAAAGAAAATGCTTGTTAATAATAAGCAGTATCTTGAGAAACCCGGACTTACTGTCCTTGCCTTTCATGATTATTATCCTTCCGGTCATCAGGGAGGCATTGAGATTATTCAGCATGGAGAAAGAATTGCATCAAATGGCTTTATCAGGATGCAAGCTGTAAACGGTAAAAGGATCCCTGATCCTCTTACAGCTGTTCGTGAAATAGATTCTGTAAAGAATTTAATAAAAGCAACTGTAAATTATGACGACTTTGGATTTAAATACTCAGTGAGGATCTGGCCGGAAGGCAACAATATCAGGCTGGCAGTGGACCTCGACAAGCCCCTGCCCGAGGAATGGAAGGGCAAACTCGCCTTTGACCTTGAGTTTTTCCCTCCCCTCTATGCAGGGAAATCATGGCAGTTGGGTGAATCATTCGGTTACATCTCAAAGCAGACTCTGGGGCAGAAATACAAGGATGAAGATGGCAACTACAGGCCTGTTCCCATGGGGTCGGGAAGAATATTTACCCTTGCCGGGGAAGATCCTGAAAGGAAGGTAGTCATTGAAAGTCCGGAGACTGACCTGGTACTGACAGACAACAGAAGTACTGGTTATGGGAACTGGATTTCAGTAAAATCAATAATTCCGGCTGATGTTACAGAAAATGCAATTGAATGGACAATAACACCAAATGTAATTCCGGGATGGACGCGGGAACCGGTAATTTCGGTTTCTCAGGTTGGTTATCATCCGGCACAGACAAAAAAAGCAATAATAGAGCTTGACCGCTGGGCAAGGAAAACCGGGAAAGCATCACTCGTAAAAATAGGCGAAGGAGGTGAGAGCAGGGAGGTTCTTTCTGCTTCTCCCGCTGATTGGGGAAGTTTCCTGGCTTATAATTATTCAGTATTTGATTTCTCTTCTGTTACTGAACCTGGAATGTACATGGTTATTTATGGAAAGACAAGATCATACCCCTTTGCAATTAAGAAGGATATTTTCAGCAGCGGAGTATGGCAGCCGACACTGGAAGCATATTTCCCGGTTCAGATGTGTCATGTAAAGGTAAAGGACAGGTCTCAGATCTGGCATGGAGCCTGTCATCTGGATGATGCGCTTCAGGCTCCGACTGACTGGCAGCATGTGGACCAGTATCATCAGTATCCTGCAAAAGACACAAAATATGATGTTCAGACACCCATACCTTACCTGAATGTTGGCGGTTGGCATGATGCAGGAGATGATGATCTTGCGGCCGGCTCACAGGCAAGCACAACCCATTATCTGGTGCTTGCCTATGAACTGTCTAAAAACCAGACAGATCAGACTTATGTTAATTTCGAAGATAAATATGTTGAGATGTACAAGCCTGATGGTGTTTCAGATTTTCAGCAACAGATAAAGCAGGGCGCCCTGAGTCTTCTTTCAGGTTACAGGGCTGCAGGCCATAGCTTTCATGGGATAATTGCTAACAAGGAAGGCAGGAATCAGACAGGTGACTGGGCATCTCAGACAGATCAGCTTTTCTATGATCCAAAGCTTAAGCCGAACCAGAAAACAATGACTCACTCGGGAGTTAATGACGACAGATGGGCTTTTACAAACAGGGATACCGGGCTTGAGTACAAGGTTGCTGCAGCTCTGGCAGCTGCTAGCCGTGCACTTGCGGGTTTTGATGACAAGCTGGCAAAGGAGTGTATTGAGACTGCACGCAAAGCCTGGGAGTATGAGCAGACGCATGATCCTGTGCTTACTCCGGCTGAGTATGTGCCCAGAGACACTAAAGTACAGGAAATACTTGCAACATCAGAATTATTTTACACAACAGGAGAAGAGAAATATGCTGCTCATCTCAAGGCTTTATTACCGGAAATTGAAAAAAGTGCCCCGAGAGGAGTATGGAGTGTGGCAAGGGTTGCCGATAAGATTAAAGATGATGCATTCAATAAGGGTATCAGATCAGCTCTTGAAGCATATAAACCTAAGCTCGACTCAACACTGGCATCAACACCCTTTGGTGTTCCCTGGAGACCTGCTGTATGGGGCGTTGGCTGGAATATCCAGGAATTTGCAATGCAGCATTATTTTCTTGTTAAGAAGTATCCGGATCTCTTCGATCGTGAACCTGTACTCAATGTAGTTAATTATGTGCTTGGTTGCCATCCTGGTTCATCCACCTCGCTTGTTTCAGGAGTGGGCCCGCGCTCAATACTTATAGCATTTGGGGTTAACAGGACAATGGAAGGGTATATTCCCGGTGGCATGGTATCAGGTACAGCACTTATACGACCAGATTTTCCTGAACTAAAGGAAAACACTCCGTATCTGTGGCAGCAGACGGAATATGTTATGCCAGGTGCGGCTACATATATTTTCTGCGTTATGGCCGCGGACCTGTTACTTGGAAATTAAACTAAGGCAGGCTGTTTCAGAATTTAATTTATCTGACTTTTGAAATAGCCTGCATTTTTTATTCCGGGCCTCCGTCCCACCATACCTTTGTAGTCAGTTCATCAGGCATTGTTGCACCTGTTGTATAATTGGGATTGACTGAAGCTTCATTCGGCAGCAGTCTTAATTTTGTTGGTATTGTACCGCCTGTGATGTTTGAGGAATATGTAACAGGTAAAAGATTTGGGTATCCGGTCCTTCGCCAGTCAGACCATGCTTCCCACCAGTTCATGAATTTGCTGACCCACATCTGTTCACCTGTCATTTCGAGGGCAGGCTTTGCCACTCCGTAAGGAAATGTTGCAAGATATTGGTTTACAGCTTCATCTGTCACTGCCAGGGAAATATCATACTTAGTATACATTTGCATGGCGAGTCTCACGCCTTCGTTATAATATTGTTCAGCAGTTCCTGTAATGCCTGTTCCGATATCTCTTTCGAGGGCTTCCGCCAGAAGAAATTGTGATTCAGCGGCATTCATTAACTGGTAAGGCTCGTCAGATTGAAGCAGCTTCGGATTTACTCTTGAGAATAACTTATAATCAAGAACCGGTTTTCCGTATATTGCATCGAGCATTGGCTGATCAAGGCCATTTGGCATTCCGGCCTGTTTAAGCGGATCAGTACCATCCGGAAATGCTGTCCATCCGCTTGTTGTCCATTGTGCAATACCCCCGCTCAGTATCATTAATCTGGGATCATCATCTTTTGTGTCATTCTTGTCGGGCCCCATCAGCCAGTCAATAAGTGTTTTGCTCAGGAAGGAATTCTGTCCGCCATCGCCCGGCTGAAAGGCACGCGAAATTCCGTTCTGGTTGACTGTTTTTAAAGGAGTCAGTGACATTGGTACCCAGACATTATCAGCGTTACTGTTCATTACCCCGCCCTGGAAAGCCTTTGTAACATATTCAGCTGCCATTTTCTGATCAACATTCGATACTCTCATTGCAAGCCGGAGCATCAGGGAGTAGCCCCATTTCTTCCATTTCGATATATCACCCCTGAAAATAATATCAGCTGCAGCAAATCCTTCATCCATATTGTCTGAGCTCAGACCGGTGCAAGCTTCATCGAGCTCCCTGAGCAGGTCAGCATATATATCTTTTTGTTTATCATAAGCAGGATTCAGAAAACCATCAAAAATTCTGTTTGCTTCCGTATAAGGTATGTTGCCATACCAGTCGGTAAGCCTGTGAAAGTTCAGTACCCTTAAGATTCTTGCAGCATGCCTTGTATTAATTTTTCGTCCTTCAAATTCACCTCCAGGTTCCGTTTTTCTTAATATTTCCCGGGTTCTGTTGCCCACATCTGTAAAATACAGTTCGAAAGGCGCAATTGAAGGTTCGATATAATTCAGATATTTGTCGCCGGTACCGGGAGATTCAGTATTGAGTGTTGCAAGCTGCTGGATGCAGTGTCCGCACATTATTATATTTGTTCTGAGATCAGCATACATGCTGCTTTCTGAAGATCCGTTCGATGCCGTTCCCAGCTCAGCAGCAGTAAAAAAGTAATTCACATCCATATTAACTGCATTCAGAGGTATATTAAGGTCATGAAGCTCGTCAGTGTCACATCCTGTTAAGAATATCAATAAAGCAGATAATATCCCTGAAGTTTTATAAGAATGTTTCATAAATTCCTGATTTAGAATATTAAAACACTATTTTCAGATTGCAGCCATAGGTTCTGGTACCCGGTAAGCCAAAGTAGTCAAGACCTCGTGCATTGGAAATATTGTAACTTGACTCCGGATCGACATTCTCGACCTTGTTGTAGAGGATTGCAAGGTTCCTTGATACAAATGATATTTCAATAGTTTTAAGTGATATCTTATTCAATAGTTCAGGAGGCAGGCTGTAACCGAGCGAGACCTGCCTGAGTTTGATAAATGAAGCATCATAGATGAAGCTTGCCTGATCACATTCTCCAAGGTTTTTCCAGTAATTATATATCTGTTGCTGGTTCAGGTCCAATGTGATAGGTTCATAGACTGGTTTGTTATCGCTGTTTAAGCCTGTCTGCCTTACACCTTCAATATGAAAACCGCCTTCCCTGTCAGTGAGTGTCCGTTTAGTAAGTCCGGATAGTGTGAGTTTCACATTGGTGCCGGAATACAATTCACCACCAGACTTGAAATCAATTGAAATGCCAAGAGTTATCCTTTTGTATGTTAATGAATTGCTGAGTCCTCCTGTAATTTCAGCGTTGCCATTTCCCAATATGCTTAGCTCATCTGATCTTACTGGCTGCCCGTTTGAATCATAAACTTTGTTTCCATCGCCGTCAGTCTTTTGAACATAACCGGTGATCATTGCAAAGGGATAGCCCACAATATGCTTTACAAAGACTGTCCTGGTCCTTGGATTTTCGACTGCCATCTCATTTATCCCGTTTCCAAGGCTGATGACCTTGTTCCAGTTCCTGGACAGGTTAAATGAAATATCCCATTTCAGAGGACCAGTTACCGGGAGCCAGCCGATAATCATCTCAATACCTTTATTCGACATCTCACCTATGTTCAATGCTGTTTTGGTGAAACCTGTTGTTCTTGAAACAGGAACCATTAATATATCCCCTTCAGTTTTCTGGTCATAATATGTAAATCCTGTACTGATCTTTCCGTTTAAAAACCTCAGATCTGTGCCAAACTCCAGTTCAGTTGTAAGTCCTGGCGCGATATCAGGATTTGGAAATGAATCAAATCCATAGCTGCCAAGAGGCAGGCCAAGGTGCCCCTGTCCGACAAGGTTATATGAAATGAAAGTATTGTAGGCGCCCAGATTTACAGTTGCCACCTGGCCCCAGGCTATTCGGGCTTTCCCGTAGCTTAATACATCAGAAGAAATGTTTAAAGCTTCTGTAAAAAGCAGGCTTCCGCCTATTGATGGGTAAAATTTGCTGTTGTTGTTAACAGGCAATACTGAGAACCAGTCATTTCTTCCCGTTGCAGTGATGAAAAAGTACTTATTAAAGCTTATTTCAGCTGAGCCGAACAGGGAATTGATCCCATCCTTAAAAAGCCAGAGTGAAGCAGCTTGTGACTGGGTATTGTTTATTGAGGTGTTGAAAGGTACAATAAAATCATCTCCTGTATACCATATATCCCTCATCACATGAGTCATTTTATTTCCGCCTATGAAGGCATTGATACCAATCCTGGAAAATTCTTTCTCTGCTCCCAGTGTCCATTCCAGATTATTCTCCTGTATCCTTGTATATTCTTCTTCTGCTCTGCCGATGCGATTATAGCTTGTTCCCTCAGGTATCAGAAGGCTCCATTCACAGTATGCAAGGTCAAGTCCTGCCTTCCCCTGAATATAAAGCCAGTCGAGTATATTGTATTTAAGGCTTGCTGATGCAATGATCCTGTTTCGAAGAAGGTAATTATTGAACTGATATGCAACCCACCATGGATTCTGTATCCATACATTACCTGAAGGCGAAAACTCTTCTCCTGGATTTTTCGTAACAGGATCAGGGGTGATGACTCCGGATTGTACAGCTCCGGGTTTTCCAGGATCTCCCATAAGGTCGTCAACATTAATGTTACCGGGAAGGTTCCACAGTGTGTATCCTGCATTACCCGGGGAATCAGAAACATAGGGCCTTTTCCGTATTTTCTCATTTGAATACAGGATTTTCGCCGTGTAGCTAAGCTTTCTCCCGGATTTCCCTGATGCTGATATTGAGGCATTTATCCTGTCAAAGCCTGACCGTGGTATCACATAAGTGCTTTTCATGTCGGCAAAGGAGAACCGGAATAACTGATTCTCATTTCCACCTGTCAGAGACAGGCTGTTTGTCCAGGAATGGCCGGTCTGATAAAACCGTTTCCAGTTGTCTCCTGTATATGAATATGGCCTTTCTGCCCCATCAAACTGAATTGAAGGTTTTCCATCAAACCTTGGTCCCCATGATGAGGCAACACCCCAGTTAAAAGCCTGCATCTGTGTTGCCGGTCTTGTATAGATCCTGGGCGAAGAAGGATCAGCAGGATCGAGTAGTCCCAGTCCTCCGCCGCCAAATTCTGTCTGCAGGTCCGACAGGTTAATAATATTTTCAAGCACAATACCGGTGTTAAATTCAATTCCGATTCCTTTCCCCGGCGATCCTTTCTTTGTTATAATGTTAATAACTCCATATCCTCCCTTTGCTCCGTACAATGCGGTTGCTGCTGCACCCTTCAGAACACTTACAGATTCAATATCATCAGGATTGAAACTTGTCAGCATGTCTCCCCAGTCTGCACCTCCCCATTGTCCTGCCTGCCCCCAGATCACATTCTCCACTGGTATTCCGTCAACCACATACAGGGGAGTGTTTAGTGAGTTAAATGATTTATTCCCTCTGATTATTATCCGCGAAGCTCCGGCAGGACCGGTGCTGGGGCGATAAACATCGACTCCGGCAACCTGCCCCTGGAGAGTATTGCCGAAGTTGTTTTCCCTTGCCTTTGTAAAAGTTATACCCGGAACCTTTGAAATATCAACATGTGTGGCCTGCGTCCTTTTTGATACGCCCAGAGCAGTAACAAACACTTCTCCCGGCTGTGTTACATCAGTTACAAGGACTATTTCAATATTAGTCTGTCCGCTGACAGGGACTACAATTGAAATATATCCGATAAATGAAATTATAAGTGAATCATTTTTACCTGCCCTTACTGAAAAAGTACCATCTGATTTTGTCAGTGTGCCAATTGTTGTGTTTTTCACAATTACATTTGCTCCAATGGCAGGTTTGCCATCCTCAGTTCTGACAGTCCCGGCTATTTCCTGACCCTGGAGGATCATACAAGGAGCCGGGAAAAACAGAAAAATAAATATTATCCTATATCTCAGAACGTTAAACTGTTTCCGTTTCATAGGCAAGGCTTAATTAGGTAAACTGAAAATTCAGGTCTCTGAGAAAAATAAATTCACCCGAACAGCCGCCAGTCAGTTTAAGGGTGGGGCAGTATGGAATGTGGGAAAATGAACCAGATCCAGAATAAGTATCTTTCATGGAAGTGGTTTGTTTCCACAAAATTAGGAAACAATAAGATACAAGTCAATTTTTTTTAAAAGGCATGTTTTTTTTATTATATTGGTCAGTGTGATTTTAGGAATTGATAATTTATTTAGTAATACCTGCCTGTTTATGAAAAAGACTACATCCTGGATGCTGACAATTCTCCGAATTCTCGTTGGCTGGCATTTTATGTATGAAGGGATCACCAAGCTGATAAATCCTTCATGGACAGCTAAATACTACCTGATGGGATCAAAATGGATTTTTGCTGATCTGTTCCATTCAATGGCCTCCTCTCCCGGAGTAATGAACATCGTGGATTTCATGAATGTCTGGGGGCTGATACTCATAGGATTATCCCTTATAATAGGGCTTTATGTAAGGTGGTCTTCAATTGCAGGCGCCATATTGCTTTTCTTCTATTTTGTTGCATATCCTCCAATTCTCGGTTATACCTTCGGTGCTATTACAGAAGGAACATACCAGTGGGTCGACAAAAATCTGATTGAACTTGTTTTACTTATTGTATTTGCTTCTGTTCCTGCCGATATGATGTTCGGCGGCGACCGCTGGCTAAAGAACTGGAAAGATGAAAAACCAAATGCTCCTATTCCTTCAGATAAGGCCGGTGCCGGATATTCTGACAAGAGAAGGGAAGTTCTTCGTGACCTAATAAGCGTTCCTTTCCTGGGAGCTTTTGCCTATGTTGTTTATAAGAAAAACAAATGGGACAGCTTTGAGAAGAAATATCTTACAGAAAAACCTGACGCAGTATCAAGTGCAACATTGAAAAGTTTCCAGTTCACTTCACTTGAATCTCTCAAGGGACAGGTGCCAAAAGGCAAAATCGGAGACATGGAAATCAGCAAGATGATGATGGGTGGTAACCTTATCGGAGGCTGGGCTCATGCACGCGACCTTATTTATGTTGATAAGCTTGTGAAAATGTATCACACTGATGAAAAGGTCTTTCAGACCCTGATGCTTGCTGAAAAATGCGGAATAAATTCTATCATTTCAAATCCTGCACAGCTGAGAGTTATTCAGAAATACAAGCATGAAACAGGAGGCCAGATCAAATTCTTTTCCGACTGCGGAGCCGGCAAGGATTTTCTTGAAGGAATTGAAATATCAATTAAGGGAGGAGCTGATGTCTGCTACAGCCACGGAGGAAAAACCGATATAGCAATCTTTAACAAGCAGCCCGGCATCTTCGACGAGCTTAAGAGAGGACTGGACCTGATACGAAAATATGGCAGACCTGCCGGCATTGGTGCACACAGGATAGAATCGGTTATGGCCTGTATCGAAAACGGAGTCATCCCTGATTTCTGGGTAAAGACACTTCATAGTCACGACTACTGGTCGAGACAGGTGGATATCGATAACAAGGATGTTCCCGAGCAGGGTTTCAGGGACAATAATTTCTGCCACAAGCCACAGGAAACAATCGATTTCATGTCTACGCTCGATCAGCCATGGATTGCTTTCAAAACTCTTGCTGCAGGCGCTCTGAAACCGGAGAATGGATTTAAGTATGCATTTGATAACGGTGCCGACTTTATCTGTGTGGGAATGTATGATTTCCAGATAGTTGATGATGTGAATATTGCTCTGAACATACTTGCAAACGTCAATCGTACACGGCCCTGGAGAGGATAATATTTAGTTTCATAATCTTTAATACCTGACCGATGAAGAAAATCATCCTTTGTTCGTCTGTTGCAATTTTTGTCCTGCTGTACTCAGGGTGTACGGCAAAAGTCGGAAACAGGCAGACTGTTTCATTAAACGGAACCTGGCAGTTAGCTGAAGGCAAAAAGGATATTATGCCTCCTGTATACAATCATACTGTTCCTGTACCTGGCCTTGTAACACTGGCTCAGCCTTCAATTGATAAAGTTGCTCCCCCTGTTCCTGACAGGTACTCCGACAGGAATCCAAATAATTACTACCCGCAGCACGACAGCATCAGAGATGCATACTGGTACAGGAGAACTGTGAATATTGCTGATGATAGTCCTGATGTTGTACTTCTTAAGGTGGGAAAAGCAATGTTCGGTACCAGGGTTTATGTGAACGGCACATTTGCAGGAGAGCATCTTCCAGGCTTTACTCCTGGATATTTCAACCTCAGGGGCTATCTGAAAAAAGGTGATAATGAACTTGTTATTGCCGTAGGCTCATGCCGCAATTCACTCCCTGATGATGTTCCTGACGGTTTTGATTATGAGAAGGTCAGATACATATCCGGCATCTATGATAATGTTGAACTTATACTGAGTTCTTCTCCTTTTATCAGGAATGTTCAGCTTGCTCCGGATATAAAAAACAAGTCAGCTAAGATAAGGGCCACTATCCTGAACTCAGGCGCTGAAGTTGCCTCAAAAGTGAAGTTTATAATAAAAGAGTATAAAACAGGAACAATAGCCGGTGAGTATGAAACAGAGAAAACTGTCTTTGCAGGTGAATCTGAAAAACAGATTGATGTTACAATACCCGTTTCAGGCTGCACTTTCTGGTCACCTGAAAATCCTTTCCTCTATACTCTTGAGGTCTACACTAATGCCGACAGTTACAAGACACGTTTCGGTATGCGGGAACTCAGGTTCAATCCTGAAACAAACATGGCTGAGCTTAACGGCAAACCATATTTCCTGAGGGGAACAAATATTACACTCTACCGGTTTTTTGAAGATCCGCATTGTGGTAATCTGCCATGGAACTATCAGTGGGTGAGGGTAATGCATCAGAAATTCAGGGAGGACATGTTCTGGAATTCATACAGAAACTGTATCGGATTTCCACCAGAAGAATGGTACAACATAGCTGATGAGGAAGGCTTTATGATCCAGGATGAATTCCCGATCTGGTATGGAGCTCCGGGCTGGAATAAATGGACCAAGAAGCTCGATGCAGGAAAACTGGCTGCTGAATACAGGGAATGGATGGAGGAACGATGGAACCATCCAAGCGTTGTGATCTGGGACGCCAGCAATGAGAACCTTCTCACTGAACCTTCTGTTGACTCTGCAATTGCAATGGTGAGACATCTTGATATGTCAGGAAGATCCTGGGACAACAGCTATACCACCACACGTGAACCCGGTGATATCTTTGAATCACATCCCTATCATTTTTCAAATCCTGATTTCAGGCTCAGGGATATTGCGAAGGCAAGCATAATTCCGGAAGGAAACAATTCAAAGAATCCGCTTACAAATCCGGTGATAATAAATGAATATGGCTGGCTGTGGCTTAACAGGGACAGCAAACCAACCACCCTCACAGCAAAACTATATGAAAACCTGCTTGGCAAAAACTCAACGCCGGAACAAAGGTGGGAACTGTATGCTAAATATACTGCCGCTGAAACAGAATTCTGGAGATGTCATAGAAAAGCAGCCGGAGTACTCCATTTCACCGCCCTTGGATATGACCGACCTGACGGACAAACCTGTGATAACTGGACAGATGTTGCCAACCTGGTATGGGAACCAAATTTCTATAAGTATGTGAGAGCATCTTTTGCTCCTGTGGGAGTCATGATTGATTTCTGGGACGAAACAGTAAAAAAGGGAGTTAAAATACCCGTTCCTGTTATTGCAATCAATGATCTTGAAAAAACCTGGTCGGGAATGGTTGTAATGCGCCTTAAACTTGACGATAAGGTTGTTCAGGAGAAGAACCTGAGCATTATGGTTCCTTCATTCGGGAAAAGTGAATTCGGTTTCTCCCTTGAACCAGTAAGAA
>ERZ795055.2468-NODE-2468-length-13968-cov-4.628333_pt1 | contig 13968 bp, 10 predicted proteins | sample MGYA00375139_ERZ795055 | MGnify/ENA primary metagenome ERZ795055 (study PRJEB30184, sample SAMN05720283) | anaerobic digester metagenome | isolation source: active sludge of municipal wastewater-treating anaerobic digesters | place: USA | collected 2015-01-23 ...
CAGACCACCCGCCTCCTGCTCACCTGGGCCGTCTTCCGCACCGACCGCTGGACCCGTCTCCGCATCGAGCTGCCCGTCGCCGCCGAGCCCATCGAGTAGGGGGGATTCCGCGAGGCGGAGTGTGTAGAATGTCCCCGCACCGAACCGCCAAACGGAGAACGACCATGAACATCCGCGTCCTTTTCATCGCCGCCCTGCTGTCCGGAATGGCCGCCGCCGTGGACCCGCTCCCCTTCCGGCCGCCCGCTGTGCCGCTCGTGCCGGTGGACCCCTATTTCAGCATCTGGTCCCCGGCGGACCGGCTGAACGACGCGGACACCATGCACTGGACCGAAACGCCCCACCGCCTGGTCAGTGTGGTGACCGTGGACGGCAAGCCGTTCACCCTCATGGGGAAGGCCACGGACGCCGCGCCCGCCCTCCCGCAGACCGGCCTCTCGGTCCTGCCCTGCACGGTGACCTACTCCTTTGAGGGCGCGGGCGTCGCCGTGGACCTTATCTTCACCACGCCGCTGCTTCCGGAGGACCTGATGCTGCTGTCGCGCCCGGTCACTTACCTGGCCTGGCGGGCGCGTGCGGTGGACGGTAAAGAGCATGACATCCGTGTCCGGATGGAATGCGGCGCGGAGATCGCCGTGAACGCGCCGGGCACGGACCGGGTGGCCGCCGGGCGGGAGGATTTCGGCGGTGTGTCCGCCGTGAAGGTGGGAACCGTGGACCAGCCGGTGCTGGGGATGAAGGGGGACAATGTCCGGATCAACTGGGGATACCTGTATCTCGCCGCCGACGCCTCGCAGAACGTCACCCTGGACATCCTGGCGGAGAAACCGGACACCGGGGAGGGCCTGCGGGCCGACACCACCCGCCTGACCGCCGACCTGGCCCTCGGAAGGGTCAGCAGCAACGAGTGGCCTATTGGCTGGGTCATGCTCGCCTATGACGACGTGGACTCGGTCCAGTTCTTCCACGAAAACCTGAAGGCCTACTGGAAAAAGGACGGGGACGACATCGGGGCGCTGCTGCGGAAGTCCGCCGCGGAATACGCCGCCCTGTGCGGGCGCTGCGGCGGGTTCGACAACGAGTTCATGAACGACCTCCACAGGGCGGGCGGGCCCAAGTACGCCCTGCTGGGCGCGCTGGCCTACCGCCAGTCCCTCGCGGCGAGCAAGGTGGTCGCCGACGCCAACGGCCAGCCCCTCTTCTTCTGCAAGGAGAACACCAGCAACGGGTGCATGGGCACCGTGGACGTCTTCTACCCGCAGGCGCCGCTGCCCCTGCTCTTCAGCCCCTCCCTCGCGCGGGCCATGCTGATCCCCGTGCTGGAGTACGCCAGCTCGCCGCGCTGGACCTGGCCGAACGCGCCGCATGACGTGGGCACCTGGCCCCTGGGCAACGGGCAGGTCTACGGCGGCGCGTCCAGCGACGGCGGCATGCCCGTGGAGGAGACGGGGAACATGCTGCTGCTGGTGGCGGCGGTGGCGCAGGGCGAGGGCGACGCCGGCTTCGCCATGAAATACTGGCCCACCCTCCTGAAATGGGCGGAGTACCTGAAGGCCAAGGGTTTCGACCCGGAGAACCAGCTCTGCACCGACGACTTCGCGGGGCACCTCGCGCGGAACGCCAACCTGTCGGTGAAATCCATCTGCGCGCTGGGCGCGTTCGGAAAACTCGCCGCCCTCAAGGGCGATGCGGCCCTCGGCGCGGAGTACACCGCCCTCGCGAAACAGTACGCCCTGGAGTGGATGAAGGTGGCCGACGACGGGGACCACTACCGCCTGGCCTTCGACCAGCCCGGCACCTGGAGCACGAAGTACAACCTCGTCTGGGACCGCATCCTGGAGATGAACCTCTTCCCGCCGGAGGTGGCCGCGAAGGAGATGGCCTTCTACCGCCGGAACCTGGACACCTACGGCCTGCCCCTCGACGGACGCGCGCACACCGCCCCCGGCGACCGCCAGGCCCTCTGGAGCAAGACGGACTGGGCCTTCTGGGCCGCCTGCCTCACGGAGAACCAGGAGGACTTTGACGCGATCACCGCTCCCGCCTACGCGTTCTTTGACGCCGCGGAGCGCCGCGTGGGCCTGACGGACCTCTACTTCACCGACAAACCGGACACGGCGCGCATGCACTCGCGCCCCGTCATCGGCGGCGTCTTCCTGAAAATGCTGTACGACAAGGAGACCTGGAAGAAGTGGGCGGACCGCGACCAGACCCGCGCCAACGGCCCCTGGGCACCCCTGCCGCCGCCCCCGGTGGTGAAGACGGTGGTGGCCCCGGAGGAGACGGTCTGGCGGTACACCACGGAGAAGCCCGCCGACGGCTGGAACAAGCCCACCTTCAAGGACGGGAAATGGAGGAAGGCCAACGGCGGTTTCGGCACAGCGGGCACGCCGGGGATCACTGTAAAGACCGAGTGGAACACCCCCGACATCTGGCTGCGCGGGGAGATCACGATTCCCAAGGGCGACTACGACAGCCTTCAGCTCAGCCTTTTCCACGACGAGGAGGCGGAGGTCTATATTGACGGCATGCGCGCGCTGCGGGTGAAGGGATACAACGTCGAGTACGAGCCGACCGCCCTCTCCGGCCCCGTCACCCTCGGCCCGGGAAAGCACTTCTTCGCCGTGCACTGCCGCAACACCACCGGCGGGCAGGGCATAGACCTCGGCGTGGTGGATGTGCGGAAGGCGGAACGCTGACCCCATGACGGGGGAAACCGCCCATCCCGAGACACCCCCGGAAAACGGCGCCGCCCCCCCGCCGCGCCGCCGGGTGCGGCTGTCACGGGTGCTGCCGCTCCTCCTCGCCGTCGTGGCCTGGGGCGTTGTGGAGGGGGGCGTCTGCCGGGTGCGCCGCCACGAGCTGGCGTTTCCCGACTATCCCGCCGGGGCCGCGCCGCTCCGGGCCGCCTTCCTGACGGACTTCCATCTGGACCGGCTGGCGTCGGCCCGGCGGCTGGGCCGCATTGTGGACCGTGTCAACGCGGAGGCCCCCGACATCATCTTCCTGGGCGGCGACTATGCGGACGCGAAGCTGGAGCGCCTGGACGACTGCTTGAGCGAACTCGCCCGGCTGAAGGCGCCCCTGGGTGTCTGGGCGGTGCTGGGCAACCACGACCATGTCCACGCCCCGGCGCGGGTGCTGTCGGCCCTGCGCGAGGCGGGCATCACCCCGCTGGAAAACGAGGGGTTCTGGCTGGACCTTGGCGGGGGCCGCATCCGGATCGGCGGCGTGGCGGATTTCTGGCACGGGCGGCCCGACTGGGAGGCCGCCGCGGGCACCGCGGGACCGGGGGACTTCTTCCTGCTCCTCGCACACAACCCCGACTACACGGAGACCCTGCCCCCGGGGGCGGTGGACCTGGTGCTGGCCGGGCACACCCACGACGGGCAGGCCACCGTGTTCGGCCTGTGGTCCCCGTTTATCGGCATCCCCTCCCGGCACGGGCAGAAATACCGCGCGGGGGTGGTGGACAACGGGCGGACCACCGTGCTGGTGTCCGGCGGCGCGGGCGGGCTCATCGCGCCGATGCGCTACTTCGCGCCGCCGTCGGTGGAGGTGGTCACATTGCGCGCGGACGGTCAGTCCGGCAGGCCGTAGGTGTACCCGGCGCCGCTGGTGCCGTCGGTCTTGAGGGTGGCCCACAGGGTGACATATCCGCCTTGAAGCGCCGACGTGTCCACCTTCGTGGTGAGCGGCACGAAATTCCCCTCCGCCGTCTCGGGCGCGGTGTTGTAAATGATGGCCACGTCATACACGGCGCCCCGGGCGAACTTGGCGGGGAGCAGGACGGACCCGTCCGCGGGGACGGCGGCATCAAGCCGTTCGGGCCCCCAGTCCTCGGCGGATTCGGGCGTGACCAGAATGGACACCACCGGGTAGTCGCCGGGATTCGTGAAGAAGATTTGGAACGACGGGACCGCGCATCCCGTCACCGCGGCCAGCACCGCGACAAGACCCGCCGCCACTGCGGACCGCACCATGAAACGCTTTGCCATGAACGCCACTCCTTTTGTTTTCGCCAAGAAAGAAGACGCGCGGACAGCCCGCACTTTCCGATGGTAGGGGACCGGGGGCGAAATGTCAAGCCCGCGCGGCCCGGTTGGGGTACAATGGCGGGAGCCGCGCCCGCTGCGGGCGTCGGCGCGTCGCGCAACCCCCGGAACCCGCAGATGCTTTCCTTTCTGAACCGCCACCGGCTCGCGATCGGGCTGATTGTGCTGGCGGCCGTCACGGCCTACGGCCTGCGCGCCTTCTTCCACGAGGACTGGCGGGGGGCGCTGGCGTTCTGGCAGGGCCGGCTGTGGGTGCTGGGCGCGGGGCTGGCTCTTCACGGCCTCGACCTCTCCATCGAGGGCTGCCTGTGGGCCGCCATGTTGGCGGTCTTCGGGGTGCGGCTGCCCGTCCGGCGCATTCCGGCGGTGTTCTTCTCCGGTTTCGCGGGGTCGCTCATGCCCGTCCAGCTCGGGCGGCTGATCCGCTGCGAGCAGATTTCCCGGATGGGGCTGGGGCGTTTTGGCGACGTGCTGCGCGCCGAGGTGATCCTCGGGGGGCTCGGCGCGCTGGGCGGGCTCGCCGTCATGGCGGGGGCGCTGGTGATGTCCCGGGTCCCCTGGGCCGGCGTGCCGCTGATGTTCCTCGCGCCGCCCGCGGCGCTGTGGCTGGCCTCCTGGGTCTGGTCCCTGCTCCCGCTTTCCGCGCGGGCCTTTCCGGGGGAAACCCTTCGGAAACCCGCCGTGCTGGCCGTCTCCTGCCTGACGCCCGTGGGATGGATTCTCAACAGCCTGGTGTTACACCTTGTCATACGGGAGAGCGCGCCGCCCTACCCTTACTGGCAGGCGCTCTTTCTGCCGCCGTCCTACATGTTGGCCGCGGCGGCCTCGGGCGTGCCCGGGGGGGTCGGCGTGGTGGAGACGCTCCTCGGGGCGACGCTGGTCCGGTGGATCAACCTGCCCGACGCCCACGTCCTGCTTGCCGTGGCCGCGTTCCGGTTGATAACGTTCTGGGTGTGGGTGGGCGTGGGCTGGCTGGCGCTGCTGCGTGTGCTGCGGTGGCCTGCGGCCCCGGCGGCCGCCCCCGGAAAGGAGTCCTGACATGGCGGGAAGCCCGGTGCGTTCCATCCGGCGGTCGCTCACGGCGGCCGCGGCACTGGGACGGGTGTTCCTGCTGCGCCGCCGGGTGCCGCTGTTTGTCTCGTGGAACGTCACGTTCCGGTGCAACCTGCACTGCAAATACTGCGGGGCGTGCGACGCGCCGAAGACCGAGATGGACTCCGCCGGCATCTGCCGGGGGCTCGATGACCTGTGGGCCCTGGGCGCGCGGTGGATCACCTTCGGCGGCGGCGAGCCGCTCCTGCGGGAGGACATCGGCGCCCTCGTGGACCACGCGAAGCGGCTGGGCTTCGAGGTGTTTCTCAGCACCAACGGCTGGTTCGTCAAGCGCCGGGCGGACGTGGTGCGGCGGGTGGACCATGTGAACCTGAGCCTGGACGGCGGCCGCGAGGCGCACGACGCCGTGCGCGGGCCGGGCGCCTTTGACAAGACGGTGGAGGGCGCGGCCTACTGCCTTTCCCAGGGGGTGCCCGTGTCGCTCCAGTGCACCCTGTCGGCGCTCAACCTGGACTCGGTGGACGAGGTGCTGGCGGTGGCGAAGTCGCTGGGCGTATACGTCATGTTTCATCCGGCGACCGCGTGGCTCGACTCCTCGCGGAAGCCCAACCCCATCGCCCCGGAGCCGGAGGCGTACCGGCAGGCGGTTGACCGGGTGGCGGCGGCCAAGCGGGCCGGCGCGCCGGTGGCCAACTCGCTGGAGGGCCTGGGGCACCTGCGCCACTGGCCCGACACCACGCCCATCTGGTGCGGCGCGGGCCGGATCATGGCGGTGGTCGAGCCGGACGGACGGCTCTTCGCGTGCCACCAGTGCGAGTTTGACGGCGCGCCCCCGGAGGACGGGCCGGTGCCGCCGCTCCGCGAGCAGTTCACGGCGCTGTCCCCCCTCAAGGGGTGCGGCCAGTGCTGGTGCGGCCCCGTGGTGGACCTGGCGATGATCTTTTCGATGAAGCCCCGCGCGCTGTCGGCCGCGGTGCGGAGGATTTTCGAGTAATGCTCATTCTCGGCCTCAGCGAGGACCTCTTCGACGCGGGCGCGTCGCTCACGGACGGCGAAAGGGTCCTGTTCGCCGCCAACGAGGAGCGCTACACGCGCCGGAAGAACGAGGGCGGGTTTCCCCGCCGCTCGCTGGAGGCCGCCCTGCGCGAGACGGGCGCCGCGCTGGCCGACGTGGACCGGGTCTGCGTGTCGGGCCTCATGACCCCGCCGCTCCCCGTGCGCCTGTTCCCGAAGCTGCACGACTGGATCTACGCGGTCAAGCGCGACAAGCGGGACACCCTCCTGCGCCGCGCCATGGACGGCGTCACGTTCCTCACCCCGCTGTCGCACACCGCGCCCGACGCCGCGTCGCGCGGCTGGGTGCGCCGGATGCTGCCCGCCGTGATGCGGCGGCGGCTGCCGGGGCTGCGGCCGGGGGTGCCGGTGGAGATGGTGGACCACCACGAGGGCCACGCCGCGGGCGCGGGCTTCCTCTCGGGGTATGACCGCGCGCTGTGCGTCACGGCGGACGGCATGGGCGACGGCCTGTCGTTGACCGTGTCGCGCTTTGACGCGGAGACGGGCGTGGAGCGCCTGTGGGCCGTGCCGTCGCGGGACTCCTTCGGCCTCTTCTTCGAGGCGCTGACCGAGGCCTTCGGGTTTGTGCCCTGCCGCGACGAGGGCAAGCTGACGGGGCTGGCCGCGCTGGGCGACCCCGCGCGGGTGCGCGAGCCGGAGCTGTTCCGCATGGACGGCGAAAGCATCGTCTACACGGGCCCCCACGGCCGCCAGGGCGTGGTCTGGGCAAAGGACACGCTCCTGAGGAAATACCCCCGCGAGGACGTGGCCGCCTGGGCGCAGGACATTCTGGAGAAGACCGTGCTCGACGTGGCGCGCCGCTGGGTGGACCGCACCGGCCTGACGCGCCTCGCCGTGGCGGGCGGCGTCTTCGCCAACGTGAAGCTGAACCAGCGCCTCCACGAGCTGGACGGCGTCGAGACGGTGTTCGTCTACCCCAACATGGGCGACGGCGGGCTCTCGCTGGGCGCCATCGCCGCGCGCGGCGGGCTGAAGCCGCAGCGCGTCCGCGACGTCTTTTTCGGCGACGGATACCCCGACGCGCGCCTGGAGCAGGCCCTGCGCGGCGCGGGGCTTTCCTATGAGCGGCGAGACGACATCGGGGGCGCCGTGGCGGAGCGCCTGGCGGAGGGCGCGCTGGTGGCGCGCTTCGACGGGCGCATGGAGTGGGGGCCGCGCGCCCTGGGCAACCGCAGCATCCTCGCCCCGGCCTGCGACGCGAAGGTGCCGGACCGGCTGAACACGCTGCTCCGGCGCAGCGACTTCATGCCCTTCGCCCCGGCCCTGCCCGAGGAGGACGCGGACCTCTATGTGGCGCGGGGGGACGCCGCGCGCCACGCGGCGGAGTTCATGACCGTGTGCTTCAACTGCACGCCCCTGATGGCGGAGCGGTACCCGTCGGTGGTCCATGTGGACGGCACGGCGCGGTCGCAGTTTGTGCGCGCCGACGCCAACCCCGGCTTCCACCGGATCCTCGCGCGCTACCGCGAGCTCACCGGCGGCGGCGTGGTCCTGAACACGAGCTTCAACATGCACGAGGAGCCCATCGTGCGCACGCCGGAGGAGGGCGCCGACACCTTCGTCCGCGCGGGGCTGGACTGGTTCGCGATGGGCCCGTTCCTCGCGCGGCGGAAAACCTGAGGAGGGCGGTCCGATGAAGGGTATCGTGCTGGCGGGCGGCGCGGGCACGCGCCTGCACCCCCTGACCGTGGCGGTCAGCAAGCAGCTGCTGCCGGTCTACGACAAGCCGATGGTCTACTACCCCCTGAGCGTCCTCATGCTCGCGGGCATCCGCGACATCCTGCTCATCTCCACGCCCCACGACCTGCCCCTCTTCGAGCGGCTCCTGGGCGACGGCTCCCAGTGGGGCGTGTCCATCTCCTACGCGGCCCAGCCGAAACCCGAGGGACTCGCCCAGGCCTTCGTCATCGGCGCCGACTTCATCGGCGGCGGCCCCTCCTGCCTCGTCCTCGGCGACAACATCCTCTACGGCCACGGCGTCGGCGGCGCGCTCAAGGACGCCGCCGCCCTCACCGACGGCGCGCTCATCTTCGCCTACTACGTCAGCGAGCCGGAGCGCTACGGCGTCGTCGAGTTCGACGCCGCCGGCCGCGCCGTCAGCCTCGAGGAGAAGCCCGCCGCGCCCAAGAGCCCCTACGCCGTGCCCGGCCTCTACTTCTACGGGCCCGGCGTGGCCGAGCGCGCCCGCGCCCTGCGCCCCGGCCCCCGCGGCGAGCTGGAGATCACCGACCTCAACCGCCTCTACCTCGACGAGGGGCGGCTCCAGGTGCGCGTCCTCGGGCGCGGCGTCGCCTGGCTCGACACCGGCACCAACCGCAGCCTCATGGAGGCCGGCCAGTTCGTCCAGGTCATCGAGGACCGCCAGGGCCTCAAGATCGCCTGCCTCGAGGAGATCGCCCTCGCCCGCGGATGGATCGGCCTCCCCGAACTCCGCGCCGCCTGCGACCGCATGGGAAAAAGCTCCTACGCCGCCTACCTCCGAAACCTCCTCGAACGCAGCGGGCAATAGCGCGGGCGCCATCCGGCCATGACGCCCCTGTGCGCGCGCCGCGCCATGGAAAAGGGTGCCCGACTTTTTTTGGCGGGAAGGAGGAGGCCGACGCGGCGTTGAAAGATGAAATGCGGTCGCGCAACGGGTAAAATCAACAGCAGGATACCTGAAAGAGGGGCAGGCCCATGACGGACAACAAGGTTCTGGAGGCGTTCAACCGGTTCGCGGAAGAGGTCAAGCAGAAGCTTTCCTCGCCCGTTTACGGGGAGCCCGAAGACCAGTTGCGCGGACCCTTTGAGCAGTTGGTAAAGGCCATGGCCGCAATGGGGGGACACCAGGCCACCGTCACCGGGGAAGTCTCTCTCGGGGCCGGGCTGGGCAGGCCGGACTACGGGATTTCCATAAACGGCGTCCTCACTGGATACGCCGAGCTGAAAGCGCCCGGCAAGGGGGCCGACGGCCGCTTCTTCAAGGGCCACGACAAGGCCCAGTTCGAGAAGTTCAAGGCCATCCCCAACCTCCTCTACACTGACGGCAACCACTGGGTTCTTTACCGGGACGGTGAGCAGTGCGACCATGCCCGGTTTTCGTACAGTCTGGAAAAGAAGGGCCTTTTTGCGGTGGACGAGGGGGACATCTCGGCGCTGAACAGGGTCTTTCAGCAGTTTCTCTTCTGGGAACCCCGGCTTCCGGCGGGATTCAAAGAGCTGGCCGCCGCGCTTGCCCCCCTCTGCCGGTACCTGCGCGATGACGTGCTGGAGGCCGTCAAGAACCCGGGAAGCAATCTCATTCGCCTTGCCGCAGACTGGCGCAACCTGCTCTTTCCTGAATCCTCCGACGAGCGCTTCGCGGACGCCTATGCCCAGACGGTGACCTTCGCCCTCCTGCTGGCAAAGCTCGACGGGGCCGACGTGATGGACCTCGACAGGGCCGTGAACACACTCAAGACGCACCACTCCGTGCTGTCCCGCGCCCTCCAGATTCTAACGGACAACGAGGCCATCCGCGAGATCGAGCCTGCCGTCCGCCTGCTCCAGCGCACCATCAGCGCCGTGCGCGAGCAGACCAGCACGGGCCACGAGGACCCCTGGCTCTATTTCTACGAGGACTTCCTCGCCGCCTACGACGAGAAACTGCGCAAGGACTACGGCGTCTACTACACCCCCGTCGAGGTGGTCCGCTGCCAGGTGCGCCTGATTGACGAGCTGCTCCGCACCCGGCTCAAGAAACCCCTCGGCTTCGCCAGTGAGGGGGTTATCACCCTCGACCCCGCCGTCGGCACCGGCACCTACCTGCTCGGCGTCATTGAGCACGCCCTGAAACAGGTGGAGGCGAAACAGGGAAAGGGGGCCGTGCCCGCCCAGGCGTCCAGCCTCGCCCGCAACCTTTACGCCTTTGAGTTCATGGTTGGCCCCTTTGCCGTCGCCGAACTGCGCCTCTCCCGCGCCCTCGCCGACCGCAACGCCTCCCTCCCCGACAAGGGCCTGTCTGTCTATCTGACGGACACCCTGGAGTCCCCGAATGCCCAAGTAGTGGACCTGTCCCTATACTTGCGCGCTATCAGCGACCAGCACAAGCGCGCCCTGGAGGTGAAGAAGAACATCCCTGTGCTGGTCTGTCTGGGTAACCCGCCCTACGACCGGCACTCCGCCGCAAAGCCGGGGGAGAGAGGCGCATCAGGCAACTGGGTGCGACACGGGGACACGTTCGCCCTCAACAAAGTAGACAAGGGCAAAGGCGGCGGCAAAAAGGATTATGACATTACCGAGGCGGAGGCGGCCGGCGGTGCCGACGCCATCCTTAAAGCCTTTATTGAGCCGGCCCAAAAGGCCGGACTGGGTGTGCATGTCAAGAACCTCTACAATCTCTATGTCTACTTCTGGCGTTGGGCGCTCTGGAAGGTCTTCGAGCGCAACGGCGAATCCGGCGCGGGCGTCGTCTCTTTCATCACCGCCTCGTCCTACCTTTCCGGACCCGGCTTTGCGGGCATGCGCGAACATCTCCGGAGGGTCTGCGACGAAATCTGGATTCTCGATCTCGGGGGTGAGGGTCGCGGTGCCGACATGGATGACAATGTGTTCAACATCCAGACCCCCGTCGCCATCGGCATCGCCTTCAGGAGGGGCGCGCCTAAGATGAGCACCGCTGCCGTGGTCCAGTATGCCCGCATTTCCGGGAAGCGGGAAATCAAGCTCAAGGCATTGAACGACATCCACAGCCTGAAGGACCTGACTTGGGAAACCTGCCCCGACGGGTGGCTGGACAAGTTCACGCCGATAGCCACAGGGGATTATGCCAGTTGGCCGCTAATCACCGACATCTTCCCCTGGCAGCACACCGGAGCCGAGATAAAGCGCTTGTGGCCAATTGCTCCCGATGAGCACACACTAAGAAAACGCTGGGCTGGTCTGCTTTGTGCCCATGACCGAGCCACTGCTTTCGTGGAGACTCGAGACCGCACTATCCAAGGAAGCTACCCGCAGGTGCTCGGGCGTGAAAAGCAGCCGCGCATTGCGGATGCCACTGCCAAGAGCCCGGTTCCGGTCATGTCCAAGTATTCGTACCGAAGTCTTGATAGACAGGTTCTTCTCAGCGACGGCCGGATATGTGATTACTTGCGGCCACCGCTTTGGGAGACGCTTCACCAGCGTCAAGTTTTCTTTACATCACTGTTGACATCCCCCATTGGGAATGGCCCTGCACTCATGGCGGCGGGCTACGTCCCAGACAGGCATCATTTTTCTAGCAGGGGTGGGAAGGATGTTATCCCGCTCTATCGCGACGCAGAAGCTGATGCTGCAAATGTCACTCCCGAGCAGGTACACCTCCTTTCCGATGCCTTTGGAAAGAAGATTGTCCCCGAAGACCTGTTTGCCTACTGCTACGGCGTTCTGGCGCACCCAGCCTTTTCGGTGCAGTTTGCGGGCGACCAGAAGCGCGACGGAGTGCGGGTTCCCATCACACGGGACTACGCGCTCTTCAAGAAGGCGGCGGAGATCGGGCGTCGGCTGATCTGGCTGCACACCTACGGCGAGCGTTTTGTGCCCATGGGCAAGACACCCGGCGACCTGCCTGCGGGGGCGGCGAAGTGTGTGGAGCCGGTTCCCGACGCGCCGGAAAAATACCCCAACGAGTTCAACTACGATCCGTACCTGCGCGTCCTGCACGTGGGCGGAGGTCAGTTCGCTCCGGTCGCCCCCGCCGTCTGGGAGTTTGAGGTGTCGGGGCTCCGCGTGGTGCGGTCCTGGCTGGGTTACCGGATGCGCGAACGCAAGGGCAAGAAGAGTTCCCCGCTGGACGACATCTACCCCGAACGCTGGACCTCCGAGTTTACCACCGAACTGCTCAACCTCCTGTGGATACTCGAAGCCACCCTCAAGCAGTACCCCGAACAGGAGGCCCTCTTCGCCCAGATCATCGAAGGCCCGCTCTTCACCGCCGATGATCTCCCCAAGCCCCCCGACTGGATGCGCAAGCCCCCGAACACAAAGGCAGGGCAGGCAGAATTTGAGATGGAGTAGCCAGATCAAGGATCGCACAAACAGGGAGGACCGAGAATGAGCGTGGTTGATGACGTTAAGACCGTGGTGTCGCTCGTGCAGAAGATGGACAACGCGGCCTTGTACACCCAGATACTCGAACTTCAGGGAAAGGTCCAGGAGCTTTACATGGAGAACATGGACCTCCGGAAAGCGTTGTCTGAAAAGGAGCAGCGTCTGAAGCTTGAAGACGATGTGTACTTTGAGCACGGCGCGTACTGGAGAAACTCAAACAACGATGGCCCCTACTGCGTGCCCTGTTGGGATGACAAGCGGAAGCTGATGCGGCTTACCCCAACGTCATTTGGGGGGGTAAGCTGTAACATCTGTCATTATATGTGCGACGAGTAGCCAGAAAATCATTGGGTGTTTGATCTCGCTCTGTGCTCGTTACAATGGGCATTGACATTTGGGGTCCGAAGTAGTATATTGATATTAAGAATGACATGGCATTGATTCTGGTATTGGGAGGGCATCTGACGTCTCTTCTGAGCACCAGCGAACTGATGGCAGCCTGCGGGCGCCAAGATTCATGCTTGATCGTTCCTTGAGGCATGCCGAGGCTTTCTCGATCGAGTCCCCAGTTGCGCGCAACTTTAGACTTAACAAGGAGATCCGAGATGTGCAGCCACGATGTGAACGCCCAATTTGAAGAGTGCAAGAGAGAGTTGCAGGAGGCTGCTGAAGCGGCCAACAAAGCGCTGGATGAGTACTTCGACATCCACGACAAGCTTAAGAACCCATTTAGTGTGCCCGGAGCGCACACCCCTGAGGCTGTGCACAAACTCCGTGAACAGGAAAAGGATGCGCTAAAAGACTACTTGAACGCTAGGGACGCTTGGACTTCCAAATGGGATGAGTGCGCCAAAATCCAGAGTCAACTTGGCCAATGACACCCGTTGTCAACGCCGGTTAGTGACTTGCAGTTCTCCGATTCCTTTTTCGCCTACCTCCGAAACCTCCTCGAACGCAGCGGACAATAGCGCGGGCAGGGGGCTTCGCGCCGTCTATTCGCTCTTCTTCTGCCCCGGTTCGATCACGGTTTTTCGGATCTTCATTTTCCAGGGAAGGCCCAGATCGGGAGTGACCGTGACCCCGCGCTCCGGAAGCGGCCCTTCCCAGCTGAAGTCCGGGGGGATGGCATCCACACTGTGCCGGGCATTCCGCTTGATCCGGGCCAGCAGTCTTCCCGAACGCGAGCGCAGGACGAGTTCCCCGGAGGGGGTTGCCCCAAGCATCAGGCCCTCTTCGGTGGAATAGGCGTAGTTCTCCCCCGCGGCCCCCCGGATGTCCGCCGACAGGTGGTATCCCTTCCTGAACATCTCCCATTCGACCCCGGCGGTGAAGGGCGGCCCGAACGGGGCGGCGGTCTTCTTCCCCTCCTTGACCGTGAAATGCACGGGATCGCGGACGCGGCCGCCCGACAGGGTGTACATCCGTCCATCGTCGCCGAGTTGTCTGTACGTGACATACGCCAGTTCGTATCGTCCGGCGGGGAGCGCCGCTCTTTCCGTGCTTCTGATCCTCAGGCTGCATCCCTCGCCGCTCAGGTACAGGCAGTCGGGTGCCGGATTCATCACCAGCCAGCCTTTCGGAAGGGGGGACGGGGACAGGGTGAGTTCAGAACCGTCCGCCGCCACGGCCAGATCATACAGTTCCTCCCCGAAGCCCCGGAACCCGTTCAGCGGCTCGACGAGCCTGCTCTCGTGCTCTGCTCCGTCCCCCTCCTCCCGGAAGACCGCCCCGTCACCGG
>ERZ795055.2469-NODE-2469-length-13967-cov-5.621694_pt1 | contig 13967 bp, 9 predicted proteins | sample MGYA00375139_ERZ795055 | MGnify/ENA primary metagenome ERZ795055 (study PRJEB30184, sample SAMN05720283) | anaerobic digester metagenome | isolation source: active sludge of municipal wastewater-treating anaerobic digesters | place: USA | collected 2015-01-23 ...
GAGAGTCCCCCACTCCGCCGCCGGGTCGTATATGACCGTATTGACTGTGTAATTATAAATCCATGCAAAACAGTATCCGCCAGCCCCATTGGAGGCGATCATGCTTTCAGTAAAAACCGACGATGCGTAAGCCAGCTGCGTACAGTCACCCCAAGAGCTGCCCTCAAAAACGCAGGCATAATAGTAATAGTACGAGTTGTCCCGGTACACCGCGAGATAGCCGGTCGGCGATCCGAAAAGCATGAGATCATCACAATATAAGTATGAATTGACCATCGGCAGCATATCAACAGTGCTCCAGGCGCCGTTCGCATAGGTTCGCGAAAAAAGTCCGCTATTGTAGATGAATACAAGCATGAAATTCTCCCCGTCAGAGGCCAGGGCGAAATTGCTGTAACTGCCGACAACCTGCAGCAGGGCCTCCTCGCTCCATGTGCCGCTGGATGGACTGAATACTGAATAGTAAAGGGAATAACAAGTATAAGACGTACTGCCGCTGTTCTTGCTTACAACCGCAAGACCCACGCCATTATCGTTGAAAACGACCCTTCGGTCGGTGAGGTTCGCATATGCAAGACTGTTCACAATCATGGGCTTGCCCGTAACCCCAAGCCCGCCCCTGATCTTGTTCTGAAAAGGCGAAACCCGATCGCATGCCATTGTTATCAAGATGAAAAGAGTTAGTAATGAAAGAATAATCTTGCTGAAACGCGCTTTTATGATCATTAACCCCACCATAATCCAAAAACTCACCGAAATGGAACTACCACCTTTAAATATCGCCTGAATTTGAAAAAGGTCAACATTTTTTATATTGACAAAAACAGCCATATCCGGCCGTCTGATATCAGAAAATGATATCATAAAGTGAAACCAGAATCCATGAATTTTCATATTATTAATGAAAATATTTTTCATAAATCCGCCCTCAAGAACGCAATATGCTTGCATGCAGAGAAGCATGCAGTTTATTCTTCAAATCCGGGGTTTTATGCATGGAGGCCGGCATGGCCGACGAAATGATCCATGAATTCATGCTCGGGTTCATCAAGATATACATACTCCAGCATGCGTCCGAGGGGCCCATTTACGGCAAGGAAGTCCATGAAAAGCTCGGCAGGTACGGATTCGTCCTGTCCTACGGGACTCTGTATTCGGCATTTCACAAGTTTGAAAGTAAAAAGTACCTGGTCCAGGAAGACAGGAACATAAACGGAAAAATCCGGAAATATTATTCCATTACGGATAAAGGCCTCAAGGCCCTTGAAAAAGCGAAATCCAAATCCAGGGATCTTCTCGAGGGCTTCGGGGTCAACATCGAAACATTAACATCATCGGGGGAAAGTATGCGCTTTTCACAAAGGATCACACAGGTAAAACCGTCGGCCACGCTCGAGCTCACGGCGCTGGCGAACAGGCTCAAGTCGCAGGGAATCGACGTTGTGGGTTTCGGGGCGGGCGAGCCGGATTTCGACACGCCGGTGCCCATCAAGGACGCGGCGCACAGGGCGATCGACGCGGGCAAGACCAAATATACTCCGGCAGGAGGCATACCGGAGCTCAAGAAGGCCGTCATTGCCAAGTTCCTGAGGGACAACGGCCTGGAATACAAGCCGTCGGAGGTAACCATCAACTGCGGCGGCAAGCACTCGTTCTACAACCTGATGCAGGTCCTTCTGAACGACGGGGACGAGGTGATCGTGCCTGCGCCCTACTGGGTTTCATACCCGTCGATGGTCACCCTGGCCGGCGGCAAACCGGTAATCGTGGACTGCCCCGAATCGCAGGGATTCAAGATGACCCCGGCCCAGCTCAGGAAGAGCCTTTCGAAAAGGACCAAGGCGGTGATATTGAACTCGCCTTCGAACCCGACCGGCTCGGTCTACCACAAGGAGGAGCTCGTGGCCATCGCGGAGGTTCTCGGGGACAGCGAGGCCCTGGTCATATCCGACGACATCTACGAGTGCATGCTGTACGACGGCCTCACCTTCTGCAACATGGCGTCCATATCGGATGAAATGAAAAAACGCACCGTGGTCCTGAACGGCGTGTCCAAGACCTACTCCATGACCGGCTGGAGGATCGGGTACATGGCCGGCGACACCGAGATCATCAAGCATGTCGAAACGCTCCAGAGCCAGTCGACGTCGAACCCGACATCCATAGCGCAGTGGGCCGCGGTCGAGGCGCTCGACGGCGACCAGGCAGTCATCAACGACATGCTCCAGGCCTTCACCCGCAGGAGAAAGCTCATCGTCGAGGGGCTCAACAGGATTCCCGGATTCTCGTGCCTGTATCCGGACGGGGCGTTTTACGCTTTCCCGGGCGTATCAGGCGTGTTCGAGCTCAAGGGCTGGAAGGCGGTGAAGGAAAAATACAAAAGCGACAGAAACTCGTCGATGCTGTGCTCCTATCTTCTTGACGAGGCGAGGGTCGCGGTAGTTCCGGGCGTCGAATTCGGCAACGACAACTACCTCAGGCTCTCCTACGCCACATCCGACGAAAACATCAAGAAAGGACTGGAGCGAATAACCGAAGCCATAAACAGGCTTCTATAGAAAAAAGGCGGAAAAGAATGGAAAAGGCGGTACTCTCTTACAACGGCAAACAATACGAACTGCCGGTCTTCAACGGGACCGAGAACGAAAAGGCGGTCGACATCACGAATCTCAGAAAAGATTCGGGGCTCATAACACTGGATGTCGGCTACCAGAACACCGGCTCCTGCCAGAGCGCGATCACGTTCATCGACGGAGAAAAGGGGATATTGCGGTACAGGGGGATTCCAATCGAGGTGCTCGCCGAGAAATCCACCTTCGTGGAAACCGCCTACCTGCTCATTTACGGTCATCTTCCCAACCTTTCAGAGCGCCGGCTTTTTTCCCAGAGGCTGACCGAGAATTCCATGATCCACGAGGACATGCTCAGGTTTTTCGACGGTTTCCCGCCGACGGGCCACCCCATGGCGGTGTTGAGCACCATGGTCAACGCGCTTTCGGTCTACTACCCGGGCTATTTCACCGACAACTTCGAAAGCGACACGTTCGACCTCATGGCCGTACGCCTCATCTCCAAGATACGCACCATCGCCGCTTACTCGTACAAACATTCGATAGGCGAGCCGTTCGTGTATCCCCGCCATGACCTCATGTACTGCGCAAATTTCCTGAACATGATGTTCAACAGCCCGGTAAAGCCGTACAATGTCGAGATCGACATGGACCGGGCGCTGAACACCCTGCTCATACTGCATGCGGACCACGAACAGAACTGCAGCACCTCGACCGTAAGGCTCGTGGGAAGCAGCATGGCGAACCTCTACTCGTCGATCTGCGCGGGTATATGCGCGCTGTGGGGGCCGCTGCACGGCGGTGCGAACCAGCGAGTGATCGAAATGCTCGAAACGATCAGGGAGGACGGGTTCACCATCAAGCAGTGCATTTCCATGGCCAAGGACAAGGAAAGCAGGTTCAAGCTGTTCGGTTTCGGCCACAGAATATACAAGAACTTCGACCCCAGGGCCACGATTCTGAAAAAAATGTGCCATGAGTTCGTCGCCAAATACAACATCCATGAGCCGCTCATCGATATAGCCATGGATCTCGAAAACGCCGCGCTTGCCGATCAATTTTTCATCGACAAGAAGCTGTACCCGAACGTCGATTTCTACAGCGGCCTGCTCTACCGCATGCTCGGCATTCCTACCAACATGTTCACCGTGATGTTCGCGATCGGAAGGCTGCCCGGCTGGATAGCGCAGTGGAAGGAGATGCACGACAGCCGGCCGCTCAAGATCGGGAGGCCGCGCCAGCTTTATATCGGCGACAATATAAGGGATTTCGTGCCGATCGAACAAAGATGACCCGCACAGTAAATTAATCACCATATGCCTTCATACGGCATCATTCCCGATGCCGTATGATACCGGCCTCACGACGGGTATAAAACAGCCCCGGCCCGACATACAAGCTTTTTCACTTTCCGAAAATAATGTTTAAAATGGCCACACCACTCCCGGGTGTGCATATTTTTCAGGTATATACCCTCTTTTAAAACCCAAAATTCATTTTTAGTTTCCATATATTTATTTTGGTTTCCTTTAAAATATTTTCAGTTTCCATTATTCCATATATAGTTTCCATATAATAATCTCTTTTAACTATTCTGGAAACGGTTTTTAACGAAATAATTATAACTCCTGGTATTTCGAGGTATTATACCAGTTACCATCTTCTGTTTTCCAGGATTAATATGCAGCGTCCCTAAATTTTTATAAAAATATTTTTTTGGTTTCCATTAATTGCTTGAAAGTTTTTCATATTAATAATTTCGTTTCCATCTGAATATTTATGGTTTCCAAATAACTGATAATCCTGGCGGGAAAACATGAAAACAAAACTGGAAAGAATCGGATCACCTGAAGACCTGAAAAACATGGGGCACGACGAACTCACGCATCTATGCCGGGAGATCCGCTCCATGCTCGTCAGCACCTCGCATGAAAACGGAGGACACCTGGCGTCGAACCTGGGGGTTGTCGAACTCACCGTGGCTCTTCACCGGGTCTTCAACAGCCCGAGCGACAGGATAATCTGGGACGTGGGCCACCAGTGCTATACCCACAAGATACTTACCGGACGAAAAGAAGAATTTGGGACGATACGCCGACACCGGGGCCTGTCGGGATTTCCCGACCCGCTCGAAAGCGAGCATGACCCGGTGTTCAGCGGCCACGCAGGGACATCGGTCTCGACCGCCGCAGGGATAGCGGCTGCGATCAAGCTGAAAGAATCTGCCGACCGGGTGATCGCGGTCATCGGAGACGGATCGCTCGGAGCAGGAATAGCGCTCGAGGCGATCAACCACGCGGGACACGCGGGAACCGACTTAACCATTATCCTGAACGACAACGGTATGTCGATATCCCCTACGGTTGGATCGATCTGCAGGGCGCTTCAGAAAATCCGATGCAACCGGAAATACATATCCGCCAAGAACCGCATCCACGACAGAGCATCCGCTCTTCCCTTCGGCAGGAGCTTCCTGGAAATGGGCGCCATCATGAAAAGAATGTTCAGAAACACGATCATGCCGGGAACCCTGTGGGAGGAGCTCGGCCTGCTGTACATGGGACCGGTCGACGGGCACAATATCGCCGAGCTCGAAGAGATCCTGGCCAGAAGACGGGACTCTCATTCGGGTCCGGCGATCATCCATGTGGTCACGAAAAAAGGCAAGGGATATCGCCCGGCGGAGGCCAACGCGGTGCATTTCCACGGCATCGCGCCTTCGTGCAAAAAAGACGCCCCCCAAGAAGAATGCACATTCAGCGGGATATTCGCCGAGTCCCTGATGGACCTGATGGAGCGAAACGAAAAAATCGTCGCTGTAACGGCAGCTATGACCGACGGCACGGGACTCGCCCCGGTCGCCAGAAAATTCCCCGACAGGGTGTTCGATGTCGGCATCTGCGAGCAGCATGCCGTGACCATGGCCGCCGGGATCGCAACCCAGGGATTCATACCGGTCGTGGCCATATACTCCACATTTTTGCAAAGAGCGTACGACCAGATCATCCACGACGTGTGCATCCAGGGGCTGCCGGTAATTTTCGCGATCGACCGCGCCGGCGTCGTCGGCGACGACGGCAAGACGCACCAGGGAATATTCGACATATCGTTCCTGCGCACGGTGCCCGGCCTCACGCTGTGCGCGCCCATGGACGGCGCCGAACTGCGCGACATGCTGGGAACCGCGGTGGCGGCGCGAAGACCCTTCGCAATCAGGTATCCCAGGGGGAACACCGCGGCCCGGTCAAAAAAGAACGGCTGCATGCTGCGCCCGGGCAAGGGCGAGATACTGCGGGAAGGGTCGGACTGCGCGATCCTCGCGGTCGGCTCGATGGTCGGGCCGTCCCTGGCGGCGGCGGAACAGCTGGCAAACGCGGGAATCGACTGCACGGTGGCGAACATGCGCTACATCAAGCCCCTCGACGGGGATATCATCCTCGAAGCGGCCGCTTCCACGGGGACGATCGTAACGGTCGAAGAAAACGTGGTCAGCGGCGGATTCGGGAGCGCAGTGCTCGAATTTCTCAACCGTGAAGGCATGCGCGGCATCGCCGTGAAGACCGTTGCGCTGCAGGACGAGTTCATCGAACACGGGCCGCAGGCTCTCATGCGTGAAAAGTCGGGCCTCGACGCCGCCGGGATCGCGCGGCAGATATGGTCCCTCTATTCGGACATCCACCGGGAAAAGACGAAACAAAGAGCGGGGGCATGGAGATGAGCATGCCGGCATTGTTTTCAAGATACAGGCCCGAAATCGACTCTCTGATGAAAAAGATCGTCTGTCGCCGCGAATCGCAGCTGTACGACATGATACGCTACCACCTGGGCTGGATCGATGAAAACGGCGCCCCGATCACCGGGGATTCGGGAAAAGCGCTGCGGCCGGGACTGTGCCTGCTCGCATGCGAGGCCGTGTGCGGCGATCACGCGAAGGCCCTTCCGGCCGCCGTGGCGATAGAGCTCGTGCACAACTACTCGCTCATACACGACGACATCCAGGACAGCGACGCGGAGCGGCGGCACCGTCCCGCTGTCTGGAAAATATGGGGGGTTCCTCAGGCAATCAATGCCGGGACCGCCGCGAAAGTCATCGCGTCCATGGCGCTCGGCGAATACCGCGAACTGGGCTTCACCGCCGAAAAGACCGTCGAGATCGTCATGATCATCGAGGAAGCCACGCTGCATATCATCGAAGGCCAGCACCTTGACATTGGCTTCGAGAACATGAACGACATCAGCGCGCACCAGTACCTCGAGATGATACGCAATAAAACCGGAGCCCTTATCTCGGCGGCGCTCAAGGCCGGCGCGACGGCGGGGTGCGGCGAGCGGCGCACCGCCGAAAAATTCGGCGAGCTGGGGATGATGCTCGGCATTGCGTTTCAGGCGAGGGACGACATACTGGGTATATGGGGATCTGCGAAGGCGACGGGCAAACCGGAAGCCAGCGACATCCGCAGGAAAAAAAAGAGCCTTCCCGTCGTGCACATGCTTTCGTCCGCCTCAAAGAGCGACAGGGCGAGCCTCGACCGTATTTACGCCATGGAACAGATTGATGACTGCGCCGTTCGCACCGTGATGACCCTGCTTGAATCGACCGGGGCCAGAGAGCGCACCGAAGCTCTTGTCGATTCAAGCAGCGCGAGATGCTTCGAAATCATCGACAATCTGCCGATCGATTACAGCTACAGGACCGAGCTCAAGACAATAACAGAATCCCTGTCCGGAAGGGACAGGTGAACGCCGGAGGACGGGCAATGAACATAAGAACAGGCGCGGCCGCCGAACACAGGAGCCGAAAACTCGAGCACATCGAGATCTCGCTCAACTGCGACACCGGTTTCGCCGGAACAACGACCGGATTGGAGAAATACCGGATAATACACCAGGCGGTTCCCGAGATCGATCTTGACGCAGTCGACCTTTCGGTGCGGTTCCTGGGAGAAATGCTCTCCGCTCCAGTACTGATATCATCGATGGTAGGCGGCATAGACGAGGCCGGGAGGATCAACCGGAACCTTGCCGCGGCGGCGCAGCGCCACGGAGTCGCCATGGGCGTGGGTTCCCAGCGCTGCGCGATCGACGATCCGGGCTGCGCGGAGTCGTTTATGGTCCGCGATGTTGCGCCGGACATCTACCTGTGCGCTAACATCGGGGCCGTGCAGCTCAATTACGGATACGGCGCCGGGGAATGCATCAGTGCGGTCGAAATGATCGACGCCGACGCGCTCATCCTGCACCTGAATCCCCTTCAGGAGGCGCTGCAGCCCGGCGGGAACACGCGCTTCTCCGGCCTGCTCAAAAAAATCGAAACCATATGCAGAACGATTCGGGTACCCGTCATCGCCAAGGAGGTATGCTTCGGCATATCAGAGACAGCGGCGCGCGATCTCGCGAACGCCGGGGTCAGATGCATCGACGTCGCCGGGGCCGGCGGCACATCGTGGAGCGAGGTCGAGCGGCGCAGGGCCATAAACAACTCGGATAAAAGCGTTGCGCAGGCATTCGCTTCATGGGGAATACCGACGGCAGAATCGGTTCTCATGGCCAGGTCCGGCGCGCCCGACCTGCCTGTCATAGCAAGCGGCGGCATCCGCACGGGCATTGACGCTGCCAAGGCGATCGCGCTCGGCGCGGATATCGCGGGAATCGGAATGCCCCTGTTCAGGGCTGCCTGTGAATCAGCGGAATCCGCCATCGAATCGCTCGGCATCGTCATAGAGACGCTCAGGCGCGCGATGTTCTGCGCCGGGGCCTCATGCGTTCACGAACTCAATCAGTCTAAACTGATCATCACCGGGGAGGAAAAAGCATGTCAGCAAAAATAACGACGATAGACCTCAAGGATACGGCGGTTCAGAGAAAAAAAATGAAGGCACGGGCGCAGGAGCGCCCGATACCGGCCGGGGACACGATCCTTCTGCTGCCCCACTGCCTTCGCGTGAGCTCGACCTGCAGGGCGGCCGCCGGCGAGGACGGGCTCGTCTGCGTCGAGTGCAATCCTGCATGCCAGGTGAACCTTTTAAGAAAGGCCGCGCTTGAAGCGGGATTCAGCGGAGTCTGCGTGGCCCCGGGAGGGTCGCTCGCACTGAAGTACGTGAAGAAGACCAGGCCGCTCGCGATAGTCGCGGTCGCCTGCGAAAAGGAGCTGAACGAAGGCGTCGCCAACGTCAGCGAGCTTTTCGGGAGCGGCAATCAAGCTCCCGATATCACCATCATTCCTCTTGTCAGGGAAGGGTGCATCGACACCCGCGTTGACATAAAAAAGGCCGTCGCGGAAATACTCAGCAAAGAAAACCGGGAAGAAAAAAGATACTGTGGCGCCGGTCTCAAAACCGGTTCAACCCGGCGCTAACGATACGATCAACCATGAAGGAGAAACATCAATGAAATTTTCAGTAGCATGCAACTTCGACTACGCGCTGCTCGACGGCCTCGCGCCATACCCGGTGTACGAGATATACGGCAAACTCACCTCGGACTATTTCGGCGGAGGCAGGCCGTCGTTCTACCTGCCCGAAGTCGGCAGGGAAGCACTGGCCAGGTACGTCGCCGAGACCCGCAAGAGAGGCATCGGGTTCAACTACCTGCTCAACGCCTCCTCCATGAGCAACATGGAGTTCACCAGCGAAGGCCAGAAAAAAATGAACGAGCTGCTCGACTGGCTCGACGGCATCAACGTGGATTCGGTCACGGTCTCGAACCTGTTCTTCCTGAAGCTCATCAAACGCCGCTACCCCGGGCTCAAGGTCAGGATAAGCTCGCACCGTTACACCGACAACCCGCGCAAGATCCGTTTCTGGAAGGACGCCGGCGCCGACTACATCGTTGTGTCGGAGGTCAACATCCACCGGGAATTCAGGGTGCTTGAGGAGATGAGAAAGGCTGCCGGCGACGACGTGGAGCTCCAGCTTATCGTAAACAACTGGTGCAGGCAGGACTGCGCGATCGCCGGAAACCATGCAGTTGGCCTGTCGGCCGCATCGCAGAAAAGATCAAGGGGGTTCCCGCTCGATTTCTGCTCGCTCTACTGCAACTACATCCGCCTGACCGACCCGGTGAACTACATCAGGGCCAACTGGATCAGGCCCGAGGACATAAAGATCTACGAGGACATGGGATACGAGAACTTCAAGATCGTCGAAAGGAACACGCCGACCGCTGTTTTACTGGAGCGCGTCAAGGCTTACCACGACCGCAGGTACGACGGCAACCTGATGGACATCATACAGAACTACGCGTATCCCTTTCATAAATTCACCGAGCGAGAAAAAGACGCCTTCTCGAAGCGCAGAATGTTCAAATACTTCATGAAGCCCAAAGCCGTGAACCTGGTCAAGTTCATGAAGGTCGTGAAATTCGGCGAAAAGGGCAATGTGCTGTTCCCGCTCATAGGCGAAAACCCGGTGCATATCGACAACAGGAAGCTCGACGGTTTCATCGATCATTTCAAGAAGCACGGCTGCCAGAACCGGGACTGCGAATCCTGCCGCTATTGCCACAAACAGGCGGAAAAGGCCGTTTCAATAGACCCGAAGTGGAAAAAGGAAATGCTCGATATTTATGAAAACCTCCAGGAAGAAATCTATGGAGGAGGATTCTGGGAAGGATACACCGACACGGCCATGAAGCTCCTTGCCAACAGGGACAATGCCAGGGACGAATTCCAGGAGGATTTCGAGAATTTCAGGCACGCGCTCAGGGCGATGCCCTGACGTCAGCAGTGATAAACGATGGACAGGAAAGCTGACGAAATCCTCGGAACTCGGGAGATACGCTCGGCGATAGACAGGGCGCTGGCGAACCTCGCATCCAGACAACACGACGACGGCTCCTGGCAGGGCGATTACGGCGGGGTGCTCTTCCTCATCCCCATGTACATCATCGCCTGTCATGTTACCGGAGAGCCGGTCGAGCAGAAGGACGCCGGACTCTTCATCGCCTATTACCGTAAGGTGCAGAACGGGGACGGGAGCGTCGGCATGCACCCGCACGACACCGGCAGGATGTTCACCACGGTGATGAGCTATGTTGCGCTGAGAATACTCGGCTGCGGCCGGGACAGTGAGCATCTGGTCCCCATGAGAAAGTGGATCAGGGACCGAGGCGGCGCGCTGGGAGCGGCGAGCTGGGGAAAGTCATTGCTCGCCCTTATGAACCTGTGCCCTTACGAGGGACTGAACCCTCTTTTACCCGAGCTGTGGATTCTTCCACGACGGCTGCCGTTTCATCCGTCAAGGTTCTGGTGCCACTCGCGCCTGGTGTACCTGCCCATGGCCATGCTGTACGCGCTCAGAGCAACTATACCGGAAAACGATTTCATCCGCGAATTGCGCGCGGACATCTACACCGAAAAATACGAAGCCATCGATTTCGCCGCCCACCGGAACACGCTGTGCCCGGAAGACTGCTACCGCCCGTACTCGAAGCTGTTCATGCGGATCAACACACTGCTCTGCGCATACGAGAAGCGCCATTCTAAATTCATCAGAAAAAAAGCGATCGCCTCCGTATACAGGCATATTCTCTACGAGGAGCGTTCGACATTTTATTTCGGGATCGGCCCGGTCAACAGGATACTGAACACGGTCGCGCATTCGTTCGTGGACCGCAGGGGCCTGCATTTCAGGCTCGGCGTTGATGCGATGAAAAAATACCGGTTCTACTCCCCGGAAGGGCTGAAGATCAACGGATACAACTCGACCGCTCTATGGGACACCGCGTTTGCGGTTCAGTCGATATATGAAACAGATTGCATCGATGAATACCGGGACACTTTAGTGCGCGCATATGAGTTCATTCGCGACAACCAGATTACCGCGGAACTGCCGCGCGCCAAAAAATTCCACCGCCAGAATCGTGCGGGTGCCTGGCCTTTCAGCGACCGGGACCAGGGCTGGCCCGTGACGGACTGCACGGCGGAGGGATACATCGCCCAGTCTCTGGTGCGAGGCCTGGTCGAGCCCGACGAAAGGGTGAGCGAGGAAAATCTCAGCCTGAGCATCCGCTTCATACTCAAATACCAGAATTCCGACGGCGGATGGGCGACCTACGAAAAGAGAAGGGGCCGGCAGTGGCTCGAGCTGTTGAACCCATCGAGCGTTTTCGCCGACATCATGATCGATCATTCTCACGTCGAATGCACCGCCTCGTGCCTCAAGCTCCTTTCCCGGGAAAAGACGAAATACGACGGGAATATGCGCCGAAAAATCGACCGCGCGATCAGGCGGGGCGCGGCCTTTCTTCTTGAGCAGCAGCGGCCTGAAGGCGGATTCAGGGGAGCCTGGGCCGTGTGCTTCACCTACGGGACATGGTTCGCGGTGAACGGCCTCATGGCGGCGGGCCTTCCGGAAAACTCGCCTGAGATCACACGGGCGTGCGTATTCCTCATGGGAAAGCAGCGGGACGACGGCTCGTGGGGAGAGAGCCACCTTTCATGCCTCGATGGGCGCTGGGTCGACCATAATGAGGGTCAGGCGGTCAATACAGCCTGGGCGCTCATGACTCTGCTGGACGCGGGACTCGGTTCCTCGGAGGCCGCGCACCGCGCAGTCCGCTTTTTGATCAGGCGGCAGACACAAAAGGGCGACTGGCCCGAGGAATCGATCGTCGGCCTGTTCAACAACACCGCGCTCGTCAACTACGACAATTACCGGCGGTATTTCCCCCTCATGGCGCTCGCCCGCTACCTCCGCGCCGCCGACGGACATAGCTTGCACTGAACGCATTGATTATAAAGATAAAATCAACGAAAAGCATTGCATTCATCGGAAGCAGCGGCAGCATCGGACAAATCAGTCAAAATCGGCCGGGAGACACAAAAAAATTGCAAAAAGGGCCCATTCCCGGGTGAAAGTCGTTATGGCCCGGGCGCCATTCCTGCCGATAATGACATAAGACAGGAGGAGCTTATGCTCAGAGGTATATACAACGGCGCCAGCGGTATGATCGCCCAGCAGGCCAGGCTCGATGTAGTCGCGAACAATCTCGCAAATGTCGACAAGACCGGTTTCAAGAAAGACCTCACGCTGTTCAAGGCCTTCCCGGACATGCTCATACGAAGGATCAACGAAAGCGGCCAGGGGATCACCCCCGCGGGGTCCTATGACACCATGCCCTTCGTTGGCAAGCTCGGCACGGGCGTCGAGGTCAACGAGGTGTTCACCGAGTTCACCCAGGGATCGCTGCAGAGGACCGAAAACAGCTTCGACATGGCCCTCGAGGGCCAGGGATTCTTCACCGTCATGACCGAAAAGGGCGAGCGATATACCAGGGACGGCTCCTTCACCATAAACCAGGACGGGGTGCTGGTCAACCACAACGGGTACCCGGTCATGGGCGAAAACGGAATCATCAGGGTGCAGAAAAACAATTTCATCGTGAACGAACGCGGAGAGATAACGGTCAACGAGGGGATTTCACTCGACCCTCGCGACGTTGTGGGCATGGCGAACAACGACTGGGCCGACCCGGTCGTCATCGACAAGCTGAAGCTCGTCGATTTCGAGAACATCCGCGAAATAAAAAAAGAGGGCGACTCGATGTACCGCGAGACCGAATTCTCGGGCCCTCCCCTTCCCCCGGCCGAGATCAAGGTCGTGCAGGGTTTTCTCGAGAAGTCGAACGTCAACATCGTACGCGAGATGGTCGACATGATCGAGGTGCAGCGTAGCTACGAAGCGAACCAGAAAACCGTCACCACGGCCGACCAGACACTGGGCAGGCTGATCAACGAAGTGATAAGGTAAAAATCAGAATTTCGCGAAGAGGCCCTCGTTGAAATTCCGGTAGGAGATCGGGCGATTCCCCTTCTCGATCTCCTTTATCATGCGGACGATCTCGTCGTTTACCGGCGTTTCGACTCCGCAACGGTCCCCTTGAGCACAGATATATCCGTTCAAATAATCTATTTCGGTCGGCTTGCCCCGCTCAAGGGACTGCAGGCTCGACGATTTGAGCCTTCTGTATTTCACGCCGATCACCATGATCAGACCATGGGCCGCGAGCTTCACGGGAAGCGTTTCGTTTTTCGTGAGACGGTAATAGTCGAGCTTGCCTCCATAGGGCTCGATCGTGAGTTTCATGGCGTCGGCCACCGCGACCGCCTCTTTCATGATTTCAATGAATATTCTCCGAACCTTCATTTTTGCCAGCATCTGGCCCAGGTACAGGCCGCACAGGGCGCCCAGAGAGGTGATGCAGGCGTTGATGATGAGCTTTGAGTACAGGTGCCCGATGATATTGTCGGTGATTATCGTGGGAAGCACGCTGTCCATCATCTCCTTGATCGGAACGAGCCGGTCGTCGGGCCGGTGGTCTATGTTGCCAATGATGAACTCGCCTGTCGAGGTCATCTCGAGTTCGCCGGGCGCGTGCATCGTGCCGCCCCATCCCACC
>ERZ795055.2471-NODE-2471-length-13964-cov-5.175642_pt1 | contig 13964 bp, 12 predicted proteins | sample MGYA00375139_ERZ795055 | MGnify/ENA primary metagenome ERZ795055 (study PRJEB30184, sample SAMN05720283) | anaerobic digester metagenome | isolation source: active sludge of municipal wastewater-treating anaerobic digesters | place: USA | collected 2015-01-23 ...
CCGACCTTGCCGTCCTCGCCGGTGATCGACACGGCGGACCCGATGCTCGCGGGCGACGACCTGCGCGGCGCGATCCGCCCGCTGGACGGCAACGGCATCAGCGGCGCCGCCCCCGACATGGGCGCGATGGAGTGGAGCCACGCCCCCGTGGTGGCCTGCCTGCCCGCGTCGCTGAACATCACGCTTGCGACGTCGCTCACCGACGCGCTGGCGCTGTTTGACGCGGACAACAGCACGCTTGAGGCGGGCATCTGGCGTCTTGAAATCGCGGCGAACAGCTTCGGCTGCGCCGAGGTGGGCACGCCGCAGACGGTGCGCCTGACGGTCTACGACGTGACGGGCCAGAGCGGCTTCTGCGACGCGCCGGTCACGGTCTTCGAGGACGAGGACCCGGTCGTGGTGGCGGGTTCGATCGCCCGCGATCTGGACGCCGCCGGCAGCTACGCGCTGATCAACGCCGACATCCAGGCGCTGGCGGCGGGCAGCACGGACAACTGCGGCATCGACTGGGCGAGCGCCTCGGTGGTGCCCGCGACGATCACCTGCGCGTCCCTGGGCGGCCCGACCAACGTCACCGTGACGCTGGTGGACGCGAGCGGGAACTCGGCCTCCGCGGTGGGGACGGTTGTCGTGAGCGATGTGACCGACCCGGTGCCGGCCTCCGGCAACAACATCGACGTGAACCTTGACTTCACGGGCAACTGCACGCTGAGCCCGGCCAACCTCCAGGCGCTGGCCACGGGCGCGACGGACAACTGCACGGTGGACTGGGCGGCGACCCAGGTGGACGTGGTGTCCTTCACGTGCGCCAATCTCGGCCCGAACAACGTGACCGTGACCGTGTTTGACACGGAGGGCAACAGCGCCACGGCCCCGGCGACGGTGACCGTGCTCGACGCCAACGCCCCGCTCATCGACGGGCTTGCGCCGCGCTCCTTCGCCGTGGGCGGCCCCGACTTCACCGAGGCGCAGGCCCTTGCCGGCGTCACGGCGGCTGACAACTGCTCCGGCCCGGTGGCGGTCACGGTGGCGTGCCTCGACGCGCTGAGCAACGTCGTTCCGTTCCCGATTCCGGACACGTTCGACGCGGGCGGCGCCTACCCGTACAACTTCACGCTGCGCTACACGGCGCAGGACGGCTCGGGCAACACGGCGACGCAGGACGGCATCCTGACGCTGGTGGACAACTTCCTGCCGGTGATCACGATCCTCGGCGACAACCCGGCCACGGTCCAGTGCCCGGCGGGCTACAGTGACGCGGGCGCCACGGCGGAAGACGCCGAGAGCGGCACGCTGACCGCGGTGCCCAGCGGGCTCCCGATCAACACGGGCGTCCCCGGCACGTACTTCGTGACCTACACCGCCTCTGACCCGGTCACGCTCATCAACGTGACGGCGCAGCGCCAGGTCGACGTGGTGGACACGGTCGCCCCGGTGATCACGCTCCAGGGCGCGACCACCATCGGCGTCGCCCTCGGCGGCACCTATAGCGAGCCGGGCTACTCGGCCTCCGACGCCTGCGCGGGCGACCTGACCGGCGCCGTCCTGGTTGGCGGCGACACGGTTGACACCGGCGTCGCGGCCACCTACGTGGTCACCTACGACGTGAGCGACGGTTACAACGACGCGGTTCAGCGGACGCGCACGGTCATCGTGGCCGACCTGCTGAGCTTCACCACGCAGCCCGTCGGCGGCGTCCGCTATGACGACGGCGCGCCGGTGGTTCTCACGGCGGTGTTCGAGAACGGCGTCAACCCGTCCACGTTCCAGTGGTTCGTCAGCGCGAACGGCGGCGCGGCGCAGGCGGTCGCGGCTCCGGCCGCGGTGCCCGGCGACGGCACGCTCACGCTGACGGTCACCCCGTCGGTGGTCGGCGCTGGCTCCTACGTCTACTACGCGGCCGTGACGGATGACACGGGCGTCACGGTCTCCGACACCGCGACGGTCCTGGTTGCCCAGCACATGTCCGCCACGACCGACCTGGCCGACAAGGGTCTGCGGATCGGCGAGGACGGGACCTGGTCGGTCGCGGTCTCCGGCGGTCTGGGCACGGTCGGCTACCAGTGGCTGAAGGACGACGGCAGCAAGGCCTTCGTGCCGGTGGTTGACGGTGCCGGCATCAGCGGCAGCACCACCAACACGCTGGCGATCACGGGGTTCACCGCGGACATGGCCGGATCCTACCAGGTGGAAGCCACCGACGACTTCGAGAACCTGATCCTCGGCCCGGCCAGTCTGGCGCTTGAGGCGGGCGTGCCGGCGGCCGGCGGACTCGGTCTTGCCCTGCTGGCGGCCCTGACGGCCCTCGGCGGCGCGGCGACGATCCGCCGCCGGAAGTAATTGAACTCACGGCGGGCGGCCGGAGACGGCCGCCCGCCTCGCGGAAAGAAAGAGCCGCCGGTTCGCGGAAGCGAACCGGCGGCTTGGTTTTTGGGGAGGCGCCGCAGCCTGGAGAAGTCTGACAGGTCTGACCTGTCGGACATGTCCGACAGATCGGGGGCATCCGACCGATCGGTCCGATCCGACCGATCGGTCCGATGGACGAGTTGGACGCGATGGACGGGGACGGGCCGCGCGCCTTGCGGGCTTCCGCGTCTTGCAGGGGGGGGCGTGCTCTGCGCGGCGCGGCTACTTCCCGGTCTTCATGCGGCGGATGAGGCGGGCGATCCAGAGGTCGAGGGAGTCGCCGCCGAGGTCGCGGATCAGGTCCACGCCCTGGGCGCGCGCGAGGGCGACGGCACGGTCGCGGGCGAGCCGCCGGGCGTGGCGGCGCTCCTCGATGGTGAGATGGCCGTCGGCGGCCCCCTCCTTGAGGCCGCGGACATACTCCTCATAGACCTCCAGGATGGCGGCTTCGAGCGTGCGGAGGGCGCGGGTGAGCCGCGCGCGGCGGCGCTGCTGGATCCACTCGCCGGAGCGGAAGAAGGTCCACGCGGCGCCCAGCAGGGAGAGGGCGAGTGTGAGGACGGGTTCGGAGCCGAGGACTTCGGTGGGGGTCATGGGGCGGGGTCTCCTTGGGGTTGGGGGAGTGAAGATCGGACCGACGGGACCGATCGGTCTGATGGACGGGATGGACATGATGGTCGGAATGGACGGGAGCGCGAACGGGTACCGGCGCGCGTGGCCCAGGGGCGATCGCCTGTGTCACACCCAGCGGTCGCGCCACGACAGGGATGCCACGCCCGTGTGGGCGCTGTCGGGGTCGTCCACATAAAGGAGCGTGGTGCCGGGGGCGGGCCCGATCCGGGGAAAGCTTCCGGAACACAGGGCGGTCACATCGGCCCCGTCGAGGGTGACCCTGCCCAGCGGACCGTCCACGAGCAGGGTGCTCCCGGCGGCGACGGATCCCGGAAAGACCAGGGTCCTGGCCCCGTCGCTGAAGGACGGGTAATAGACCGCACCCGCCGCGGTGAAGGCGAGGGTGAGCGGCGCCGGGAGGGTGCCCGCGCTGCATACGGCCGTTTCCGCGCCCTGGGAGGCGATGTTCCAAAGGGCGGTGGTGGGAGACTCGGCCTCCTCCCACGGCGCGAGCCCCTCGAAGAGCGCGGAAAAGGCGCCCTCGCCGCCGGTGCGGAGGTTCTCCCGGGTGAGCCGCAGGGCCCGCGCCGAGATCGCGCGCCCGGGCCGGAGCGACATCGTGACGGAGCCGGTTTCGTCCGCGGCGGCGGCGGCCCAGAGGGCGTCCAGAAATGCCTCGCGCGCGGCGGCCGGGGCGCACAGCGGGGCGAGGCCGGTCACGCTGATCTGACGGTGCCAGCCATCCTCCCGGCGTTCGCGGGTCTCCTTGACGGCGGTGATTTCGGGGTCCAGTTCCAGGGTGCCGATGCGGGGCATGGCGGGGTCCTCCACAGGTTTGGGTCTCAGGCCGGAACAACGGGTTGTGTCGGCGTGGCGGCGGCGTCCGCCGCGGTCACCACCGGCAGGAGGAGCGGCGCGAGGGTGGCCCACCCCTCCTCCTCCAGGGGGGAGGCTGCACGGTTGGCGGCCCCGTCCCGGTCCGAGAGGTCCACGCGCTGGCCGCCGACGGAGACGGCGCGGGCCGAGGCGGCGGCGGCCGCGCCGAGCCGCCGCAGGACGCGGGCCGCGGCGACCAGGGCCTCGCCGGAGGCCAGGGTTTCCGCGTGGGCCACGGGGACGATGTCGGGGCGGAGGCGGCCCAGGATTTCGCGGTGGGCGTCGGCGAGGGCGTCGGTGACCAGCGGGTCGGGGGCGGCGGCGGTGTCGAGCGAGAGTTTGAGGCGCACAAGGTCGGGCGGGGCGAAGGGGGGCATGGGCGGCTCCTGGGGGAAAGCATCGGACAAGTCGGACGGGTCCGACAGGTCGGACGGGCGGGTGTGGTTGTCGGGCGGCGGGGCCGTTTGATCAACGGCCCCGCCGCCCTTTTTGGGGTGGGGAGGTCAGGTCGCGTCGGTGGAGACGACGACCCGGGCCTTCTCGTAGAGGATGGCGAAGTCGGTGACAACGGTGATGCAGGTGCGCTCCCACTGCTGGTGGATGAGCTTGTCCGACTCGACGAGGACGTCCTGCTCCGTGACCTTCTGGGCGGCGTATCCGGCGTCGAGGAGGGTGACGCGGCCCCCGGGCTGGTCGGCGAGCGGGACGAGCTTCATGCCCATGGGCGAGGGGAGCTCGCCGGACTTGGCGAAGTCAAAGAGGAGGTTGTCGTGCAGCCGGTCCATGCCGAGGATTTCGCCGAGCAGCGTGCCGCCGGCGACGAGGTGGGTCGGGGTGAATCCGTGGCCGAGGGAGAGGGTGAGCCATCCGGCGACCAGGTCGGTGAACTCCAGGGTGCCCGGGGTGGCCGTGGGGACCACGACGGGCTCCGACCCGGCGGAGCCGTCGCCCTCGACGAGAACCCGCGCGAGGCGGGCGTCGAGGTCGCGGCCCAGCCGCTCGCCGATGCGGCGCAGGTGGACGCGCAGCAGGTCCACGGACATGCGGCGGACGGCCTCGTAGGAGGCGAGCACGCCGCGCCCGCGCTTCTGCAGGCGGATGGCGCGGTCGCCGTAGGTGATCTCCGACTCGGGGATGCGGGCGCCCTCGGCGACGGCGCGCAGCTCCTCGGCCTCCTCGTTCTCCACGACATGGGGCATGTCGTAGAGGGCGCCGGCGACCCGCTCGTCGCGGGCGGTGAGCGCGGGGTGCACGGGCTTGCGGTGGAGCCCCTCCATCACGGCGGCGCGGACGATGTCGGGGAAGAGCCACCGGGCGTCCGGGTCCGACTGGAAGAAGCGCTCCACGGTGACGCGGCCGAGGTCCACGCCGAACTCGCGGGCGCAGTAGTCAGCGGCGGTCGTGCCCGCGGCCTGGAAGAACTGGCTGTGCGTCAGGCCGAGGGACTCCAGGGTGTCGTACAGCTCGCGGCCGCGCACGGCGGCGAGGCGGTCGGGCTCCTGCCCGAGAAAGCGGACCTGCTCGCGGAGCAGGGTGTCGCGGTCGTTCATGGGGTGGGTTCCTTTCACAGCAGCACCTCGACGGTGTGCGCGGTGGTGTTGACGGACACGACCTGCCCGGCGCCGCTCCCCGACACGGGGGCGGCGACCACGCCGGGCAGGGCGGAGAAGACGACGCCCGCGCCGCCGCCGGGGGCGGGCGCGTCGCCGGTGTAGGCGAAGAGCGCCACCCCGCGCACAAGCACGGGGAGGACGGCGTTGTTGGACGAGGCGTCGCCGAGGGCCACGCCGAAGACGGGGTCGCCCGCATCGGCTTCGTTGGTCACGCGGTAGCTGCCCCCGAGGGCAAGGGCGTCGCCGCGGGCGATGGCCACAGCGCCGGATTCGGGGGTGCGGCAGGTGAGGACCAGCTGGGTCACCTGGCCGCCGAGATTTCCGAAGGACATGAGGGGAGTCTCCTGGGGTTGATGGACTGTGTGGACGGGATGGACGAAGGATGGGCGGGTCAGGGACGGGGGTGTTGGAGGAGCTGGAAGGCGCTGCGGGCGCGGATTTCGGCGGGGTGTTCCGCGTCCCGCGCCAGGGGCTCGGGCCGAGACACGGGTTCCGGCGGGTGGAGGCGGTCCAGCCGGGCCTCGAATCCCGCGAGATGCGCCCGGATCTCCGGCAGCCCCAGCGGGGCCAGCAGGGCGCGCCAGGCGCGGGCGTCGAACGACGGGCCGTCCAGCTCGCGGCCCAGGGCGCACAGGCGCGCCACGGCGCGGTCGCGGGCCTCCACGCCGTCGCGCACGAGTCCGGCCAGCGTCTCCGGGGCGAGGCGGTGCTCCCGCGCGGCCTCGGCGAGGGCGCGGGCACAGCCCGCGGGCAGCGGGGTCTCCGCGCGCAGCGCCACGCGGCGCGTTTCGGCGCGGCCGCACAGCAGCACGGTGACCCGGTCCTCCGCCACGGACTCGGCAACGCAGCGCCCGTCGTCGAGGCGCAGGGCGGCGCCGTCCTCGTCGAGCCACGCGGCGGGATGGGGGCGCTTCGCCTCGGCGTCGGCGCCGGGGGCGAGATCGTCCGCCGCGATGCGCCATCCGCGCAGGCGGCCGTGCCCGTCCTCGATGCGGAGGTCGAGGTGCGGGCCGCGGGCGTCGGTGTGACGGTGGAGCACGAAGCGGGGCGCGGACTCCTCGGCGGGGGCCGCGCCGGGGACGGGTTCAACGGACACGATCTTCCAGTACATGCGCGGGGTCTCCGGGGTTATTGCAGGAAGCGCTGGGCGAGGACGGCGACGATGCCGCCGAGGTTGGCGAGGAGGAGCATGACGCCGCGGGCGAGGACGGTCTCCAGGCGGGAGACGCGCCGGGCGACCTCGCGCAGGCCGTCCGAGAGCGCGCGGAACTCGACCTGGGCCGCCCGCTCGAAGGCGCAGGGGGGCTCGGGGGGGCAGTGCATGGCGCGGTCCTTTCGGGGTTATTCGGCGGCGGGGAAGTCGAAGAGGCCGGGGCGCGTCGCGCGGGGCGGGCGGAGACCCGCGCGGGCGGCCTCCAGCGCGCGGACGGCGGTGGGCAGGGGCGCGGCGCGCTGGCCGCGCCGGGCGACGAAGCCCGTGCCCTGCGAACCGGCGGACACCACGGAGCCCTCGATGACGTCCACCACATCGCGCAGGATGAAGTGGCAGGTTTCGCCGTCATAGGCGCGGCCGGGGATGTGGTCGCAGGTGCGCAGGTCCTTCCCGCACACCGAGCACTCGGGCAGGCGGAACGAAAAGCCGATGGAGGTCTCGCGGTAGACGCCGCCCTCGATGTTGAGGATGAAGGGGCGGTTCTCCTCCGTGCGCAGGAGGTAGACCTCCGGGCGTACCGACACCGTGTCGCCGTCGCGGTGGAGGCGCGCGCGGAAGAAGGTGCCCCGGGGCAGCGAGCCGCGCAGGTCGTGGCGCTCCATGAGCGGGCGGCCGGGGGTGAGGTGGCAGATCTTCTCCAGCTCCTCCTCCGGGAAGCGGCTGAAATGCGAATCCACGCGGTTGTTGCAGAGGTCCAGCTCGAAGACGGCCACCTCTTCCCGCGCGAGGGGCCGCAGGGCGAAGCGGTTGACCGCCTCCAGAACGCCGTCATCGGGCGGGATGCCGGGGCGGGCGGTCGCGGCGGCGGCGCGGTCCATGCGGAGGACGGCGCCGGGATGCTGGAAGACAAAGGGCTCGGGGTGCATGGCGGGACTCCTGGGGAAAGGGGAAGTGTGGGGGGGGGCGGAGGGGTTAGAACGCCGGGGCGGCGGCGAGGGTTTCGCGGAGGGCCTGGTCGTCGAGGAGGCCGGCGTCGCGCAGGCGGAGGGCGTTGTCAATCTCCCTGGCCCGGGCCTCGGCGTCGCGGAGGGGGTCCACGGTGCGGTTGCCGCGCATGGTCACGGCGACGCGGGCGTCCACCCCCGCGAGGGCGAGGTCCAGGTTGAACAGGCGCTCGAGCGCGGCGCGCATCTCGCGGTTCACCGTGTTGACCTGGCGGTTGACCACCTCGAACTGGGCGGTGCCGTAGGTCTCGGTGGAGCCGTAGTTGCGGCCCATGAGGACGGGCATCATGTGGAGGCCCGTGATGAGCTGCTCCTCCACGGCCTTGTGCTGGTCGTAGAAGGGGGCGGCGCGGTGGTCCGCCTGAAGCACCGACACGGCCACGTCGTCGTGGGTGACGAGGTTCTGGTCCGGGGCGAGGCCCGACACGGCGTCGCGCAGGGCGGCCAGGGTGCGGGTCTGGCGCTCGGCGTAGGCCTCGGCCGACTCGCCGCGCGCGGGGGCGTCGGCCTTCCGCGCGAAGTGGAGGCGGGCCCATCCGGCGTTGTGCGTGGCCTTCGCCATGTCCTCCAGCAGGCGCTGCTGGATGCGGACGACAAAGGGCACCGCCCGGAGCATGGACCGGCCGTAGGGGTTCGTGCCGTCGCGGTCGAGGCCGACATAGACCAGGCGGCCCTCGGGCAGTTCCACGGGGTCCCCGTCCCCCGTGTCCTGCCACGCCGTCACGCGGCCGCCCTCGCGGCGGAAGCGCAGAGTCCACACGTCCACCGGCACCACGTCATGGATGCCCGAGCGCCCCCGGCCGGGGACCAGTTCCAGGGCGGCCGCGCCGTAGGTGAAGAGGGCCGCGTAGGCGATGTCCAGCAGGCCCGCGAGACCGCCCGCGCCGGGGTTCACCCGGCGTTCGAGGGCCTCCGCGCGGGCGAGGGCCTCGGCGGCGTCACGGGGCGAGCCCGCCTCGGCCACCGCCACCGCGTGCCCGGCGTGGCAGAGGCGCTTCCACGTCCAGACGGCGTCCGAGATGTCCGGGACCGCGTCCCGGAGCACGCGGTAGACCCGGAGCATCTCGAAGGGGGTGTCGTTGGGCAGGGGGAGGAAGTCGCGCCAGGCGGCGAGGGCGGGGGTCGCGCCTTCGGGGCGCGACAGGGGGGCGGCGGCGGCGGAAGCGGGGGAAGGGAGGGGTGTTGCCGCGCGTCGGGCAGTCATGCGACGTATCCAACGGCGGAACCGGGACGGCCGGGGGACGTACTCGGGCATAAGGGAAGACCTCCGGGTTGCGGTGGGGGGCTGTTAAACCAGCGCGGATTGTTTCACCCGCGCGGCCCGGAGGCGGCCGCGGATTGCAAGGAATCCGCGGCCGCCCATGCCCCCCGCCCTCACACGCCCGCGGCGATGCGGGCGATCTCTTCGGGGTCCACGGCGCCGCCGCGCGCGTCGGCGGCCCGGAGGACGGCGCGGTAGACGCGGTCCACGTCGCCGGGCGCCACGTTCACCCCGGCGCGGGCGGCCTCGCGGGCGACGGCGGCGCGGCCGGAGCGCGCGGTGATGACGAAGCGGTGGCCCGGCGCGCCGACCAGCGCGGGGGACACGAACTCGTAGGTCTCCGGGTCCTTCAGGAGGCCGTCCTGATGGATGCCCGAGCTGTGCGTGAAGGCGTTCGCGCCGACGAGGGCGCGGTTGGGCTGCACGGGCACCCCGGCGGCCTCGGCCACCAGGCGGCTGAGCTCGGCGGCCTGCTCCAGGCGGATGCCCGTCGCCGCGATCCGCTTCAGGCGCAGGGCGGCGGCGACCTCCTCGACGGCGGCGTTGCCCGCGCGCTCGCCCAGGCCGTTCACGCACCCCTCGACCTGGCGCGCGCCCGCGCGCACGGCGGCCAGCGTGTTCGCCGTGGCCAGGCCCAGGTCGTTGTGGCAGTGGGCCGACACGATGACACTTCGGTCCAGGAAGGCCGCCACGTCGGCGATCATGGCGCCGTACTCCTCCGGCAGGGCGCAGCCCACCGTGTCCGGCAGGTTCACCCGCGACGCGCCCGCGTCCGCCGCCGCCTGGGCGCACTGGCGCAGGAAGACGGGGTCGGCGCGCGAGGCGTCCTCGGCGCTGAACTGCACGCGCTCCACGCGCCGGCGCGCGCGGGTGACGGACTCCGCGATGGCGCGCACGGCGGCGGCGCGGGACATGCGCAGCTTCTTCGCCAGGTGGATGTCCGAGACACCCAGCACGACGTGGACAACGGGCCTGCGGGCGGGCGCCAGGGCCTCCGCCGCCGCGTCAATGTCCCCGGCGCGGCAGCGGGCCAGCGCGGCGACCTCGGCGCGCTCCAGGGCTTCCGCCACGCGGCGCACGGCCTCCGCGTCCCCCGGCGACGAGGCGGGGAATCCCGCCTCGACCACCGCCGCGCCGAAATCCTCCAGGCGGCGGGCCAGAGTCACCTTGGTCTCCGCGTCAAAATGCACCCCCGGGGTCTGCTCCCCGTCGCGCAGGGTGGTGTCGAAAAAACGAATCTCTCTTTCCATGGTACCGATCCTTCTTTGGTTGCTTTCTGGTGTTCAACGACTGGTTTCCGCCGCAGGGCGGGCAAGCAACCGGATTCGAGCCCGTCGAGCCCCAAATCCATAAGACACCACCTCCTTTCGGGGTGCGGCGCGGGGGGCGCGCCGCCGTTCTCAGGTTTTCGGACAAAAAGAAAAGGCCGCGGGGACTGGCCCCGCGGCCCGGAATGCGCGTTCTGTCAGTTCAGTCACACACGGCGGGACACAGCGGAGGCCGTCCGGCTTCCGAGTCGGAGCCGCAGTCGGAGGATCTCGCTGTGTCGTGTCGTGTTCATGACCCCCCCATTGTACCGCGAAGGCGCGCCGCGGGGCAAGGAGGCGGCGCGGAGGCCGACAGCGGCGGGTCTGCCGGGAACGAGATCGCTTCGGTCGCTCCGCTCCCTGCTAATGAAGTAAGACGTCTTCTTCCGCAACACAGGCTGCCGATTGCCCCCGCACCCGAATTCCACATGCGGAAATGGCCGGAAACGAACGCCTTGGCATCCCGGAGGGATGCAAGACGTTAGCCGGTGGTTGAGCGCAGCGATACCACCGGACAGCAGGCCCACGTCCCTTTTTCAGGAACCCCGGCAGGGGTTCAGGACGTGTCGGTTCCCGTTGGCCCCGGAGTCCCGCACCCCTGCCGGGGTGCCTCAGAGGGGAGAGGCGACACCCGTTCCCGGTGGTATCGCTGCGCTCAACCACCGGCTAATGTCCCTCACCCCTCCGGGGTGAAGAGAAAATGGCCGCCATGGTCTGTCTCGCATTCATCACTTCATGCACAGAATCCCCGCCCACGGCGGTCAGGGGCTCGCGATGACGGCGGGTTGCCTGGTCGTTGCGAGGAGGCGGCCCCGGCCGACGCGGCAATCTCTTGTGGGAGCGTCTTCGGTCCGCCCGCCCGCTTCCCGCTTTCCCGGAAAAGTGGACTGCGGCGGCCGGGTGTCCCTATAATACCCGGCGGCTTGTCCGCTGCCCGCCCGCCGGGTGCAACCTTTTCGGGCCGGGGGCGGTCAAACGGTTCAGGAACCGTCTTTTACGCCGAAAAACACGGAAAGCGCGGGACGCGCAACGGCGCGCCCGCCACGGGCATGGAATTGCAGACGCGCCCGTCCCGGCCGGCATGGTGCCGGTGCGGGGCGCGCGGTCCGGACCTCTTAACATTTCGCGGCCCCGGCCGCGGCACAGGAGCGAGATCCCATGAGCAGTGACATCAGCAGGCGCGACTTCGTCAAGGTTGCCGGCGCGGGCGCGGCGGCCTTCAGCATCGCCGCGGCCCCCTTCTCCTACGCGCAGAACAACAAGGTCGTGGTGGGGTGCATCGGCCTGGGCGGGCAGGGCTGCTTCCACCTGAACGAGGGCCTGTGCAAGAACAACGACATCCACGTGGCGGCGTTCAGCGACGTGTACGCGGCGAACCAGAAGTCGGCCCGGCCGCTGGTCATGCTCTCCAACGCGAAGCAGTACCTGGCCGAGGGCGCGCCGGTCACCGAGGAGATGAAGGCGGCGGCCAAGGCCCTTCCGGCGCCGAACGTGTACTACAACTACAAGGAGATGCTGGAGAAGGAGACGCTGGACGGCGTCGTGATCGCGTCGCCGCTCATGACCCACGCGCCGGTCACGCTGGACGCGCTGGACGCGGGCAAGTACGTCTTCTGCGAGAAGACCATGGTGCGCACCGTCGAGGAGGGCCGCGCGGTCGTCCAGAAGTGCCACGACACGGGCAAGTTCGTCCAGGTCGGCCACCAGCGCCGCTACAATCCCAAGTACAACCTCGGCATGTGGATGACCTACGACCGGGGCATGCTCGGCCGCATCACCCACATCACCGCGCAGTGGCACCGCAACAACCAGTGGCGCCGCCCGGTCCCGAAGGACTACGTGCTGAACGAGGAGGAGAAGAAGTACATCCCCGACTTCGAGCTGCACATGAACTGGCGCCTGTTTGACGAGGTGTCCGGCGGGCTTTACACCGAGCTGGCCACGCACCAGACCGACATCGCCAACTGGTTCCTCAAGTCCCTGCCCACCCGCGTTTTCTCCGTCGCCGGGCTCGACTACTGGAAGGATGGCCGCACGGCCCACGACAACATCGTCCTCGTCTTCGAGTACGACCTCAAGCGCAGCTCGCCGGGCTTCATCCAGACCAAGTCCCGCACGACGCTCATGGACGACAGCACGGCCAACCGCAACTACACCGTGCGCTTCGTGTACAGCAGCATTCTGAGCAACGCCAAGCGCGGCGCGTCCGAGCTGATCCAGGGCGACCTGGGCACCCTCGAGCTGACCGAGAACGTCTGCAAGTACTACCAGGAGGACGTCACCTACGCCACGCAGGAGAATCTCACGGCGGAGGAGCTGGCCAAGAAGACCGCTTCGGGCACCTCGCTCAGGCTGAGCAACAAGGAGCTCACGGAGGGCAAGGAGCTCTTCGGCGACCAGACGGACCTTAAGATTCCGGACGCATACCAGTTCGAGGCCTTCATCGAGGGCGTGCGCACCGGCAAGGTCCCGCGCAACAACCAGATGGTCGGCTTCACCACCGCCCTGACCGCCATCGCCGCCATCAAGTCCCGCACTGAGGGCAAGATGATTGACTTCGACCCGGCGTGGACCACCTTCGACTTCGAGACGCCGACGCACTACGAGTATGACCCGTCCTGGGGCGACAAGATGGCCAAGCCCGCCGAGGCCGCCCCGGCGGCCGACGCGGCGGCGGCCCCCGAGGCCCCCGCGGCCCCCGCGCAGAGCTGACGACGTTTTTCCAGGCCGCGGCGGGAAAACCCCGCCGCGGCCCTGTGTTCTAAGATAATCGCCCGCCCGCGCGTTAACAGGGCAGAGAAGAAGGAGCCAGCACCATGAAAAAGATCCTCATTGGCGTCGTCCTGATCGCCCTGGGCGCCGCCGTTGGCGGTTTCGGCGGATACAGCCTAGGATTCACCATCGGCCACAAGAACGCCATCGCCGACATTGAGCGCGAGAAGCCCATGGGAACCGTGGTGGACCTGGCCGGCATGGACACGCCGGCGGCGCCTGCGCCGGCGGCCCCGGCGGAACCGGCCGCCGCCCCCGCGCCGGCCGCCCCGGCCGCCGCCGCCGAGACCCCCGTGGACACCCCCGCCCCTGCGGAGGCGGCCCCTGCCGCCGCCCCGGTCGGGGACGCGGTCACCTACACCCTCAGCCTCGACGACACCTTCATTGATTTCGTCGGCTACAAGACGATCGCCGGCGCGGCGGCGGGCATGAGCGGGCGCTTTGACAAGAGCGAGGGCACCGTGACCATTCCGGGCGGCGACTTCACACAGGGCTCCTTCAGCGTCACCATAGACACTCCGTCCATCGGCACCGAAAACGCCATCCTGACCGGCGTGCTGAAGACCGGCGTCTTCTTCGACATCGAGACCTATCCCACGGCCAAGATCGAGAGCAAAAAGATCGAGCAGCGCGACGGCAAATACGTCGCCACCGTGGCGTGGACCATGCGCGACAAGACCGTCGGCGTGGAAATCCCCATGGACGTCAAGGTCTCCGACACCCAGGTCAGCGCCCTCGGCGAGGTCCGCATAGACCGCAACCTCTGGGGCATCGGCCCGGCGGACTGGGAGATTCAGGGCGTCCGCGTCCCGATCCTCTCCGACGTCCTCGTCAAGTTCGAGGTCCTCGCGAAGAAGTCCTGACCCCCGCACCCCGCAATCCAGCGCGCGGCGCGCACGCCCAACGGCGGCCCGCCGCGCGTTTCATTTCCTGGGGGGACGGTGTCGGCCTTTTCGCGCG
>ERZ795055.2476-NODE-2476-length-13954-cov-8.185409_pt1 | contig 13954 bp, 12 predicted proteins | sample MGYA00375139_ERZ795055 | MGnify/ENA primary metagenome ERZ795055 (study PRJEB30184, sample SAMN05720283) | anaerobic digester metagenome | isolation source: active sludge of municipal wastewater-treating anaerobic digesters | place: USA | collected 2015-01-23 ...
GTGCAGCTGCCCAGCGGGATCATGCTGCGGTCCAGCGCCAGATCCTTGTCGCTCAGGGAGCGGATGTAGCGCAGCATCTCGGTTTCGCTGCGGTGCGCGTTGAACACCGGATGCGTGAGGAAGGGCGACGTGCGCCGCAGCGCGGCCGGGATCATCGGCTCGACGCCGGCCTCGAACTCGGCCACGCGCGGCAGCGCGGCGCCGTCGGCGGCGAACACCCGCCACAGCGCCTCGATGTCGGCGTGCGTGGTGGTCTCGTCGAGCGCGATGCCGAGCATCGTGTCGCCCCACTCGGGGTAGCGGCGCAGGTTCATGCCGGCGGCCAGCGCGCGCGCGGCGAATTCGGCGGTGCGCGCGCCGGTGTCGAGCGTGATCGCGTCGAAGGCCGCTTCGGTGCGCACCGCCACGCCGAGCCGGCGCAGCCCGGCGGCCAGGATCGCGGTGTAGGCGGCCACGCGCCGCGCGATCCGCGTCAGGCCCTCGGGGCCGTGGTAGACGGCGTACATGCTCGCGAGCACCGCCAGCAGCACCTGCGCGGTGCAGATGTTGCTGGTGGCCTTCTCGCGCCGGATGTGCTGCTCGCGCGTCTGCAGCGCCAGCCGGTACGCGGTGCGGCCCTGCGCATCGACGCTGACGCCCACCAGCCGCCCCGGCAGGCTGCGCTTCCACTCGTCGCGGCAGGCCAGGTACGCGGCGTGCGGGCCGCCGCCGCCCATCGGCACGCCGAAGCGCTGGGTGTTGCCGTAGGCGATGTCGGCGCCGAATTCGCCCGGCGGCTTGATCAGCGCCAGCGCCAGCAGATCGGCGCCGACGATGAAGGCGGCGCCGTGCGCGTGGATGCGCTCGGCCTGGCCGTGCAGGTCGTGCAGATCGCCCGAGGTGGCGGGCAGCTGGTCGAGCGCGGCGAAGTAGTCGCCGCCGGCGATCAGCGCATCCCATTCGGCCGCCGAATTCGCGGGCACGACCTGCAGCCCCAGCGGCTCGGCGCGGGTGCGCAGCACGTCCAGCGTCTGCGGGTGCACGTCGCCGGCGACGACGATCTTGTGGCTCGGGCTCTTTGCGCTGCGCCGCGCCAGCGTCATCGCCTCGGCCGCGGCGGTGGCCTCGTCGAGCATCGACGCGTTGGCGATCGCCATGCCGGTCAGGTCGCACACCATCGTCTGGAAGTTGACCAGCGCCTCGAGCCGGCCCTGGCTGATCTCGGCCTGGTAGGGCGTGTAGGCGGTGTACCAGGCCGGGTTCTCGAGGATGTTGCGCTGGATGACGCCGGGCATGTGGGTGCCGTGGTAGCCCTGGCCGATGAAGCTCTTGAGCACGCGGTTGCCGGCGGCCAGCGCCTTGAGCTCGGCCAGCGCCTGCGCCTCGGTGGCCGGCGGCGGCAGGTTCAGCGGCCGCCGGCGCGCGATGCTCGCCGGCACCAGCGCCTCGACCAGCGCGGCGCGCGACGCCGCGCCGATCGCCGCCAGCATGCGCGGCTCGTCGGCAGCGCCGGGGCCGATGTGGCGGGCGGTGAATTCGCGCGGGTTCTCGAGTTCGGACAGCGGATGTGCGGGCATGGCGGTTGGCAGGTGACGGATGGCAGGAAGGGGCAACCCGGCGGCGGCGCGGGCCCGGGCGCCGGCCTCGGCGCGCGCATCGCCGGCGTGCCGGCGATGCGCGTGCGGGTGCGCGGCTACAGCGTCTTGAGCAGTGCGTCGTAGCCGGGCGGGTCCATCAGCTGCTCGAACTCGGCCATGTCGGTGACATGGATCTTGAAGAACCAGCCTTCGCCCATCGGGTCGCGGTTGGCCAGCGCCGGGTCGGCGCGCAGCGCGTCGTTGACCTCGACCACTTCGCCGCTGACCGGCATGTACAGGTCGGCCGCGGCCTTGACGCTTTCGACCACGCCCGCGATCTCGCCCTTCTTCAGCGTCCGGCCCACCGCGGGCAGGTCGACGAACACGATGTCGCCCAGCGCTTCCTGCGCGTGCAGCGTGATGCCGACCACGGCGGCTTCGTGATCCTCGATGTTGATCCATTCGTGGTCGGGCGTGAACATGGTCGTCACAGGCGTGCTCCTCGGGGTCGGGTGGGGGTGGGTGGGAACGGATCAGCCGCGGTGGTAGCGGTGCGGCACGAAGGGCATCGGCGTCACGCGCATCGGCACGCGCTGCAGGCGCACTTCGGCGTAGACCTCGGCCGCCGGGCGCGCATAGTCGCTGACCACGTAGGCCATCGCGATCGGCTTGTCGACGGTGGGCGTGATCGTGCCGCTGGTGACCTTGCCGATCCTGTGGCCGCGGCTGTCGACGACGTTCATGCCTTCGCGCACCGGCACGCGCTCGAGCGCCACCAGGCCCACGCGCTTGTGCGGCGCGCCCTGGGTCATCTGCAGCGCGATCACCTCCGCGCCCGGGTAGCGGCCTTCGCGCTCGCCGCCCGAGCGCCGGACCTTGGGGATCGCCCAGGTCAGCCCGGCATGGACCGGGTTGGTGCGGTCGTTGATGTCGTGGCCGTACAGGCACAGGCCGGCCTCGAGCCGCAGCGTGTCGCGTGCGCCCAGGCCCGCGGGCTTGACCTCGCGCATCTGGGTCAGTGCGCGCGCCAGCGGCTCGGCGGCGTCGGCGGGCATCGAGATCTCGAAGCCGTCCTCGCCGGTGTAGCCCGAGCGCGTGACGTAGCACTCCACGCCGGCGAGCGTGAAGCTGCCGCCGGTCATGAAGACCAGGCCGGCCACGTCGGGGTTCAACTGCGCGAGCGCGGCGACCGCCTTGGGCCCTTGCAGCGCCAGCAGCGCGCGGTCGGGCAGCGGCACGATCTGGCAGCGGCCGCCGAGGTTGGTGACCAGGTGCTGGGTGTCGAAGGCCTTGCGGTCGGCATTGACCACGAGCAGCAGGTCGTGGTCGCGACGCGTGACCATCAGGTCGTCGAGGATGCCGCCGGCGGAGTTGGTGAAGAAGCCGTAGCGCTGCTGGTTCAGGCCCAGGCCGATCAGGTCGATCGGCATCAGGCTCTCGAGCGCGCGGTCGGCGCCGTCGCCGATCAGCCGGATCTGGCCCATGTGCGACACGTCGAACAGCGCCGCCGAATCGCGGCACTGCTTGTGCTCGGCGACGATGCCGGCCGGGTAGCTGACCGGCATCTCGTAGCCGGCGAAGGGCACCATCTTGGCGCCGTGTTCGACGTGGAAGGCGTGCAGCGGGGTCTTCAGCAGCTCGGCAGACATGGCGTTCTCCCAGGTTGGCGCAACCATCGCATTCTGGTCGCATTTTGGCCCGTGCAGCGCCCGGCGGCGCCGGTTGAAGCGGCCGCCCCGGCGCCGCGTGCACCACGCATGCGAGGCGGCTGGGGTCGGGTCAGCCCGATAATGGGCTGGCACGGGCCGTGGGGCCCGACGCGGAAATGGAGAAGCGATGCTCAACCGACGCCACAGCCTGGCAGCCCTGATCGCGATGGGGGCCGCCGCCGGTGCGGCTGCCAAGGACCGCTGCGAGGCCTTCACGCCCGAGCGGCAACAGGCCAAGACCCCGGAAGAAGCGCTGCAGCGGCTGAAGGACGGCAACGCCCGCTTCGCTTCGGGCCAGGCGCTGCACTGCGACCTGCTCGAGCAGGTGCGCAGCACCGCGCAGCAGCAGGCGCCGTTCTGCGCGATCCTGGGCTGCATCGACAGCCGCGTGCCGCCGGAGCTGATCTTCGACCAGAACATCGGCGACATGTTCGTCGCGCGCGTGGCCGGCAACATCGCCAGCCCCGACATCATCGGCAGCCTGGAGTTCGCGACCGCGCTGGCCGGCGCCAAGCTGATCGTGGTGCTCGGCCACAGCGAGTGCGGCGCGGTCAAGGGCGCGATCGACGACGCCAAGCTGGGCAGCCTGACCGGCGTGCTGCAGCAGATCCGCCCGGCGCTGGGCCAGTTGAACTACAAGGGCGTGCCGACTTCCAAGGACGCGGCGCTGGTGCAGCGCGTGGCCGAGCAGAACGCGAAGGACGCTGCCGCCCACCTGACCAGCCGCAGCCCGACCATGGCCGGCCTGGTGCGCGAAGGCAAGCTGAAGGTGGTGTACGCGATGCACGACGTGGCCACCGGCAAGATCGCCTGGTTCGGCTGACGCGCGGCATTCGGAGCCGGCGGGCGCGGCGGCATGCGCAGTGCCGCTGCCGTTGACCGCAACGCCGCCGCGGGCGTTGCAGTACGGCGCCCGCGCCGTGCGAAGATTCGGGCGTGAGCAAGCCCATACCCCACTGGGAACCGCTGTCGGACGCGGTGCTGGCCGACCAGCTGCACGCCTACGACCGGCGGCGTCGCGCGTGCCCGCTGGCGCGTTCGCCGCGCGGCGTCAGCCTTCTGCGGCATGCCGACGTGGTCGCGGCCGCGGGCGACCCTGCGACCTTCTCGTCGGCAGCGTCGGAATTCCGCCAGGTGCCCAACAGCCTGGACCCGCCCGAGCACGCCGCGTTCCGCGCGGCGATCGACCCCTTCTTCACGCCCGAGCGCATGCGCCGGCTCGAGCCGCGGCTGCGTGCGATCGCGCACCAGATCGCCGGCGCGCTGCCGCGCGGCGCCGCGGTGGATGCGGTGACCGAGCTCGGCTGCGCGTACGCGGTGCGCGCGCAGGCCGAGTGGCTCGGCTGGCAGGGCATCGAGCCCGAGCTGCTCGCCTGGATGGCGGCCAATCACGCGGCCACGCGCTCGAAGGACCGCTCGCGCACGGCGGCCGTGGCGGCGGACTTCGACGCGCTGGTGCGCGCGCAGGTGCAGCGCCGGCGCGATGCCGGCGCCGCGGCGCCGCCCGATCCGACGACCGAGCTGATGCAGGTCACGGTCGGGGGCCGGCGCCTGTCGGATGCCGACGTGGTGTCGGTGCTGCGCAACTGGACGGCGGGCGACCTGGCGTCGATGGCGGCGGCCGTGGGCGTGGTGCTGCACTTCCTGGCCACGCGCGCCGACGTGCAGGCCGCACTGCGCGCCGATCCGGCCGGGCTGCCCGCGGCGATCGACGAGATGCTGCGCATCGACGACCCCTTCCTGGTCAACCGCCGCGTGACGACGCGGGCGACCGAGGTCGCCGGCTGCGCGCTCGAGGCCGGTACCCGCATCTACCTGCACTGGACTTCGGCCAACCGCGACGAGGCGGTGTTCGGCGACCCCGACGCCTACCGGCCGCAGGAGAACGCCGCGCACAACCTGGTCTACGGCACCGGCATCCATGTGTGCCCGGGCCGGCCGCTGGCCACGCTCGAGCTGGTCGTGCTGGTGCGCACGTTGTTCGAGCTGACGCAGCACATCGAGCCCGCGGCGGGTGACGCGCCGGTGCGCGAGACCTACCCGCTCGGCGGCTGGGCCCGGTTCGCGGTCGTGCTGCGCTGACGCGGCCGCCGCGCGCGCCGCAGCGCCGGCGTGCCGGCGCTGCGCGTGCGGCGCGGGCCGCCACCCCCTTTCAGGAGTCCCGGATGAGCACGACCTTTCGCAAGACCGTCGCCGTGGTGGCGGCCGTCGCCTTCGCCGTGGCGGGCGTCGCCTACTGGTACTGGTCGCCGCTGATCGCGCTGCACGAGCTGCAGACGGCGGCCCAGGCGCGCGACACCGACGCCTTCAACCGCCATGTCGACTACGCGAAGCTGCGCGACAGCCTGAAGAGCCAGCTCGGCGCCAAGGTGGCCGACGCGATGGGCGACGGCTCGGCCGGCGCCAACGCCGGCGCCGCGCTGGGCACGATGCTCGGCATGGCGATCGCCGACCGGATGATCGAGGTGCTGGTGCGGCCCGAAGTGGTGATGATGGCGATGTCCGACGGCGTGCTCAGCGAAGCCGCCGGCCACGCCGCCGGCGCTGTTGGTGCGGGCGCGGGCGCGGGCGCGGGCGAGGGCGAGCCCAAGCGCCCGGCGGTGCAGTGGACGCTCGACCACGAGGGGGTCGACCGCGTCGTCGCCTATGCGTCGATTCCCGGCAAGGGCGCGGCCGGCGGGGCGACCGGCTTCGTCTTCGACCGCGACGGCTTCGCCGGCTGGAAGCTGACCGGCGTGCGGCTGCCGCAGGGCAAGTGAAGCGCGCGGCGCGAGCCCCGGCGGCCGTGCAGCGGCCGGGGCGGGTGCTGGCGGCTTGCGCTATCGTCGCCGGCACCGGCCGCTGCCCACCCTGCCATGGACGACATCGCCACGCTGCGCCGCATCCTGCGCACCTGCCGCCGCATCGCGGTGGTCGGCTTGTCGGCCGAATGGCACCGGCCGAGCTTCTTCGTCGCCAAGTACCTGCTGCAGCACGGCTGCGAGGTGTTCCCCGTCAACCCGCGCTATGCCGGCGGGCAGATCCTCGGCCGGCCCTGCGTGGCCGCGCTCGAGGAACTGCAAGCGCCGGTGGACATGGTCGATGTGTTCCGCCGCAGCGCCGACGTGCTGCCGATCGCGCGCAGCGCCGTCGCGATCGGCGCGAAGTGCCTGTGGCAGCAGATCGGCGTGGTCAACCTCGAGGCCGACGCGCTGGTGCGCGCGGCCGGGCTCGATTCGGTGATGGATCGCTGCGTGAAGATCGAGCACGCGCGCCTGTTCGGCGGGCTGAACTGGATCGGCGTGAACACCCGCGTGATCTCGGCGCGGCGGCCGGTGTGAGCGGCCGGTCGACAGGCTGAAAGGCGACCGATGGCCGACCGCGCATTCAAGCCCGAGACGCTGGCGATCCACGCCGGCCAGATCCCCGACGCCGCGGTCGGCGCGCGTGCGCTGCCGATCTACCAGACGACGAGCTTCGTGTTCGACAGCGCCGACCACGCCGCCAGCCTGTTCAACCTGCAGACCTTCGGCAACGTCTATTCGCGCCTGAGCAACCCGACCGTGGCCGCACTCGAGGAGCGCATTGCCGCGCTCGAAGGCGGCCGCGCCGCGGTGGCCGCGGCCAGCGGCATGGCGGCCGAGGCGCTGGCGCTGATGACGATCCTGCAGGCCGGCGACCACGTGGTCGCCGCCGGCGCGCTGTACGGCGGCACGGTGACGATGCTGAGCGTGAACCTCGCCAAGTTCGGCATCGAGGCCAGCTTCGTCGATGCGGCCCGGCCCGAAGCCTTCGCCGCCGCGATGCGCCCGAACACGCGCGCCGTGTTTGCCGAGTCGCTCGGCAACCCGAGCCTCGCGGTGCTCGACATCGCCGCGGTCGCCGCGGTCGCGCACGCGCACGGCGTGCCGCTGGTCGTCGACAACACGGTGCCCAGCCCCTTCCTGTGCCGGCCCTTCGACCACGGTGCCGACATCGTCGTGCACAGCGCGACCAAGTACCTGGGCGGCCACGGCAGCACGCTCGGCGGCGTGGTCGCCGAAAGCGGACGCTTCCCGTGGGACAACGGCAAGTTCCCGGGCATGACCGAGCCCAGCCCCGGCTACCACGGCGTACGCTTCTACGAGACCTTCGGCGACTTCGGCTTCACGATGCGCTGCCGGATGGAGACGCTGCGCGTGTACGGTGCCGCGCTGAGCCCGATGAGCGCGTGGCAGATCCTGCAGGGCGTCGAGACGCTGCCGCTGCGGATGGAGCGGCACTGCGCGAACGCGCTCGCGGTCGCGAAGTTCCTGCAGGCCGACCCGCGCGTGGGCTGGGTCAACTACCCGGGGCTGCCGGATCACCCGCAGCATGCGCTGCTGAGCCGGCAGATGCGCGGCGCGTCGGGGCTGCTGGCCTTCGGCGTCAAGGGCGGCGAGGCCGCCGGCGTGAAGTTCATCGAGGCGGCGCAGTTCATGAGCCACCTGGTCAACATCGGCGACACGCGCACGCTGATCAGCCATCCGGCCAGCACCACCCATCGCCAGCTCGACGCGGCGCAGCAGCGCGCCGCCGGCGTCACGCCGGACATGGTGCGCATTTCGGTCGGGCTCGAACACATCGACGACATCCTGTGGGACATCGACCAGGCGCTCGCCCGGGCAGGCGCATAGCGGCCTGGCGCCCGGCCGCGCGGCGGCACGACAGCCCTCGGTGCGGCGATGCCCGCATTTCCGGAGATCCCCGATGCCTGCCTACCTGATCGCCAGCCTCGAAGTCACCGACCCCGCGCTGTACGGCGACTACAGCCGCCAGGTCGCGGCGACCGTGCACGCGCATGGCGGCCGCTTCATCGTGGCCGGCGGCGCGAGCCGCCTGCTCGAAGGCCAGACGCTTGCGCCGCGCACGGTGGTGCTCGAGTTCCCCGACATGGCGCATCTGCAGGCCTGGTACGACTCGCCCGAGTACCGGCCGCTGATCGAGCTGCGCCGGCGCGCCAGCCGCGGCACGCTGATCGCCGTCGAAGGCGTCGCCCCCTGAACCGCACAACCTGCGAAAGGCCGCTGTCATGACCGAATCGCTGTCCCGCCGCGCGCCGCGCCGCTTCTGGGGCTGGGGCAACGCCGACGCGGCGCTGAGCCCGCGCGAGCAGGCCACGGTGAAGGGCATGCTCGCTGCGCTCGATGCGCCGCTCGACGACCGCCCGGTGCCGCAGGTGGGCGAGTTCACGCTGCCGGCGCCGCGCGTCGCGCCGCCGGCAGCGCTGGCGCCGATGTTCTCGGCCGCGCCGCTGGACCGGCTGAACCACAGCGCCGGCAAGAGCTGGGCCGATTGCGCGCGCATGTGGCTGCGCCAGGCGCCGACGCCGCCCGACTGGGTCGCATACCCCGACGACGAGCAGGCGGTTGCCGACATCCTCGACTGGGCGTCGGCCGCCAAGGTCGCGGTGATCCCCTACGGCGGCGGCAGCAGCGTGTGCGGCGGCGTCGAGGCCGCCGTCGGCAGCGGCTACGCCGGCGCGGTATCGCTGGACCTCGAGCGGCTGAACCGCGTGCTCGAGGTCGACCCGGTCAGCCGCGCCGCGCGCATCCAGGGCGGCGCGCTCGGGCCCGAGCTGGAAGCGCAGCTCAAGCCCCACGGCCTGACGCTGCGCCACTTTCCGCAGAGCTTCGAGTTCTCGACGCTCGGCGGCTGGATCGTCACCCGCTCGGGCGGCCACTACGCGACGCAACACACGCACATCGACGACTTCGTCGAAGCCACCCGCCTGGTCACGCCGCGCGGCGTGCTGCAAAGCCGGCGCCTGCCGGGATCGGGCGCCGGGCCCGCGCCCGACCGGCTGGTGCTGGGCAGCGAAGGCACGCTGGGCGTGCTCACCGAGGCCTGGGTGCGGCTGCAGGCGCCGCCGCGCTTCCGGGCGTCGGCGGCGGTGCAGTTCGCCGACTTCCTGCAGGCAACCGAAGCCGTGCGCGCGATCGCGCAGTCGGGCCTCGCCCCCAGCAACTGCCGGCTGCTCGATCCGCGCGAGGCGCTGTTCGCCGGTGTGGCAGACGGGCGCCGCACGGTGCTGGTGCTCGGCTTCGAATCGGCCGACCACCCGCTGCAGGCCTGGATGCAGCGTGCGCTCGAACTGGTGGCCGACCACGGCGGCCAGTTCGACGTGCAGGCGGTCGAGCGCTCGATGGCCGGCAGCGACGAGCACCGCAGCGGCGCCGCCGGCGCCTGGCGCGACGCCTTCCTGCGCATGCCCTACTGGCGCGATCCGGCGGTGGGCGCCGGGGTCATCCTCGACACCTTCGAGACCGCGGTCACCTGGGACCGCTTCGCCGCCTTCTACCAAGGCGTGAAGGCCGACCTGGCGCGCGCGATCCATGCCGCCACCGGGCAGCAGAGCGAACTGTCGTGCCGCTTCACGCATGTGTACCCCGACGGGCCGGCGCCGTACTTCACCATCGCCACCCGCGCCGCCGACGGCAGCGTCGCCAGCGCGCTGGCCGCCTGGCGCGACATCAAGCAGGCGGCGAACGCGGCGGTGGTGGCGCACGGCGGCACCATCACCCATCACCATGCGGTGGGCCGCGACCACCGCAGCGGCTACGCGCGCGAGGTGGACCCGCTGTTCCGGCAAATGCTGGCCGCGGCCAAGCAAGTGGCTGACCCGCATGCGGTGCTCAACCCGGGCGTGCTGTTCGACCCGGCGGGCAGCGCCGTGGGCATCACCGGCGCGCTGGGTTGAGCGGCGCCAGCCCCGCGCCGTCCGACGGCAGACCGGTGCGGGCCCGCGACCCCAGCCCCAGCCACGGCCGCAGCCGGCCGCTGCGGCGCGCCAGTTGCCATGCGGCGAAGCCGCCGCCGAAGGTCAGCCCGACGATCAGCAGCGCCTCCAGACCCGCCGGCAAGGCCAGCGGGCGCAGCGCCACGGCCGCGCCGACGATGATCGTCTGGTGCACCAGGTACAGCGGGTACACGGCTTCGGTCAACGCGGCACGCCAGCGGTGGTCGCGGTTCAGGTGGCGGCGCGCAAAGCCGAGGGCAGCGGCCACGCCGCCCCACTGCGCGGCGGCGAAGGCCAGGCGCACCGGCGCGCGCCAGAGCTCGGGCACCGCCGGCCAGCCCGGCAGCCATGCGGGCACGATCACCAGCACCAGCCAGCCGGCCAGGCCCAGCGCCAGCGCCGGCCAGCGCAGCGCTGAAAGCGCATCGAGCAGCGCGCGGCGGCGTGCGAGCAGCACGCCGAACGCGAACATCGCGCCGTAGCTGGCGTGCGCCGCCCAGTCGCCGAACAGCGCGTGGGTCTCGGGTAGCTGCGGGAACAGCCCCAGGCGCAGGCCGCCGAACAGCAGCAGCGGCGCCAGCAGCAGCCGCCGGCCCGCCAGCCGGGCCAGCGCATCGGCGATGCGCCGCAGACCCGCGTGCGGCAGCAGCCGCAGCGCCGCCAGCAGCAGCATCGTGTACACCCACAGATAGGGCAGGAACCACAGGTGGTTCCAGGTGGGCAGGATCAGGCATTCCCTGGCGCTGCAGAAGCCCGTGTAGGCGCTGAAGTACAGGCCCAGGAAGTCGAGGTAGCCGCCGTCGTAGCCGAACTGCTCGCGCACCTGCAGCCAGGCCTGCGGCGGCACGACCACCGCCATGCCGAACAGCAGCGGCAGCAGCAGCCGCTTCGAGCGCTCGCGCGCCAGCCCGGCGCGGCCGAGCATCAGCCCGGTGGCCAGCCCCGAGACCACGAACAGCAGGCTCATGCGCCACGGGCTGGTGAGGCGCATCAGCGGCTCGAGCGCGGCGTAGGTCGGCGCGTGTTTGACGTGCCAGCCCCAGGGCACGTAGTACATGCCGACGTGGTAGAGCACCAGCAACGCAAAGGCGCCGATGCGCAGCCAGTCGGCGAAGACCAGGCGTTGTGCGGGCAGGGGATCGAACTTCATCGCGCCAGCGTAGGCCGACACTTCCGCGCGGGCGAGAGGATTGGGGCGAAACGCGCCGTGCGTGGGGCAAGGCAGCCGGCAAGCGCTCAAGGGCTTCATGGACCGACCGGGCGCGATCTCAGGCGCTGGACAGAACGACGTCCAGACGTCTATGATGCTGTACCTTCATCCAGTCTTCAACCATGCCACGCAGACGTCCCGGGCAGGTGCGCGATGCGATCGTCCAGGTACTCGAGCGCAGCCCACGCGGCGCGGCGGTTGCCGAGGTGTGCTCGCAAGTGTCGCAGCTGATCGGTGAAGCGGTGCCGCCCTCGTCGGTGCGCTCGTACCTGCGGTTGAACACGCCCGAGCTGTTCGCCCGCTCCGAGCGCGGCCAGTATGTCCTCGCCGGCTTTGCCGCCGACGAGCCTGCCGCCAGGGCTATCCCCGAACCCGCGCAGGCGCAACACCGCATCGGCCGCGCCCGCCTGGTGCAGGCCGACTGCATCGAGTGGCTGGCGCAGCAGCCGCGCCGGTCGATCCATGCCGTCGTCACCGATCCGCCCTACGGGCTGGTCGAATACACCGCCGCTGAGCAGCGCAAGCTGCGTGCCGGCCGCGGCGGCGTGTGGCGCATCCCGCCGAGCTTCGACGGCGCCAAGCGCTCGCCGCTGCCGCGCTTCACGGTGCTGACTGCCACCGACCTCGACGCGCTCGACCGCTTCTTCGACGACTGGGCGCGCGCGCTGCTGGAAGTACTGGTGCCCGGAGCGAACGTGGTGGTGGCGAGCAACCCGCTGCTCTCGCACCGCGTGTCGAACGCGCTTGCCCGCGCCGGGCTCGAGCGGCGCGGCGAACTGGTGCGCCTGGTAATGACGATGCGCGGCGGCGACCGCCCCAAGCACGCCCATGTCGAGTTCGACGGCGTCAGCGTGATGCCGCGCTCGATGTGGGAGCCCTGGCTGCTGTTTCGCCGCCCGCTCGAAGGCCGGGTGCAGGACAACTTGCGCCGTTGGGGCACTGGCGGGTTCAGGCGTATCGGCGACGACAAGCCCTTCGGCGACGTCATCGCCTCGTCGCCGACTCGCGCTGCCGAGCGCAAGCTCGCCAACCACCCGAGCCTGAAGCCGCAGGCCTTCCTGCGCCAACTGGTGCGCGGTGTGCTGCCGCTCGGGCAGGGCGTGGTGCTCGACCCGTTCGCCGGCTCGGGGTCGACCCTCGCTGCGGCCGAAGCCGTGGGCTACGACAGCATCGGCGTCGAGCGCGACGCCGAGTACTTCGCACTCGCGGTGCAGGCGATCCCGCGGCTGGCGGCGATGCCCGTGCCGGCTGGTCAGGCGCGGTAAATCCAGGACTGGCGCAGCTTCGAGATACCCTGCGCGTGCAGGGTCGCGGTGCGCGTGCCGAGTTCGCCACGCTCGTTGCGCCTGAAGTCGGCGACCGTGACGTAGCCGAGATAGATCTCGGTGAAGCTCATCGCTCGCCGCTCGCGCGCCGGCTCGGTGGCGTTGTCGACGCCGTAGACGAACACGCACATCCACTGCTCGCGCGCGCCATGCGTGTCGACTGCGCCGCCGGCCTTGCGCGTGGTCTTGATCTCGATACCCTTGTCGCCGGCCTTGACCGCGTTGCCGGCGTACTCGCCCTTCAGGACCAGGTCCGGGTGGCCGTTGAAGTACTGGTTCACGACCAGCGCGCGCGAATGTTTGGCGAGACTCGCGGTCAGCATGTCGGACAGCACGCCGGACATGATCGCCGGGCGCAGGGTGTCGTCGAGCCGGTCCAGGCCCTTGGCCTCCAGACCGGTGTTGACGTCGTGGAAGAAGTCGTACACGTCCTGCACTGCTGCGCGGATGTCGTCGAGCCGGAGTTCGTACGGCAGCACCGCGAGCGGGTTGAACTTCGACGGATCGAGGGCGTTGCGCTTGACCACCATGGGCATGTTTCGCTCTGCTGCCGGCGTTCGGACTGGTCGTCGTCCGCGGCGCGATCGACGGCGGCGCATGATAGGGCGCGGGCCGGCGACGCATCTCGCGTGTTGGGCCTGGCTCTGCGCAATTGCGCGGGGCTCCTGCCTTTCGGGGCTCGGGTTGTCTGCGTTCACACCCCGAGCGCCCGCCGCAGCCCCTCGCGCCAGGGCCGGCTGCAAGCCAGGCGCGTGCCGTCGCGCAGCGCCACCGTCGCATTGCCGCGGCCGGCGGCCTCGACCGCGCTGACCGCGGCCAGCGCCACCGCGCGGCTGCGGTGGATGCGCACGAAGCCCGGGCCCAGGTCGGCGAGCAGGCCGTCCAGCGTGCGCCGCAGCAGGTGCATGCGCTGCGCGCCGTGCAGTTCGACGTAGTTGTCGGCCGCCTGCAGCCACAGCAGTTCTCGGCAGTCGATGACGTGCAGCTGCCCGCGCTCGGCCACCACCAGCCGCGCCGGCGCCGGCCGCGCCGCGGCCTGCGGCCGGCGCTGGCGGATACGCGCCACCGCACGCGCCAGCCGGGCCGGGTCGACCGGCTTGAGCAGGTAGTCCAGCGCGGCGGCGTCGAAGGCGGGCAGCGCGTAGTCGTCGTAGGCGGTGACGAAAACCACCGCTGGGCCGCCTTGCGCCGCATCGGGCAACGACGCGGCGACGTCCAGGCCGCTCAGCTCGGGCATTTGCACGTCCAGCAGCAGCGCGTCGGGCCGCAGCGATTCGGCCAGCGCCAGTGCCTGCAGGCCGCTGCCGGCCTCGCCCACCACCTGCACCCCGGGCAGCGCGGCCAGCAGGCGCCGCAGCCGCGCGCGCGCCGGCGGTTCGTCGTCGACGATCAGCAGGCGCAGCGGCTCAGCCATGCGC
>ERZ795055.2477-NODE-2477-length-13954-cov-3.984531_pt1 | contig 13954 bp, 6 predicted proteins | sample MGYA00375139_ERZ795055 | MGnify/ENA primary metagenome ERZ795055 (study PRJEB30184, sample SAMN05720283) | anaerobic digester metagenome | isolation source: active sludge of municipal wastewater-treating anaerobic digesters | place: USA | collected 2015-01-23 ...
GGACGCACCGTGGCCCTCATCGGGCCTCCGGGACACGAGCAGTTGCTGGTGCTCGACGCGCCGAGACAGATTCGGTCAGCCTGGGGAACGTTCGCGCCCGACTAGCCTTAACCCACTCGAAGCACGCACAACCGGCGGGCCGGCAGTTCGAGAGAGACCCGGACACGCGGGCCTTCCACACGAACGGTGCGGCGCAGGAGCGGCGGTGAGTGGATAGGGTCGGCCGGAGTCAAGGTCATTTCGTACTCACCCGGAGCCAGCAGGAAGAGCTCGGCGTCCAGGTCGCGCGGTTGATCGCCAAAATGGAACAGTTCCGCGGCGAACGTTGCCCGACTCGATTCGGTCACGAGCGCCGCGATGTCGCGCGGGGGCGTTCGCCACCGTACCGCGTTCAACGGGAACACCAGCGGGTTTCCGGGATCTCCGGTTGCGGTCGAGTAGAGGATGTTGGGGGACGGCGTCGGCGGGGCGGCTTCGGGCAGGTATTTGAGGAAGTTCCCCGTGAATGACATGATGCGATCAGTCCATCGCATTTCGCTCGTGTAGGCTTCCCAGTTCGAGCGGAACGCCTCGGCGTTGTGGCGCAGGGCGGACTCGATCGAGGCGCGCTCTCCGGTCAGGCGAAAGCGGACATAACCTGAAGCATCCGACCGAAGATCCGCGTCGTACCGGGTGTCGCCGGTCAACAGGCGGTACTTTCCCAACGCGTCAGAAAGGAAACCGGACATTTTCTGCGCGCACCAGGATTCGGATCCGGTGTCGCCCGGAGGCGAGTTGCGGTGTTTGGCGCGCAGTGCGGCCATCGATCGGATCGGTTCGAGGTACGTCTCCTCGCGTGTCAGGTGGTGCGCGAGAAGCAGGGTCGAGGTCATCAGCCGCGTGGCGCCCGGCCAGTTGTAGAGCGCATCGTTGTGTCCCGGAGAGAACGGTTCCCACCAGGGCCGATCGGGATTGGCGATTCCACCGTCCGGCCACCGGATGGCTGAGGGCAACACGCCGTGGGGCTTGCCGTTGTCCGCCCGGGCCGCGGCGTCGATCCAGACTTCGAGCCATTCGCCAAACAGCGCTGTCAGCGCCGGATCGCCGGTGCGCTGCCAGTAGAGCAGCGCCGGTTGGATGACCGAGGGATGATAGACGGTGTCGAAGGCGCGGGCCTTGCTCGTGTCCACCGTGTCCACGCTGAAGTAGATGGATTTGAACTGGAGAAAGCCGCGCTCGTTCCGATCGGTCCAACGGTCCCGCATGAGTTCGGCCAGACGCAGGGCGCGCTGTTTCCAGACGGGATCGTCGGGCTGCAGGTGCATCATGGGCAGGATCGTGTCGGTGGTGTCCTCGTTCGAGTGCTCGACGTCGGTCACGCGGGATGTAAATCCCTTGCGCATGTGCGGTTGCTCGAACATGCCACTGGACAGTCGTTCCTGCGCGGCGCTCGCCATCGGATCGTCGAAAGCGATCATCACCGGGATCCACCACCGCCACATCTCGACGTCGTCGCCCCAGCCGCCCCCGAACTGGCCGTCTTCGAGCTGACGCTCGGCGATCCACCAGTGGATCACCTCGGCCAGTCTCTCGAGGCCCTCGCGCTGCAAGTTGGCCCAAGCAGGCGCCGCGGGATCATCCGGGTGTGGCTTGGGCCACGGGATGGGTTCGCCCAGGTACATCCGGACTACGCGGTTGCTCGGAAAGGCCCGCCGCGCTTCCTCCAGCAAAAGCCGGCCTTCCCCGCAATACCGGTCGCGACTCTCCTTAACCCTCAGCAGCGGTCCGCTCTGGATCACTTGCCAGATCAACATGCGCCCGCGGTAGAAACACCAGATCGGTCGAAGCGGCGAGCCTGAAGACAACTCGGGCGGGTGGACCGGGCCTTCGGAGGCAGGGCGCACCCGGCTCGTGATGAAGCGGCAGAGGTAGCCGTTTTCCGCGGCACGGCTCGTGTCGACGACGATGCGCGACTTGCCGTTGGCCCAGTCGTCCACCACCGGCAGCAGTCGTCGGAGATCGGCACGCAGGATGGCATCGAGATCGCTCCTCGCCTCCAACTGACGCAGCAGATGGAGCCTCTCCATCTCGTCCTCGGTCGTGCCCGCCCGTTCAATGAGGTTCGGGATGGACGTCGCCACCGACGCGGTGGCGTCCGGGAGGGCAGCGAACGCTGAGACAGCCGGCTGCGCGGTCAGCGTGGCAACCAGAAGGGCGGTCAGGAAAACCCAGGCGGCGGTCGGAGTTGAGGCCATGCGCGGTCCACCAAACACGACATCGCGCTGCCGCGCAAGCTCCGCCGTGACCCGACACGAGGCTCTCGGTTCCCTTTCTGCGCGCGGTTTCACGTTGCGCACCCAGGCAAAGAGAATGCTGCGATCGGCGCACACTGGAACCGTCTTCCACAGATGGGATCGTTCTGGCGAGACCAAAGGGGCAACGCCAAAATGGTCTCCGTGAACTCGCACTCCATGGGGACTGGCATGGTTTGGACGCTAGCCCGCATGTTTCATGGACCTGCGAGCACGGCGAAGCAGAAAACCCCAGAATGCGGACCGCTGCGGGCCTGGTGCGGGGCTGCGCTGTCCGTGGTGCTCCTGCTCCCACTCTGCGCGGCGAGTTCCGAGATCGTCCCGTTCGAGCGCGATTTCACGGTGCGAGTCTGGCGCAAGGAGCACGGCCTGCCGGACGACCGCGTCCTGTCGCTCCTCCGGGACCGCAACGGCTTTCTCTGGATCGGCACCCGCAAAGGGGTGAGCCGATTCGATGGCCGTCACTTCAAAACCTGGTCCCGATCGACCCACGACATCTTCAGCAGCGAGGAATGCAATGCCTTGGCCGAAGACCGGGAGGGCGTCGTCTGGCCGGCACGGTCCAAGACGGGCTGGTTTGCCTGCTGCCGCGTCGGATTCGCACCCTGGCCGCCGAGGATGGTCTGCCCGATCCCAAAACCCGCGCGTTGGTGGAAGCCTCGGACGGCACGTTGTGGGTCGGCACCGATGGGGGCGCGGTCCAAATGGGCGGGAACCAACCCCGCGTTCTGAACACGTCCTCGGGCCTGGCTTCCGACCTTGTCCGTGCATTGGCCGAGGATGCACAGGGGCGTGTCTGCATCGAAACCGTGTCCGGCCTGAGCGTTTGGGACGGCCAGACCTTGGAACGTATGGTTTATCCGGGCGCGGACTACCGGACCAAGATTCGCGCGCTGCTTCGAGATAACGACTTTCCGTCCGTGCTCGGCAGCACCGAGGCGGATTCCGAAGGACGAGATCCGCGAGTCCCCGACTCGAATCGGCTCCAGTCGCCGAACAGGGCCTTGCAGAGTTCGGCCCTCGGAGAAGGGCAGGTTCCGGGACACAAAGGCGCCCTATGGATTGGCACGGCCCAGGGACTCTACCGGCTGGGTTCGGACCAGACCAATGGCTGGTTGGTGGCCGACGGCTTGCCGCACATGAACGCTTGCGTCGTCCATCAGGACCGCCGCGGCCGGGTCTGGATCGGCACCGACGGGGGTGGTTTGGCGCGGTGCACCGACACGGGCTTCGAACGGTTCGATGAATCGAAAGGGCTTTCGAGCTCCCGGGTCTATGCCTTGTACGACGACGCGGACGGCGCGCTGTGGATCGGCACCGATCGCGGTCTCAACGTGCTGCTCGGAGACCGCATCGCCGTCCTCACCAGCGTCAACGGTTTGGGTCTGGCCAGCATGCGCGAGCGGATGGTGTCGCTGGGTGGCCTGTGCGAAGTGCAGAGCCGGCCCGGAGCAGGGACGAAGGTGATCTTCCGCGCTCCCCTGCCGTCCGCTTAGCGAGGTTCAACCTCAGACCGACGCGGCACATAGCCAGATCGTCTGGGCTGGACCTTCGCGTTCGTCATTGGCAGTCGACGCCTCGCTAAGTGGCGCCACCGCCGAAGGGGCCGCACGCGTCCTCGACGTGCAGAGGCCCGACGTGATCCTGGTTGACCTCGAGTTGGCAGGGGCGAGCGGCATCGAATTCCTTCCCACCTGCCGACACCGTTTTCCGGGAATCGAGCTGGTGGAGTTGGCGAGGCGCGAAGCCCGTGTGGGGTTGATGCAGGTTACCTGGGGCGGACGAGCAGTTCCTCGATGATCACGTGCTGCGGTTGCTCGATGCAGTGGAGCACGCACGCCGCGACGTCGGCGGGCTGAAGCATGCGCCTGCGCGCCTCCGCGTCGGGGGGCGTCGGGCGTTTTTCGAGCAGCGGGGTGTCGATGTCGCCCGGAAACACGGCGCAGGCGCGAACGCCATGACCCCGTTCCTCGGCATTGATGCTCTGCGTGAGGCCCGCCAGGCCGAACTTCGACGCCACGTACGCCGGGCCGGCTTTGGGACTGGCCGCCTTGCCGGCGTCGGAGACCACATTGACGATCGTGCCGGACTGTCGGGCGCGCATCTGCGGGAGGAAGGCCTGGACGCAGTAATAGGCGCCGTTGAGGTTGGTGTTGATCATCGCGTGATAATCCGCGGGGGACAGGACGGCGAGCGCGCGGTTGGGGGCGTTGGTGCCGGCGGCGTTGACCAGGACCTCGATCGCGCCGAATTCGCGCCGGACGCGTTCGGCCATCGCGTTGACGGCGTCGGGATCGGCGACGTCGCAAGGACAGGCGAGCAGGGCGGGAGCCGACGCTCCGGCCCGAGCGATCGTCTCGAACAGCTTCTCTTCGCGACGCCCCACCAGGGCGACCCGCCAACCTTGGGCGGCCAGGGCCAGGGCCACAGCCTGACCCACTCCGCTTCCCGCTCCTGTTACAACGGCAGTTTTCATAGGCGACGGTGATTCAGACCTTCGGCAGACGATAGGGAGCGCGGTAATTGCAGTTCAAGAGGCGATTGGCCTTCGAGTCGTTCCGGAACTGTTCGCGATCCGCATCCCATTCGAGGACCATGCCGCGCTGAAGGGCGATGTTTGCGATGAGCGTCGCCGACGTGCTGCGGTGGCCCGTCTCGATGTCGCAGTGACAGGGCTTTCGGCTCTTGACGCAATCGAGGAAGTTGCGCGCGTGGTGGGTCGTGTCCCCGTTGCCGGCCACTTTGCGGTTTTCGATCATGCGCTGCTCGCCCTGGCGCCAGCGGCGTTCGTAAGCGCGGTCGGTTGGAGTGCGCGCGGGGAACTCGTTCGGGGTGATGGCATCGGCCACCACCTCGAAGCGGTTGCCAAAGAGGTAGAGCGTGCCTTTGGTCCCACGGAGTTCGACCTCGCATCCGGGCAGGCTTCCCGGAGCCGCGGTGGCATTGAACTGCGAGAAGGTCACCAGGGTGTCGCCCGGGTAGTGCCAGATCGCCTCGAGGGTGTCGGGGATCTCCCGGTTGTCATCCATGCCGGCGAAATGCCCGCCCAGCGCGGTCACGCGCATCGGGGCGGATTGACCGAGCGCCCACTGGATAAAGTCGATATAATGGACGCCAAAGTTCGTCACCTGGCCCCCCGAGTAATCGTAGAACCAGCGGAACCGGTAAAACGTGCGGTTTTTGTTGTAGGGGACCTTGGGCGCCGGGCCGAGCCAGGCGTCCCAGTCGAAGTCAGCGGGCGGGTCGCCATCCGGCGGATTGCCGATTCCCTTGGGCCACTCGTTCTGGACGTGGAAGGCGCGTGCGACGGTGACCTTGCCGATGCCGCCGGCGCGCACGAATTCGGCGGCTTCGCGGCAGAAATCGACCGATCGACGGTGGATGCCCACCTGGCACACGCGACCATAGTGTCGGACTGCCGCGGCCATAGCCCGACCCTCCGCCACCCGCAGCGAAAGCGGTTTCTCGACGTACACGTCCTTGCCCGCCTCGCACGCGTGGATGGTCTGCAGCGCGTGCCAGTGGTCCGGAGTCGAGATGACCACGGCATCGACGTCCTTCTGCTCGATCAGGTTTCGGTAGTCCTTGTACTGTCGGGGTTGAGTGCCGATCTTCTTTGCGGCAAAATCGAGGTACGGCTGGCTGATGTCGCAGACCGCGACAATCTGGGCGTCCGGTTGGGCGAGAAACGCATCGAGAACCTGGTCACCGCGGTTGCCCAGTCCGATAAAGCCCAGGCGCACCCGGTCGTTTGCGCTCGAGACGCTGGGTGAGAGACCGGCAGCGGCGGTGGCGAGAGCGAGTGTCTTTGCGAATTCACGGCGATTACAGGCTGTCATATCGACCCGGAGTCTATCGGGCATCAGTCCCCTTGGCCAGCCTGAGAAAGAGCCGGCAGGAATGGCGCGTCACCTCCCGGCTCTCCGACCGCAAGGAGTATTGTGCCGCTTTACCAGCGGAAGAAGCGGTAAGGATCGTCCCATTCCTCGGGTCGATCGAGATAGAGGCCGTCGAGCCAGCGTTTTTCGGAGGCTTGATCGACCGGGCGGTGAAAGCGGTCAAGCACGGGTGTCGAAGCGCGCGCTCCGAGATTGCCCAGCAGGCGTGAGAGAAGGCACGAGAGTCGGCGGTGGGTGCGTCTGAGGTTGGGCTGGGTGGCGGGAATGAACTCCCAAGGCGCGAGTTGGCAGAGAACGACCGGCGCACGGTCGTGCAGGGCAAGCACGCCGTTGCCGACTGGCCTGGCTCCGCCAGTCACAAGCGGCACGTCGCGCGGGTCCCGGTTGTGCACGTCGGCCGGTCCGACCCCCGCGAAGGGCGACCGATGAGCGAAGGGTTCGAAGAACGCGGCGATGTGCTCGGTCTTCCTGGTGGTGACGGCAAAGGGCAACCAGGCGTCCAGATCGTCCTGTCCGAGCCCCACCCCCAGCGCCTGCCCGCCCGTCCGGAGCCAATCGGCGATTGCCGTTTGGTGTGCCGCGAGCGCCGCTCCGCCGCCCCGACCGACGACGAGCAGCGCGCCGGGCGCGAGCGAGTGTTCGTCGAAGGTCTGTGAGGCGATGCCGACAGATTCCAGGTGGTTTTTCCCGAGCGGATCGCCGGCGTAGACGACGGATCGTTGCCCGGGGGGGGGCCAGGCTGACACATAGCGGAGGAGATTCCCGACCAGGATTTCAGCCGCCGGTTCGACCTCGGTGCGTCCGGTGACATCGACCTGACAAAACAGCGCCAGACCCTGGTTGTCATGATGCTCGAGCAGCGGGCTGTACTGGAGGCTGTAGCCGCCATCGAGGATGGGCAGGAAATCGCCCCGCGCGGGTTTCTCGATCAACACGGAGGCCGCGTTCCCCTGGTTCCCGCACCGCCACAGCCGAGTGACAGGCAGCCCGCACCATTGGACGGTCGGGCCGTGGCGGGGACGCGTCTCGGGCTCGAGCCGTGGCGGCAGGATGGTCGCTTCGCCGCGCCAATCGCGCAGGTGCTCCGTCGCGAGCCCCTTCAGCACGGGATGGTCCGGGACCCGCGGGAAGAGCTGTCGGAGCCCGTATTCCTGGACTCGAAACCCGAGGCGCTGTTCGAGGGCCTCGCTCGTCTGCTCGAACACGATCACTCTCAAACCATCACGGACCCGGCGGATGTCGGGCGCCGGGCCGTCGACGCTCAATGCCTCTTTGCCGACGATGAGGATGTCGAAGGCTGACAGATCGGTTTCAGCCTGGACAGGCGGCGGGTCCCAGCCCAATCGCCTCAGCACAGCCTGAGTTTGGCCTTTGGGGTCGAACAGGGCGGCGCGCGGTTCCGCCGATTCGGATTCTGGCGTGGTTTCAGGCGGTCGATTGGTGGCAGGAGTGCCAGAATCAGGTGTGATTGCGGGCAGGGACTCTCCGCCGCCCGAATCCGCACCGATCCGCGGAGGCTCGGGCGGGAGCACGTGCAGCAGGAAGCGGTCTTCCTGCGTCTCGCCGTTGCCGAATTGGAATCGGGCGAGCAGATCGTATTGGCCGGGCGGCACGCCCAGGGGCAGGGGACAGCGCAGGGCGAGCCGCTGTTGCTGGCCTGCGGCGACGGTGACCTGCCGGCTTGCCGACACGGTTTGCGGGAGGTTGCATGACCAGTGGCACTGGCATGTGACGCTCTCGCGCGAGTTGTTGATGACGATCATCTGTTTTTCCACCATCTCGCCGGGAAGGAAGTTGTGGTCTTTGCTGGTGAAGCGGGCTGGTTTGCCCCCCAGGTACGCCAGCAGCGGACGGTTGTTGCGGATGAGGGCCTCCGCGGCTGGCGTCGCGACCCAGTCTGCGCGTTCGAACGCCAGATCCATCCGCTCGTAGCGCTGGTCGATGAAGTCGGGGCTGAAGCCGGGGCGCTGGAGGGTGTCCCAGTCCACGGGCAAATCGCGGCGGCTCCTGTCGACGCCGTCGCGCAACTTCCAGAAATGTCCATGTTCCCAAGGAGAGATGGCCGAGACACCCCAGGTTCGGAAAGCGCGCCAATTGTCGGTGAGATAGAGGGCGAACACGGGGTATCGCTCGTCGAAGCGGGTCGAGCCGACCTGGTGCGGGTAATCCCAGCGATGCCAGACTCGACCGGCGCGCAGTTGGCGCGCTTCCCAGCGCAGGTTGGCCTTCTCCGGCTCGCTGATGTCGAAGGCGCGGTCTCCGAGGAACTGAGCGTTCCACTCCGCCAGGCAGAACTCCCAGGGTACGGCGGCGCTGCCGAACTCCCGCTGCCCGTTGTGCCACCCGCGATACATCGTCCAGTCCCAGGTGAAGGGCGCACCGTACTCGCAGGTAAAGACGGGTTTGACGCCGGCGGTGGCCCAGTGTTCGAACCAGTCGGAGAGCTCCTGCGCCGGGGCGAAGTTTGGGTAGAAGTTGACGGGGTGCATGGACCCGAGGTTGCCCGATGCGTGGTGATAGACGATGCGGCTGGGATCGAGCCGGCGCACGATGGCTTCGGCGCGCAGGGCCTTTTCGGCGTTGCGCCGAGCCCAGGTGTCGCGCGCCTCGCGCACGCCATCGATGAAGTCGGGGTTCATATCGTCGTGATACCCGGTGGCGTTGTGGCTCATGGAATACATCACCACGGACGGGTGGTTTTGCGCGGCGCCGACGTAATAGGCGGCGTGACGGGCGTACCCATTGGTGGCGTCGGCGCCTGCGTCCTGCCAATCGTAGTGGCTGAAATGGGGTTGAGAGAACGCGACCAGCATCCCGGCGTCGTCCGCCGCCCGGAGGATCTCGTCGAAGCCCAGGTGGGAGCCCGGTTCGCAGCCGTAGTTGTGCGTGTAGACGCAGTTGATCCCGAAGCTTTGGAGTCGTTCGAGGCTCTCGCGGGCGGCCCCGTAAGTGGCCAGGGCGGCGCCGATCTGGGCGTTGTCCAGCGGCAGGGCGGAAAGGAAGAGTCGGGTGCCGTTGAGATAGAAGTCCCGGCCCTCAATCCAGAACTCGCGGAAGCCGAACCGCACCGGCCAGGCCGTGTCGAGTGTGTTGCCGTCGGCGTCGAGAAGCGAGCACTCGAGGTCGAGCGTGTGGTGTGGCGTGTGGATGTCCCAGAGCCGATCGGGCATCCATTTCCCGGTGAAGGCGAAGCGGCCTTCCGCAAGATCGCCCGCGCCGAAGGGCGGGCTGGTGAACGACGCGGCGTTGCGAGCGCCCGGGGCAATGCGCGTTCTGAGGCGGTACGCCTGATCCCGATCCAGGCCATCCAGAGCTGCCGTGCAGGTCAATTCCTCTTGGCGCACCGACGTGTCGACTCGGACATCGCAGATACGCGCTTTGGGCGGGGTGCTGACGACGAATATGTCCCCGCAGAGGCCCCGGCGGGCGACTGTTCCTTTGGCTTCGCGCGCCGAGGCACTGTCGGTGTAGGAGAGGAGGACCGCCTTGAGAGGCAGGGCCAGCACCCAGACGGCCAAATGGTGGGTGGCGCCAGGACGGCAGTAATCCGTGATCTCCAATTCACCGCCGGGGAAATGGAGTTCGCCCGCGCGCTGGCCGTCGATGTGAACCACGGCATACGAATTGAGGTAATCGAGCTGCAAGGCGATGCGGCGTCCGGTCCACTCTCGAGGGACGGTCATTTCACGCTGGTGCCACGCGGCGGACACTGTTCCGAGCGGACGCGCTTTCCAGGAGGGGTGGGCGTGGACGGTCTGACAGTCCTTCTGCATGTAGTCGGTGATGCCCGGCCAGCATCCAGGGACTTTGAAGTAGCCCCAGTTGCCGGCGGGGACCTGGTCCCCTTGCGAATCGGAAGGCTGCCACTGCCAAAGTCCATTGAGACAGATCCGCTCGCGGGTGGCGGTGGCGTCACGGTGCGCTTTGTCCAGGTCCCAGATCGCCTGGACACCTTCGGGGAGTGCCACGGCGGGTTGGGCGCCCGCGTGGCCGGAGCCGGCGAGCGCGAGGAGGCTGGACATCATGGACCAGCCCGCGCGCCAGAGTCTGCGGCTGCGGGTATTGGGATCGAGTGCCGGTGCGACGCGGTTCATAGCGGCTGGAATCTATTTGGAGAGTAGGACGAGTCGCGGAGCCGGGACAACGACAAAAGCGGGACACCGCAAGGCGGTGCATCCGGTTGTTGTTGGTGTTCCGTCGCCCGGTCAGGACACCGGGTCTACAACGGATGGAGATTGCCGGTGTAGGCCGCGTGCCCCCACGCGGCGCAAACTCGATTCCCACCGACAACCTCCAGATGCCCTGGCCGCAAGGCCGTCGGGGCACGGGTGCTTTTGCGACTGGCTTCTGAGAATGGGATCGCTTGGCAGTGGGGCGCGGGCGTTCTAGAGTATTGTCCATGACCACGATCGTGAGGCTTGTTGTCGCCTGGTTGGCCCTGGTCAGCGCCGTCAGCGCCCTACGCGCGAACGTGGCCCAGGTGGTCCTCCACAGCGAATCGGTCCGCCTGCGCCCGTCGGCCGTGGACCAGTTTGGAGTCGAGTGGCGTCTGGAGGCCAGCACACTCGCGGACGGGACCGTCAACGACGAGATTGGGGTGAGCGACGAAGGTCCCTACATGCACGGCACGGTGCTTTGGCTAACAGAGGGCGTGTCCCCCGTCCCGCTCCGGCTCGAGTGTCAGATCGAGGTGCCCGATCCCGGCGACGCGAATCTCAACGGCCTGTCGGATTTCTTCGAGGTGGACCGTGCCGTCACGGAGCTGGCGTCGGTGGGCGAGTTCATTTTCGACGACGGCACGGAACTGTATCAGGGGTTGCTCGACATGACGTGGAACCGTGCGGCTGGGGAGACGGCTGGAACGTGCCAACTCCGGCTGCGCATCCTCGACTACGGAGTGGACCTGACGTTTCCGCACACATTCGAGATCTGTGATTACCGCGGCGTGTATGTGTACGAGACGGACGGGGTCAACGTGTTCGGCGCGCTCAGCCTGGCGCGGCAAGGCGCCGACGGGATTCTGGAAGGTCCGCTCCTGTTCGAGCGCCTTGACTATGTCGAACTGGCATTCCCCGCGTTTGCCCTTGAAGACGAGATCGGACGGCGCATTCCCTTCTACGGATCCTGGGTTCTCGACACCTCGCTCCTGCGCGGGGTGTTGCCGGGCAACTACTACACGGTTCTGTACACTGAAGACGGCTGGCCCGCCACGCCCAACGCTCCGGAATACGAGGTTTGGAATCTGCACCTGTTCGACGCCAACGACAGCGACCGGGACGGGATTCCGGATCTGAGCGACGATCCGCCTCCGCCGCGCCTCTCGATTGGCTATTGGGACAACAAACTCGAGATCGAAATCCGCGCCCGACCGGGCCAGCAGGTGACGCTCGAAGCGACGCCGGCGGTCGCGCCGTCGGCCTGGACGATTGTGGAGACCGTCGTGCTTGTCGGGGCCACCCACACGTTCGAGATCGAGACGCCGTCAGGCCCGCGCTTTTGGAGGGCGCGGATCGAGTGACCAGCGTTATTGCTTCACACGCCATTCGAGGATGCCGCCGGACAGGCCCGGTTTGAGCTGCACTTCGAGGCGCAGGGCGCCGGTGCGGACCGGCTCAAAGGTCATCACGTTGAAGCGGTCTTTGGCGACGGGGCCGGCCTGCGGGTTGCCGACGGGTTTCCAGTCGTTGCCGGCCTGGTAGAGCGCGCGCCAGAACGCGGGCAAGCCGCATCCGCCGCCGGGTGTGTCGTCGAACCAGTACACTTCAACGCCGGAAACCTGTCGCTCGGCGTCGAAGTCGTACTGGACCCATTCCGTTGTGCCTTTGTGATCCCACCAGGTGAAGCGCGGGATTCCCTGATCGTTCGAGTGTTTCGGGGCGACGTCGTCCTTGAGTGCGAACACGGTGTCGCTCTCGTTGACGTGTGAGGCTGTTGCCTGGTAGGGACGGGACGAGGGGGGGCTTTTCCAGGCATGGGCCTCCGGACCGCCGCCGATCACCGGGAACGAGGCGATGCGGAGCCGGGCTGCGCCCATGGGGATGAGTGTGATCTCCTCCTCGGGTTGACTGGATCGGACCGGGCTGTCCTGGAGCAGGCCGACCAGACCAAGGTGGTCCGCCTGCCATTCGGGAATGCGCCGCCCTTTGGCCGTCAGTGCGATCGGAACTCCTGCGTGGGTGAAGGGCATGTCGGAGTCGGGCCAGGCTGTCTTGACCAGGCGAAACGAACTGGCCGGGCGGGTCGGGGCGAGCACCAGGCCGAAGTTCCACGGGGTGGTGGGGTGGATTTCCCATGCGGGCCACTTCCCGGTGCCGCCCTGGCGGACGTAGCGCTCTCCGATCTTCAGCGCGTAGGTGAGCGGGCCGCGGTCGACCGACACGCTGCCGTGATTGCGCGTCCAGGTGCGCAGGGCGACTTCCATGGGCAGGTCGAGCCGGACGATATCTCCGTCGTTCCACTGGCGTTCGAGGCGGATGAAGCTCAGCGGGCGGGCCTCGACCGGTTCGAGGGCGCCGTTGATCCGGACCTCGGGGTTCGCGCACCAGGCCGGCACGCGCAGGTAGAGCGGAAAGGTCACGGCGCGGGGTGCGGTCAGGGTGAACTCGATCCGCTCTTCGAAAGGGTAATGCGTAGTCTCGGAGATGGTGATTTCGGCGCCATCGCCGACCTTGGCGCGCACGCGGCTTGGGGCGTAAAGGGCGGCCGCCAACCCGTTGCCCGGCGTGGCGGTCCAGAGGTGTTCGGCGAAATAGGGCCAGCCGTGGCCGAAGTTGTGCTGGCAGCAGCGGTGGGAATACGGGTCAAAGAGCAGCATGGCACCGCCGTTCTGGTAACCCGGCGCCTTGTTGTGGCGGTCCGAGAGGATGAGATTGGGGGCCGTGAGATAGCGCAGTGCTTTAAAATCGGCCAGGAGCCCGGCGGGGAGGGAATTGAACGCCACGTCCTCGCACCGATCGGCCCAGATCGGGTTGCCGGTGACAAGGAAAAGCCGCTCGTGCGAGAACATCATCTCGACCATGCCGCAGGTCTCGACAGCCTGGCGCGGGTCGTCGTAGCCGGGGCGGCAGTTCTCGTCGCCGCCGAACATCCCTCCGGGGACGTGCCCGTACTGATCGCGGATGGTCCGCCAATTCCGTTCCGACGCGGCGAGGTGTTTGGGGTCTTTGGACTGGGGCCAGAAGAAAGTGGGTCCGCCGAAGCCCTGGGCGAGATTGACATTGTGCCAGTTGGGGATGGTGTCGGTCCAATTCGCGGCGCGCCGCTGTATTTTTTCGGCGAGTTCGAGGAGCCACGGTTCGCCCGTCCGATTGAAGAGCCAGTGGACGCTCCAGAGGTTGTCGGCGGCGCGGCTGGCGGCCCAGTAACCCACGAGGAATCGGTCTTCGGGCACCTTCATTTGATACTCGAAGTAGCGGCGCATGGTATCGAGCACGCGGGGATCGCCGCTGTATTCGTAGTAGGACTGGAGACACATCAGCATGATCATGTTGGGCCACATGTCCTCGCGGCCCTTGAGATCCGTGGCGGAGCCCGTCCGCTCCTCGCCGGGGCCGAACCACCCGTCGGGCTGCTGACTCGCGATGGCGCCCTCGATCCAGATCTTCGCCTCGCGAATCTGGCTCTGGTCTTCGATGAGATAAGCGCAATCGCCGAATCCCTTGAGCCAATAGGGGACCTCCTCCCAGCCGTGGTCGCCGCGTCCCTGCGGATGCAGCCAGGCGTTGTTGGTCTTGTTCATGAAGCGGCTGACCTCCTCGAGATGGC
>ERZ795055.2479-NODE-2479-length-13944-cov-4.859169_pt1 | contig 13944 bp, 12 predicted proteins | sample MGYA00375139_ERZ795055 | MGnify/ENA primary metagenome ERZ795055 (study PRJEB30184, sample SAMN05720283) | anaerobic digester metagenome | isolation source: active sludge of municipal wastewater-treating anaerobic digesters | place: USA | collected 2015-01-23 ...
CCTGCGGCAAAAATATTGTCATGGACCCGGGATGTCTCCGGATCAACAGCCAAGAATCCTTCCCGCGTCAGTTTCGCAAAAGAGGAAATCTTAAAAATATCCTGATTGACGGTCTGCCCACGGGTCATAATGACCGTGTCCGCCTCCACTACAACCTGCGAATCAGGGACTGGCATCAATCTCCACTGGCCGTCCTGGTCAGCGTAGTCCATGCGCCCGCATTGGATCCCGCAAACATCGCCATCATCGCTCAAACATACTTTTTGAAAATGCATCATCGCTTCAAATTCGACCCCTTCAGCTTTGGCCTGTTCGATCTCATTGCGGTGGCAAAGCAGGTCTTCTTCCGTCCGTGCGAAAACAAGTTTGACCTTTTTGTCCTTCAGCCGGCGACAGGCTCGTGCGCAATCCAAGGCCAATTCATGATCTCCGATCACAACGATCGTATGGCCCAAACGGTGCTGGAACTCCCTGATAAAATTCTCCTCCGAAGCGCCCAGCTTCAACAGGACCTCCGAAGCGCAGATCACGTGGTGAGCGTCTGTCCCCTGGTCTTTTAACGGGGCGGGATACTGACGGCCGACCGCCAGAAGGACAGCGGCAAAACCCTGTTGATAAAGCTCCTCCAATGTGACCGTTCTCCCTATGCAACAATTGGCTTGGAACTGAACGCCGAGGTCCCGTATCATTTCGATCTCGGCATTTAGAATGTCTTTCGAAAGACGAAAACCAGCCACCCCGTAACGCAGCATCCCTCCAAGCTGAGGCAACGACTCAAAGACCGTGACCCGGAACCCTGAGCGAGCCAGACATGCCGCGGCTGAAAGCCCCGCCGGACCCGAGCCTACGACAGCAACCATCGCGCCCTGTTGTTCATATTGTTTTCGCCTGAACAGGCGGGGACGGCCATGGTCAGCGGCAAAACGTTCCAAGGCCCGCACATCCACTTCCATCTGTTTTCCGCCAATGATAAAATCCTCCTCGCAAGGCGCCGAACAAACACGCCCACAGACACCGGGAAGCTCATTTTTTTCACGGATCTTATCATACGCAGCCGATATTTCGCCCTCCCTCAGACAACGCACAAACCCTAAAATATCGATCCCCAGCGGGCACCTTGGCTGGCGCCCCGGCGAACTGCTCTGCGGAAAAAGACGCGCCTCATCGACTGCGATCTTTTTTGAAAACCCCAGCTCGACCTCGCTAAAATTCTTAAGGCGTTTTTCACAATTCTGGACAGGGATTGGCGTTGTTTTCATGGTCTCTTACTCTTTCATCATCTGTTTCCAAAAACCGCGGATCCCCTCGTCAGCCTGCTCCAGAGGCCTCTCTTCATGCCTGTGCCCCATTCGCTGCTTCAAATAATCAAAATCGATTGTGTGTCCATCAAACTCAGGCCCTTCCTCACAAGACAACTGGATGGAGTGCTTGGCCTTTACCCGGCACGAACCGCAGATCCCCCGTCCGCAAGACATCAGCGTCTGCACCTGGATCAGATTCGGGATCCGCCGTTCCTTTGTAAAATGGGCTATCTCACGCATGACGTCAACAGGCCCCACATCATAGACCAAATGAACATCTTCCTGATCAAGGGCCTCCCTCAATGTTTCAATGGCAGCGCCTTTGCGCTGATAGCTTCCATCATCGGTGGCAATAAAGATACGGTGACAGGCGATCCGCATTTGAGGCTCCAAAATGATCTCTTTCTTGGTGGGTGCTGACAAAATTCCGATCACCTTGTTCCCTGCCTTCTTATAGGCTTTTGCCATCGGCAAGATCTGCGCCGCGCCCACACCCGTGGCCAAACATACCACAACCCCAAGCTGACGGATCTCAGGAGCCTTTCCAAAAGGCCCGGTCACCGAGAACAGCTTTTCATGGATGCCCAGTTTTCCCAGCACCTGGGTCGTATGCCCCTTCTCCTGAAAGATCAGGCTGATCAAACCCCTGCGCAGATCTGTCTCAGCAACGGAGAGGGGAATCCATTTGCTGTTCTCCTCCGGCGCGACCATGACGAATTGGCCCGGCAACACCTTATGCGCGATCGCCTCCGCACGGACGTCCAAGCGCTTGATATCCCTTCCGATGATCTGTTTGTTAATGATTTGGAATTCCATAATACCTTTATTCTAGCAAGATATTGACCAGCACAAAATCCGCTTTCACACTCTCAAAAATTAGGATCAAACCATTCCGCCCTCAAAAATCGGCGCTTTAAATTCCTCCGCCGCGCAAGGTCCTTTAAAAGGTCTTTTTCCAATGGCCTCTCAACCCTGATCCTGGCGGCATATTCCGTCATCTGCGAAGGCCTCACATGGATCTCAAGGCCTTGCGGCCAGAGCCGCCTTATCTTGTAGATCCTTTCCAGCGGAATATACGTCTGCGGGACTTCTCCGGCCTCGCCCTTCAAAAACAATTTATGCTGGCCCAGGACGATCATCCCTCGGATAGAAACAGTTCCTTGTTCATATTGACCATAGCCATATGAAAAGGACAGCTCCTCGGGCAATTGAAAGCCTTCATGATCATTCATATTTGAACATCATATCCGATCGTATCGTCCTCTCATGGATTTCCATCCGCCCCGCGATCCAATGGATATTTTTAAACGCCGACAGCAAAGGCTTGAGGAAGCTCTTGACCAAATACATCCGTTCCTCTTCCGAAACACTATCCCGGTTATTATATCCCTCTAACAGGACCTTGATCTCTTCACGGATCTCTTCATCATCTTTGATCTCTTCACGGACCTGAGCAAGCTTCGTTTCCTTATCGCTGATGAGCTTCTGCACTCCATCGGAAGAATTGGCGGCTGCCATCAACTCCTGATGCTGCCGCGTTAGTTCCGTCAGTTTGCCCTCCAAACCGGAGATGCGCTCTTTCTGTGAAGCGATATCTGTCTGGACTTCTTTCAATCTCAGTTGACCGGCAGTGCTCAGCTTCTGTCCTTCCACAGCCTGGACCGCCAGAAGCTCCTCTTCTTCTTTCTGCAGTTCTTCCAAACGGTTTTGGAAATTCTCCCGGATCTTCTGCTGCCGATCCAATTCCTGAGCAACGCTCTCCAGACGGGATGTGTCAACGGCCGGTGTCGCTGTTTTCTGTTCCTGCAGCCCGACGAGTTCCTGTTCCAAGGCACTGAAGACATCTCTGCTTTGCGCAAGCTTTGAATTGATGTCCTCCAAACGCTTCTCCGTGCCGCTTCGCAATGCTTTTTGCTGCGCCTCTTGCATCGCCATCCACTGCTCAAAAACATCGACCAAGACCGACAGCTTGTCCATTAAGTTCGGAACATTCACAAAGAACACTCCATTGCTCGGGCGCGTCAGTCGGTATTGCGGATTGTTGAACAGGCGGTTCCCTTTAAGGGATATGCTTTTATCTCCGATATTTTTACTGATATCGACCATGGATTTAAAAAGTTCCCGATTTGTGGTGCAGACCAGAAATTTATTGAACACGCCACAGGAAGGGCTGATCCCTTCCGCCATAGGGATACTGGCATATCTCAAATACACCCCTTGATATTCTTCACTTTCGATCCGAATAAAAGTAAGGGTATCCAGCATCTTATTCAACAACTCCGTGATCTTGGCTTCATTGGTCACTTCAAGAAAAACAGCCAGTTTAGGCAATGGGAACGGTCCCATCGATCCAATATCAAGCAAGAACCCTCCCATCTCATCCCCGAACAGCGGCAGGATCCCTTTTTCAATGCTCATGCCCGCCTGGGTTTCCATGGCCTGGACGAACTGGTCCGGGCCCGCCCCCGGCGCCTGCCCGGAGCGTTCAGCGATCATCTGCATCTGCTTTTTGGCCTGGATCCAATACTGCTTGAAATCGATCCCTCCCTGCCACTGATAATACACAACATCCGCCGGAATAAAATCCAAAGACGTGTTTTCTTGCGGGCGGACCTGATAGAACGGCAGAACATCCGGATGCATGTTCTCCGGCTCAAAATGAACCACTGAACTCAGTTCATTCACCTCTCCATATTGCATCACGGAGACCATGGTCTTAAAACCATTCATCTGCTTAAAATTCTCCTCGATCTCAACCTGTACCTGGGCGGTCCAGTTGCTTCCGTCCTTCATGGCAGCGCTCAAGATATATTCTTTCATCTTCTGGGCGAAGGTCGCATAGTTGAAGAACGTCACATCCCCCCGGCCCGTTTCCGCAGGAATGGACTGGCTGAACTGCGGGTCTTTTGCCAAGGACTGAAGGTCACCACTGACCACATCGATCGCCCGGCGCGCAGCACGGTCCCCCAACCCGACGACAAGCAAATCACCAAAACGCACATACCCGATGGTCACCTGATCACCAAAGACGCTCAAAAGATGGATCGTGTATTTTTTATACGGCGTTTCGCTCTCAGAAATCTCCTGATTAAACTTGGAAAAGACCGGGGTGATCAATTCAACGAACCGGACTTCAGGTTTTAAACGCGTCACGATCATGATATTGGTAGCCGCATCCATCCACATTTCAGGGCCGAACTCCTTTTTCTCAGTCGGATAAATCGCGACCGCCACTTCCTGCCCCAAAAACTGATTGACAAGCTGACGGTTTGCCGGTGATTTGAGCTGCTCCAAGACCATATTGACGGTCATCTTCTCATGCGACTGGGCCCCCATTTTATCCAAAAATTCATTGAGCGAAATTTGAGAGATCTCCTGAATGAGTTTGCTTTTCTCAAAGGCCGCCCAACGCGCTTCCACATCATAGACATGGCTATACGCCAACGCGCCAAAGGGAACCAGATCTTCCGGTGTTAACTCCTTTTGCGCAAAAAATTCCTGGTAAACAAAAAATCCCGCAACAACCAGAAAACAAACAATGAGAACAGCAAGAATGACTTTTTTCATACCAATCCTTTCCTTTCTAACCCGCATCACTGAAACCGAACAGCCTGATGGCGTTGCCATTCAGGATCCGGGCCAGATCATCTTCTCCGCGTTGCTTTAATGTAGCATAATATTTTAATGTGCGAAACACATCTTTCGGCTCCGCCTGAAATCCGCCCTCGCACTGTTTATAATAAACCGGCGAATCGGTCTCGATCAGGGTTTGCTCAACCGGAGCGGCGACCAAGGACTGCCGTGATTCCGGGCTGTAAGCAACGCTCGGTGAAGCCGAAATAAAATATCCTTCTTTAAGAATGTCTTCCAAGACATCCAGCGGGCCTGAATACCAATGGAATACTGCCCGCGCGACCTTCATTTCTTTGGCGATCTCAAACGCTTCCCGCCACGCTCCACGGGTGTGGATGACCGCGGGAAGTCCATGATCGATCGCCAGCGCCAAAAGCCTGCGATAAACGCTCCGCTGCTCTTCCTTTTTTTGATCGTCCTTGCGCACCCATTTATACCAGAAATCCAGACCGATTTCCCCCACCGCTGAAGCCTTTGAAATATACTGCGCAATAAAGGCGAACTCTTCGTCCAATCGCTCGGTCACGATGCGGCCCGGATGGATCCCCAGTCCGACACGGATCTCAGGTCCGGATCCCGGCCGCTGAAGGCTGAGATTTTTCCGGTTCGAATCCTGGTCTTCCCCCACGGCCAGAATTCCAATCACTCCCGCCTCAGACGCTCGTTGCAAAGCCCCCTCGATATCCTGGACCGAATCCAAATGCGCATGCGTATCCACCAAATGTGTCATGATTGGCCGCTTTCCAAAATGAACGTCACCGGGCCGTCGTTGACAAGAGCGACATCCATCATCGCGCCGAACTCTCCGGTTTGAACATGAAAATTCTCTTTGCGCAAAAGATCGACAAAAAGCTCATAAAGCTCTTTCCCTTTTAGAGGATCTGCCGCTTCATCGAACGACGGCCTCCGCCCTTTCAGGCAATTGCCGTAAAGCGTAAATTGTGATACCACCAAAAATGCGGCCTTCACTTCATTCGCGGAGAGATTCATCTTCCCCTGGGAATCCGAAAACATCCTCAACTGGGAAACTTTCCTGGCCAAATATTCTGCATCCTCGCGGCCGTCTGATTTTGAAACACCCAAAAAGACCAGCGCCCCGCCTTGAATATGGGAAATCCTTCTGCCGGCAACATCAACGGACGCCTCTGATACGCGCTGCACCACGGCTTTCATCTTGCCTCCTGACGGACAACCCTTTGTCCGGCGCTCTGTTCCCAGGTCTTCACCAAACTGTAAAGAACCGTGTTGGCCGGTGTCGCGACCCGGCATTTGATGCCCTCCTCAACGATCACCCCATTGATGTGATCGATCTCAGTGCGGCGGCCGGCTAAAATATCCTGAAGCATGGACGAAACATTGATATCCGTTTGCCGGCAGACTTTCTGCACCGCTTTTAAATAATCCTTTTCCGGCAGTTTGATCTTTTTGCGCTTGGCAACACATACCGCCTCCTGCAGCGCCATGGCCATGACTTCCTGTGTCCCCTCGAAGTCCAGAAGCTGTCCATTCTTCAAATGCGTGAGCGCCGTAAGCGCATTAATACCGACGTTGATAACCAGCTTGGACCACAATATACCCAAAATATTTTCAGAAATCGTGGTCTTGATCCCGGCTGATGAAAAGATCTTTTTAAGGGTCTTTAATTGAGGGCTGGCCTTTCCTGTCAACGATCCAATACATGTCATTCCCTCTCCAGCATGCTGAATGCGGCCTTCCGCGGTCTTGATGACCCCGTGATGGGTGACACCCAAAGCTGTCCGTTCCGCTCCAACCATATCCAGGATGAATTCTGAGTTCCCCATTCCATTTTGAAGGCTTAAAACAAGCGTGTGCTTACCAATAGCTGGTTGGGCCTGCAAAAGCGCCTCGCGGGTGTGATAGGCCTTAGTGCAAATGACCACGGCATCAGCGATCCCGATATCCTCAGCCCGCGCAGTGACCGGGATCTTGGCTTTCCAGCGGCCATCCTGTTCCTCGCAATGGATACCTCCCTGTTCCACGATCCGCACCGCCCTTAGCGGGTCATGATCCAAAAGCCAGACTTCGGTCCGGTTCGATAACTTTCCAGCCAAAAAACATCCCAAAGCTCCCGGACCGACAACGACAATGCGCATAATTTTCCCCCTTATAAAGTATATATGTAAAGATTATAAAGGCGGGTCCTATCCCGGTCAAGTTACGAAGCCATTTTTAGAAAAGTATTGATTTTCAGAGAAGTTATGTTATCTTTAAAAAGATTTCCATCAACATTTAAAAGGAGTTGGTTCATGCCACACAAAATCACAGATAAATGTACCGCATGCGGGACATGTCTTCCGGAATGCCCGGTTGAGGCGATCAGCGAAGGCGATCCCATCTACAAGATCAATCCGGATGTCTGCATTGATTGCGGCGCCTGCGTTCCGGTTTGTCCTTCCGAAGCGATCGTTGAAGGATAACAACGCCCTTTCTCTAAACCCCAGTGCGCTAAAAACAAGCGCGCTGGGGTTTTTGTGTTATAATTCTGCCCATGCTGTTAAAAGACCTCTTTCTTAAATATCCTTTTCATATAGATTTTCAGGCGGTCTGCACTTCAGGCGGCATTCACGAGCTCTTCCCTCCCCAGGCTCAGGCAATCAAACACGGCGCCTTGGAAGGAAAAAACCTTTTAATGGCCGTGCCAACAGCGGCAGGAAAAACTTTTGTCGCTGAACTCTGCATGTTGCAATCCTTTTTTCAGGAAAAAGGAAAATCCCTTTATATTGCTCCGCTCAAGGCCCTGGCTTCAGAAAAATTTCACGACTTCAAAAAACGCTACTCCCCGCTGGGGCTTCAGGTCGGGCTTCTTACCGGGGATGAGGGCGCAAGCAAATTGCCGCTTAACCGCTATGATATATTGATCGCCACCGCGGAAAAGATCGACGCTGTCATGCGCACGCAAACACGCTGGTCTCCCGCGTCCTTAAAAGTCATTGTTTTTGATGAGATCCATTTCCTCAATGACGCGAGCCGCGGCCCAACGCTAGAAATCCTCATCACGCGCTTGCGGATGATGAGCCCCAAAGCGCAGGTCCTGGCTTTAAGCGCGACCGTTCAGAACGCCTCCCAGATGGCCTCATGGCTTCGGGCCGATCTGGTCGAAAGCTCCTGGCGGCCCATTCCTTTGAAAGAAGGCGTGTATTACGACGAGAAATTGAAATTCAAAGACCATGGCACCCGTGTGATCACGGAACACTGTTCGGAAGAGCTCAATGACCTGGTCATGGACAACCTCCGGGGAAAAGGACAAACCCTTGTTTTCGTGAACTCCCGGCGATCGACGCAGGCATCGGCACGCAAACTGGCCAAAGACGTGGCCAAGGCCTTGACGCCCGATGAAAGACAGGCCCTTCAAGACATAGCCAAAGCCGCGGTCGGATCTTCTGCGAGCGCCACAAAGATCTGCCGCGCATTAGGCGATGTCATCACTCACGGGGTGGCCTTCCATCATGCCGGTCTAAAACCCGAACAGCGCAAGCTTATTGAAGACCAATTCAAAAACAACCTGATCAAGGTCATTTGTTCAACCCCCACACTGGCCGCCGGGGTCAATCTTCCTGCCCGCAGGGTGATCATGCGGGACATCAAACGTTTCGAAAGCGGCCTGGGATCCTCCTACATCCCCGCGTCCGAATATAAGCAATGCGCCGGGCGGGCGGGACGCCCACAATACGACACGCACGGAGAAGCCGTGATCATGGCAAAATCAAGATCAAAAGAACGGGAACTCTTTGAACGCTACATCGAGGCTGATCCTGAACCGGTCCAATCCAAACTGGGAACAGATTCATCGCTCAGGATCCATCTTTTGGCAGCCGTGGCCACGGGACTGGTCCATGATATTCAATCCGCGATCGAATTCTTGAACGGGTCCTTTTTCGCATTCCAAAACCAAAACACGAACCTTCTGGAGCTGATCAGCCGCGTCTTTGAGTTTCTTGAAAAAAATGACCTTATCGAACGCTCGAACCTGCGCTATCATGCCACCCTCTTTGGACAAAAGTGCAGCCAGCTTTATATCGACCCGATGTCCGCGCTGGTGCTCCGTGACGGGCTTCAGGTCATCTCACAAAAAAAATCCATCCCTCCCATCGGGGTCCTTCAGCTTATCCAATGCTGCCCGGACAGCGTCCTGTTAAGCTGTAACGCGAGCACGGCTGAGGAAATCGACCCCTTCATGGCAAAACACGAACGGCAATTCTTTCTTGAAACCGACCAGTGGCCGGCTTTAAGTGATTATTTTTTGTTCTTATCCATCATGAAGACCGTCATGGTCCTTACAGAATGGATCGAGGAGCAGCGGGAAGAAACGATCTGCGACCGGCTGAATGTCGGCCCCGGCGATATTTACCGGGTGACCGATGCCTCCCGCTGGCTTCTGCACGCCGCGATCGTTTTTGCCGATCTTTTCGGATGGAAAAACCTTACCCGTCCTTTGGCGGACCTGCAAACGCGCGTGGCCTACGGCATCCGGGAAGAGTTGATCCCTCTGACCCGCCTCAAGAATATCGGACGGGTCCGCGCAAGAATCCTCTGCGAACGGGGATTCAGCTCACCTTCCGACCTTAAAAATATTTCCATTGATGAGATCGCCGAGCTTCCCGGTTTCGGCAAATCCATTGCCAAAAATGTTCTGGACCAGCTCCGATCACCAGTCGTGGACTTGGAAGCAGTAAAAAATTTCAGCGAGAGGTGGAAAACACACCAAGAAGCAAGCGATGATTAAGCCGCAAAAGCGCGATGATCATCAGACATATCGTTCCGAGCGTATCTTTTTACCCAAATGAAAGACCAGAAAATTGTTCAGGATATATTTCAGCTCATCCCGCACGGTTTTCGTCAGCTGCAGGCGCTGGGCATCATTCCATGGAGCCTGTTCAGCATGAAGGATCGTCGCGACCGTCCCCGGCGATATGGGATGCGTCTGGTCATGAACTTTACAGTGTGGACAGACCAGCCCCCCCTCTTTCATTGAAAAACGCGCCTTTCCGGCAACCTTTTTTTTGCAGCTGACGCAGGCGTCCAGATGCGGCCTGAACCCGGAAAAAAGCAGGGCCTTGATCTGGAATAAACGGATCAACCGGTCGATATCATCTGTCACTTCAAGAGTGCTCAAAAATTCAATCATCAAATGATAGATCTTCTGATTTTTCATTTCCGACGGCATCATGCGGTTGATCAACTCCGCCATATAATGAGCGGCCAGGGCCCGCTTTAGGTCTTGCCGGATCGGAAGAAAAAAACTGCGCATATCGCACTGGCTGATCAAATGCAGATCGGAATTGCTGTAACGGTAGTAAACGATGTGGTTGACCGAGAACGGTTCTAAGCTTGAACCGAACTTTCTCGGGTCCTTGCGGATCCCCTTGAGCACGCCGGAGACCTTCCCCTCTTCCAAGGAAAAGAAGTTGGCGATCTTGCTCGTTTCACGGAAATCAAATGTTTTTAGAACGATCGCTTCCGTCTGGATAATGGCCATATTGAAAACACCTTTTTACGTTCGGCTGCTTATCCTCAGGCCTAATTGGCCCATGATCTCGGACTCTTTTTTACGCATCTGCCTGCGTGCGGCCGGGATCCGGTCATCAAAACCGGACAAATGCAGGATCCCGTGGACCACATAAAGCACCAGTTCCGTCCGGGGAGCGACACCAAAATCTTTCGCCATCCTTAAAGCGGTCGTCGCTGAAACAATGATCTCCCCATCCAAAGACTCAACCCCGCCCCTGGTGGAACGGCCCTCCTCCTGTAGGTCAAACGTTATCACATCCGTTGGATAATCATGGGCAAGATAGCGTTTGTTCAAATAATGGATCTTGCGGTCTGTGACAATGACGATCGAAAGGTCCGCCGATGGGACACCCAAGATACGGAGCGTCTGCAGGATAAACCCGCGGATCTCGTCGATGTCAATGGCAATGGCTTTCTGGATATTTTCGATCTCGATAAGGAAGGCGGTGCAGCTACTCTTGATCATGTTCAGATTTCAAACTGTTGCCGGATTGTCCGTTGCGTTCAGGATACTTGACCCGGGAATGATACATGGCGCTCAAGACCCTGGTGAACGTGCTGGCGATCTTATCGATCTCCTTCAGGGTCAAATTGCACTCATCTAATTGGCCGTCTATGAATTTATTGTTGATGATCTTATGAACCAGTTCCTCGATCTTCTGAGGATTTGGGTCATCCAGCGAGCGGGTGGCCGCCTCGACAGAATCAGCGAGCATCACGATCGCGGTCTCCCGGACCTGCGGTTTGGGCCCCGGATAACGGAAGTCCTCCTGCTTCACTTTTGAAGGGTCTTCAGCCTCCTCGAGGGCCTTCTGATAGAAATAATGGGTCAGGCTGGTGCCATGATGCTGCGGAATAAAATCAGCAATGATCGGGTTGAGTTTGTATTTCTTAGCGATCTCCAGACCCTGTTTGACGTGATTGACAATGACCAAACGGCTGACCGAGGGCTCCAAAAGATCGTGTTTGTTCCATCCGATCATCTGGTTCTCAGTGAAATATTCCGCTTTCTCCAGTTTCCCAATATCATGATAATATGCCCCCACTCTCGTCAAAAGCGCGTTAGCGCCGATCGTGTCCGCCGCCGCCTCCGAAAGATTGCTGACCACCAGGCTGTGATGATATGTGCCCGGTGCTTCAACGATCATGCGCTTCAACAACGGCTGGTTGAAATCCGAAAGTTCCAATAAGCTGAAATTCGTCAAGACGCCGAACAAGGATTCAAAGATCTTCAATGTCGCGATCGTCAAAAGCGCGGAAAGGAACCCGCTCGCCGCCAATGGGTAAATATATCCCTCCAAAAACGGCCGCGATAAAACCTCGATCCACTGGGATTTCAAAAGAATAATGGCCACGATCTCCGTCAAGGCCACGAAAAGCCCCGCATTGAGCATCGTGCTGCGTCCGCGGGCGTCTTTCACACTGTAAGCGGCCATCATGCTTCCCATAAAAAAAACGAGCATCATGTTCAGATCACCGCCAACGATCAGCACCGATAAGATGCTAGAAATGAACGCCATTATGAACACCAAATGAAGGTCATTGAACAAAAGCATCGTCAGCATCGTGATCATCGGCACCGGCATGAAATATGGAGAAACCTTATGATAAACGGCCAGCCAATATGCCATGGAGACAAGGATCGCCAATAACAGGCCCGAATGCAAGAACCGGCGCGAATTTCCCCGACGGACTGAAAAGACATGGAAGCTCAAGATCAGCAGCAAGAACGGAACCGCGAACGTCAGCCCGATGGAAAAACAGAACAAAGACAAGGCCATGATCACCGCCAAAGCAATCAGCGAATCCTTGAACGAAACCTGTCCTTTCAACATGTTCCCCACCATCGTCCTCATGCCTTGTCGGCCCTCTCATAAGCTTCAATGATCTTTTGGACCAATTCATGCCGCACAACGTCATCACCCGTCAAGGTGATGAATTTAATGTCTTCGATCGGCCTTAAGACACGTTCCGCCTCAGCCAATCCATTAGCAGCTCCCTTGGGCAGATCGCTTTGCGTCGGATCACCGGTAATAACCGCTTTCGAATCGAACCCCAGTCTGGTCAAGAACATCTTCATCTGATAGGCAGTTGAATTTTGCGCTTCATCAAGAATAATAAACGCTTCATTAAGCGTCCGACCGCGCATAAAGGCAAGCGGAGCGATCTCGATAATACCCTGCTCCGTATATTGCTCGACTTTTTCAGGATCGATCATTTCATAAAGCGCGTCATACATCGGGCGCAAGTACGGCGTGACCTTTTCGACCATATCGCCGGGCAAGAACCCCAGATTCTCGCCGGCTTCAATCGCAGGACGAGTCAGAATAATACGCCGGACAATCCCCTTCTTCAAAGCATTCACCGCCATAGCGATCGCTAAATAGGTCTTTCCGGTCCCGGCCGGGCCGATCCCGAAGACAATATCATACTGACGGATCGCCTCGACATATTCGATCTGACCCTTAGTCTTGGGGGTAATGACGCCGCCGCGGATAGGAAGCTGAATGCGCTTCTTGGCCAAACGCTTGAAATCAATCTCCGCATCCGACCGAATCAGCTGAATCGCATAGATCACATCCCGCTTCTTGATATCTCTGCCGTCGGCAACGATGCTCAACAGATACTCCATCATTTCGCCGACCTTCTCTACCGGGCCATCCTCACCGATCACCTTCAGACCTGATTCAGTCCGTATGAGCTTGACCCCCATCTCGGCTTCGATCAATTTCAGATTCTGATCATAACGCCCGAACAGGACCTGTTCGTCCTGCAAACTATTGAGAAAAATGATCTTTTCCATCAGCCCTCACGAATAGTGAACGGCTAGAATAATAATGTTTCCTTCACGTCATTTATCCTAGCCGTTGCCTGTTGATAAGAATTTTATTCAAGCGGGATCTGTAATTTCATGCCGGCCCTGATACGGTTGGGGTCCTTCATGACATCCTTGTTCGCATCATAGATCCGCGTCCATTTGGCAAATGAATCATAATATTTTTTCGAGATCTTCTGGAGCGTGTCTCCCTCCTGAACAACGTACTCCTCAAAACGAGGCTCACCTGCGCTGACGGCCGCGGGGCGGGAGCTTTCGATCACAGGCAGTTGGACCGGCTGTCTCCATGCCGGTTCCGATGGCCGTTCTTGTTCCGGAAGGCTCGAAGGCGCCACATCCGGGACCGGTTTCATCTGATACTCAGCGACTTCAACAGGTTCTGTGACCTCTTTCGTTACTTCCAAAACATAGATCCGTTTCGTCTTTTTCAGGTCGCTGCGATCCTCCGGTTCCCCCTGACCGACAATATAACCAAAATTGCCGACCATGTCCTGATCGACCCTGGGCCGGTCTTCCGTATAACCGCGCACCGTGATCCCCTGCTTGGTCGCATCGCCTTGCGCTGCGGGTTCAACATTCTTTTTGGTCGAAGAGCATCCAACCACCAGGACGGCCGTAAGGCCCAACATCAATGTTCGAAAAATC
>ERZ795055.2484-NODE-2484-length-13929-cov-8.672625_pt1 | contig 13929 bp, 14 predicted proteins | sample MGYA00375139_ERZ795055 | MGnify/ENA primary metagenome ERZ795055 (study PRJEB30184, sample SAMN05720283) | anaerobic digester metagenome | isolation source: active sludge of municipal wastewater-treating anaerobic digesters | place: USA | collected 2015-01-23 ...
CGAAGCCAGCCGCTACGCCAAATATAAAATTATTTATTTAGCAATTCAAGTTATTAACTCTTCTTCCCTTCACTTGGGAAGGAAGAGTTAATACTACTGCTCTGTTAAGTTAATTCATTGGGTTGAGCGAGCGTAGCGAGCGAAACCCAAAAACAAACAAAAGCCCCTTCCCTTTGAAGGGAAGGGGTTGGGGATGGGTAGATAAAAAAAACTTTAAAATTAACTTAACAGGGCGCTACATTGATTGCAACTTGCTATAAAAAACAGCTTCCTGCGCTATTTGAACTCCTGAGCTTGTTCCGATTCTTGATGCGCCTGCCTGAATCATTGCTTTTGCGGTTGCATAATCCTTTATACCTCCGCTGGCTTTTACTTTAACGCCTAAAAAGTTTACTGTTTCATACATTAATTTAATATCTTCCACAGTTGCCGGCATGGAGTTTTTTGTCATGCCGGTTGAGGTTTTGACAAAATCAGCTCCTGCTTCAGCGGATATTTTGCATGCTAAAACCTTTTCTTCATCTGTTAAAAGCCCTGTTTCAATGATTACTTTTAAAATAACGTTATTGCTTTTTGTAAGCTCAGCCATTTTTTGAATGTCAGTTTTTGCAAAATCTGTGTTTCCATCCTTAAGCGCGCCTATATTCATTACCATGTCAATTTCATCAGCCCCATGCTCAATACAAATCTTGGCTTCCAGTAATTTAACATCTGTAAATGTTGATCCGCAAGGAAATCCGGCTACAGCGGCAATTTTCGTATTGCTGCCCCGTAAAACCTTAAAAGCGTCTGAAACCCGATAAGGCTGAACGCATACAGCATAAAAACCGTATTCTTTAGCTTGTTTACAGAAGTCAAAAACTTCTTTTTCGCTTGTATCCTGCAAAAGTAGAGTTTGATCCAGATATTTAACAATATTTTCCATCTTTTCCCCCATAATTATATTTTTTTTTACAATCCAAAAAACTATACACTTGATCAATTTTCTTTAAATGATAATATAACCTGTAAGTTTATACAAAAGGAAGCAATTAGTAAAAGAGGGAAATTTAATGTCAATAAATCTGGCAAATAAAAAAGATTTAATTGAAAAACATAAAAGAAGTGAAAATGACACAGGTTCTCCTGAGGTTCAGATAGCTCTTTTAACGCAAAAAATCAGAGAGCTTACGGAGCATTTAAAAATTAATTCTAAAGATTTTCAAGGCAAACGTGGTCTTTTAATTATGGTAGGTCAAAGAAAGAGATTACTTGCGTATCTTAAAAATAAAAACACTGAAAGATACAGAGAAATAATCCAAAAACTTGATTTACGCAAATAATATTTTTAATTTTCAAAAAAGAATCGAGCAGAGATTATATCTGCTTTTTTATATACGCCTTAACGGGCGTTTTTTATTATACTGATCTTAGAAATCTGCAAATTTAAAAGATTATTTTTGTAAAACCTTAATTTGCGGGTGTTTTGCCGAAGTCAAAACACCCGCCCTACCCTTACTACAGCTTTTGATCAGTATAAAACTCTCGTAAAATAAGATTTTACAAAATGTTCTTATTTTTATTCCAATTTTATACCGGTATTATAAATTGAATAAATCATCAATATTCGCAAGTAAATCTGTACTTTTTTTTATGTAAATAAACAAAAGTATCAATACAATTAATCCGGCTGTTGCCGCAAAGAAAATTGTCAAAGAATTATTCAGGTTAAATATCAGTAATATTGTAATTGCTGATAGCAATAAAAATACACTCCAGATATTTTTTTGGGAAATTATAATATTGTCTATGTTCTTTTTTACTAAATCCTGCTTCATGATCTCATTCCATATTTTTTTAAAAAACAAATTTTAAAGTTTTATATAACTTTAATAATAAAATTTAATACATCAACATAAAAAAAAATCAACTGTTTGAAGGCATTTATAGAAGACACCAATACCAATAAGTTTTTGTTATACCAAGTTGCAATCAAAAGAGTATTATTTTTTGATAAGGGTTTTGCCGGCTACGCCGGCAAAACCCTTATTAACTCTTCTTCCCCTCCCTTGGGGAGGGGGCAGGGGGAGGGAGATTTAATCATACATTGATTTCAACTTGGTATTAATTGGTTAAAAAGCTTATATTTACAGCCCGCGCCGCCCTGCGGGCGGCGCGGGCTAAGCAAGTCTTTAATTTGCCGATTTCTTTTTAAGATCACTGTAATTGCTTATTAAGTAACAGACAAAAAATTTTCAGCTCTTGTTAAATTTTGCCGAACGAGCGAAGCGAGTGAGGCAAACAAACAACAAAAGCCCCTTCCCTTTGAAGGGAAGGGGTTGGGGTTGGGTAGATAAAAACCTGAAAACTTTTTGTTACCTACTTATTTATTGTATTCAGGAAGTTTTTTCAGATAATTTATTCCACCATCTATAAAACTTACATTTTTACATCCTTTTTCCTTGAGCTTCATAGCTTGCAAGTATCCCGTCATGCCTTCATCACAACATACAAGCATACTTTCAGGCTTTTCTTCTTCTATTTTCGCTTCAAGTTCTTCCATAGAAATATTTTTTGCCTGCTTAAGATGCCATGCTTCGAACTCTTCAGGCGATCGTATGTCAATAACACAACAAGGCTTTTTTTCTTCAAGAAATTTTTGTAAATTTTGCGGTGAAATACCGGTTACATCTTTTTTTATTTTGTCTTCAAGTATCTGAGCCGCCACAAGAAGCGTATCAATAGCAGAAGAATAGGGCGGCGCATAAGTAAGGTCTATTTCTGACAAATTTTCAACCGTCATTCCTGCTGTTATAGCGGCGGCAACTACGTTTACTCTTTTATCAGCGTCGCCTTTTCCTATGGCTTGAATCCCAAGAAGCTTACCTGTATTTTTTTCAGCGATAACTTTAAGCGTTATTTCTTCTGCATCAGGCATATAGCCGGATTTATCCTTGTGAGATACAATTGCAATTTCATAGTCAATTCCTAAATTTTTCGCTTCTTTTTCGCTTAATCCCGTTTTAGAAGCCGTATATTCAAAGATTTTTACGACCATAGAGCCTAATATTCCTTTGAATTCGGCATATCCTCCGGTAATATTTATTGCGGCGACTCTGCCATGCTTGTTTGCGGTAGAGCCTAAAGGAATCCAGACGGGTTTTCCGGTTATTCTGTTTATTGATTCGGCGCAATCTCCGGCGGCGTAAATGTTAGAAAAATTAGTTTGCATTCTTGAATCCACCTTAATTGCACCGGTTTCTCCAAGCTCAATTCCGGCGTTTTTTGCAATTTCAACGTTTGGTTTTACTCCAACCGCAATTATAGCAATATCAGCGTCAATTATTTCCCCGTTTTGGGTTGCGATAGAACTTATACTGCCTTTATTATCTCCTTTAAGGCTTATTACGCTATCATTCAAAATAATTTTTATCTTTTTTTCCTTTTCCATATAAGTTTGAATTTGAAAAGCCAGATCAAGGTCAAAAACGCCAAGGATCTGCGAGAGTCTTTCTATAATTGTAGTTTGAAGTCCAAGTTCATGAAAAGCCTCTGCCAGTTCCAATCCTATATAGCCAGCCCCGATAATAACCGCTTTTTTCGCTGATTTAACCGCTTCTTTAATTTTAATTGCGTCTTCTATACTTTTTAATTTAAAAACATTTTTAAGGTCAGTTCCTTCTATTGGCGGAATAAAAGAGCTTGAGCCTGTTGCAATAAGAAGATTCGTGTATTTATCCTCAAATTCCTCTTGCGTTTGTTGATTTTTGACTAAAACTTTATTTTCGTCAGGAATTATTTTTATAACTTTATGCAAAAGGTAGATATCAATGTTTTCCTTTGTTTTAAAGGCTTCAGGCGATCTTACAAGAAGTTTTTGTTCAGTTGGAATAAGCCCTTGAATATAATAGGGCATTCCGCATGCGGAATATGAAACGTATTTTTCATCTGTATAAAGGGAAATTTTTAGATCAGAATTTTCTCTGCGGGCTTTTGAAGCCGCTTTTGTCCCTGCGGCAACTCCTCCGATTATTATTAAATGTTCCTGCATTATTTTCTCCTTTTAATCAAGTCTGGCATACTCTACAAGTTTTTTAACATCTTTATTCCAAATAGAATCCCAGTTTTGGATAATTATATCAGCCGGAGTTTTTCCTTCCAAGGTTAACTCGTTTAATTTTTCAAGATAAATTGATTCATGAGAGGATTTTAAGGAAAATTCCGCAATAAAAACCAATTCCGCCGCAATTTCCGCCAATTTGTATTTCTTCAATTTTAAATTTAGCCCGCGCATGGGTATTTGATCTCTTAATTCGTTCATTTCTTCCCAGCTCAAGTCTTTAACAAATTTCCATGCCTCTTCCATTGCGTCGTTATTATATATAATGCCCTTGATTAAGGCTGGAAACGCCATAGCCATATCTGCGCGCTGGCAATCGCAATTTCTTATTTCAAGATAATTTTTAATTCTGACATCAGGAAAAAACGTTGTCATATGCAAAAACCAGTCCTCCATAATCGCTTTATGTCCGTTAAAACCCTTTTTCATATATTCTCTAAAAGTCATACCGGTTGTGTCAATCAGCCTATTTTCCCGTTGTATAAAAAACATGGGCACATCCAGAAGAACATCAACGTAATCAGAAAAACTGAAATTATTGTCAAAAACCTTTTTGCTGACAAGTCCACACCGATCATTATCTGTATTGAGCCATGCATAAGCTCTATAGGACTTATAACCGCTTAATTTCCCTGCTCTTATTGGAGAATTTGAAAACATTGCGGTTAATAAAGGCGAAAGTCCGAGCGTAATTCTTAATTTTCTCATTGCATCTTCTTCTGACTCAAAGTCAACAGACACCTGTGTGCCAGCGGTTTCCATCATCATAACAAGGGCATTGCTTCCTTTTTGGGGAAGATAGTTTCTCATTATTTCATATCTGGCTTTTGGAATCATGCAAATATCGTTAAATGTTGATAACGGTTGGATTCCTGAGCCTATAAAAGTTATTCCAAGTTGTTCTGCAATTATTCCTGTCTTTTTATTGAACTCTAAATACTCCTGCTCTAACTCTTTTAGGGTTTTAAACGGCTGAGCGCTGTATTCAAATTGACTTCCAGGCTCAAGCGTAATATCGCCTGATTCCCCATGAAGTCCTATAAGATTATTATTTTCAGTAATTTTTCTAAGCTTTCCTTTGTCTTCAAGCTCTTTTAGAAGACGTGAAATGCTGTTTTGCCCTGAATAACAGACCGCTTGACAATTTTTAGAGTGAACGCCAAGTTTTTCGTATTCAACGCCAATTTTAAATTCCGTTTTAGGCTTAAATCCTTGCAAAAAGAAGTTCACAAGCTGAAATTTATCAATAATACAGCTGTTATTATCAATTAATTTTTCCATATTCCAACACTTTCAAGATTATATAACTATTTATTAAATTATAATTGTATCTTGATTTTTAAAATTAATCGAGTCGATATAAAATTTTTAGTAATAGTCAGTGTGATATTAAAAAGAAATCGTTAAATAAAAAAGGTTGTTTTTGTAAAGCTTTAATTTGCTGGTGTTGCGGCAAAGCCGCAACACCAGCTATACCCTTACTCAGCCCGAGACGCCCTGCGGGCGTTTCGGGCTGTAGATATCAGCTTTTTAGCAAATTACCGATTTCTTTTTCAGATCAATATATTTATCTAAAAACAACGGTTTTATTGCCGTTCAGCAATATTCGGCGTTCTGCATGCCATTTCACAGCTCTTGAAAGAGTCAGCGTTTCAAGGTCCCTTACTGTTGCGCCTATATCTTCAACGCTGTAAGTGTGATCAACCCTTTCCACCGCCTGTTCTATAATGGGTCCTTCGTCAAGATCGGAGGTTACATAGTGAGCAGTTGCTCCTACAATCTTTACCCCTCTTGAATACGCTTGAGAATAAGGCATAGCGCCCTTAAAACTAGGCAAAAATGAATGATGTATATTTATACATCTGCCTTCCAACGCTTTGCACATATCAGAAGACAGTATTTGCATATATCTTGCCAGCACAATCAGATCAACTTCAAGTTCATCAATCAAATTTATAATTTTTTTCTCTTCTTCAATCTTTGTTTCCGGTGTTACAGGAAAATGGAAATAGTTAACCCCATGCCATTGCGTCATTTCCTTCATGTCAGAATGGTTAGAAACAACAGCCACAATATTTATCGGAATTTGACCGGACTGAGTTTTATGCAGAAGATCATTCAGGCAATGACCATACTTGGAAACGGCTATCATTACTCGTGGTTTGTAATTATAATCGTTTATTTCCCATTGCATAGAGAATTTGTCGGCAACGGGCCGGAATTTTTGCCTTATATCCTCGAGAGTCCCCATTTTGGAAGTTATGGCTGTGAATACAATTCTTACAAAAAATGTATTGGTTGAAGGATCGCCATAATTGTATGAAGAGGTTATAAAACCGTCATTATTATAGATATAATTGAAAATAGCGGCAGAAATTCCGGTTGTGTCAGGACATCTGACGGTTAACAAGTATTTTATTTCGTTATTATACATATTTAATCCTTTTTACTTTGCTTAAATTATTGTGGAATGTAGTTTATAGCGTCTAAAACTTCTCTTTTATTATATTCAAGACCTAAAGCTCTGTTTAAAACGTCAAATATCATTGTATTATCAATAATTTTAGCGCCTGGATACCATAAAACTTCCGCTTCTTTGAAATAATCGAGTTTATTTCCCTTAACATAAATACAAACAAGCTCATTTGTATGCCAATCAGAGCCGTATTCTATTTCTTCACCAGGATAAACAGATTTTTTTATAAAATTACGCTGTTTAGGCAAACAGCCTTTGCATAGCTTTTCCGGCTTTTTAATCCTCATATAACTGTTAGCATGGTCAGAAGTTACTATTAAAAGCGTATTATCCCAGTTAATATTGTCATTTGGCTTATCAACAAAGTATATTGCCGCTTTGACAGCTTCATTAAGATCAGCAACAGTTCCAATCATAGCTTTATAATTGTTTAAATGGTTTGCGATATCAATAGTTCCTTGCTCTGCCATAAGGAAAAAGCCTTTATCATTCTGCGAAAGCGCATTTAATCCCGCAATTACAGAATCTGCAAGAGAAGGATTTTCTTTATTTTGGATTATTTTTGGGTTTGCGGGTTTGTTTAAGGGTTTAGGGAATTCATAATATCCAAATGGTCCTCCATATAGCCCGAAAAGCTTTAAATTTTTATCAGAAGCTAGTTTTGACGCGTTTAAAAGGCTTTCCTTAGCCTGTTTCCATGGTTTTCTTTCAACGAATACATATTCATTAGAAGACTTTAATTGCTTATATAACTCTTTATTCAGATATCTTTCCTGTTTATAAAAGAGTTTGCTTGTGAATTTAGGATGTCCACCGCCTATTACTACGTCAGGTTTGGTTATTTTGATAATTTCATCAGCAATTCCCAGTTCATTATTGTCATTTAATCCTGTATAATAGTTGTTTCTATCTTTATTATGGGCAACAAATGCGGCAGGTGTTGCATGATTGAATGGCGCTGTGGTTATTACTCCAATAGAAGCTCCTTTTTTCTCTCTAACAAGCTCCATGATCGTTTTAATATTCCCCTTAGGCATATCATCAGCAAGCCAGGAAATATTTCCCTTTGTTGTTTTCAGTCCGGTAGCCATTGCCGTCGCAGCAGCTGCGGAATCTGTCGCCAACTCAATACGTTCGCCTTTTTTTGCGTTTTTTGAATCAGGTAAAAAATATTCTTTATTAATATTTTTTTGGAGCGGAGAAGGCATAAAGCCGCCTTCATCAGGATCATATCCGGTTGTAGCATAGAATTTATTGTAATTAAACGGTTTTTGATTTAATTTTTTTGCATATTCATTATAAGTGTCAACATCCCAAGTTGAAACAAACGCTACATAAGGGAATTTATGCCATGCAAGAGAGGTATTTTCCCCTGTTAAATATAAACTTGCCGCAATTTCATGCTCAAGATGCATTCCATCACCGATAAATAGAATTACATTTTTAATTTGTCCGTTCTGCTCTGAAAAAACAGGTTGGCAATAAAATATCAACAATAAATATAAGCAAATTACTCTTAAAATCAATTTTTAAAACTCCTGAAGTTATTTTGAGTATACTTATAAAAAACTGGTTAAACAAGGATATACACACTTTTATTTAAATATCAGGATTTTTTAGTTAAAATAAATTAAAATAATATTTAAAGTGAATTTTTCAAATTATGCTAACAGATTTTTTAAATAAAATAACCCAAAATCAGCATTTAACCGAGCAGGAAGCCAGGGATTTAATATTCAATATAAGCTCCGGCGATGTAAAACCTGCTCAAATTGCGGCTTTTTTGGCTTCTATAAAAACAAAAGGCGAAACTGTCGAAGAAATAACAGGTTTTGCTTCCGCAATGAGAGAAAAAGCCTTAAAAATTAATACTATAGGGCTTGATATAATTGTTGATTCCTGCGGAACCGGAGGCGATGGGATAAATAGCTATAATATTTCCACCGCTTCAGCAATAATCGCCGCCGCATCAGGCATAACTGTCGCAAAACATTCTAATGCCGGCATAACAAGCAAGTGCGGAAGCAGCAATGTTCTTGAAGCCCTTGGAATTCCACTCCTCAAAGAACCTCAGGACGTTGAAATTTCTTTAAAAAAGAATTCAATAGCCTTTATACATGCCCCTTATTTCCATAAAAGCGCATTTCATGTGAATTCTGTAAGAAAAGAACTTGGCATAAGAACGATATTTAATTTTCTTGGTCCTCTGACGAATCCCACATGCCCTACAGGACAGGTAATAGGGGTATCAAATCCTGACATGCTTTATAAAATCACGGAAGTTCTTAATAATTTCGGTTGTAAAAGAGCTTTAACAGTATGCGGCGTTAATCCATTAATGGATGAAATCAGCATTTGCGGAAAAACGTTAATATTTGAGCTTAATGACGGAAAAATCAGAAATTTTGAAATCACTCCAGAGGTTTTTGGTTTTAAAACGGCTTCAATACAAGAAATTGAAGGCGGGAATCCTGATTTTAACGCTAAAATAATTGAAGATATTTTTTCACGCAAAATAAAAGGGGCTAAGCTGGAAATTCTCTTGCTCAATTCAGCGGCGGTTTTATGGGCTGGGGAAAAAGCTGAAACGCTGGAAGAGGGGATTGAGATTGCAAAGCAGATTATAGAATCTGGCAAAGCCTATGAAAAGCTTATGAGTTTAAAATTATAAAAAAACAAAAATAAGTTACAGTGATATAAAAAGAAATCGGCAAATAAAAAAGATGGATTTTGTAAAGCCTTAATTTTATTAGTATATAACCTAAGGTTAATTTTTTTTTTTTGGAGTTTTATTATATTTTGTATAGATAATTTTTGTTATAAAGGAGAAAACCTAATGGTGTCGATTACATTACCAACATCCGTTACAGCTCGTCCACATGCCAAAGAACTTCAACAAATACAACAAGGGCGTTATTTATTGGGAAGATTTAACCCTCCTCAAAAACAATCTTTTAATGTCTTAAAAAGCATGCCTTCTAATCCCGCAGTAGCGACAAAGCCTCAAACAGGTTTACCAGCGGTTAAAGTAGCGTCTGATTATATAAATCAGGATAATTTTAAAGCCGCAAGAAATATAATGCCTTTAAATCTTAAAGCGTAATCTTTTTAGGCTTAAATTCAAAACAAAAGACTTCTGTAATTTACAGAAGTCTTTTGCGTAAAACTGGTTAACAAAAATTACTTGCTAACAATTTCTTTGAATTTTTTGCCTGCGGAGAAAGCTGGAACTGTTTTAGCAGGGATTTTAATTTCTGCGCCTGTTTGTGGGTTTCTGCCAGTTCTAGCAGCTCTTTTGCGAGCTTCAAAAGTTCCAAAGCCAACTAAAGTTACTCTTTTACCTTTTGAAACTGTTTTTTCGATAGAATCAATCATTAATGAAATGATTTCAGCTACCTGTTTTTGTGGCATTCTTGTTTTCTTAGCGATTTCTTTTACCAATTCTTCTTTGTTCATGGATAACCTCCTTTATTTAAACATCTTAATTATACATTTTTTAAGAATTTACGCAATACTATTTTTGAAATTTTCTATTAAATTAACAAAAAATCAGTATTATAAGTTAGCCAGGTTGACCAGTATTGATTAAAACCCGATTAATTTTTTAAAAAGGTTAAAAAACCAGCCTCTATATGTAGTGTCTTGTAAATTCTTTTTTAAATTAATTAAATCACACTGAAATTCTGTATTTTATCCTTTTAAAACCCTGTTTATTATTAATATTAAGCTTATAAAGCTTTAAAGACGTTTTTTTTGCCGTTAACGCTGATTAAAATTTCTTTAATACACTATATATGGTTCCTTAAAAAAACATTTGTTTTATAAACTATAATAAATAACTCAAGTTAACAAAACTTAACATATAAAATGAGTTCGAATTTTTGCTTATACCAAGTTGCAATCAATGTAGTATTAAATCTCCCTCCCCCTGCCCCCTCCCCAAGGGAGGGGAAGAAGAATTGATAAGGGTTTTGCCGGCGTAGCCGGCAAAACCCTTATCAAAAAAATAATACTCTTTGATTGCAACTTGGTATTATCCACTCCTGCTTGAATGTAGGCTATACTAATTAAAATAAGTTTATTTATGATAAAGTTTTTTATGAAAAATAATTTATAGGGAAATAAAAATGACACAAGAAAATTGTATTTTCTGTAAAATCGTTAATCGTGAATTTAAAACAGATTTTATAGTTGAAACGCAGGATTATGTTTCCTTTAATGATATTACCCCCCGCGCTCCTATACATGCCCTGGTAATCCCTAAAAAACATTTTGCTTCTTTAAATGAAATAGAAGATGTTGAATTAATGGGAAAACTTTTAAAAGGCGCAAAAGAAACCGCTGCAAAACTTGGCGTGGCTGATAATTACAGACTTGTTATAAATACCGGAGAAAAAGCAGGTCAGGCGGTTTTCCATATACATATCCATGTTCTTGGAGGAAGATCCATGCAATGGCCGCCTGGCTAAACGCCAGTAATTCAAGCTTATAATTGCAGAATTTTTGTGTTTATTATATTTTTTTTATATATATGAAAAGGTATCTTTTTTAACGGTATTTTTTCTTGTGTTAAAATATATATCAAAATATAAATAATTAATATTTAAATAAATTATTGGTTTTAATAATAATAAAAAGGAGAATAACCCTGTGAAAATTGTAGTTTGCGTAAAACAAGTGCCTGATACAGCTGATATTAAATGGACAGAGAATAATACAATGGTCAGAGAAGGCATTGAAAGTATAATGAATCCTTTTGACGAATATGCTGTAGAAACAGCGGTTAGAATCAAAGAAGCTAATCCTGACACAACAATAACAGCGATAACAATGGGACCTGCCCAGGCAAAAGATGTTCTCAAAAGAGCAATTGCAATGGGAGCTGATGAAGCGATATTAATTTCAGACAAAAAATTTGCCGGAGCCGATACACAGGCGACAAGCCGTACTCTTGCGGCGGCAATTAAAAATAAAATCGGCGATTTTGATTTGATTCTCTGTGGAATGTTTGCCATAGACGGAGATACAGCTCAAACAGGTCCAAGCATTGCCGAACATCTTGGCGTTGCTCAGGCGACTTTTGCGAAGGAAGTCCAATATTCAGGCGGATCAAGCTTGATCGTAAAACGTGAAGTTGACGAAGGAATTCAAAAAGTTGAAATGACGCTTCCCGGAGTTGTTTGTATGCTTAAATGCGATTATGAACCCAGAAAACCATCTATTAAAGGAACAATGAAAGCTAATAAAACCCAAATTGGCGAATATGGACTGGAAGATATTGGTCTTAACCCTGAAGAAGTAGGAATAAAAGGTTCGCCGACTTATGTGTCAAAAGCGTTCAGACCTGAACAAAGAGAGCCGGGAGAACTAATACAAGCGGATAATGCGAGAGATGCCGTCGCAAAACTCGTTGAAAAACTTAAAAAAGATAAAATTCTTGCATAAATAATTGTTACCCCGAGAAGGTTTCAGGGTATTTAATAAAATATAAAACAAGTAAAATAATAGCTTAGGAGAAAATAAATGAGTGAACATAAAGGTATTTGGGTAATAGCCGAAAAAACGTCTGAAAATACAATCACCGGAGTAACGTTGGAGCTTATAAACGCTGCGAGAAGACTTTCAGAAAAATTAAATAATGAAGAAGTAGGCGCGCTTCTTCTTGCAGGAAATAATAATATTGAATCTCTTGTAAAAGAACTTTCAGAAGCCGGCGCGCAAAAAATTTACCTTGTTCAGAATGAAAATCTTGAACAATATTCAACGGAACTTTATGTAAAAGCGGCTTGCGAAGCAATAAAACAGAAAAATCCTTCAATAGTTCTTATTGGAGCAACAACAACCGGCAGAGATATTGCGCCTAGAATCTCTGCAAGACTTAATACAGGATTAACAGCAGACTGTACCGAGCTTGATATCAACGAGCAGGGATTACTTGCCGCAACAAGACCAACTTTCGGCGGCAATCTGATGGCAACAATTCTTTGTAAAGTATGCAGACCTCAAATGGCTACAGTAAGAGCAAAAGTACTGCCGAAACCAGAACCGGATCATTCAAACGTTGCTCAGGTAGAAAGAATTGACGTAGAGCTTGATCCTTCAGAAATTAAAGTAAAAATACTTGAATGTTTAAATTCCTGTAAAGCCGCCTGTAAAATTGAAGACGCTGAAATTATCGTTTCCGGCGGTCGTGGAATTAAAAATGCCGAGGGTTTTAAAATTCTTGAAGAGCTTGCTTCCACTTTAGGCGGAGCGGTAGCCGCAAGTCGGGCATGCGTTGATGCCGGCTGGAGAGGACATTGTGATCAGGTTGGACAAACCGGAAAAACTGTTTGTCCTAAAGTTTATATTGCATGTGGAATTTCAGGAGCTATTCAGCATTTAGCGGGTATGAGCTCAAGCGATATCATTATTGCAATTAACAAAGACCCTGAAGCGCCTATTTTCCAATTTGCTACATACGGAATAGTAGGCGATCTTTTTGAGATCGTTCCTGAATTAACAAAAGCAATCAAAAACTCTCAATTAACCTGCTGTTGTTAACAGAAATCGTCATCCTGAGCAAAGCGAAACATCTAATGGCTTATATACAACAAGATTCTTCGGGCTAAAGCCCTCAGAATGACGATTAAAAAAAATAATTAAGGAAAAACTGCCTCAAGAACAATCTTAAACCCTATCTCATTTGCGGGAGTTTCGGCGAAGCCGAAACTCCCGCAAATGCCATTACTCAGCCCGAGCCGCCCTACGGGCGGCTCGGGCTGTAAATATCAACTTTTTAACCAATTAACGAAAACTTATTTCGATTGGTATAAAACACTATTCACAAACTTTTTGTATTGCTTTGTTTATATATATTTTCAATTTTGGGTTTATTTAAACCAAATAATTTTATAATAAATTCTTTTATTTTTTTTAAAAAATCCTTAAATTTCTCAAAAATTTTCTTTACTTGACTGTCTATATCTTCTTCCTGTTCTTCGGAATGAACAGCGCTGCTCAAGTTTAATTCATCCCCCTTGCCTTTTTCTTCTTCATGTTCTTCTTTTGAGGCTCTTTTACGAAAATAACCCGTATTCGACTTTGAACCTCCATCATTTGCAAGGTTGATAGTTTGATTTACTTTATTGGTACTTGGAGGCGGAATAGGAAGAAGGTCCATTTTTAAAGATACCTCGTTTTTATGGAAAAAAAACTAATTAAGCGCATCCTTATATTTATATAAAAACATTATACACCATTTAATTACCTTTTTAAATTTATTTATAAAAGTTGTGTAGTTGTAAAGCATAGAGCGCTTCTATACCAATCAATTTAAAAAACCGTTAAATAAAAAAGATGGTTTTTGTAAATC
>ERZ795055.2485-NODE-2485-length-13924-cov-6.560603_pt1 | contig 13924 bp, 8 predicted proteins | sample MGYA00375139_ERZ795055 | MGnify/ENA primary metagenome ERZ795055 (study PRJEB30184, sample SAMN05720283) | anaerobic digester metagenome | isolation source: active sludge of municipal wastewater-treating anaerobic digesters | place: USA | collected 2015-01-23 ...
TCTTCGCTGTGGATCTTCCTTGCCATACCCCTCAGCGTTGCAGGTTGTTTTGAAGCGTGGAGATCACCTCCTCTTTCATGCCGTACATCAGGTCGCGCGAAAGGTCATTGAGGCTGCCCCACACATTTTTATTGTACACCGGGAACTTCCTGCGGCGCTTACCCCTATAAGCTTCTCCGTTTGAAAGAATATTTTCCGGCTGCAGGCGGTTCTTCTGCAGCGGGGCTCCCATATCCTGAAACCTCCGCAGCACCGGCAGGGTGATCCGGAAGGAGGGCTGCGCCCCTCCCGGTGAGAGGTGCAAAGAGATCCCTCCGGAAGGGTCGCTCAACCCCTCGGAGGTGATGGATGCAATGATTTTGTGCTGTAACTGCTGCCCGTGCCGCGAAAGCACCTCGCTGATAAACGTCCTCTTCGCCTGGTTCATGGGGCGAAGATGGGGCTGGATTCAGGTTAGAGAAAGGACAATGGAAAGCTATAATGTTTCAAAAAATATTTTATGGTAAGTTTTGATACAATTGTGATTTATTTACCTTGCCATTGTATCCTACTTTCTTTATAATATTTGAATATATATCAACTTGTATGTCAGACAACCGAGGGTCAAGTATAATTTCCTCGATAAAATAATTTGGATCAATATCCAAATTTATAAATTCTATTTCTCCTTTTTGTATATAGTCATTCTCATCTTCAAACTGGCCAGATTTGCTGATGATCATTCGCACTTCGTGCTCGTGACGAAATTCAAGTCTTTTAATGAATAATGAATCAAAAGCCTTTTTAGAATCAAGAATCCCAGAAGATGTAAAATCTTCAATAAGCTTCTGAATTTTGGTTTTTGAATAATAGTCAACCGCAGAAAGAACTACTTCACTGCGCTCAAATCTTGCACTATTAGTCAGATCTTCATTGGAAGCAGCTTCAGCTAGTTTAAAAATTCTTGATTTGATTATAACAGATTGTTTATTAGATGAATAGATTCTCCAAATGGCATCAGACTCCTTTTTTTGCGACCAGCATTGTCCATAGATTGAGTTGAGATTATTGATGAGAGAATGTTTATAACCACAAAGAGTAGATTCTACTTTATATAGAACACTTTCATAAGTAGTTGATCCTTATTAACCCCACTTTTTTTGAGGCATTGAGATTTGCACATATTCCAGGGCGGAGTATAGTCGATGGAAAAAGAAGCGCAAAAGGGAAAAAATAAGTTCTTCCTTCATTTGCCTCATCCATTTCTTCATATTATATGCGGTTGCAGCCAGTAAAGTATTGACTTTATCACCGTTAACACCACTCAGGTAATTTCTGAGCATTCTGTGATCAATCTTTAAGTGTGATATAAGGCCCTCTACCCCTGCCCGCGATCGCTGACGGGCCTGTCGTTGTTTCTTTTTGTAATAGCTTTCTTTTTTGAGATTTATTGGCAACACAACCTGGGTTTTGCCGATCAAATCCTGTCCTTTATAGCCTCTGTCAACAATGGCTACTTTTGGGTTAAAACCTGTAAGTTCTTTAATTTGATTTAGTTGAGGCTCAAGCGTATGTCCATCATAGGGATTATCTTCAAAGGCCATTGCCCCCACAATGATCCCTTCATCGCGGGTGTAGGCAAATGAACTCTTGTTTCCAAATTCATAGGGTTTATGATCTTTGCCTTTGGCAATGCATTGGGTGAGCGGCTCGTGTACGCTGTATATTTTGTCCTTATCCTTACGCTCCTGAACGAGTATTCGATAAAGCACGTCAAAGATTTCGCTGTTTTTCTCAAATTGTTCATTCGATAGTTGATTAACCAGATCATCGCAAAGCTTAACTACTAATCTGCGATACTTCTCCTGAAGCTTCATGTGTTTCTTATAGTTCTTTGGTGAACGGGTGAAACGTAATTGGTATTGAAGCTGCTTGATCTTTTTGGAGTACGTACGCTTGAACTTGATGCCTTCCTTTTTTGCAATCCTTTGACAATACTGGTGCACCTTGGTGTAGAGCTTTCTGTCGGTGGGATAGGTGATGTTCTTTTCCTGTACTGTGGTATCAACCCGAACCTCCTTGGTGGCTTTCTTCAGCGTGTCCTCGCCAAATAACAGGATACTTTGCTGAAAGATCTTTTTCATGCCCTCTTCGCCAATCCGCTTGCGGAAATGCACAAAGTCACTCGGGTCAAATGGTAGTTTATACTGGAAATACACCTCTCCGCAAAAGTGCTGCCAGTATGGGTTCTCAAGCCATCTGTCCATAACAGTTTCATCACCAAGATTATAAATCTGTTTCAGAAGCAGCAATCCCACAATAGTCCTGACAGGAACAGATGGACGACCTGTATTACTATACAATGGTGCGAATTCTTTCTCCAAATAATTCCAGTCTATTTCCTCAGCCAAAAGACATAACTCATGGTTGGGGTTGATGAAACTTTTTAGGATGGTCTGGAACATTTCAAGCTGCGGTTGCTTTGGTATTTTTTTCAACATATTTGCAGGGTTTTGAATAAAATTACGCATTTTCCTAACACAAACTGCAAAATATATCAAATTAAGTTATTAACAATCAGAGTGTTGATAGTTTTTAAGGATCAACTAAGTATCTTCCCATTTAGTGGTTTTGCCTATAATCATTTTTTTATACATAATCATTTCAATGAGCCTTTCGAAATGAATACATCTGAAAATTGGTGCTCTAAAACCATTAGATTCTATGGCTTTTGAGAATCTTCGAACAAATACCTTTGGGGGTTTCTTGGGGATTAACATAATTTATAGATTAAGAAAAACATATATCTACCTGATATTCATTGAATTAAAATCAATGATATTCAGCAAATATTTAACAAAGAACCAATACTATTACCCACATGAGATTGATGAATTGCTAATTTAGGTTCTAATTTGTAGATAAAATGTCATCACTCAGTCCCATTTCACTCAGAGCTGTTTTAGTTTCCTCCCTCTTTTGTTCTGCGTTAGCAGCATCATCTTCCACTTCAAACTTTACAGTGATTGTTAGGTTTGGATTCGCTGCAAACTTTGCCAGCACCTTGGTGTAAAACACATTCCACTTTTTAGTATCAACCTGACCGCTCCAACTGATTTTTGTTTTTCCTGCCAGTGGCGGTGTGATTGTGGTATCCAGTACAGGTGGCTTTGTTTCGTCTTTTTTCTGCACTGTTACTGTTGCTGTCGCTGAGATTCCGTTTAATGATGCAGTGATTTTGTAAATGCCTTCTATCTCTTCAACCGTAAGAATTCCCGCTTCCGTGATTTCACCAAAGCTCGATTTCCATTCAACCTTTTCAATATTTATTTCCTCATTGTGTTGGTCGTAGCCTTTTGCAATGAAAGAATAGGTTTTATTGGGTTCTAGCATGACTGATGAAGGAAAAATTTTTATCGATGCTAATCTCCTCGGTTCAATGTTTTTCTTTGCTTCTTCGGCTGTCAGGATATACATATCGTCCAATATTTCCACATCCCCGGCAAACAGGGATGCCTCAAAGAAGAAAGGGTCATACTTGCTGCCTTGTTTTCCAACATAAGCAAGGATACCATTCTCTACGCCTTTACATATAGTTGTTTTAATTGAATCAGGGTTTATCAACCTTGGAAATTGAGGTGATTGATAGAAAGCATCTCTAACTTTCTTTGTACTCCATGTTGTAAATGCCGGAGGCCAGTTACGGGCTAAAAAGTTGGGATTTACCTCGCTTGTGATTTCACCTTCAAATTCCAATCGGTTAAGAAAGAGTTCGATTATTGATTTTGCCTGACTGCTGTGAATTAAGCCCAATTCTTTTATTTGCAAATGGTTGCTTTTGTTCAGCAATACTAGATTTTTATATGCTTTCCAAATATTCTCTACCAAATCCTTCTTAGCTCTGGCCATATACATTGTGACCTGCCTGCGTTGGTCGTCATCAAGATTTAGTTCCTGGGCTTCATCATAAATGGTCTCCCATGCCAAGAATTTCTTTGCTTCTTCTTTAATTGGTTGTCCGTCATCAGCTACGCAAAAGATTAAGCCGCTTTTGTACACTCTGGCCGAACTTCCATAATTATTTGTAACATCTTCCATAAACAGCTTAGTTTCGGCATCTGCAATACGTTTTGATGGATGCAGGACCACCAATGATAAAACCGGGCGGTCAGTAACTTGATTGTTCCTTTCAGGAAACATCACTTTTTCAAATCCATTTCCTTTATCAAAAACCTTCCTTATCTCTGCTTCAACCAATTCATTGATGGCTGGAAGTTGAATACTTGCTCTTCTGTCTGAAAATCTTTTATTTAAATTCTCTTTTATTGAAAATTTATATCTATTTCCTTTTACTTCAAAATAGTAGCACGCATCATCCAATGATTGTAGGACTTGGTCAACAAGTCCAATGTCTAAATCAGGATCACCTACAGAAAGTTTTATTTCCGGTAAGGTTGCTAATCCTTGGGTAGTTTGCCCTCCGTTCGATTCAAAGAAAATACTGGTGGCACATTTCTTATGTAATCGTGCCTTCTTGATGGCATCAATAGCTTCATTATCTAATCGAATCGCATGAGAGTCGTCTTTACCGGCAATATCTGTTGTTACGGCTGCTTCCAATCTGTTTTCACCCAACTGCTCAAATACCGCAGCACGGAAATTTGCATCTTCCAATGGTGCACTACCCAATGTGATCAATGCCTCTTTTGTTAGTTTCTTATACCCATCATTATAAGCTTTGGCGACCCATAAAGCCAGCAATCTAAGAACGCCTCTTGTCTGTTGAAACCTAGGTAATGCTTGCCATTTCCTTTCAAACAGCGACAACACTGACGGATGGAAAGGATAAGACAATTCAAATTGTTGTCTCGCGGTTTCTATATTAAAACTTAAATGAGTTTTGTGTTCATCAAGCCAGGTTACATATTCTCCAATAGTCTTTCTTGCCTCATCCGGTAAGCCGTGCCACTCGAACAATCTTCTCCGGATGATTTCGGTGGTTTCCTTTTCAGCACTCATAAACATGGCTTTGCCCAACCGGTCAAGCATTTTCTTGAAACGATCATAGTCGGACTGGTCTTCGGTATTCATTTCCATTTCAGAAGCCGGAATAGAAACAGCCAACACGATATTATCTCGACTTCTTACAAACTCGGACAGGGTATGCATGAAGTTGTAAAACTGCGCCCCAAGGTCATGGTAATTGCGATGCTTGCTCACATAGTTCAGCAATTCGTCATAGAGTAAGAGATAGGGTTGATTTTTATCAAACAATTTATTCAGGTCATCACCACCGGGTGGAATGAACGATTTGTCTAATTCGGCAAATTGCTCAAATGCCTTGATACCGCCAATTTGAAATGCTAATTCACCCCAAGGTGTTTTACGGATGGGTTCGCCTTCTTCGCTTCTGCCAGTTACTGAACTGAATTCCGTTCCCACAAAAACGGCAACCTTGGCTGTTTTGATTTCATCTATCTCTGCTTTGGTCATTATACGGTCAACACCTTGAAATTTCTTTGCCTTATTTCCGCTGATGGCTAAATGGTAAAGTAGGGTAAGTGAGTGTGTTTTACCTCCACCAAATTGTGTGGTTAAATTAAACACAGGTGAAGTTTCGGTTGTGATATTCGAGAACCTACGAATGGTCTGTGACGCCATGTCGAGCAGAGTTTGGGTAAGATAGGTTCGGTGAAAGAACCGCTCAGGGTCTGTGTAGTCTTTAGGTGCTGTGCCTAATCGCACATGGTCAAGATGAACAGCAAATTCCGAAGCATCCAAGGGTTTTCCTGCTACTAAATCTTCACGAGGTGTAATTACGTTATACCAGGGTTTCAATGTCATAATATTATTTCTTATTAAAAACCTAAACTCTTTTTGTACGTCTGAACGGCTTCTACCCAGCGTCTTTCGTCTGAATTTTTTGGGTAGAGCGATGTGAGTGATTGGGCTAGTTTCCAGAAACGATCATCATTTCCTGCACCATCTTCTACCAAAAAGCGCTTTAATGCCTCGGTTCTTCCGCTGCTAAATAGCAACATAGCTTGATGTAAGCGGTCTAACACTGTTTTCCCAAATTGCTCCACCTTTAATTCCGGCATTTCATAAATTGATTCAACATCTGGTTCTACATTTTCGAATGACATGGTTAGTTGAACTTCTTTCTTTTTTCTTCTAGTCGGTTGGTTTTGGATGCCCGCTGAACCGAATAAATAGGGAGTCCTGTCTAAGACCGGAATAAGTGTGGCTTTATTTCCTTTTATAATGATGATTGAAGATAGGTCAATTAAACTACTACCCAATCCCTGAGCAAGTAATCTTGCGGTATCTGCTTCAATAGAATATCCTTTGCTTATGATTTTTTTTTCGTTTTCATCATCATCATCATCATCGCCAATCTCTTCATCCTCTTCAGAGTTTAATGCATCACCTGTTGACATAGTCCAGAGCCAAGTAGCTGTTATCCGAGCATCTTCTTCAAATGATTTCGCGTCAGCATCAGAAATGACTAACCGCAGTGCTTCTTGAGCAACAACAGCCCAAACTTGCTGCAAGTACTCTTTTAATGTAACTATATTACCATTGGTATGTTCAACTGCTGAATAACGACTGTATATTTCCAACGCAGGACCCAAACAGGCAAAAATGGCATCAGCGCCCACAACCCCCTCATTTGCCAATCTTGGCATCCATTCGCGAATTCGAACTGGTAATTCTGCTAAGACATCTCGCCATTCACCAATTGCATTAGTTACTAATTCGCCATCGTCATTTTCTCTTGGTCGACAAACTAGGTGAATACTAGTGACAAGGGCAGCAGATTTATTTGCACGCATTCTTGCTGCCCTTTCAGTATCAATAGGCCAAGATGCTGTACAAATTAAACCAGCATCAACAACAGATGATAATAATGACTCCCAAGCGCTTGTAGATTTATGTGCAAATACTATTGAAATTATACCATTGGGCTTGCATATTTCACGAGCTCTTTGAAATGCATCTTTCATTCCTTTTGTATAAAAAGCCTCGTCTCTAGCTGAATAACGAACTGGATCCCATCCATTCATTACACAAAGCTCTGTGGTTTTTATAGACAACTCTGAAAACAAATCCGGTCTGTAGGGTTTTAGAAAATGTTTATACCATGCTAAAAATAAATCTGATAAATCGGCATAAGGTACGCTATTGTAATATGGTGGGTCTGTAAAAACACAATCTATTGAATCATCAGGTAGTGGTAACTGTGTCGCACTGATATTGAATACCTCGGCATGATTGTTATGAAACCTATCTGTAAACGAGATATCACCATTTAATGATTCAATAAATCCATTCATCGCGTATTCAAAGCCTCCTACTATATCTTTCATAAGTGGATTTGCCTCGGCATAATCCCATTTCATTGGAATTGCTTGACCTTGGATAAAAGCAGATAACATATGGTCTAATGTATATGTTGAAACGCTAGTATTATAGTGCATTAAGTTCCCAATTATAAGACCTAGAGAAATGCCACAGTACTGTTTCTCCTCTTCGGATTGAAACTCGATACCATCTAATGATTTAGGAATACTGTAAAAAAAATGGTTGAGTGCGATCAACTGCCTGTTAGTATAGAGCTTACACCATTTATCCATGCCATAAATCGGAGCGTTGAAAACTCCACTCATTATGCAAAAATCATCTTCAGGAAGAACATAACTGCCGGAAATTATTTCCTTCTCAGCATTCAACAATATATCAAGGTCTTGTTTGTCAGGGATTCTGAATTTCCTATTTCCTGTTTGTGGATTTCTTAAAATAACAGCAAAAAGCTGAGCATCATTAGCACCACCATTTTTTCTGCGCAATTGAACTTTAACTGATTCTGCCTTGTGAACAAAACCACATGAAGGACAGGTTACTTTACCCCTTTTTACAGTGCCTTCCTTATGATTCTTAGTAGCTTTTTTATTTTGGTGTAGTTCAAATTCAACGATTTTTCTCTTCTCATCTACAATTGGTACCACGGATGTATAGCCACCCCTTTCGCTTAATCCATATTTCTTAATCATGGGGATTTTTATACCGCAATTTGGCCCCTCACAAACAATCGTTCTTGCTCTGAAATATGCAATTGGTTCGTAACCATCTTTCTCAATTGGAAAGAACTTTCGAATTTTTTTTTCTGCAATTTTGAACAGATTATTTCCGGCATCCAGTAAACATTTTCGAAAATGAGAGTTGTATTTTGGAGCTATCTTTAGGAGAATGGTATTTAAAATTACAGGGAGTGGATTAAGGTCATTTGCATAGGTTGTATTTCCAATTCTATAGGACTCAACAGGAATTGCGCCACCTCCGCTGAAAGGGTCAACAACGCTGAAATTACCATCTTCTATACCCATTTCAATTGCAGAGATTTGAGTTATGTCTCGAGCTAATTGAATCATATTGTCGTTTGTCCCATTCTCGAATGAAGAGAATTCAGCTACAAAAGCCAGTAATGCTTCTCGTAAAAACTTTCTGTCTTTTAACAGTCTTGGATTTGAAGATATTTTAGAAAATAATTGAATTGAGGTTACAGATAAACTATGAAGATTATTTTGAGAAAATCGGTGCAATTTTTCTCCAATTTTTGCAACAAATTCTTCTGAACAATTCAAATCAGCGGGATCAGGCCAAAGCGAACAACATAATACTGCACGGCAAGCAGTCAGCGGTCTTCTTGCCCACCAAATGTGCAGGTTCTTTATGTGTCCTGACCTTATATTCTTTTCCCTTCTTGCTTCATCCGAAACAATACTTAATGGGAAATCAACTTCTATTAATCGTTTTGGATATGGCATCTTTATTACTTGTTGGCAGAGTTAATAATTACATCTGATTTCAGTTGGTAGTGTTCCACTTTTACAATGGGTTGCCAACCTAAAAGAGCAGGGTCTTTAATGATGTGTAGTTCCGGCTGTGTGGCACAATTGTAAACTACATACAGGTAAAAATCCTTTTTTAATCGCTGTGCGGTTTTGTATTCGTTGCTGGTCAACGCCACTTCGCCAATAAATGCACGACCTTTCACTTCAATAAACTTCACATCAATGGCAGTCAAGGGGTCTTCGGGGTGTGGCTTACGGCTTATTAAATCAAAGCCCCGGTTTTCGCTTTCAACACTCTGCACTTCATAGCCCAATGCCTGTTCGTGTTCAGTGGTTTTTTGTATGGCAATTCGTTCAATTTCAGGGTCTGAAACCATTCCTTGTATGGGCTGTTGATGGCGGTCAGGGTGTGGCAATACCCAGGCTGTGCCCAAATGCTGTGTAGAAGAAATGGTGCATTGCCGTTCTTTTGCCAAATCAGTCTTTCGGTGTTCTAACCGATTTGTTAATTCTAATATACGGTTCTCGGTTTGTGATATATTGCTTGGCAGATAGGGGTTTTTTTCACCATCAATCTGTGCTTGGATATACTCACCAAGTTTGTCGTTTTGTTTTTGAATGAGTTCGTTCAAACTCAAATCCAAATGCTTTTCAATGGTATTGGTTTCTTTCAGACGTTCCTGCTGCACTTCATTCAAATAGTCATTCAATGCGAAGTTAACCAGATACTGCTCCAAATCAACCCGATTCGGTTGTCTGCTGCCATCCGGCAAGGTAGGTTGGTCTGTAGCTGGAATGATATCAAGAAATACAGTTGGCTGCTTAACCACTATTTTGCCATTGGTTTGGGATTCAATGACGAAAAGACGTTTGTGCAGTACATGGCCTAAGCCATCTACAATGGATGCAGAAAAAATATCGAGTTTTACCGGAGCATTCAGGTTTATGTCATAGAACACAGATCCTTTCTTTAGTTCGTCACCAAACTTATCTACCGTTTCCTCCCGGATTACCTCAAACAAAGGATGGCCAGGTGTTACCCATTCTAGGGTATTGTCTTTGCTTATAATTTCTTTTGAAAATGCGGCATTACCGTATTCATGACCCATTACACCAAATCGCTTTTCATTCTCTTCCCCTCTTTTCCAAAGATTCCTGGGAACCCGGCCAATGGTGAATACGCCTTTAGGTGTTTGCTTTTCTTTGGGATGCAAACCTTGCAATGGTGCAGCCTGTACAAAGAAATCTTGTACCACTTCAGGAACTAATCTTCTTTCTTTTGCTTCGGCAGATTTTCCAACAATGGCAGAAAGGTTTAGTTCCCTCTTTGCCAACCCTTCTAAAGTGGATTGAGTTATTTGCTTAAAGTGAGCTGTATCAATTTGCTCAACAATCCGATTCTTGATTACTTCTTCGGTGAGGTTGTGGGCATACATATCCCGCAACATCTTCTCTAATTGGTTACTTGGGAAAACATCACCCAATACGTTGAACACTTTGCCAGTCTTTTTCGGGTCAAGGTCATCTTCAATGCTTTGGATGCGTTCAAAGAGTTTGTGCATCACACGACCTTCACGGGTGTTGGTAGAAACAAAGTTTAATATCAAACAGTCTTTCTCTTGTCCGTAGCGGTGAATACGTCCCATGCGTTGTTCCAGTCGTATCGGATTCCATGGAATATCATAATTTATCATCAACCAACAGAATTGCAGGTTGATACCTTCACCAGCTGCTTCCGTTGCTACTAAAACTTGTGCTGCTTCTTTGAAATCTCTTTCTGCATAGATTCTTGTTCCAATGGTGTTTCGGTCGCCCACCTTCATTCCACCATGGATTTGGGTGGTGTTCAATTTCCATTCATTCAGTTTGCCTAGCGGTCGACCATCTTTTCCGTCTCCTACCAAGTAATCCAGGGTGTCTTTATGCTCCGTGAAAACAAGCAACTTCATTTTCGGATCGGAAAATACGCCTTGTGTGGTTAAAACTTCTTTCAGGCGAACTATTTTATTTTCAATTTCTCTTGATTCAAGTTGTTTGGCTTGATCGATTAATTTGGTAAGTTTGTCAATGTCAATGCGAAGTTCATTAGGGTCATAGGTAATAACGGCATCTTCTAAAGATTCTATAATTCCCTGTTGTTCTTCGTCTGTCAGATCTTCAAAGTTTTCTGGCAGGCGATTTAGAATTTGTCTTTGTCTATAGCTTTCCGGGTCACGAAGAATCTCTTCACGTTTAAATTTCATTCTTTCCAAACTCCTTCTAACGGCATATAAGCTTGAAGAAAACCTGCGTTGTAGCATTGCCATGGTGAAACCAACGGCTCTTGCCCTTGCTGAATTATCTGCTGCTGCCCTTATGGATTGGTCTTCCACATACCTGGTTAATTCAAGATAAAAATCCATTTCTTCATCTTGAATCTGAAAGCCGATGGTATTTACAACCCTCTTGGTAAACAAAGATTTTATAACTCCGGTCTCAGGGTCAGGGAAAGAAACCAAAGCTTCCTTCACTCTTCGCAAATAAAATGGCGCAGAGCGTTGTTCCAATGCTTCATCAATACTGGAAATGTCAGCATACACATCTTTGTCGAGTAACCGCATGAATAGTTGAAACTGGTTTTTATCTCCTTTATGCGGAGTAGCTGTCATTAAAAGAAAATGATCTGTCCGCTCGGAGAGGTTTTCGCCTAATGTATATGCATACGTTTTATGATCATCGTCATAAGCACTCATTTTATGCGCTTCGTCGACAACCACTAAATCCCAGGTTGCCCTTAACAAACTTTGGTTGGCATCTTCCTGTAAGGAAGCCCAGGAAACGGAGGTAATCACTTGATTTTTTTCCTGCCATGGGTTGCTACCATAGTTGGCTCGCAACACATCACCTCTTATGATTTCAAAGTTCTCACGGAATCGGTCTTTCAATTCCCGTTGCCACTGAAAGGTCAGGTTGGCAGGGGTAACAATCAAAATTCGCTTTACAATTCCTCTGGCTTTTAATTCTTTGATAAGTAAGCCTGCCATAATGGTTTTTCCTGCACCTGGGTCATCAGCAAGCAGGAAACGAATTCTTGGTAATTTTAAGAAGTAGTCATAGACAGCTTCCAATTGGTGGGGAAGTGGGTCAACCCTAGCAATGGAAAGCGAAAAGTATGGGTCATACTCATAAGCCAAACCTAGTCGCAGCGCTTCAACTGCCAATCTGAATTTGGAAGCATCACCGGAATAAGTGCCTTGCTCAACAAATTCTATTTCAGAAAATTTATCCTCCGGGATTACTAAATCATATACTTGATTGCTGTCACCACGACCAATGAGCTTAATAGCCTTGCCGAAAGGCAGTGCAACAATCACATAGACTTGCTCTGGAAAAAGATTCCCTCGGATAATTGTATTTGGTTGCAACTTGCAAAGCAGTTCTTCCATTATCAATGTATAACCAAGAACTTCATGTTCTTGTGGTTTGTGAAACAATTACGAATACTAAACATTAAGGACGTAATCGTATTCGTCTAAGACATTCACAAATCTACAAAAACAGTTGATATGTAAATGTTTTATTTGATTATTTCGGAAGATTACTACTTCAATCCACCACCCCCTCCACCATCTCAATCACTTTTTCCAGCACCTCCGCGTATTTCGGGCTGGTGGCGTACTTCTTTGTGCCTGCCTGGAGTGCCCGGGCGAAGGCTTTGGGGTCGCCTTTGTAAGGCTGGGCATGGGCGAAATGCGGCAGGGATAAGATTTTAGCGTGGTCGAGAAACGCCTCTTCGATGCTGTCGTAGTCTCGGAAGTAGCGTTTTACCAGGTACTTGTACTTCTTCCGGACTGCATCCCAGGTGATGGAGATCACCTCGGGGTATTGTACCGTTTTTGTGTCGTGGTACTCGATGGTGGAACGCAGTTGCTTTTTTCCGGTCCAGTTGCTGCCGGCGGTGATCCCGAACACGTTGTTGCCGATGCTGCTCCTGCCCCAGCCGCTCTCCAGGGCTGCCTGGGCTACGATGAAGATGGCAGAGATGCCGGTGGCAGCCTCCGTTTTGCGGGCATACGGCAGGTACTGCTTCACAAATGCCTCCTGCGGGGTTGGGGCTTTGGCAGTTGCCGGCTGCACCGGGGCAGCCGGAGCGGGCTGCCGGACGGCGGTGATGTGATCGAGCATAAAGCGGAATGTCTTCTCATGCCCCAGCGCGGTGCCGCCTGCCTTCTTTACCCAGGCTTCAGCGGCTGCCTTAATTGCCTGTGGTGTGATCTGTGTAGCCATAGTCGTTGTTCTTTTCAATGGGTTCCTGGGTATCCTTCCGGGTGGGCGGCTCCACGACCACCGGCTGGCTTACCTTCTGGTCTATCTCCAGGTCGATGCGCCGCTGGAATGCTTCGGAGACCGACTTGTTGATCTGCCTGAAGATCCTGTTGCCGGTGAGGGCATACAGGTTGTCGGTCACCGATTTGCCTTCGTACAGGATGATGATTCCGGCGATGACCATCGAAAGGGTGACGCGGTACTCCTGGTTGGTGATCTGCAGGATCAGCACGTCGGCGATGCCGAAGGTGGCGATGGCAATGCCATACCCGCCCACCTTCATCACCATCTTGTAGAGTCCGGTGGCAAGGAGGGTGAACCTGCCATTGATCACGGCGCTCTTCCATACCCCGGATATGAAGTTCAGCAGCACCACCAGCACCACGCCGTAAAACACCACCTGGATGGAGCAGAAAACAGCGATGCACAGCCCCAGGAATACAGCCCAGGGATTGGTTTCATGGAAAAAGGATTGCGAAGCAAGGAGCATGTTTTTCATCGGACAAAGGGTTTGGCAGGCAACCGGAAGGTGTAAGCTACCCCGATCAGCAAGGGAGCGTTGCCTCCGGTGTATGCCTGGATGGTGAAGGTGTTGTGTTTGTGGTCGGTCAGTTGCAGGATGGGACCCGCATACCATCCCTGCGAACCCGCCAGGATGCCGCCGCCCAGTGAAAAGCGCTTTGTTCCTGCTTCGCCGCTGGTGATGCGGGTGGTGTGGATCTCCTGCTGTCTGAGGTTCTGGTGGTCCACCGAGCGGTAGGTGATGCGGTTTTCGGCAACGCTGT
>ERZ795055.2487-NODE-2487-length-13912-cov-5.420365_pt1 | contig 13912 bp, 12 predicted proteins | sample MGYA00375139_ERZ795055 | MGnify/ENA primary metagenome ERZ795055 (study PRJEB30184, sample SAMN05720283) | anaerobic digester metagenome | isolation source: active sludge of municipal wastewater-treating anaerobic digesters | place: USA | collected 2015-01-23 ...
CGGCCAGCGCGCCAGCGCGATCGCAGCAAACGTTGCCAGCGCGACGAGCGCGCACGACCAGAGGCCGAGCCGGTTGCCGCGCAGCGTTCCCATCAGCTTGAGTGCCGTCACCATCACCAGCGCCAAGTTGTAAAGAAGCGTGTGCATCCGGCTCCCCTGGGTATTCGCGGCGGGAACGAACACCTCTAGGCGTCAAATTCGCTCCACTCGAGTCCCGCCTGCTGAAGGATTCGCCCCACCACGGAGACAGCGATGTCCTTGCCGTGCATGGGAACAATCACCGTGTACGTGGTTCCGCCCCGTTCACGGCGCAGCTTGAGATGGCTGCCGCGCTGGGAAACCCGCCGGAAGCCCAAACGCTCCAGACGCTGGACGATCTCCCGGGCGGTCATGGGTCTAGGAGGCAAAGGCGACCTCGACCTCACGGGCATGCGCCTCACCGCATTCCGGAAGCTCCACCCCCGGCACATCCTCGAAATACAGCTCGATGGCCTCTTTCAGGTTCTCCAAGGCTTCCGCCTCGGTGTCTCCCTGGCTCGCTATGCGCACTGCCGGGCAATCCGCGACATACACGTCGCCTTCTTTCCAGGTGAGCGCCGCCAGCCGAACTCGATGCTCCATTTCCTTGTCTCCTGTGCCAGCGTTGTCTCGTGCAGCTTCAGTTTAACACAAACCGAATACTGGGCGTTCCCGTGCCCCCCCGCTTGCAGGGCCGGTCCGGGCGTGTTAGGATGGGCGGAAGGCCCCGTCTGCCGCGGGGCGGAAGGAGTGCTGCGCGATGCGCGTGATGATTCTGGGCGCGAAGGGGCAGCTGGGACGCGAGCTGGCGGCGCGCTACCACCAGCGCGCCCATGTGCTGCCCCTGGACCTGCCGGCCCTCGACATCGGCGACCCGGTCCAGGTCCGCGAGGCCTTTGACAATTTCCCGCCGGATCTGGTGGTGAATGCGGCGGCCTTCACGGACGTGGACGGCGCGGAGGCCAGCCGCGAGGCGGCGTTCCGCGTCAACGTGACGGGGGCCTTCAACGCGGCGGCCGAGGCGGAGCGGGTCGGCGCCCGGCTGGTATATTACTCGACGGATTTCGTGTTTGACGGCCAATCCCCGGATTCCCTGGCGGAGGAGGAGGCCGTCGGGCCGGAATCCCCGCTGGGGATCTACGGCTTCACGAAATACCTGGGCGAGCTGGCGACGCGGCGGGCGTCCCGCCACCTCATCCTGCGCACCGCCTGGCTCTACGGCCCGGGCGGCAACAACTTTGTGGAGAAAATCCTCGCGGCGGCGGCCTCGCGGCCCGAGCTGCGCGTGGTGGCCGACGAGACGGGCTGCCCCACCCACACCTGGGACCTGGCCGAGGCCACGGAGGCCCTGTGCGACGCGGAGGCCACCGGCCTGTTCCATGTGGTTAACGCCGGGGCCTGCTCGCGGGCGGAGTTCGCCCAGGCCATCCTGCGGATGGCGGGGTCCCCGGCCCGTGTGGTCCCCTGCCGGTCCCGCGAGTTCCCCACGGCGGCGCGGCGGCCCGCGCGGGCCGTGCTCGACACGGCGAAATACACGCAAACCACCGGACGGCCCCTGCGCGGGTGGATCGAGGCCCTGGCGCACTACATGGAGCGGAGAAAGGCGGCGGAATGAACAAGATCCTGGTCACCGGCGGCGCGGGCTTCATCGGGTCCGCCTTCGTCCGCCTTCAGCTCCGGGAGCACCCCGAGCTTCACATTGTCACCTACGACAAGCTGACGTACTCCGGAAACCTGGACAACCTGCGCGACGCGGACCCGGCGCGCCACACCTTTGTCCGGGGCGACATCAACGACCCGGACACCCTCAGCCCCGCCCTGGAGGGCTGCGACGCCGTGGTCAACTTCGCCGCCGAGAGCCATGTGGACCGCAGCCTGAACGGCGCGGCGGACTTCATCGCCACGAACGTCGCCGGGGTGAACACGGTGCTCGACCAGGCCCGCCGCGCGGGCGTCGGCCGGGTGCTCCTGGTCTCCACGGACGAGGTCTACGGCAGCATTGAGGAGGGCGCCTTCCGCGAGACGGACGCGCCCCACCCGCGCAACCCCTACGCCGCCAGCAAGGCGGCGGGCGAGCTGTTCGGCACGGCCTATGGGGAAACCTACGGCCTGCACGTCGTCACCACGCGCGGCTCGAACACCTACGGCCCCTACCAGTACCCGGAGAAGGTGCTGCCCCTCTTCGTGACCAACGCCCTCGACGGCCTGCCGCTCCCCCTTTACGGCGACGGGATGAACGTCCGCGACTGGCTCCACGTGGACGACCATTGCCGGGGCATCGACACGGCCCTGCGCCACGGCGCGCCGGGGGAGGTCTACAACATCCCCGGCGGCAACGAGCGGCGCAACATCGAGCTGACGCGGCGCATCCTGGAGCTGACGGGGCGCGACGAAACCCTGATCCGCCCCGTGGCGGACCGGGTCGGCCACGACCGCCGCTACGCCATTGACGGCGCGAAGCTGCGCGCCCTGGGCTGGGCGCCGCGGATGGACTGGGATGAGGGGATCGCCCTGACCGTCCAGTGGTACAAGGACAACGAGGGGTGGTGGCGGAAGATCAAGTCGGGCGAGTTCCGCGAGTACTACCGCCGCCAGTACGGGCTCTGACACGGGGGGCGCGCCGTGTCCACCCTGGAGGTCCTGCACTTCATCAACCACCTGAAGGCGGAGCGCAACTGCTCGCGCCACACCCTGCGCGCCTACCGCAACGACCTCAACCAGTTCTGCGACTTCCTCGTGAACGGCGCGGCCGCCTTCCTTCGCGAAGACGGCGGTCCGCGCCCCCCCGCCTCGCTGGAGGTGATGCGCGCGGCGGACCGCAACGACGTCCGCTCGTTCCTCGCCCATGTCCAGACCGCCGGCGGGTCCGCCCGCACCGCCGCGCGCAAGCTCGCCGCCATCCGCACCGCCTACCGCTTCTTCGTGCGCGTCGGGCTCATGGAGGCCAACCCCGCCCAGGCGGTGAACGCGCCCAAACTGCCCAAGGGCCTGCCGGACGTGCTGTCCATCCCGGAGGTCGCCGCGCTGGTCGAGGCCCCCGACGTCTCGGACCCCCTCGGCGCGCGCGACCGCGCCGTGCTGGAGACGCTCTACTCCAGCGGACTGCGCGCCGCCGAACTCGTCGGCCTGCGCTTTGAGGATGTGGACTTCGACCACGCCATGCTCCGCGTGCTCGGCAAGCGGAACAAGGAGCGCATCGTGCCCGTCGGGTCCGTGGCCCTCGCGGCGCTGCGGGAGTACCTCGCCGTCCGGCCCTCCCTCGGCGATCCGGAACACCCCTTCCTCTTCGTGAACCACCGGGGCGGAAAACTCACCACCCGCAGCGTCCAGCGCATCCTCGAGAAATACGTGCGCATGATCCTCCCCGCCCGCCGCGAGGTGTCCCCCCACACCCTCCGCCACACCTTCGCCACCCACATGCTCGACGCCGGCGCCGACCTCCGCGTCGTCCAGGAGCTCCTCGGCCACGCCAGCCTCTCCAGCACCCAGATCTACACCCACGTCAGCCTCGAGCGCCTCCGTCAGGTCTACCGGGACGCCCACCCGCATGCGTAGGGGAGGGGCTGGGGGCTGGAAGAAAGAGACCGTCCGACAAGTCAGACAGGTCGGACTGGTCAGACTGCCTCAGGCTGTCTGATCCGCCTGATCCGTCGGATGCTCCTCAGCACCTCGTCGCCCTAGACCCTAATACCTCGCCCGCTGCTCGGGCAGCCACCGCTCCAGCAGGTCGCGGCAGTTGACCACCTTCGCTGCGAGGTCGTAGGGGATGTAGAAGTAGTGGTTGGTGGCCTCGTAGCCGACGCGGGAGTCGGCGGTCTGCACGGCGTACAGCCGGAGGGCGAGGTCCATCTCGCCGCGGAGGGCCGTTTCGAGCGTTTCCATCAGGGGCGCGGCCTCGGCCGCCGTCTTGGCCTCCGCCAGCTGGTTCCGCGCCAGGGTGAACCGGGTCTGGTGGGCGACGCTCTGGAAGTGGATGCCGCAGGCCTCGGCGATGCGGGCGTCCTCCCGCAGCAGGGCGGCCTGGCGGGCGTCGCCGCCCGGCGGCACGGCGAGCATGATGCGGGCGGCCTCGAAGAACCCCTGCGCGGTCTTCTCGAACTGGTCGGCGAAGACCTCCGGCGGGTAGATGGCCCGCCATCCCTTCAGGTCGTCGTAGGGGAACCCGACCATGGTGGCGGCGTAGCCGGTGGGTTTTTCCCACAGCGGGTTGGCCGGGCCCATGTGCTGCGGCGCAACGTAGACGGTCCCGCCGCTGTAGGGGTACTCGGGGAACGTGCCGCTAATGGCCTGGAACGCGCGCACGGCCTCGGGGGCCGCCGCCGCGCCGTAGCGGCGCTCGGCCATGGCGCGCACCGCCGCGTCGGGGTCCGGCGTCTCCATGCGGCCGACCTCGGCGAGCACGTCGAGATTGGGCGAGGGGCAGCCGCCGAGGGTCCAGCAGAGCATGAGCCCCGAGATGCCCTCGGCCCGCAGGCGGGTGGCGTGCTCCGCCACGGAGCGCACCACGGGGATGAACGGCACGGAGCCCAGTTCCCAGGTGACGTTGGCCTGTATCTTGGCCATGACGGGCAGGCCCGCCTCCCGCGCCGCCGCCCAGTTGCGCCGCGCGCGCGGCCCCGGCCCGATGGCGGACAGGGAGTACTCACCGATGGCGCTGGACACGCCGCCGCGCGTGATGGGCACCTCCCACTCGCTGACACTCTGGACCGTGGTGCCCTTCGGCAGCCCGGCCACAAGGTCCTTCACCCACTCGTCGCGCCAGCCCCAGTCCCACGCGATGAGGCGCGTCTTCACCCCGGCGTCGTCCATGCCCTCGCGCAGGGCCGCGTGCAGGTCGGCGATCACCTCCGCCCCGCCGCGCCCGGCGCAGCGCGGGCACTTGGCCCCGCCGAAGTGCGACCAGCAGGTGGTCAGATTCTCGGACGCGGAAATGGTGAACATCCCGGCGAGGTCCGGCACGGCGCGGCAGACCGTCGCCACGCTGTCGCGCAGCCACTGCCGCACCTCGGGCACGGAGGTGCACAGGGTCGCGTAGCCGTTCTCGTCCACGCCGCGCAGTTCGGGGTGTTCCTTGAAGAAGGACACCGGCATGGTGCGGGGCTCGTTCAGGTAGAGGTAGACGCCGAGGCCGTGGGACCTGGCCCGCGCCACCAGCGCGCCGAGCTGCTTCAGGCGCTCCGCGTACCGGTCGCTCCGCGCGGGCTCCCAGGGGAAGGGCGCCAGCCGGTACAGCACCGCCTGGATCCACACGCCGTCGGCCCCGCTCCGTGCCAGCCGCTCCAGATATCCGTCGGGGAAGGAGTCGTCCAGCGGGGCGAGCAGCGGGTCGCCGTAGAGGGCGAAGTAGGACGACGAGAACCGGGGCTCGAAATGCGACGCCCCCGCCGGGGGGGCGGGCTCGTCCGCCGCAGGCGGCGCGGAAAGCCGCGCGACGAACCCGAACAGCGGGTCGTCCGCCGGACCGCCCAGCCCGTCCGGAAAGGCCTCCGCCACCACGGCCCGGATGCGCGCCGCCCCCGCGCGCGCCGCGTCGTCCGGCGGGGCGTAGGCGAGGGGTTCGCACTTCGGCTTGAGGTTGCCCAGCTTGATGAACAGGAAGTCGTCCTCGCGCAGGGTGTACTCCAGCTCCTCCGGCGTCCAGTCCAGCAGTTTCAGCAGCTGGTCATAGGGCAGCAGGTGCCAGTTGCGCCGGATCGTCGTGATGTAGGCGCGGCGGGCGATCTCGGGGCTGAGTTCCGGCTGCGCCGGCAGGCCCATGCTCCGCGCCACCTCCGCGAGCTGCTCCTCCGTGGCGCCGACGACCTCCGCCAGCCGGGCGGCGGGCGTGAGCTGCCAGTTGAGCCAGACGTAGGCGTGGAGCCGGTCGGGGAAGCCCGGCTGGGCGAGGGGCGCGGGCGCGGCCCCCTCGGGCAGTTCGGCGGCGGCGAAAAGGCCCATTCCGAGCAGCAGCAGCAGGGGCATGGCGTGTCCTCCGGGGACGGCGCGCTCAGGCGGCGCGGCGGCCCAGTTTCTCGCGGTACAGGTCGAAGATGACGGCGGCCACGATGACGAGGCCGGTGATCAGCCGCTTGGTGGGCTCCTGCGCCCCGATCTGCGCCAGCCCCACGGCCAGCACGGAGATGACGAGCACGCCGAAGAAGGAGCGGACGACCGAGCCGCGCCCGCCCATGAGGCTCGTGCCGCCGATGACGGCGGCGGCGATGGCCTGCAGTTCGACCCCGGCCCCGGCGTTGGGGTCGGCCGAGCCCAGGCGCGAGCACTGAATGACCGCCGCCAGCCCGGCGTGGAGCCCGCACAGGACGAACACCGCCACCTTGATGGGGCGCGGGTTCACGCCGGACAGGCGCACCACCTCCTCGTTCGCCCCGATGGCCATCATGTAGCGGCCGAACACGGTGTGGCGCAGCATGATCTGGCCCGCGGCCACCACGCCCAGGGCGACCAGGAAGGGCACCGAGAACCCGAGGAGATGGGTCTCGGACACGCGCTCGATGGACGCGCCGATGTACATGGTCTGCGAGTTGGTGGCGAGGTAGGCCCCGCCCCGGGCCGCCTCCAGCATGCCCAGGGTCACGATGAAGGAAGGCAGCGCCCACAGGGAGGAGACCAGCCCGTTCGCCAGGCCGCAGGCCACGCCCACGCCGAGGCACAGCAGCATGGCCGGGAAGAGCGGCCAGCCCCACTGCACCATCGCCACGCCCAGCGCCGCGCCGCTCAGGGCCAGCAGCGACCCCACGGAGAGGTCAATGCCGCCGATGACCAGCACATAGGTCATGCCCGCCGCCAGAATGATCGCCGGGGGGATCTGGTTGGCCATCATGCGGAAGGTCTGCATGGTGAGGAAATTGTCCGCCGTCAGCGCGAAGACCGCCGTCAGGCCCGCCAGCACCGCCAGCAGGCCCGCGTAGTCCACCGCCATCCGGCGCCACCCCGCGCCCTGGAACCCCGGTGCCGTCATGGGGCGGCGACCGTTTCCGCCGTCACCAGGTCCACCGCCGTCTCCTTGTCCGCCGGGGTCGCCTCGCCGCGCAGCACCTGGAGGGCGTAGTCAATGCCGAACTCCGCCAGCTTGTCCGCGTGCTGGTCCACCGTGCAGAGGATCTGCCCCTCGCGGATCATGTCGCGCACCGCCGTGATGCCGTCGAAGCCGATGATCTTCACCTGGCCCGCCCGGCCCGCCGTGCGCACCGCCGCCGCCGCGCCCAGGGCCATGTTGTCATTCGCGCAGAGCAGCGCCTGGATCTCCGGGTGCTCCGTCAGGATGGACGCCGCCACCTGGTTCGCCTTCTCCATCTCCCAGCTCGCCGACTGCGACGTCACCAGGGTCAGCCCCTTTTCCTGGATGCTGTCGTCAAAGCCCAGCTTGCGCTGGATGCCGTTGAACGCGCTCGGGATGCCCTCCAGCACGGCCACCGGCGCGCCCGGGGGCAGCGCGGCGGCCAGATGGTCCGCCGCCAGCTTCGCGCCCTTGCGGTTGTCCGGCCCCACAAAGGGGATCTTGATGCCCCGCTCCTCCAGCACCCCCGCGTCAAACTTGTTGTCTATGTTGATCACCACCACCCCCGCGTCCAGCGCGCGCTTGCACGCCCCCACCAGGGCCTTGGAGTCCGCCGGGGCGATCACCAGGGCGTCCACCCCCTGCGCCACCATCTGCTCCACCAGGTCAATCTGGCGGGCCACGTCCTGCTCGTCCTTGATTCCGTTGGCCAGCAGCTCATACTCCGAGGCGTGCGCCTGCTGGTGCGCCCGGGCGCCGTTCTCCATCGTCAGGAAAAACTCGTTCGCCAGGGACTTCATCACCAGGGCGATCTTATAGGGCCCCTCCTTGGCGGTCTTGGCGGCGGGGGCCGCCTGCGCGGGGGCTGCCGGCGCCGCCGGGTCCCCGCCCGAACACCCGGCCAGCGCCAGCGCGGCCGCCGCGAAAAACACCCCGAAACTGCGCGGAACTGTCATGGTTCTGTCCTCGGTTGCGTGAAGGTTTCCCCATACAATAGGGACAACCGGGGCCGGGGTGCAACTCCCCGGCGGCCGGGATGCGGCGCGCCCCCGAAGATCAGGCCGCCGGGCCGGCGGCGCTACGAAAAGGGGCGACAGTGCCGTCCCGTAGCGCCGGCGTCCCGGCAGCCTTGTCTTCAGGGTCAGAACCCAAACCGGGGGAAGGTCGGCGGGGGCGCGGGCCGCCACCCACCACATATGGTGTCCGCGCCCTTCTTTTTCCTGAGAGACCACCAGAAAATGCTTGACATGGGGCGGCAAGAGTGCTAGAATACGGGACGTAGCGGAAAGAGACGCCCTTCTGACCAACGGGTGCAAGGGGATCTCATTGCCGTTAACCAGTTGAATTTTGTTGTGAGCGCACCATCACGACCGTCCACACTCCCGAGGCGAAAGGAGGGATGACACACCGCGCCGTAAGGCATTACCTCGGTGGACCGGTCAAGCATCGTGATGTTGTCCATACACGTTGAGACGCCGACCCGCGTGCGCGGGAAGGCACTGTGAAGTGAACATACATTAGGAGAGAAACGTACAATGCGTACGCTTAAAGCTTTGGTTATCGTGGCCCTTCTGGCCAGCATGGGCGGCATGGCGGTTGCCGAACTCCAGAACGTGGAGATCGGCGGCAAGCTCCGCATCCGCGGGAACTGGTTCTACATGGACGACAGCGACGCCAGCACGGCCTTCGTCGAGCAGCGCAACCTGCTGAACGTCAAAGCCGACTTCACCGACGAAGTCAGCGCGTTCGTCGAGTTCGACAACTACAACGTGTGGGGCGAGGATTTTCGCTCCCTGTACCTGACGGGCGCTGACGGCCGCGGGGCCGGCGACGTTGACATGTACCAGGCGTACATTGACGCGAAGAACATGTGGGGCACGCCGCTCAGCATGCGCGTCGGCCGCCAGGAGCTGGTGTTCGGCAACGAGTTCCTCTTCGGGAACAACGACACCGCCGCCTTCTTCACCGGCCTGTCCTATGACGCCCTGCGCCTGAGCTTCAACAACGACGTCGTCGCGATTGACGCCGTTGCCGCGAAGCTGGCCGAGGGCCTTGGCGACCTGGGCAAGGACGACGTTGACCTGTACGGCCTGTATGCCTCCTACCTGGGCATCGAGGACGTCGTCATTGACGCGTACTGGATGTGGATCCGTGACGACGAGGTCGTCACCGGCGAGAACATCGACCTGCACACTGTTGGCCTCCGCGGAGCTGGCACCCTGGGCGCGTTCGATTTCGACGCCAACGTCGCGTATCAGTTCGGCGACACCGACCTCACCCGCCGCGTCGGCTTCCTCGGCCTTGGCCGTGACGACATCGACATCGACGCCTTCGGCGTTGACGTGCGCGCCGGCTACACCTTCGACATGGGCTGGCAGCCCCGCGTGTTCGCCAACTTCGCCTGGTACGAAGGTGACGACGAAGACCTGGCCTTCGACCGCCTCTTCTCCGACCTGGAGTACAGCGCGTTCCTTGACAACGTCAACGCGAACCTGACGGACGTGTTCGTCTACGCGCTTGGCGTGCAGGTCATGCCGACCGAGGCCGTTGCCCTGAAGCTTGTGGGCACCTATTTCGACGGCGACGAGAACTGGGACGAGATCGGCTGGGAAGTGGGCCTTTGCGGCGCCTACAACTACAGCGAGGACCTCACCTTCCGCGCCGGCTACAACCACTTCTTCGCGGATGACGACTTCGCCGACGACGCCGACTTCGACTATGCGTTCGTTGAGACCGAGATTGCCTTCTAATCTCGTCTGACGTTCCATTCTTGATCCCCCGCGGGTCCGCCCGCGGGGGATCCCCTTTTTGGGGGTGAAGCGGGGCTCGCCGCCGCACCCCACCCGCCGCAGTTCCTACTGATCCGTATCTTTTCCCCCTCCCTTCTTACCTTTCGGAACTGCCCGCCCGCCGGCTCCCCGACCGCCTCTCCTCCCGTTTCGCATCCACAACCCTTTTTTTTGCAGCAGGTTGCGCGTGCGAAAAGTTCGCGGAACACGAAGTGGCACAGGAATTGCCCAAGGAACGCCAAGCGGTCCCCATGGCGCTGTGTTTCCATTTGGGCGTTTTCCGCTGACTTTTGGCCTGAACGTACGGGAGCCACATCATGAACATGACCACCCCAATCAAAACCTTGAGCCGGCCGGGGGCGGTGCTCGCCGCCGCCGCGCTGCTCGCCGGGCTGGCGGCCCCGGCGGCCGTCGCCCAGGACCCCTCCCCGGAGATCGCCGCGATGACCGTGACCCTGGACACCCTGTGGGTCATGATCGCGGGCTTTCTCGTCTTCTGGATGAACGCGGGCTTCGCCCTCGTGGAGTCCGGATTCTGCCGCCGCAAGAACACGGTCAACATCCTGGCCAAGAACTTCATCGTCTTCGCCATCGCCTGCCTGTCCTTCTGGGTGGTCGGGTTCGGCCTCATGTTCGGCAGCGGGAACCCCCTCATCGGCATGACGGGCTTCCTGCTTTCCGGCGCCGACAACAGCCCGGCCATGGGCGACGCGTACCAGGGCGTCTACGGCGCCCTCAACTGGACCGGGATTCCGCTGGAGGCGAAGTTCTTCTTCCAGCTGGTCTTCGCGGCGACGGCGGCCACCATCGTCTCCGGCGCCGTGGCCGAGCGCATCAAGTTCCAGTCGTTCATCCTCTTCTCGTTCCTGCTGGTGGCCTTCGTCTACCCGGTGACGGGCCACTGGATCTGGGGCGGCGGGTGGCTGGCCTCCCTGGCCACCCCCTTCAAGGACTTCGCCGGATCCACGGCGGTCCACAGCGTCGGCGGGTGGGCGGCCCTGGCGGGCGTCCTGCTCCTCGGCCCGCGCCTGGGCAAGTACCGCAAGGGCGCGAAGGCGTCGGCCATCCCCGGCCACAACATCGCCCTGGCCACCCTCGGCGGGTTCATCCTCTGGCTCGGATGGTACGGGTTCAACCCCGGCAGCACGATGGCCGCGAACGGCGGGGCCATCGCCCACATCTCCCTGACCACGACCATGGCGGCGGCGGCGGGCGTGGCGGCCGCCACGGCCTACGCCTGGTTCCGCCTGGGCAACCCCGACCTCTCCATGATCATCAACGGCTGCCTCGCGGGCCTGGTGGCGGTCACCGCGGGCTGCGACGGGGTGTCGGTCCCGGGCAGCGTCCTCATCGGCCTGGTGGCGGGCGTGCTCGTGGTCGAGGCGGTGCTCACCTTCGACAAGCTGCGCATTGACGACCCCGTCGGCGCGCTGTCCGTCCACCTCGTGAACGGCGTCTGGGGCACCCTGGCCGTCGGCCTGTTCAACACGACGACCGGCCTCTTCTACGGCGGCGGCGCGGCGCAGCTCACCACCCAGGCGATCGGCGTGGTGGCGGTCGGCGCGTGCGCCTTCGTTGTCTCCCTGGTCCTCTGGGCCGCCGTGAAGGCCGTCCTCGGCCTGCGCGTCACGCCGGAGGAGGAGTACCTTGGCCTCGACAAGAGCGAGATGGGCCTCGAGGCCTACCCGGAGGACGTGACCACGCCGGAGCTGGCGCGGTAGCGGGATTCCCCCGCCCCCCGGAAAGTTGAAGAACCGAAAAGTTGAGAGTCTCCCGGCCGGGCGCACAGAATAGGCGTCCGGCCGGGGGGTGAAGAAACCGGCATACTGCCACCAACCAAGAGGGAGAAGAGATCATGACAGGCCTTGTGCGGAGAACCGCGATTGTTGTCGGAGTGATGGCGCTGTGCGCCACCGGGGCGTTCGCGGAACTGCAGAACGTCGAGATCGGCGGCGCCATCAGCATCGGCGGCTGGTACTACAACTATGACTCGCTCCCCTCGTCCGCCTACATGGACCAGTGGACCCGCCTGCATGTGAAGGCCGACTTCACCGACGAGGTGTCGGCCCTCATCGAGTTTGACAACTACAGCGTCTGGGGCGAGGACTTCCGCTCCGCCTACCTCACCGGCGCCGACGGCCGGGGCAACGGCGACACGGACCTCTACCAGGCCTACATCGAGGCCAAGAACCTCTGGGGCACGCCGCTCACGCTGAAGGCCGGCCGCCAGGAGATCATGCTCGGCGACGAGTTCCTCATCGGCAACAACAGCATGGCCAGCCCCCTGTTTGGCCTGTCCTTTGACGCCCTGCGCCTGACCTACGGCGCGGAGACCTTCTCCGTGGACGCCATCGCGGCCAAGCTTGCCGAGGGTCTGGGCGACTTCGGCAAGGACGACACGGACCTCTACGCCGTGTACTTCAGCTACACGGGCGTTGAGGACCACGTGTTCGACGCCTACTGGATGTACGTGCGCGACGACGCCTCCGCCACGGCCTTCGAGGTGGACCTGCACACCCTCGGCCTGCGCGCCGCGGGCGCCTTCGGCGCCTTCGACTACTCCGCCGAGGCCGCCTGGCAGCTCGGCGGGGCCGACGGCCTCCCCGGCGCCTTCGGGTTCGACGAGGCCGACACGGACTACGACACCCCCGGCGCCACGGCCTCCGTCGGCTACACCTTCGACACGACGTGGACGCCCCGCGTCTACGCCGCGGCCACCTGGCTCGACGGCGGCGACCCGGACGACAGCCTCTGGTCCAACGACCGCACCCTGCCGTTCAACCGCCTCTTCTCCGACGTGGACTACACGTCCATCCTCGCCTTCACCGACATGTCCAACGTCCGCTGGTACGCCCTCGGCGTGGAGGTCGCCCCGACCGATGCCGTCGGCCTGTTCCTCCAGGTGGCCCACCTGGAGGCCGACGAGCTGGCCCCCAGGACCGGCGGGTTCCTCTTCGGCACCGGCCCCTCCTCCCGCCAGCTCGGCTGGGAGGCCGCCATCGGCGCCACCTACCAGTACAGCGAGGATCTCTCCTTCGCCCTCACCTACGCCCACTTCTTCGGCGACGACGGCCTCGAGGGCAACAACATCCTCGGCAACGGCCTACGCCCCTGGGCCGGTGACGGCGACGACGAGTACGACACGGTGTTTGCCAACGCCTCCCTGAGCTTCTGACCGACGGCCTCCCGGAGGAGGACGCCACAAACCGCCCGGCCCGGGCATCCCCCGGGCCGGGCGAGCTGTTTTCAGTACAGCCCCGTGGTCCCGTGCGAGGCCCGTGTCAGGCTTCAGACTACAGGCTTCAGGCATCAGGAAGAAGTCTTCAGGAAGAAGGTATCGGACTCGGGGCCGTTGGCTGGATCAAGATCGCCAGCGCTTATCCCAGGAGTCCTGTCTACCAGAACGCCCGCGGCGTGAACAAGACCGACTGGATCCCCCTGGACCGGAGCCTTTACAACGCCTGCCTGGATCCTGTTGAATACAGGCCGAAGCCCTGACGCCAAATGTTCTGGCGCGCGTTTTCGGGATGCCTTATACTGCTCGACGGTGGTGTGGGACAAGGAGACCGACATGGACATGCCGAAACGGACATGGCAGGCGACCCTGGTCGCCGTTGTGTATCTTCCTGTCTGCGCCGCGGGAAGCGTCTATTACGCCGTGCTGCTGTTTCAGGGCGCGGACGTGTCCGTGCCGGTTCCCGCCCTGATTCTGTGCCCCCTCATGGCCGTTTCCGCCGCCGCCTACTTCTTCTTCCCGCGTGTGGGCCATAAAGCTCTGCTGGGGCTGACCGCAGGGACGCTGCTGGCCCTCGGAACCTCCGACGCGCGCGCAACGGCGTTCCACCTGGTTGTCCTCGGGTTGCTCGCCGCCCCCTTTGTCCTGCGCGGGCGCCAACGGAACAAAGTGGACGGGGGCGGCCTTTCCGACAGGACCTGGCAGCCTGCGGCAGAAGTCTGCCGACGGCATTCTTAGCCCTTCATGGGCTCCGCACAGGACCGCTACTGATGATGTTCATCGGCGCGAGGTGTGCGCGTTGTCCGGGTCCCCCCTTCAGGGGGGGGTGGTTCGCGGGAGCGAACAGGGGGATGTTCCGGAAATCGGGCAATG
>ERZ795055.2489-NODE-2489-length-13911-cov-5.084440_pt1 | contig 13911 bp, 8 predicted proteins | sample MGYA00375139_ERZ795055 | MGnify/ENA primary metagenome ERZ795055 (study PRJEB30184, sample SAMN05720283) | anaerobic digester metagenome | isolation source: active sludge of municipal wastewater-treating anaerobic digesters | place: USA | collected 2015-01-23 ...
TGTCTGAAAAAAAAGAAATAATACCGCCAGCAAGAGCAGCCTGGGCTGTTTCAAATGCGATCGGGTGGCGGTTTTTGCGGGCAAAATTATCCGAGATACTTATCAACCAGGAGGTGCAGCCTGGCTTTTGTTTCCTGGTTGATCTTCGCGGGATTGGTCATGATGGCATTTTTCAGTGCGTCCTCACACTCGCATGCCTCAGAGCCATTATCCTCGGAGAGCAAATCGACCATGCGAACCAACGTGTTTTGCGCCACCGCGGTGTTGTGGGAGAGGGTATTGATCACCATTTCCACGGTTACAGGCTCTTCAGAAATGTGCCAGCAGTCATAATCCGTGACCGCCGCCAGCGTCGCGTAAGAGATCTCCGCCTCGCGCGCGAGCTTGGCTTCGGTGGCGTTGGTCATGCCGATGATATCCATGCCCCAGGACCGGTAAAGGTTCGACTCCGCTTTGGTCGAAAATTGCGGGCCCTCCATGCAGACATACGTCCCGCCTTGATGCACCGTCAGGCCCAATTCCCGGGAAGCTTTCCAAAGGACCTCCCTCAGCTCCGGCGCTGTGGGGTCAGCGAACGCCACGTGAGCGACGATCCCCTCGGTAAAAAAGGACGTGGCGCGCTTAAAGGTCCGGTCCAGGAACTGGTCCGGCAGCACAAAATCCAAGGGCTTTAAATGTTCTTTCAGGCTCCCGACCGCGGACACCGAAACGATCGCCTCGACCCCGAGCTTTTTCATCCCGAACATATTGGCGCGGTAATTGATCTCGCTGGGAGAAAAGCGGTGGCCTTTGCCATGACGCGCCAGAAACACCGTCTCGACCCCGCCGATCTCACAGACCATGAACTTTCCGGACGGCGCGCCGAACGGGGTCTTAAGAGAGACTTCCTTAAGGGCCTTGACGCCATCCATCTGATACAGCCCGCTGCCGCCGATGATCCCGACCTTCGCCATATCCCAACCTCCTCTTAAGGCACTGTGACACTATCGTGTCATTTTTTTGCCAGCGCCTGGCTGCGGTCTTTCGCCGCCTTAAGCGCCCTTTGAAAAACCTGTTCAATCTTAGCCCCGGTGAGCACCTCCAGCGCCGCCTGCGTGGTCCCGCCTTTAGATGTCACGCGCGCGCGCAACCGCGCCGGATCATCATCCAGCGCCTTCAACTGACGCGCGCTTCCCAAAAGCGTTTCATAGACCAGTTCCCGTGCAACGCTGTCCTTCAACCCTAAAGACCTCGCCGCTTTGATCATGCACTCGGCAAACAAAAACACATACGCCGGCCCGCTGCCCGAGACCGCGGTCACCGCGTCCATCTCACCTTCCTTCACCACAACCGTCTTCCCAACGGCTTTTAACAAGGTCGCGGCTTTTTTCAGGTCTGCCGCCGTCGCAAATTTTCCTTTTGACAGCGCCGTGACGCCCTCCCCGATCTGGGCAGGCATATTCGGCATGGCGCGCACCACGCGCGTTTTTGCGCCCAGCCTTTTTTCAAAATACTGAGAGGTGATGCCCGCGGCGATAGAGATCACCAGATGTTTTGAGCGGATCACGGCCTTCAAACCATCCAAAACCGCGTCCATGTCCTGGGGCTTGACCGCCAGAATAATGACCGGACATTTTTTCGCGATCTCTTCGACCGTCGACGAAACAGCTTTATACCGGGCACTCAGCCGTTTCATCTTGGCCCGGTCCTGTTCGCAGACAAAGATCGTGTTCTTTTTCCAAAGGCCGTTGATCAAGGCCCCGCCCATATTGCCGCCGCCGATCATTCCGATATTCATTCCTTGCTCCTTTGAAAAATCGCTGAACCGATCCGCACCATGGTCGCCCCGTGCTCGACCGCCAGATCATAATCCTGCGTCATGCCCATAGAAAGTTCATCAAAACACATGCGCGGGTGTTCTTTGAAACACTCTTTGGCTTCTTTAAAAAGGCCATTCATCTTTTGAAAACATTTCCCGATCTGCGCCCGGTCCTCGGTCAACGGGCCGATGGTCATCAATCCCCGCACGCGGATGTGTTCAAAAACGGAAATATCATTCAGCAGCCGAAGCGCATCTTCAGGCGAGACTCCGGACTTTTGTTCTTCCGCCGAGGAATTCACCTGGACCAGCACGTCCATGATCTTTTTGAGTTTCGCGGCGTGTTTGTCGATCTCGCGCGCGACCTTTAAAGAATCCACGGACTGGATCATGTCGAACAGCTCAACGGCCTGTTTTACTTTATTGGTCTGCAGATGGCCGATCATGTGCCGCCGGAACGAAAGCCCCTGTGACTGCAAGGCTTGAAATTTTTCCGCGGCGTCCTGAACGCGGTTCTCACCGATGTCTTCAATGCCCGCTTCGATCGCCTCACGCGCCGATCGGATATCTGTATATTTGGTCACGGCGATGATCTTGATGTCCTGAGCGTCACGGCGGGTTCTGACGCAGATCTCCTGAATATTCTTCCGAATTTCGACGATTCTTTGGAAAATCATGGGGAATACAGTAACACAAAAGCCACGGCGAGTCAATTTGGAATTTATAAAGACTATTATTTATTAAGATAATAAGAGGGTTAACAGAGCGTAGCATCGGCCGCTTAAGCAGAAAAACATATTCGTACAAAAAATGCCCTATAAGAATCTTCCAGACCTTATAGGGCAAAGTTCAGATGTGGAAGTCGCTACCCTTCCATTGGCCAATCTCAAAAGAGAGCCTGCGGCAAGCGAAATTTCCGCTCTTACATCTGATAAAGACGTAAAAAATTTGAACCGTTTAGCATTCAAGTTGATGCGGTTGGGGCGACGCCGCTTACGCCCATACAGGATAGGAATCCTCACCAGTGAGGGGACTTTCTGCTCTTCAACCTGAAAAAAGCATACCCCAAAACCAGAAAAGAATCAAGGGAAAGTCCGACGCAGAATCCCATCCCATCAATCAGTCAAATATTTACGACTGGCAACTACAAGATTTCAATCCACGCCTGCCAAGATGTGACCTTTTTTGGTCGATTGCGTGTTTCAATTCACGCCTGCCTACCGGCAGGCAGGCCCCTACGCGAGGGGCGACTTTTTAATAACTGAAACATAAAATCTTTCGGACAATAAAAAAACCTTCGCGCAAAGTCCGCCTTTTGTTCCTGCCACGGACGCGCGAAGGTTTTTCTTATTTATAGTGGAGGATTTATTCCTTCGAACTCACCACTCCCTTTATTTTTCTAACAGAACATAAAATTTCAGGATTAACGACCCTAAAACTTTAGCAAAACACAGCAATTTTGTCAACAAAACCGCTTAAACCCCTTAATAACTCCCCTACAGCCTCTGCGCTACGATATTGGCCACAAAATCGGAAATGTCGCTTTCGATCGGTTCGGTCATGAGCAGCGACGCTTCAAAATCCCTGTGAAACAACTCCTGTTCGAAGCGCGACACGGTCTCAGGGTCAGAGGTGGCGAGGTTCAGTTCCAGGTTGTCCCGCAGGCTCAGCTTGTCAAAATTGGCCGACCCCGCGCAGAGCCATCCGTCATAGACGGCCGCCTTGATATGCGACATCCCCGGATAAAAATAGACCCTGATCCCGTTTTTGAACATCAGGTTGGCCGTCACCGCGTTGTTCTTGTTCATGATACCGTGATTAACGGAAGACGGCAGGACCACCCGAACGTCCACTCCCCGCTCGCGGGCGCGGATCAGCTCGTTGATGAGCGTGTTGTCCGAAAAATACGCGTTGTTGATCCAGATGTATTTCCCGGCCCTGCGGATCGCCTCCAGCTGCGCGCGGTAAAGCTCAGGATTGCCGACCTTGGTATACAGCAAGCGGACCGGGACCCCGTCCCCTTCGATGTTCGGGCGGCGTTTGAATTTTTTCGCGAATGCGAGGCCGAGGTCGCCCCACGGCCCGGCGTGCGCCCACGCCTGTTTAAAATCGTAGATCAGCTCACTTAAGACCGGCCCCCGGACTTCCATCATCATGTCGTGCCAGTCGTAACGGTATTCCCGCCCGATGTTCATTCCGCCGGTAAAACCGACGTCTTGATCGATCACGATGGTCTTGGTATGGTCCGTCTGAAACCACGCGCTGGGCCTGACGCGCGCCTCGATCTTCGAATTCTCCTGAAGGTAACGCGCCATCGAGCGCGGCGGGACAAATCCCTCCGGCAGGTCCGGCGGCATGCTGCCCTCGCCCATGACCTGGCCGATGCTGTCGACCAGAACGCGCACGCGCACCCCTTGAAGCGATTTTTTCTTTAAAAGGTCCGCCACCGTAACGGCGTAATCGTCATTATCAAAAATAAAGAGCCGGATATCGATCGACTCCCGCGCCTCCTGGATGCGTTCGATCAGCCGGGGAAAAAAGCGCTCCCCTCCGACCAGAAACTCCAGCCTCCCCAGCGACGGGTCGCGCTTGGTCAGCCGCTGCAAATACTCGTCAAAACGCTCAAGGTCCATCGGCTGGCCGCTCCCCGCTTCAGGAGCGCGCCCGGCGCTCGGCCGCAGCATCGCCGCCGGCAGCATCAGCGCGTCGTGGACCAGGTCTTTGGAAAAATTCACGAGCCGAAACGCGTAAGAAAGCGGCCTGCCCGCCAGCCCGAAGACATGGCTTCTGACGACGGCGTATTCTGTCGCCTTGACCCCCTGTTCATAAATGTTCCCCGCGTGACGGGCCCCTTCCTTTGAGCGAAAATCCAGGATGACGGTCTCACCCCGCTCCAGGTCAATGTAGGAGAACGGGCTGCCGAATTCCACGGCATCCAGAAGCCCGACCAGGACGCGGTCGGTCAGGCCCGCGCCCCTTTTAATGTATTCACGAAGGACCATCAGGGAGAATTTTTCAATATCCTCAGGGCCGAACGTCCTCGTCAGCGCGACGCCTTCCGGCTTGCCCTGAAGGTCCGTCACGTTGAGCTCTCCCCGCTCATCATAAAAAAAGACCCTTTCGAACTGCCCGCTTCTTACCAGCACGGCGCTTTCTTTTTCCGCGGGCACGATCTGATGGATCACCGCCGAGCGTATCAGCTTCCACTCATGGCTTGACAGAAAGCTGACCGCCGTCCGCCCTTCCGGAAGCTCCGCGCGCCACGCGTCCCCGTCCATGAATTCGATCCTGGCTGACACCCCCCGGTAGCGGGAGGTGAAATCCTTTTTGTTCCAGCGCGCCCGGCAGAAGAACTCGCGCAGCTCATCGGTCTCGGCGTGGATCGCCGAATACCGGAAATACAGGCTGCTGCCGGCGACGTAGGCCTCATCGATCATGACATCCAGCGAGTGGGCGAACCACACCTCCGCCTGCGGGCCAGGGTCCTCACGCCTGATGCCGCGGGCCGAAGCGCACCCCGCGAAAAGAATACCCACCAAAATGAACGCGTAAAACCTCTTCACGGATGTTTCCTTTTAAGATTTGTGCCGGAAATGGACGAACAGCCTGCCGAAATTCTTGGAATCCTTGTCCACCCTGTGGTAGAGCGCTTTGATGTGCTTTTGGTCCAAAAACCGCAAGACGTGTTTTTTCAACTGGCCGCTGCCTTTACCGGGGATGATCTCAACGACATCGATCCTTTTTTCGACCGCGTCTTTGATCAGCCGGTCCAAGGCGTCATCAATATCGCGCCCGCGGTTAAAGATCTCATGAAGGTCAAGTTTCAGACGCGACATCCGGCCCTTTCCTATTTCTTCCCGGCTTCCGCGGCCGCCGGCTTGCCTTCCAAAAACCTCAGACTTTCAACAATATTCAGGAACGGGACCGAGGCCACGTCCTTGAATTTGGGAAGCTTCACGTTGCATTGAAAAATATAGAGCGGCCCATAATCGAACTGCTTCAATATCCCCAGGACGATCGCGTCCTGCGTCGCCATGTCCGCCGAGATAAAGATCTTGGCCGCCATCCCGCCGGGGAGCGTTTCGTCCTTTTCATGAACGACGGCAAGCCCCATGGACGTCACGTAATTCTTGAACGCCTCGAACGCCTGCTCCAGCGAGAACAGCGCCATGTCCTCATCGCGCGAGATCATGATCGTCGCCTCGGGGAACCCCTGAAGAGCGCTTCGTTCTTTTTTCTCAAGGATGATGCTTCCGGCGTCCTCCTTCAGGTCCCATCCCCATGGCAGGCGGAACGAGATCTTGAACTGATCGCTCGTATAATACGGCTTGATCGCCAGCTCGATCCGGCCGGTCTGATACCCCCAGTAAGCGCCAGCCCCCAACCCCGCCAAAAGGACGATGTTCAACAGCGCGAACATCCAGGACCCGCGCCGCGGATGCCGGTCATGGACGCAGGTGGTCGCCATGATGTCCCCGACGCGAAAACGGTCCTTGCGCATCAGCAGGCACAGGGCTTCGATCAACAAAAATATGACCACGATGATGATGCCGATATTGCGGTGGACATAACGAAGGACGTTCTGGTCCGCGGAGACCAAAAACGACAGGCAGGAAATGAACGCCAGAAAAAAATTACGCACCAGGTTTTCCCAAAAGGCGCCGCGGTATCCGAATTCATTGACGACCACCAGCCCGACGATACGCTTGCCCGGGCTTCTGGCCCCCCAAAGGTCCCTGAGCAGAAAAAGGATCCCGAACCAGACAAAGAACATCGTTGAACCCAAAACAAAGTCAATACCGCAGGAGGCGGCGATCAAAAGCGCCGCGTCGATCAAGAACGCGGCCCCCCGTTTGGCAAGGGACGCCTGCTTGAAATCCCCGGTCTCAAAGACCGATTTCGCCGATTCCATGATCTCTTCCCGCTCCAGACGCTCAGCGGTCTCCGCCGCATGGCGGAGCTTCGGATGGGAGGTCTTTAAAAGCATGATCAAAAGCATCGCCACGCCAAAGACAAAGAACGCCCCCGCCACCGCGAACAGCGTCGAATAATTTCTGGCCGTCTGGACGACCCAATCCCCCGCCTGCTGGACCTTTTCGATCAGCGTCTTTTCACGGAACGGGTCAGGCATCACTTCCTGCAATTTCTGGATGAACGCGTCCGGCGGACGGAAGCCAGCTTCATGAGCGCTATAGACATCTTTCCATGCTAAACGGTATTCCTTCTGATCATAATACATCTTCGCGCGCCGAGCATACGCGAACCCGTTGGATTTGTCCCGTTTAAGGACCGTGGTGTAATCATAAACCGCCTCTCCCAGGTTGCCGTTCTTCCAATGCGCGTTGGCGCGGTCCAGCACAACGCTCAGGTCATTGGGCGTCAGGTCCAGGACTTGGTCATAAGCGGAGACCGCATCAGCGAACCGCTCCATCAGCATGTAGGTTTCCGCCAGTTTGATCCAGACGTTGGTCTTGTCCGGCCGAAGCGCGATAGCGGCCTTGTAATCTTCGACGGCTTTTTGGAAATTCTTCATTTCGACGTAAAGATTGCCCCGGAAGAACAAAAATTTTCCCGACTGAGGGTCCAGATACACCGCCCGGTCAAAAAGCTTGAGCGCCTCAACAAGTTTCCCCTCCTTAGCCAACGCCGCCGCCTGGCTGAAAATCTGATTAGGATCTTCGTCCGGGGCCAGCACAGGTTTCTGGGCCTCCAGCTCCTTGATATATTTTCTTAACCGCTCAGCGCTCAGCGGACCCATGCTGCTGAAACGGATCTTCAGAACGCTTTGGTCCCCACGCTGGATCTTGACATACTCATCCGTGTAGTCCACGATCTCACCCTCGATGACCTGACCTCCTTCGAGCACAATGCGCAGGGCCCACGCGGGGGCGGAGGCAAGGCACAGCGCCATCATAATAATCACGCAGCGGATAAATTTTTTCATAAAAATTCTCCTCTCAAAACAATGGTCCCTCAGTATCCTGGCGTCCTAGTGTCCCCTTCCATGAATGGAATATCCGGATTAAAAATTTCAGCCATAATATAATCCAGCGCCTTCATATACGGCTCCAAATATTCGTCCACCCCGCCTTCCCCGGCGGCTTTCAGAAATGTCTTGATCTCAGGTTTGCGGATATTATACAAACCGGCGTTCAAAGGCTTGCCGGGAAAACGCCCGCTTAAATAATGCATATACAACGGAAGCTGGAACGACTTCACGTGTTCGGCGATCGAGTCTCTCGTAAATTCCATCCGCCGGATCTCCTCCGCCCCTTGGGGAAGGATGTCGCTTACGCCCGTCTTGTAATCCAGCACCATGACCGTCCCGTCCCTCATCAGGTCCACCCTGTCCACACGGTAAACGAACTTCACCGTCGCGTGAGGAAGAACAACATCTTCCGTGAATTCACTCTCGACATGAAGGACCTCCGCGACAGGGCGCCCGGCCTCAAAATCCAGAAGCCGGCCGATCCGCTCTTCGATCACGGCTTTAAGCAAAAACGCGTCCGCGCGCAGGCGCTTGCCGAACGAATTATTATAACGGCTTATGAATATTTTTTGAACATGATTACGGAATTTCTCATCCACCATGAACGCTTTCCCGATCATCGGCCGGAACGCTTCTTCCAGGACCTCGTGGACCAGGACGCCCACCTCCCTGTTCTCCGGCTCGCTCAAAAGGTCCTCCCGCTCGCGCAGGCCCAGCACATAGGCGAAAAAGAATTCCATCGGGTCGCGCAGATAGGTGTTCACGCTCGAAGCTGAGAACCGGCAGCCTTTCAGAAAATCGACCATGGCCGGCGTTTTAAAAATAACGCGTTCCCCTGTCCGGGGCTTCACGGAAAAGCGCGGGCGCGACACCTCAACCGCCGCCAGGTCCTGGTCCCTCTTTTGTTTTTCCCAGACCAGCTCTTCCACAAAACGGCTGCGTTCTTTTTCCGGATTCTCCTGAAAGACCAGATGGACGCTTTTGGCGGATGAGATCAGCCTTAAAAAACCGTAACGCTGGATCTCCTCCTCCTGCTCGATGCGGTCGAGCCCCAGCCCGACCATGACGTCACGGGGGATCAGCGCCTCATAGACGTTCAGCCGGGGAAGGACCCCTTCATTGGCATCCATCACGATCACGTGATCAAAGTTCAAAGAACGCGTTTCGAACAGGCCCAAAACCTGCAGGCCCTTCAAAGGAGAGCCGTGGAAGGCCACGATCTCGCGTTCAATAAAGCTCACGAAGATCGTAAACAGGTCGCGTTTGGGAAAGACCTCGCCGGCAAAGCTCAGGGCCTTAAGGTCATCGGAAAAATCATAGATCCTGGAGGCGATACGCGTGTTGAGAGGATAATCGTTGAGAGCGCTCTCCTCGACAAAACAATCCAGCCAACGGCACAACGCCTCTGAAAGGGACAGGCAGTGGCAGACGTTCTCCCATTGCCTGAAGCACAGATCATGGACCTGCTCGAACAGGGCCCGGGCGTCTTCACGGGAGACCTCCTCGCCCGCGGCTTGGGCGGCGGCCGTGACGTGGTCAAAAAGCCCATCACAGCCGTGAAGGTCCTCGAACTTTATAAAAAGGCTCCCTGAGAACGCCGTGTCGATCCGTCCGGCCAGGGCCTCTTCGATCGAATGGGCCAGGAGGCGGACCGCTCCGGGCGAAGCTCCCAGCGCCAGGCTTTTGACAAGGGGATGCCGCATGACGCCGAGATAATCCGGCGCGTAATAGCCATGCTCGCCGAAGGACTCCTGACAGGCAAAAACTTTTTCAAGCAAAGAAATGACCGCGCTGCGCTTCAAGGGATACCCCATCGAGATGTTAAAATCCGCGGCCACGCTCGTGATCTCGGAAACCAGCGGGATGATCCCTCCGGCATCCGGCAGAACCACCACCGTCCGACCCAGGTCCTTGATCCCCTCTAAAATGTGCCGGACCGTCGAAACCTGCGAATGGTGGTCATTGGCGGAATAGAGCCTCAGATCAAAAACCGGCTCCTGAAGGCGCTCCCCTTCCCGGATCGGGACCCCGAGCTTTTTCGACACGCGCTCAAAGACCGGCCAGCGCCGCTCATCCCCCTGGAAGACCAAAGAGGCTTTCTTCCGCTGATAAAGATCGACGATGACACGCTCTTCGGCCCGGTTGAGATAAAAAAAGTTCGCGAAGACCGTTTCATCGAAATCCGGGTCCTCAAAATCACGGGCCAGCTGCGCGGCCCGGAAATACTGGAACCCTCTGGAATACGAACCGCTCTTCAGCATCATTTCATGGAATTTTTCCCGGAGCACGACGATGTTCTCCAAAAGCCGATTGACATCGGACGGCACATCATATCCAAGCCCGGCGTTCTGCTCAACACCGAGCAGACGTTCCGATGAGACCAGCTCCAGGTCCAACTGTTCAATAAAAGAAAGCATCTCATTCGCCCAGGGCAAAAACTGCGCGAACGCCTCCCGCCCTTTTAACAGCGACGGCGCGTGCTCTTTGACCATCCCGTAAACGCGGTAGGCCATGTCCATGTCCTGGGACGGAACGAACGGTTCCGACCGAAAGACGATCCTGGCCATGAACTCGTCGATCGAAAAGAACCGCGGAGGAAAATACTGCCGGCCCACTCGCCTGGCAAGCTCCCGCTTCAAAAAAAGAGCGGGCCGCTTGCCTCCGAAGACGACCGCCACCCGGCGCAGGTCTTTCCCTTTTCGGATATATTCCTGCTCGATATGATCGGCAAGCCGCTCCAAGAACGGCTCACAAAAACCGTAAGTCACGACACCTGACATAACACGTCCTTCTAAAACGATTACTGGACAGCGACTTTCGAAAAACCATCCAGATACAATATAACGCCTTCAACGGCGCGGCCCGGGAACATCTGCCCCACAAGGTCCATATAGGCCTTGACCTGCCGGAGGTGTTCTTCCTTTTGGAGAGAACTCATTTTATAATCCACGACGCAGACCCGATGGCCCTGAACGATCAGCCTGTCCAGCCGGTGAGCACGCCCGGACCGGTCGACGATCTCCTGCTCGCAAAAAACCTCTTTCTCATCGACAAAAAAAAGCTCCGCGACATCCTCTCGCGCAATAAGCTCCCTCACGGTCATGAAATACGGCGACAGGTCCGCGACTGAAGGGAACTTTCCCCGCAAAAACGGCGTGACGCTCTTTTGCCATTGCTCAAGGTCCAGCCCCTTGGCGGAACCCAGGTTCTGCAGAAGCGCGTGCACGATAGTCCCCCGGCGGACCTGAGAACGGTTCCTGACGCCCTGGCCGTCGTCCTTAAATTCCTCCTCCAGAAACGAGATCCAGTCCCGGTAGACCGGCGAAGAAAGCGCGGCATGACCGGCATCGTGACCCTTTTCAAAAACCCGGCCGTCCCGCGGTCCGGAAGCGCCCACGTCATAAAGATCCTCTGGAATGAGAAAACCGGCCAGGTTGATGCTGCTTCCCGCGCGTTCCGGGACCCAGATGAACAGCTCCTCGACCGCCCGCGTCAACGCGACATAGGCGTTATTCAATTCTGAAAAGAACGAATCAACGTATTCCCCCGCGCGGACCGCCGCCAGTCGCCGGGAAAACCGCAGATATTTCGATTTGATCCGGTAGAGGCCAAGCGTGTCCGAATTTTTATCGACGATGAAAGCGCGCTGGCCCAGGTCGCTTCCGCTGGTCTGCCCGACCTTGACCGACATCTCAAAAAACGGCAAAAGAACCACCGGAAATTCCAGCCCCTTGGCCTTGTGAACGGTCATGACCCGGACCGAATCAGACCCTCCGACGTTGACAAAAAGGTTTTCCCGCTCATTCGTTTCATAATAATCCAGAAATGACATCAGATCGTTGGCTTCCCGCTCAAAACATTTGATCATTTCCAGAAACTGCATCACAAAGCCCTGCTGGTCCTCGAAATTCGAAAAGACCTTAAAGCCGCCGATCACGCTGACCGCAAGCTCATAGACCGGATAGAACCCCGCCCTTTTGAAATACACCTCGATATGTTCCTGCCAGAGCCGCGGATACTGCCCGCTGAAGGCCTTGTAAAGATAGAACGTCCCGTCCTTGCGCATGAAGGGCCTCTGGCTGAAGATAAAATCACGCATCTCCTCCCGCGAAACACCCGCCGCCAAACAGAACACATCCCCCAAAATGAACGAGGCGAAGGCGATATTGTCCGCCGGCGAGTTGAGGAATTTCAGCAGTGAGACAAGCTGCCGGATCACGGAGTGCTCTTTGATGTTCAGGGTCCTTTCGGATTCGACGGGAAAACCCTCAGCGCTCAGCCAGGCGGTGACCCGCTCGACGTCCTGGTTGTCCCGGGTCAGGACCGCGATCTCATGGCAGGCGTAACGCTCGCGCAGCTGGCGGACCTGCTGCAAAAGGTCCTGCCGCACGGTTTCTTCGCGCTCAGCCGCCGATGAGCCCGGCACATACCGGACGCGGACGCGCCCCCCTTTTTTCTGCGGCAGGGTCTTCTGCCGCGAATGGGCGAACAACGACGATAACCGCTCCAGGTCCTTTTCTTGAAAACGCACGCTGTCCTTTTTATCCTTTTCCTCTTCGAAGGCCTCTTTTTCCTTCACGAAACGCTGCAGGTTCTGCAGAGAAAAAATATGGTTGTTGAACTCCACCACCGCTTCCAGGCTGCGGTAATTGGTCTCCAGGATCTCCTCCCGGACGTTGAACTCCTTAAACGAACCCTTCACCTCGTCGAAGAGCCGCACCTCCCCTCCACGGAAGCCGTAGATCGCCTGCTTCTTGTCCCCCACGTAGAAGACCGTTCCGCCGGTCGAAAGCGCCTCTTGCGCCAGCGTGTAAAGGTTGCTCCACTGCAGCAGACTCGTGTCCTGGAACTCGTCGATCAAATAATGCCGGAAGCGGGTCGCCAGCCGGTAATACAGCTCCCCGGCCGTGATGCCTTCGTCCTCAAAAAGCTGATGGGCCTTTTTATTAAGCTCCTCCAAAAAAAGCACGTCATCCTGACGCGAAACAGCCTTGAATTCCGCCAGGACCTTATAAAAGATCTCCACATACGGATTGAACGACGCGCAGGCCTCCGCCTCGCTGACGGCGCGCAGGCTCAAGAACAGGTCTTCCCATGCGTCCTGCAGAAGCTTGGGAATATCATGACCGGCTTTCATCGGGAACTGCGGACGGGCGAAATACTCCGGCACTTCATCAAAATCGAACCCCCGGTGATATTTGCCGAGAAATTTGTCAAAGCTTTTCAGGAACCCCTTGTCCAGCCCCTCCGCGGGGCAGGCCGCGCGCAGATCCTTGAACTTTTGAAAGGTCCTGGCCTTCATCGCCAGCAGATCTTCCGAAAGCGGGAACAGGGCAAAGTCCTTCGCGTAGGTGTTGCTCTGCTGATACAGGGCGAACAGCATCCCCTGGATATCTTTTTTTGGGAACCAGCCGGTCTTGTTCTCTAAAAACAGATATTGCCGCAAAAAATTCTCGAACAGACCCAGGACCTGCGGGTCGGAGACCGCGCGGTCAATGGTCCGGTCGAGGCTGTAGCGGATATATTCAAAGGCGTCGCGCCGGATCTTGAAGCGCGCCGACAGGCCGATCTTAAAGGCGCAGCCCGACAAAAGAGCATTGATGAACGAATCGATCGTCTGCACCTGAAAAAAATTATAATTGAGGATGATCTCCTCCATCACCTGACGCGCGCGCTGGCAGGCGGCCTGACGGTCCATGTTCAGGGCGCCCAGGATCTCCTCGTATTGGTTGGCGGGAAGCAGGTCAAGCGCGACGCGTTTGAGGAAATCCAGAATGCGCGCCTTCATTTCAAAGGACGCTTTATTGGTGAACGTGATCGCCAGCACCTGGCGTATGGACTGCGCGTCAGCGGATGCGCCCATCAGCATCAGCTGAACATAGCGCTTTGCCAAAGCGAACGTCTTGCCGGATCCGGCGGACGCTTCCACAACGCGTAATTCCGGGGATTGGATCATGAGGGTTGTCTTGTCCATCAATTCATGAACATCTTAAGCTTGAAGTTCCTTCTTCTGCCTGATCTTTTGGATGTAGGCCTTGATCTGCCCGGCGTCGCGCACGGGCCAGGATAACGCCAGCCCTCCCAAAAACCCTACGAAGTGCGCGTAAAATCCGGTCTCTCCCGC
>ERZ795055.2491-NODE-2491-length-13897-cov-5.095217_pt1 | contig 13897 bp, 11 predicted proteins | sample MGYA00375139_ERZ795055 | MGnify/ENA primary metagenome ERZ795055 (study PRJEB30184, sample SAMN05720283) | anaerobic digester metagenome | isolation source: active sludge of municipal wastewater-treating anaerobic digesters | place: USA | collected 2015-01-23 ...
GAAATTCCCCAGGCCGATGACGATGAATTTTTTCATGGTTGGTCTCCTATCCGATCATGATGTGCTCTTCGGGATATTCGAGATGCTGCTCCGACCTGCCGGTGGTCAGGCCCGCGATGAGGGCAAAAGGCCCGAGCCTGCCCACGAACATGACCACCACGAGCAGAAGCTTGCCGAGATCATGAAGTTTGGCTGTAATGCCTGTGGAGAGGCCCACGGTGCCGAACGCCGAGGTTACTTCGAAAAGGCCGGTGATGAACGTATGGTGGATGTCGAACGAGTAGGTGAATAGCAGCACAAAAGTCGCGAACGAAACGAATAGACCCGCCAGGATGATCAGGGTCATGCTGCCGTTGATGGTGTCGCTGTCAAGGGCGCGCTCCCAGAACACGACCTGGCTTTTTTTCGAAATCCTTGAAATGACGACGCCCAGAACCACCGCGATCGTGGTTGTCTTGACGCCGCCGGCGATTGATCCGGGCGAGCCGCCGATGAACATGAGGCTGACCATGGCAAACAGCGTGCTTCCCCTGAGCGCGCCAATATCGATCGTGTTGAACCCGGCGGTGCGGCATGTCATCGACTGGAAGAATGCGTTCATTATTTTTTCGGCCACGGTGAAGTCTCTTAGTACGTAGTTCCATTCGAGCGCCAGAATGGTCAGGGTGCCGTAAACCAGAAGGACTGCGGTCATGATCAGGACAATCCGGGTGTGGAGCGAATACTGCATGAATAGGTTTTTACCCTTATTATGCCTTGTACGGGCCATCTCGCTGAGGACAAGGAACCCGAGGCCTCCCAGGATCACGTCAAGGCTTACCGCCCCGGTTACGATGTAATCCGAGCTGTATCCCATGAGGTTGTCAGAAAAGGTCGAAAACCCCGCATTGCAGAAGGCCGACACCGAATGGAAAAGAGCGTGGCCGATGGCATCGACAGGAGGAAACTTCCGGATGAAGCGTGTGAAAAGCACGCATGCTGTTGCAAGTTCGATGAAAGCCGTGTAAAGAAGAATGCGTTTGAGCAGGGAACGTATCGGTATCCGGTTACCTTCGCTGTACATGCTCTCGAAGGTGAACCTCCATTTCATCGAGTAATTGCCGCCCATGAACGAGAGGATCGCTATCGAGAAGGTCATGATGCCGAGGCCGCCGAACTGGATGAGCAGCACGATGACGATTTTGCCGAAAAGCGTGAAGTCGTTCGCGGTGTCGAGGACCGTCAGGCCGGTCACGCACACCGCCGAGGTGGAGGTGAAGAGCGCATCGACGAAGGATATCCCATGAGTCGTCGATATCGGTATCATGAGAAGTCCTGATCCGGCAAGAATGAGTGCAATGAAGCTCAGGATCACTTTCTGGAGGGGATGCATGGATTCCCTGATGCTGCGGAACCCGATTTTCAACGTGGTTTTATGCATAATAACAACCCTGGGGCCTTGTGGTCATGAGTTGGCGGATTTTATGAAAATCGGGCCAGGTAGTCAAATCATTTTTACGGTTTGATTAAAGGCCTGAAATTCGGCGAATAAAGGCTGTGAATGATGGATGCTCGATTCATATGATGAATACCTCGCGTAATACCTGGTATGCGCGGTTGATCTCCTTCATTTTGTTGTCGTCGCCGTCGTGGAGGTCGGGATGATATTTTCGCGCCAGAAAATGATAGGTACTGGCAATGGTTCTGGCCGATGGCTTTGTAAGGCCGAAGATGTTCAGTGCATTGTCGATTTCGCCTTTTTTAAAGGCATAGATTACGATGCCGTTCATCAGTTTTTCCAGCAGACCGCACTTCCCGAATGATATATTTTCTTCATTAATATAAAAATCTCCGAGCATGTCTATGCTCGGCCGGGCCCTGTCATCCCGATACAGGTCTTCGTGATCAGGACAGTAGACGCCGCTGCATCCGCTTCCGCAGAATGCGCCGCTCTCCGGGAAGTAGTGAAAGCATCTGCCCATGGCAGGATAGCGGACGAGCCTTATTCTCATAGGGTCAAGATGCAGGTACATCCCTCTAAGGGCAAGGGGTCTCCGGGCTAGGTACAGCCGATGGTACAGGGCGAAATGAATATCGAACAGACTTTCCGCTCCTATGGGCAGCCGGTCAAGGCCGAATGATTTTTTCAGCAGATCGGCTTCCATTACAGGCTCCGATTTGTTTTCGAGATAGCTCAGTATCTCATCAATGCTCATTAATAATGTTATCAGGATGCTTCTCCGGTTTTTAAAAGAATCGGATTCAGGATGATCCTTATAATAATAATCATTTTTGTGAAAGCACAAATCAAGCATGAAAAGTTATCTACAAAGATATAATTGCTGCCTGGATGATGTATATTGCTCAGAGTAAATTAATAATATTTGCTTGACAGTCATGCTTGTAAAAATAATAAACTGACATGTCAGTCTAATTTAATGAGGATTACAATGAAAACACGCATTACCGAACTTTTAAAAATCAAATATCCCATTGTCCTTTCAGGAATGAGCTGGATCAGCACCCCTGAACTCGTTGCTGCCGTATCGAACGCCGGGGGAATCGGTATTCTCGCCACCGGCATTCTTTCTCCTGAAGAAACAGTCAGGTCCGTTACCCGGGTGAGGGAGTTGACTAAAAAGCCGTTCGCGGCAAACGTTACCCTGTATTTTCCCGGTTCGGAAAAAAACGCAGAAGTCCTAATCGACCTGAAAGTACCGGTGATCAACTATTCCCTCGGCAAGGGGGGATGGATAGCAGACGCAGTGCATGCTTACGGCGGCAAGGTCATAGCGACGGTGACGACGCTGAAGCACGCGCTCGCCGCGCAGAAAGAAGGAGCCGACGCCCTGATAGTGACCGGCCATGAGGCAGCGGCCCATGGCGGCGCGGTTACCTCTATGGTTCTTATTCCGACAATCGCTGATGCGGTCGACATCCCCCTTATCGCGGCAGGCGGGTTCGCTGACGGCCGTGGCCTGGCTGCTGCGCTGGCGCTCGGGGCGGACGCAGTGGCGATGGGAACGCGACTCATGAACACGGTTGAAAGCCCGGTCCATGAAGCACAGAAAAAAATGAGCGTGGATAAGAGCGCCTTCGACACGATCTATACCGACAGGGTCGACGGGATGAACGCGCGAATGATGGATTCACCAGGACTGCGCCGCCTGATGAAAAAACGCTTCAATCCCTTCGTGGCGGCGTACAGGGCCAGGTCGATCACGAAAGAGATCGGGCTATCGATGTCATCAATAATCGGGGGAATGATCTCTCCCGCGCCGAAGAAGAAAACTGCCGCTCCAGACCCTTCACGGGATAAAAAGCAGGCTCTGTCGGCTGGCCGGAATAAAAAGAAAGCCGTTTCATTCGAAGCCGCAAGAAAAATGTTCAGGACCATGAAGCAGATGTCGAGAATGGCGGTCGGTTTCGGCGCTTTCAAGACCGGCACCATGGACGGAGATAACGAGAAGGGCGTTCTCGCCCTGGGCCAGATCACCGGGATCATCCGCGATACTCCTGCGGTAAGGCAGGTGGTCGAGCGCACGGTCCGGGAGGCGGCTGATGCCTATGCGAAACTGGGGGGAAAGCTGAGAAGTTAGAAACTCCTCCGGTCAATTGGGGGTCATCTTCATTGAATCGATTTTCCATTGAAGCGAGAATCCCCTACCTGACACCGTTTCGGGGCGCACCTTCGGAATAAAATCCCAGGCTGGGATGACGATATCCGAGCCGCATGTCGTGCGGATATCGTCGGTCGAGATTCCCGGCATGATTTCAATCAGTTCGAGTCCCTTTACGGTCAGCCTGAATATCCCGATCGTGGTCACGTAGTAGACGTTCTTCCCATCGCGGAGTGCCGCGTCGGCATTGAACGTGATCTCATCGACTTTGCTGACGAATTTACCGATGCCGGGCTTTTTTATTTTCAATAATCCGCCCCTGAGCGAATACTTCGCTCCGTCCATCCAGTTGCCGACGAAAATGATTGTCTTCGCGCATGAGGTGATATTCGGAAATCCTCCGGGACCGACATAGTCCGCAAGCGACCCGCTCTTACGCGATACGTTGACGTTCCCTTTCGAATCGACCTGCAGAAAGCCGAGCACCGCAATGTCAAGCTCCTTTTCGTACAGGTGGAACATGGCCGAGGAGCTGATTATCCTTTCAGGGTTGATCCCTGCCCCGAAATAGATGCCCGAGGTGGGCAGGCCGTTGTATATGCCGCTTTCTGTCGTGAAAACGAGGTCGCTGTACAGGTCGCTTTCAAAGAGGAGACGGCTCACTTCCTCGGGGAGCCCCACCCCGATGTTGACGACCGCTCCGGGCCTCGCCTCCTCGACAAAAAGCGAAGCCGCCATTCGGGCGATCGTCGACTCGGTTTTTCCCCGTTGTGGAGTGATCCCCATGAAAAGATTGATCAGCTTGATGATGAGATACGCCTCCTTGATATCGGCGCTCGCCCCCTGAGTGAACATGGGATAGTAATTCGTCTGCAGCACTCCTCCGGTCTGCTCGTTTCTGGGGTTGACGACGACGGCGTCGATCATCGAGGCGGGGATGGATATGGATTTTTCATCTTTCTCGATGATGCCGCTCACGGTTGCAAGCGCAATCCCCCCGGCGGCTTTGGCTGCACGGACACCGTCGAGGTTGTCGGTAATGACCGCGGCGTTTTTGAAGTATATGTTGCCCTCCCTGTCGGCGTATGGAGCGCAGAAACAGGCGACATCGATCGTGGGAAGCGAGTATTTCAGGAGCTTGCCTGACGGTCTTGACAGCGAAGGCAGGGAGCCGGGATTCGGCAATGTCATGATGGTGCCGGGGCCGGACCTCGGATCAACGAAGGTGCCGGTCCCGACGCCTGTTTTTATCGAGCGCACGCCGCGGCCCTGCGCCTCGACGAGAAATGCGAGCACGCCCATGGGCATCGTATGGAGCTCGAGCAATCCCCGGTCGGCCATCATGAGCAGGGATTTATGGGTTTCCAGGTGCGCGCTTATGTGCCGGTCAACCAGTCCGGGGACGCCCAGCTCCTCGATGGTGCCGGGAGCCTTTCCTCTGCCTCCGACGCCTCCGAGGGCGACCAGCGTGATACCCCGGGGAGATGCGGTTTTCATGAAACGTTCACGTATGGCCCAGTAAAATATCGAGCACCGGGAATTGGCCGCTATGCCGGTCGTGAAAACCGTCGAGCCGTCGGGAATCATCGCGACCGCCTTTCTCGCTGACTTGAATTTATCGCAGTCGAGACCGGAAGGGGAATAGTCGATGTTTCGTTTTTTCCAGGTAAGTCTGAACAGGAGAAGACGTGCTATGGATTTAAAAAAGGGAATGTCTCCGCCTTTCCTGTCGAGACGGTAAAGAGCGAACTGTTTCAGGGTATGGAGAAGGTCCCTGTTGATCATGGCCGTTGCATTGCAGCCGGCGGAATAGACGCGCCATGGCTGAGAATATCATAATCGCCGTTATACGGACATGGCCATACTAAATAACCGGCGACGGGATGTCTATTGATTTATTGAAACGTCTGGCATGGCGGGTGAATTTTTAATGCTGCGCCCGCTGAAGCGGCGGGCGCCATGGATTGCAATGAGCTGATCCGAATGCTTGTTCGAGGCCGGTCAGCCAGCGCTTCCCTGCTTAATCGACCTGATTTTTTTCCGCATTATGTCGGGGAAGGATTCCGAGTACTTCATGTCCTGGGGCAGTATGTCATAGAACTGGACCGCCACCTTGTTTACCTCGTTGTAAGGGCTGGTGATCGCCGCTTTTATGGGGCCTCCCATATACGCCTTGGGAAGAAAGCCGATTTTTTTCGCAGCCTTAAGGGGCTCGATCGGGTCCGCGTAATTGAAGGATTTGTCAGGGTCATGCCTGCCATGCATGAAATTCGTGTTGATGATTTCCATGATCGAACGGGCGGCAAGGGTGTAAAGGCGTTTGTAAACATCCTTCGTCTCTTTGAAATCCTTGAGGTCCCAGGTGTCATTGTCGGTCGGCAGCGGCGGGAGCGCATCGAGCTTGTCCAGTATGTCGAGTTTATCGGTTGCGCCGCTTTTTTCGAGTTCCTGGATGATGGCCATGGCCAGTCTTTTGCCTTTACGAAGTTCTTTTATGGTGATGTCCAGTTCTTCTTTTCTCATGGCAAAACCTCTTTTATGGAGTATGGAAATTTTTATCAGAATAATCTACAGAAAGTACAGGGAAATGACAAGCAAATAATCAGAATCTTGATGGGTTCTTTGTGAGAAATATCACTTTTTTATTATATCACGGATCACGAGGCCTGCAAGCATGAATCCGAAAATTCCGGTAATGTGAACAAGTGAGCCGTTCACCCGTTTATTTCTTACAGGGCTGTGGGGGGATTCGGAACCGCCGCAGGGGACTGGCTCCTCAATCATGGTATCGGGCGAGGCCGGGTCAGCATCAGCGATATCTGCACAGGCCGGAGCTATCGGCGATTCATCGCTGAAAACGCACATGATATCGGTTGATACGTTTTTTTTACGCAGGCCGGTACGCACAAGCCGCGCCAGCGGGCAGGTATGAGTGTTCGACAGCAGCTCGGTCCTGATCCTCGAGGGATCGGTCTTGGCGCCTGCCCCCATTGAGGAGAATACCGTTATTTTTTTTGTTATGCATTCTTCGATCAGGTGAAGCTTGCTCTGTATGCTGTCTATGGCGTCGATCACATAGTCATATTCGGACAAGTCGAACTTATCATAGGATTGAACATCATAGGAAATACCGATTGCACTCACGTCGAGGCCGGGATTTATTTCGAGCAGGCGTTTTTTCAGCACATCGGCCTTGGGCATACCGGTATTTGCTGATGTGGCCTGTACCTGCCGGTTGATGTTGGTCGGGCAGATAATGTCGTAGTCGACTAAGGTTATGTGCCGAATTCCGGTGCGCACCAGCGCCTCGGCGCACCAGCTTCCGACGCCTCCCAGGCCGAAAACGATGACCTGTGTGCTGGCCAGTCTGTCCATCGCTTCTTTGCCCAGGACCAGCTCTGAACGGTGGGTCATGATCGAGTAATAATTTTCGGGAAGCCGGTTCATGCTTCACGTATTGCCATGGAAACTTTTACCCTGTCAATGAAAATATGGGATGAGTGGAACCGGGATTATGGCGTCTAAAAAATGCGGTTTCATAGAAAAAGTATCGAACCGAGATCGACAAGAGGACCACGAGACAGAAAGGCAGCCCTTTTCCCTGATTGCATGATGAAAGCTATGACTGCATCCCGGTCAGGATGGCGGTCGAGCGAGCCGGTGAAGAAAACCGTGTCTCCAGTGGACCCGGATGCGCCGCCGAGAAATCCATGTTCGTACCCCGGCAGGCGCACATGGCCTGGAACAACAAGCAGCGATGACAGTCCGTTTTCTTCGGCCCTGCGGTGAATTCCTGCGTCCGCGGTGATGATCGCGCTTTTACTGACGATCACCGTTGAGCACCTGGAGTAGCCCTGGCGCACGTCGAGCATGCGCACTGAAGCTTTGTCAAGCGCGCTTCGAACCACAGGGTCGGTGATGTCGGCCCGGTGGAAGGCGCAATTGCCGGCCAGCGCAATGTTGAAAGAGCAGTCCGCCGGGTATTCAGGGCCGAGCTCGGTCGGGCAGATGACGGTATCGGCGAAACTCCCGAGACTCTTCAGAAATCCGGCATCGATGTTCCGGTGGCAGTAGACGGTGCGGCCGAGCACGAACACCTGGAGGTCAGGGTGGCCGAGAAGCGGCGGCGCGACGCCCGGGCACCGGGGGATTATAACCGGCCTGATGTCGAATTTCACGAGGGAATCCAGCATCTCCCGCGTGGCGTCAGGGCTAATGATTGCGGTTCGGTCGATGGTCATGCGCGTCCGGGAATCCCCCTGAATCCCTTTTAAAAAGAATTGACAGGTGAAAACATGACAAGAAAAGTATGTCGAAATCAAGCATTTATTAATGAAAGGTGAAGCAATGAAACTTTCAAGATACATGGTCCCGACGCTCAAGGAGGTGCCCTCGGACGCGGTGGTCACCAGCCACAGGCTCATGATCAGGGCCGGGCTCATCCGCAAGGAAAGCGCCGGCATGTACGCGTACCTTCCCCTGGGTTTCAGGGTGCTCAGGAAAATCATGGACATCGTGCGCGAGGAGATGGACCGCGCCGGCGCGCTGGAGTTCCTGATGCCGGAAATGACCAGCGCCGACTTATGGAAGGAATCCGGGCGATGGGACACCATGGGGCCGGAGATGTTCCGGATAAAAGACCGCAACGGGCAGGAGTACGCGCTGGCGCCCACGCACGAGGAAGCGATGACCAATGTCGTGCGCCAGATCGTAGCGTCATACCGCGACCTGCCGGTGACCGTGTACCAGATGAACACCAAGTTCCGGGACGAGATCAGGCCGAGATTCGGCGTGATCCGCAGCAAGGAGTTCATCATGAAGGACGCGTACTCTTTCGACATGAACGAGAAGGGGCTCGAAGAATCATACCAGGCCATGAGAAAGGCGTACCGGAGGATATTCGAGCGCTGCGGCCTCGAGACGATACCGGTCGAGGCCGATACCGGGTCAATGGGAGGGAGCAACTCCGAGGAATTCATGGTCGCGTCGGAAGTCGGCGAGGAATACCTGCTGCTGTGCGGATGCGGATACCGCGCGAACCAGGAAAAAGCCGAATACCGGCGCACGGGCAGGCAGGGAAACGAGCCGCAGGCGGATATCAAGAAGGTCCCGACTCCTGACGTGAAAACGATCGATGACCTCGTCGCGTTCTTCAAGTGCGGGGCCGATAAATTTTTGAAAAGCATCATATACCTGGCCGACGGAAAGCCGGTCATGGCAGTGGTTACCGGCGACCGCGAGATCAACGAGCTGAAGCTGAAACGCGCGCTGGGAGCGACCGATCTCGAGCTCGCACCGGACACGGTGGTCATGGACGTGACAAAGGCACCGGTCGGGTTCGCCGGCCCTGTTTCCGATATAAAGATACCGGTCGTGTATGACCTTTCGGTCGCCGACGTGGTGAACGGCATCACCGGCGCCAATGAGAAGGACATGCATTTCACGGGCGTGAACTCCGGGCGCGATTTCACCGTAAAGAACGAGGCGGACATAACCTCCGCGGTGGAGGGCGACATGTGCCCGAAATGCGGCGCCGCCATGAGCGTGAAGAAAGGCATCGAGGTGGGACATATCTTCAAACTCGGATACAAGTACACCAAATCGATGAACGTGACCGTACTCGATGAAAAGGGCAAGACCGTGACCCCGATAATGGGCTGCTACGGGATAGGCGTCAACCGGACAATGGCCGCGATCGTCGAACAGCATTACGACGAACGGGGAATCATGTGGCCCCGGTCGGTCGCGCCTTTCGACGTGCACATGGTGGGGCTGGGCAAGAGCCCGGAGGAAATTGCCCGGGTGGAAGAGATATACGATCTCCTGGTCGAAGGCGGGATCGACGTCCTGTACGACGACCGCCAGGCGAGCCCCGGCTTCAAGTTCGCGGATGCGGACCTTATCGGCATCCCGGTAAGGGTGACGGTAGGCAAGACATACTTTTCCGGCGGGGAAATAGAGGTCAAGTCCCGCGGGGGTTCCGAAATTTTGAAATCCGCAAAGGAAAACCTTGTTAAGCTTGTCAGGGAAACGATGAAATAACCGGCGAAGAACCGCATGGAGTCATTTTTCATGCCATGGTGATGGTCAAAAACAAAAAAATGATAATAACAGCCTATTCCGATTGACATACAGGAGCGGGTTGTTAAAAATGTTCCTGAATCGTCATCTTTGGCTATTTACTAAAAAATAATAATTTAAGGGAGTAAGGAGATGAAGATAGTTGTCTGCTTAAAACAGGTTCCAGACATGGAATCCAACTTCAAAATCATCGATGGAAAAAGCATTGATGAATCCCAGGTAGCTTTTAAAATCAACGATTTCGATAACTACGCCGTTGAAGCAGCCCTTCAGCTGAAAGAAAAAAACGGCGGCGAAGTCATCATCGTATCCGCTGGTCCCGACAGAGCAGCCAAAGACATCAGACAGGCATTTGCAATGGGAGCCGATTGGGGCATCCAGATCAATGATCCTGCAGTCCAGGCTGGCGACAATTTCGTGGTTGCCCAGTGCCTCCAGAAAGCGATCCAGGGCATCGGCGGGGTGGACCTCGTTCTTACCGGCGTTCAGGCCGAAGACGACCAGGCGGCCGTTACCGGCGTCATGCTCGCCGAACTTCTCGGAATGCCGCACTGCACCAACGTCGTTAAACTCGACATCAGCGGAGCGAACATGACCGTCAACAGGGAGCTCGAAGGCGGACTCAACGAGGTCCTCGAAATGAGCGCCCCCGCGGTCCTCAGCATCCAGTCAGGTATCAACGAGCCCAGGTATCCGACCCTCCCGGGTATCATGAAGGCCAAGAAAAAACAGCTTGATGCCAAGAAAGCGTCCGATCTCGGCGCCAGCACGGATTCGAAAACTGAATTCGTGAAAATGTTCTTCCCGGTTTCCGACAAGAAAGCGGAAATCATCAAGGGAGACCCTGCGACAGCGGCCAAAGCCCTGATCGACAAACTCAAAAACGAAGCTAAAGTGATATAGTGAAGGAGGGCAATAATCATGGCTAAAATATTAGTAATTGCTGAACACAGAGACGGAAAGTTAAGCGACGGTACGCTTGAACTCTGCAAGGCCGCGAAAACGATCGCCTCGGCGATGGGATGCGAGCCTGCCGCAGCTTGTTTTGGAAAAGATGATTCGATCGCCAAGGAAGTTGCGAAATATATCCCCACGGTATTCTGCGTGGCAGACGCCGCTCTCGAGAAATACACCTCGGACGGATATGCACAGGCGGCCAAGGCCGTTATCGATTCCCAGGACGTCAAAGGCGTTCTCATAGCCCAGAGCTATGACGGCGTTGACTTCGCGGCCAAAGTCGCGATGGCGATGGGCGCCGGCATCGTTTCCAACTGCAACAAGGTTGCTGTTGAAGGCGGAGCGCCTGTTTTCACCAGGAACACCTACAATGGAAAGATCCAGGAACAGAAAAAGGTCAAGACCGACAAATTCGTCGCCACTTTCGAGAAAGGCGCGTACGAAATGGAAGCAGCAGGCGGAGCAGGCGCTGTAACAGCGGTATCCGCATCGATAAGCAACGTCAGGACCAAAGTTAAAGAAGTCATCGCCACCATGGCCGGCGCTGTCGACATTTCCCAGGCCAAGATCATCGTATCCGGCGGCCGCGGACTCAAAGACGGCGACAAGTACAAAGACGTCATCATCCCCCTTGCCAAGAAGCTCGGCGGCGAGTATGGCGCATCCAGGCCGGTCGTTGACTCCGGCTGGACCGAGGCGGCACGCCAGGTCGGACAGTCGGGCAAGACCGTCACTCCGGACCTGTACATGGCGATCGGCATCTCCGGCGCCATCCAGCACGTTGCCGGCATGAAAGGATCGAAATGCATCGTCGCGATCAACAAAGACCCTGAAGCTCCTATTTTCAACATAGCGGCTTACGGGATCGTTGCGGACCTCTTCGAAGTCGTTCCCCAGCTGATGGAAAACCTCTGATAACAATATCAGAATCCAATAACAAAAAACCCCGCTTCCGCGGGGTTTTTTGTTTGGTGATCGAAATGAATGGTTAATCGAGTTCGTATGCCCCGATGGACCAGGGCGCGGTACGGCGTGTGCCGTTCATGTCAATTTTCTGTGCTGATGAGTTTTCGGGGAAAAGAACGACGCCTGAGAGGTCGAGGCCGCCTTCGGTTACCGATGCCGGGCTCGATGCCGTTAGATTGTATTCGGCGTCAAGGGCCGGGTCAATGTCGATGTTGCCATAGATGCTGTCACCCGTATCGTCGTCGTTGTAGCCGTCGATATCGCAAAAGTAATTCGTGATGCACATGAATCCGAAGAATACATTGTTCTTCACCGAGGGGAATATCCCGAACGAGGTGTCGCTCAACATGATGTCATTGCCGCCCGCACCGGATGATTGCCCGATAATGATGTTGTTCTGCACGTCGGGCGTTGTGTCACGGTCGTCGATGCCGGTGGCATAGATACCGATTGAATAGTTAACCGTGCCGCTCACGATAATGGTGTTGTTGTACACGTGCGGAGTCCCGTCGGCAAACCGCAGATCCAGCCCAGTGCCCCTAATCGAAGCTGCGGCCACTATGACATTATTGCATATCATGGGTTCAATGGCCTTGGTGTCCCCAAGTCCATAGCAGTATATTCCAACTGTTGTAGATCCTGATCCGGCATCAATATGGTTTTGCGAGATTACGCAGGACATCGTGGTGTTCACGGTGTCGTTAGTGATCTGGAATCCATACGTTTCCCCCGAGACTGACGCGCCGCCGTTTATGTCATTGCGGGAGATCACCGAAGTATTCCCAAGGGGATAAGATACGACGATACCGAGAGAGGCGTTGTTACCAGTACCTCCGTCGATCGTGTTGTCGGTGACGATCTGGTCTGCGGCGGTTTCAATGTAAATGCCGTTTGAGTTCGCATTTGTGGAGGAGCCGCCATTGATGTCATTGTGCTGGACAATCATGCTGGAGACATCTCCATTGACATAGATGCCATTTGATTCGTAGTATCCTGATCCGCCCACGATTGTGTTATAACGAACTGTGGCAGTTCCGCCTGATATATTGACGCGAACGCCATGAGAATTGTCAGGATGAGTGGTGGTTACGGTAAACCCTTCCAGGACCCATTCTTCGGTTGAAAATCCGGAAAAGGCTACGCCGAAGTTCGATGTGGCAACCCCATGTATTTCGGTGCCGTAGGTCGCGTTGTCGCGGTCCTCTATGTCGCGGTCGTTCCAGTCTGTTGCGCTGAATCCGCCGTACAGTGAAACGCCGTCTTCAAGGGTAACGGATTCGGCGTAGGTTCCGGCGGAGACGCAGACTTTATTGATGTCACCGCTGACAGCTGACAATGCCAAGGTTATCGTGGGCAAAGGGTCTTCGATGCCGCCGGTGTTGACATCAGCCCCATTTTTTGATACAAAAAGTGTATCGCGTACACCTGTTGCAACATCGAGCATGGTTGCGGATGACTGGAGATGGGATGAGTCATCTTCTGCGACAATATATAGATCGTAATCAGTTGAGTAAGAGAGTCCGTACATGATGAGCGCGGTGGCCGTACCGTTATTTAAAGTATCTGATGCGGTTCTCGATGTTACAAGGGTCGAGCCTGCGGCATCCTGGCCGTTTTTGACCTGAAGAGCAGAAGGTCCATCGCTTCCATCTGGAAGCAGAACGCAATAAACAGTTCCATTTTTGTTTGCCGAAGCCTGGATATAAAGGTTGGTATCAAGCGTCGATATGCTGGGATACCCCACGGACCACTGCGGCAGGTCTGGCGATTTTTTATCGCTTGAAGAAGAATCGTCGCACCCAGCAAGGATGCCCAGGCAAAAAAAAGCTGCCAGGAAAATCAATAAAGATTTTTTTCTCATGGGAACACTCCTGAAATTTTGAGATATTTGGTGAAGGAATTACAGAAAAGATTTTTCAGGTAGTAAACGGTTTTGTCAACGGTTTTACCGTAATATCACTGATAATCCGCATGTAAATGGACCGTTGATATCAGGGTGAAGCTGCATACGGGCTGCATCAGGCGGTGCATGCAGGACGGATTATTTTTCAGGCATGGGAAACAGGTTTGTCCTGAACAGCACGCCAGGTCGGACAGTCGGGCAAGACCGTCACTCCGGAGCTGTACATGGCGATCGGCATCTCCGGTGCCATCCAGCACCTGGTCGGAATGAAAACATCTGATACTGAATCAGAATCTTATAACAAAAAACCCCGCGAAAGCGGGGTTTTTTGTTATTGGATCGAGTAAGAAAAGCTAGTCTATTTCATATGCCCCCATGGTCCAGCCGGGAG
>ERZ795055.2495-NODE-2495-length-13886-cov-207.439954_pt1 | contig 13886 bp, 8 predicted proteins | sample MGYA00375139_ERZ795055 | MGnify/ENA primary metagenome ERZ795055 (study PRJEB30184, sample SAMN05720283) | anaerobic digester metagenome | isolation source: active sludge of municipal wastewater-treating anaerobic digesters | place: USA | collected 2015-01-23 ...
TGTGGTTCCGATGCCATGAACATCAACGGCAAGAACGGCCTGGCCTGCCTGACCGATATCGACAGCCTGAAGCAGCCGATTGTGCTGCGTCCGCTGCCGGGTCTGCCGGTCATTCGCGACCTGATCGTCGACATGACCCAGTTCTTCAAGCAGTATCACTCGATCAAGCCCTACCTGATCAACAACGATCCGCCGCCGGAACGCGAGCGTCTGCAGTCGCCGGAAGATCGTGAAGAGCTGAACGGTCTCTACGAGTGCATCCTGTGCGCCTGCTGTTCCACGTCCTGCCCGTCGTTCTGGTGGAACCCGGACAAGTTCGTCGGCCCGGCCGGCCTGCTGGCCGCCTACCGCTTCATTGCCGATACGCGCGACCAAGCGACCAATGAGCGTCTAGACAACCTCGAAGACCCGTACCGCCTGTTCCGTTGCCACACCATCATGAACTGTGTCGATGTCTGTCCGAAGGGTCTGAACCCGACGAAGGCCATTGGCAAGATCAAGGACATGATGGTTCGCCGCGCCGTCTGATGGAGCGAAAGGACTACGAACGCCTGCGTTGGCGCTGCATCCGTCGTGCGCTTCTTGAACTCGATATCACGCTGACGCGTTTTCTCGATGATGGATTCGATAAGCTGAACGACGAGCAGCAGCAGGCGTTTGTGGAACTTGCCGATATGGAGGATTACGACCTGTGGGACTTGCTGACGGGCAAGGCAGAGATCGATGATCCTCGATTGGCGGCTATCGTGACCATGCTACGTAAGAGTTAAGTAAGGTTGGCATTTTAACTTCCAAATGTTGACCGGTTTTTTTTGCAATGCAGTGACAACCAACACCTGACAAGGGAAGACACCATGACGACCGAACGCAAGGCAACTTTGACAATCGATGGGATGGCACCTGTTGATTTTCCGATCATGACCCCGACGCATGGCAACGATTGCGTCGATATTCGTACGCTGGGTGCCAAGACCGGATTGTTTACCTACGACTCTGGCTTCCTCTCCACCGCCAGTTGCAAGTCGAAGATCACCTTCATCGATGGTGATGTCGGTCAACTGCTGTACCGTGGCTATCCAATCGAGCAACTGGCCGATCAGTGCAATTTCCTGGAAGTCACCTATCTGCTGAAGAACGGCGAGTTGCCGAATGCAGCGCAAAAAAATGAATTTGAAACCACCATCAAGAAGCACACGATGGTGCATGAGCAGTTGTCCAAGTTCTATTCCGGCTTCCGCCGCGATGCACACCCGATGGCTGTCATGACCGGTGTCGTCGGTGCGTTGTCTGCTTTCTACCACGACGCCATGGACTTCTCCGACGTCGAACATCGCAACGTCAGCTTCAACCGTCTGGTCGCCAAATTGCCGACCATCGTTGCGATGGCCTACAAGTACAACACCGGCATGCCGTTCATGCATCCGGACAACGATCTGGATTACACCTCCAACTTCATGCGCATGATGTTCGGCAACCCGTGCGAGAAGTACAAGCCGAATCCGGTGCTGGTCAATGCACTGGATACCATTTTCACGCTGCACGCCGATCACGAGCAGAATGCTTCGACGTCGACCGTCCGTCTGGCGGGTTCCTCCGGTGCCAATCCGTTCGCCTGTATCGCGGCCGGTATCGCCTGTCTGTGGGGCCCGGCGCACGGCGGTGCGAACGAGGCCTGCCTGCAGATGCTGGAAGAAATCGGCGACGTTTCCCGCGTCGGCGAGTACATCAACCGTGCCAAGGACAAGAACGACTCCTTCAAGCTGATGGGCTTCGGTCACCGCGTCTACAAGAACTTCGACCCGCGCGCCAAGCTGATGCGCAAGGTCTGCGGCGACGTGCTGGCCGAACTTGGCCTGCAGAATGACCGTCTGTTCAAGCTGGCAATGGAGCTGGAAAAGATCGCCCTGGAAGACCCGTACTTCGTCGAGAAAAAGCTCTACCCGAACGTCGATTTCTACTCCGGCATCGTCCAGAAGGCCATTGGCATCCCGACCGAAATGTTTACCTGCATCTTTGCGCTGGCCCGCACGGTCGGCTGGATGACCCAGTGGGAAGAAATGATCACCGATCCGGAATACAAGATCGGTCGTCCGCGTCAGCTGTACATGGGCGCTGCAAAGCGCGACGTGGTACCGCTCGCTCAGCGCGGCTAATCGCAAGAAACGGGCGGCCGCTTGGCCGCCCTTTTTTACTTGCGGAAGGATGGAGTTCCGCAACCCGCAGCTACTGAGAAAGAAAATACCCTAGAGGGGACGCCTATGACTACGATGAACCAATTGTTCGACAGCACGATGTATTTCGGCGGCAACGCGCCGTTTGTCGAGGAGTTGTATGAAAACTACCTTCACGATCCGACCTCAGTTCCTGGGGAGTGGCGTGATTATTTTGACCGTTTGGCGCAAATGCCTGGCTATGTCGCACGCGATGTCGCACATGCGCCGGTTATCGCTGCGTTCGCCGAGCTGGCGAAGGACGGCGGTTTCCGTCCTGCTGCGCCTGCGTCAGCTACTGTCGAGAACAAGAAGCAATCGGCCGTTGGTCAACTGGTGACTGCCTACCGCTCGCTCGGTACCCGCTGGGCCGATCTCGATCCGCTCAAGCGTTTGGCGCGTCCGAAAATCGATGAGCTCGAGCCTGCTTTTTACGGCTTTACCGATGGCGATCTCAATCAGACTTTCAGCGTAGGATCGCTGAAGGGGCTGCCTGAAACGGCCAAGCTGGGCGACATTCTGCAGACCCTGAAGCAGACGTATTGCGGCACCGTCGGTGTCGAATACATGTACATGATGGATTACAACGAGAAGCGCTGGCTGCAGGAAAGGCTGGAAAGCATCCGTTCGCGTCCGTCCTACAGCGCCGATCAGAAAAAACGCATTCTGGAGCGGTTGACCGCAGCAGAGACGCTGGAGCGTTATCTGCACACCAAGTACGTCGGCCAGAAGCGTTTCTCGCTCGAAGGCGGCGAGTCGCTGATCGTCGCGATGGACGAGGCGATCCGTACCGGCGGTGCCAATGGTATTGATGAAGTCGTCGTTGGCATGGCCCACCGCGGCCGTCTAAACGTGCTGGTCAATACGCTGGGCAAGTTGCCTTCGATGCTGTTTGCCGAGTTCGAAGGCAAGAAGAAGAGCGACCTTTCCGCCGGTGACGTCAAGTACCACATGGGCTTCTCGTCCGACGTTTCCACCCCGGGCGGCCCTTGTCACCTGACCCTGGCCTTCAACCCGTCGCACCTTGAAATCGTCAACCCGGTTGTCGTTGGTTCTGTCTATGCCCGCCAGGTTCGTCGCGGGGAAGGCAGCAAGACGAAGGTACTGCCCATCCTGGTGCACGGTGATGCTGCCGTTGCCGGTCAGGGTGTCAATCAGGAAATGGCTAACTTCGCGCAGACCCGTGGCTATGGTGTCGGCGGTGTGCTGCACATCGTCGTCAACAACCAGGTCGGCTTCACTACCTCCGACCCGCGCGACTACCGTTCCGGCCACTATTGCACCGACATCTTCAAGATGATCGATGCGCCCATCTTCCACGTCAATGGCGACGATCCCGAAGCCGTTGCGCTGGTGACCCAGCTGGCTGTCGAGTATCGCCAGCAGTTCCAGAAGGATGTCGTGGTCGACATCATCTGCTTCCGCAAGCTCGGCCACAACGAGCAGGACGAGCCGATGGTCACCCAGCCGCTGATGTACAAGATCATCGCCAAGCATCCGGGTACCCGCAAGTTGTACGGCGAGAAGCTGGTATCCGAAGGTGTGCTTCCGGCCGATGGTCCGGATCAGATGATCGCCGAGTACCGCGCTCACCTGGACAAGGGCGAACTGCTCTACAACCCGGTGCTGGCCGGCTACAAGCACCCGAACTACATCGACTGGACGCAGTTCCTGACCAAGAGCTATATCGAAACCTGTGACACCACGGTGCCGGTCAAGGAATTGAAGCGTCTGGCCAAGTGCCTGACGACCCTGCCCGAGGGCTTCACGCTGCACTCCCGGGTCAAGAAGATCGTCGAGGATCGCGCTGCGATGGGCGAAGGCAAGCTGCCGGTCGACTGGGGCATGGCGGAAAACCTGGCCTATGCTTCGCTGCTGGTTTCCGGCTATGGTATTCGCATTTCAGGCGAAGATGTCGGTCGCGGAACCTTCTTCCACCGCCACGCCGCTTTCCACGATCAGAACCGTACCAACTGGGACGTGGGTACCTATCACCCGCTGAAGAACCTGCAGGAGAAGCAGGCCGGCTTCCAGTGCTTCGATTCCGTGCTGTCCGAAGAAGCGGTGCTCGCCTTCGACTATGGCTATGCAACCGCCAATCCGTACGATCTGGTGATCTGGGAAGGCCAGTTCGGCGATTTCGCGAACGGCGCCCAGGTTGTCATCGACCAGTTCATCGCTTCCGGCGAAGCCAAGTGGGGTCGCGCCTGCGGTCTCGTGATGCTGTTGCCGCACGGTTACGAGGGGCAAGGGCCGGAACACTCTTCCGCACGTCTCGAGCGCTTCATGCAGTTGTGCGCGGAAATGAACATGGAAGTCTGCGTGCCGACCACGGCCGCTCAGGTCTTCCACATGTTGCGCCGCCAGGCGATCCGCAAACAGCGCAAGCCGCTGGTCGTCATGTCGCCGAAGTCGCTGCTGCGTCACAAGGATGCCTGCTCGTCGCTCGACGAACTGGCCAACGGCGAATTCAAGCGCGTCATCGGGGAAGTCGACGAACTGGATGCGAAGAAGGTCAAGCGTGTCGTCCTGTGCTGCGGCAAGGTCTATTACGATCTGGTGAACGCACGCCGCGAACGGAAGATCACGGACATCGCGATCGTTCGTCTCGAGCAGCTTTATCCGTTCCCGCAGGAATCGCTGGAGAAAGAACTGGCCAAATATCCGAAGGCAACCGAAATCGTCTGGGCCCAGGAAGAACCCCGTAATCAGGGCGCCTGGTACTGGATCGCCTCGCGTCACCATCTGGATTCCCAACTCAGCAGCAAGCAGAAGATGTTGCTGGTTTCGCGTCCGGCTTCTTCTTCGCCGGCCGTCGGGTACCTGGCCAAGCACAACGAGCAAACCAAGGCACTGATCGAGTCCGCACTGGGCAAGATCGAGTACTGATAACTAAAGCAGAGTGGAGTCAATATGAGCATTATCGAAGTCCAAGTTCCCCAGCTTTCCGAGTCCGTTGCCGAAGGCACGCTCGCATCCTGGAAGAAAAAGGTTGGCGAAGCCGTCGGCCGTGATGAGATCCTGATCGACATCGAAACCGACAAGGTCGTTCTCGAAGTACCGGCGCCGGCTGCTGGCGTGCTGGTCGAAATCATCAAGGGCGATGGTGAAACGGTTGTTTCCGGCGAGCTGATCGCCAAGATCGACACCGAAGCCAAGGCTGGCGCTGCCGCGCCGGCTGCCGAGGCAGCGAAGGCCGCCGCGCCTGCTGCTGCGCCGGCCCCGGCTGCGGCCGCACCGGCTGGCACCGCCAGTCCTTCGGCGCGCAAGATTCTCGACGAGAAGGGTATCGCTGCCGCTGATGTCGCCGGTAGCGGTCGCGGCGGTCGTGTCACCAAGGAAGACGCAGTGGCCGCCCAGCCGAAGGCTGGCCCGGTTGCAGCGCCGGCTGCTGCCAAGGCAGCCCTGCCGACGCCGACGGTCGAAATCGCCCTCGGCGATCGCACCGAACAGCGCGTTCCGATGACCCGTCTGCGCGCCCGCATCGCCGAGCGCCTGCTGCAGTCGCAACAGACCAACGCCATCCTGACCACGTTCAACGAAGTGAACATGGGGCCGATCATGGCGCTGCGCAAGCAGTACGGCGAGAAGTTCGAGAAGACCCACGGCGTTCGTCTCGGCTTCATGGGCTTCTTCGTCAAGGCTGCCTGTGCCGCCCTGCAGAAATTCCCGATCCTGAACGCTTCCGTCGATGGTAATGACATCGTCTATCACGGCTTCATCGACATCGGCATCGCCGTCGGTTCGCCGCGTGGTCTGGTCGTGCCGATCATCCGCAATGCGGATCAGCTGAGCATTGCCGAGATCGAGAAGAAGATTGCCGAATTCGGCAACAAGGCCAAGGATGGCAAGATCTCCATCGAAGACCTGACTGGCGGTACCTTCTCCATCTCCAACGGCGGCATCTTCGGTTCGATGATGTCCACCCCGATCATCAATCCGCCGCAGTCCGCGATTCTCGGCATTCATGCCACCAAGGATCGTGCGATGGTCGAAAATGGTCAGGTGGTCGTTCGCCCGATGAACTATCTGGCCATGTCCTACGATCACCGCATCATCGACGGCCGCGAAGCCGTCCTCGGTCTGGTGACCATGAAGGAAGCGCTGGAAGATCCGTCCCGCCTGCTGCTCGGCGTCTGATCGACGTTTGTCCGGCGCCAGTTCCCTGCAAGGGGTGCTGGCGCCTTTGCACATCTGAACACTGAAAGGTTGTCCCATGTCCAAGCAATTTGACGTGCTCGTCATCGGCGGTGGCCCCGGCGGCTACATTGCCGCCATTCGCGCCGCACAACTCGGCTTTACGTCTGCCTGTGCCGAATCCAATCCTTACGCTGACCCGAAAGGCGAACCGCGCCTCGGCGGCACCTGCCTGAACGTCGGTTGCATCCCGTCCAAGGCGCTGCTGCATACCTCGCACCTGTTCGAGGAAGCCAACCACAGCTTCGAAGCCCAGGGCATCAAGGTCGGCAAGGCCACCATCGACGTGCCGACCATGAAGGCGCGCAAGGATGGCGTGGTCAATCAACTGACCGGTGGCATCAAGATGCTGCTGAAGAAGAACAAGGTCACTTTCCTGGCCGGTCACGGTTCCTTCGTCGGCAAGGAAGGCGATTTCTGGAAGGTCAAGGTTGGTGCCGAGGAAGTGCTGGCCAAGCAGGTCATCGTTGCCACCGGCTCGAAAGCTCGTCACCTGCCCAACCTGCCGGTCGACCAGAAGATCGTCATGGACAACGAAGGTGCCCTGAACCAGGAATCCGTGCCCAAAAAGTTGGCCATCATCGGCGCCGGTGTCATCGGTCTGGAAATGGGCTCGGTCTGGCGTCGTGTCGGTGCCGAAGTCACCGTCCTCGAAGCCATGCCGGATTTCCTGGCTGCTGCCGATGTCGATGTCGCCAAGGAAGCCCTCAAGCTGTTCACCAAACAGGGCCTTAATATCCAGATGGGCGTCAAGATCGGCGACATCAAGACGACCAAGAAAGGTGTCTCGATCGCCTACGCCGACAAGGACGGCAAGGAACAGAAGCTGGATGCCGATCGCCTGATCGTTTCCATCGGCCGTGTGCCGAACACCGATGGCCTGAACGCCGAAGGCGTCGGCCTCAAGCTCGATGCCCGCGGCTTTGTCGAAGTTAATGGCCACTGCCAGACCAACCTGCCGGGCGTCTGGGCGATTGGCGATGTCGTGCGCGGCCCGATGCTGGCGCACAAGGCGCATGAAGAGGGCGTCATGGTTGCCGAGCTGATGGCTGGCCAGGCCGGCCACTGCAATTTCGACACCATCCCCTGGGTCATCTACACCTCGCCGGAAATCGCCTGGGTCGGCAAGACCGAGCAGCAACTCAAGGCCGAAGGCATCGAATACAAGCCGGGCAAGGTGCCGTTCCTGGCCAACGGCCGCGCGCTGGGCATGGGCGATCCGTCCGGCTTCGTCAAGGTGCTGGCCTGCAAGAAGACCGACCGCATCCTCGGCGTCCATATCATCGGCGCCAACGCCTCGGAAATCATTGCCGAAGCTGTCGTCGCGATGGAATTCGGCGGTGCCGCTGAAGACCTGGCCCGTATCTGCCATGCCCACCCGACGCTGTCGGAAACGGTGCATGAAGCGGCGCTGGCCTGCGACAAGCGCACGCTGAATTTCTGATTCAGCGCGACTGGCCTCGGAGCGAGTCGAACCAGAGATGCAAAGAGCCCTGCGGGGCTCTTTGTTTTTGACCGTCTTGCGGCCATACTACAAGCTCGACTGAAAATTCATCCGTTCTAACCGCGAAATGCTTGGTAACGACGATCAACTGGCTTTGCTCGATGACACCTTGGCGCCTGAAGTCGGCTCGGTGGAGGAGATCTGCTGGTATTTGCTGATCGTCGACGACGATGAGGATGTGCACCACGCCACCGAGTTTGCGTTGAGCGATCTGCGTGTGCTGGGGCGACCGTTAAGATTTCTTCATGCCTTCAGCGCAGCGGAAGCCATCAGCCTGCTGGCGCATCGTCGGGATGTTGCTGTCATTCTTCTCGATGTGGTCATGGAGCGCGAGGATGCCGGTCTCAAGGCGGTCGAGGCGATTCGCTGCGACTTGGGGCTGGATGCTGTGCGGATCGTCCTGAGAACCGGTCAGCCGGGGTATGCCCCCGAACTCGATGCCATTACCAATTACGATATCAACGATTACAAGACCAAGAGCGAATTGACCCGAAGCAAACTGTTCACCACGGTGACAGCGGCAATTCGTTCCTTCGACCAGATTCAGCGTCTGGAAGCGAGTCGCAGCAGCCTCGAAAAAATTATTCGCGGCTCCAGCCAGTTCAGTGCCGAGCAAGGTTTGCCGTCTTTCGCCAAGGCGGTTATCGAGCAGTTGTCGGATCTCCTGGGTATTCCGCCCAACGGCATGGTGTCCGTTTGTGCCGAGGGCGATGCACAAGCCGGTATCGTTCTGGCTGCGGCGGGCAGCTATGGCCGCTATGCCGGCCAACCGGTGCTGGCGATTGCCGATGCCGCCGCCAGGAAAATGCTCGAGAAATGTCTGGTGACCCGGCAGAACTTGAACGAGGAACATTCGCTGGCGTTTTATTTTGCCGGACACCACGGCAGGAATTTTGCCGTTTATATCGAGTCGACCGCAGCAATCCCCCAGATGGATCGCCATCTTCTCGATGTGTTTCGCACCAACATTTCAATGTGTGGCGAGAACATCGGTCTCGTCGAGCGCTTGCGGACGGCGGCCTACGTCGATGAACTTACCGGATTGCCAAACCGGGCAGCCCAGATCGCCGCGACGGACGAGTATCTCGCTCGCCAGGGATCGACCGACCAGGTTCTGGCGCTCGTCGACATCGACCAGTTTTCGGAAACCATCGACGCCTTTGGCTATCGTTTCGGTGACCTGCAACTGCGGGCCGTTGCCGGGCGTTTGCGCAAGATGCTGCCCGAGGACTTGCTCGTCGCGCGGGTCGGCAGCGATGTGTTTGGCGTATTCGGCCCCAGCGAGATCGTCAATCCTGACAGCTTGCGAGCCATTCTGCAGGAGCCTTTCGATAGCGATGGCGGGCTGCACACCATTTCCTTCTCGATTGGCCTGGTGCGTGCCGATGCCGCGCATGCCGACGGTGCCGATCTGCTGCGCAACGGCGCGATTGCGCTCAAGCATGCCAAGCTTGCCGGGCCCGGCAACGACGCTTACTACACCGCCGAAGTCGGCCGATTGACCCGGCAGCGCGTCCACATGCTGCACGATCTGCGTACTGCGCTGGAGGTGCGCGACCTGTTTGTCGTTTACCAGCCGCAGATCAATCTCGCCAATAATGCTGTCGTCGGAATCGAAGCCTTGTTGCGCTGGCGTAATCCAAAGGGCGAATTCGTGCCCCTCGAACAGTTCATCTCGGTTGCCGAACAGTCCGGTCTGATCGTCGAGGTCGGGGCCTGGGTGCTGAATACCGCGCTTGTCGCCCAAGGCGAACTGGGGGCGCAGGGTTACCCCTTGCGCCTGGCCGTCAATGTATCTCCTGTCCAGTTTCGCCAGCCCGGCTTCATCGACATGGTACGTGATGCCGTTGCGCGGAATTCCATCGACCCCCACCTGCTGGAACTCGAGATAACGGAATCCGTTGCGCTTTCCGGCTGGTCGCAGATTCTTGAACGCATGCAGGCGCTGAAAGCGCTCGGAGTCATGATAGCCATTGACGACTTCGGTACCGGTTTTTCATCGCTCAGCTACCTTGCGCGCCTGCCGGCCGACTGCCTGAAGATTGATCGCTGTTTTGTCCATGCGCTTGACGATCAGCATTCCGGAACGCCGATTGCAGCAATGGTCGTCAAGCTCGGACAGCAGTTGGGCATGCGCGTACTGGCCGAAGCAGTGGAGGATTGCCGGCAGCTTCAGACATTGATCGATCTCGGCTGTCACGAGGCGCAGGGGAGGGTGTATGCGCCGGCGATGACGCAAGCGGAGTTGCTGCTCTGGCTACGGGCCCGGGAGCGCTGAGCGCCGATGCGACGGATTGTTGCCTGCCTCCTCGTGCTGCTTGTCATTGGCGGTTGCGGGGAGCGTGAACCCTTGCGCATCGGGTTTCTCGGCGGCTTGAGCGGCAGTGTCGCCGATCTCGGTGAATCGGGACGCAATGGTGCCCAGATTGCCGTCGAAGAATTCAATCGGGCCGGCGGCGTCAATGGCCGCCAGGTCGAGTTGCTTGTCCGGGATGATGCCCAGAATTCCGAACGGGCCATTGCCGCGGCCAACGAGCTGATTGCGCTCCACGTCGAGGGAATCGTCGGGCCGATGACCAGCGCAATGGCCGAGGTTGCCTTGCCGATTGCCCAGCAGGCGGGGATCGTTCTGGTCAGTCCGACCGTTACGGCGCGCAAGTTTTTCGGGCTGGAAGACAATCTGTTCCTGCTCATGTCGAGCACCCGGGAAGAGGCCCGGTTGAGCGCCGACTTTCATTTCAACGAGAACGGCGCACGTCGCGTTGCAGCCATCCATGATCTGAAGAACCGGGCCTATACCGAAAGCTGGTTACGCGAGTTTACGGTCGCCTTCCAGGGTATCGGGGGCGAGGTTTTCCCGGTTGCTTACGAATCCGGGCCGGAGGTCAGCTTCGGGGGCATCGTCCAGCTCGTCTTGAGCAAGCAGCCCGATGCCGTTTTGATGATCGCCAGTGCCGCCGATGCGGCGCGCTTCGCGCAGAAGGTTCGCGAGCGCAATCGCCAGATTCTGTTGTTCGCCTCGCAATGGGCGGCTACCGAGCGTCTGGTGGAACTCGGAGGGCAGTCTGTCGAAGGCATGGTATTGCACAACTACTTCGACCGCGATAGCAAGGCGCCTGACCTGGCGCGACTGCGCGATCTCTACACCACGCGCTTTTTGCGCGAGCCCGGTTTTGCCGGTGTGGCGGCCTACGACGCCACACGTATCCTGTTGACGGCGCTCGCCAGGCGCCAGAATGGCGAACCGTTGCGCGAAACCCTGTTGGTACGCGGCCCCTTCCCCGGTGCCGAGGGGGAAATCAGCTTCGATCGCTTTGGTGACAATCGCCGCGTATCGCACGTGACGGTGGTGCGCGATGGCCAGTTCGTCACGCTGCGCTAGGGTGGCATTTTGAGCGGTTCGGAACAGTCGACCGCAACAGGTGAATGGAGCCTGCGAGGTTCGCTTGTCGCGCTGCTAGTGGTCGCCACGCTGGTTACCTTCACACTGATTGGCGTGGCGATTCTGGCGTACCGCGTTCCAGCCATTCTGGCCGAGGATCGCGAGCATATGCGCAACGAGGCGGTCGGTTTGGCCCGGTCTTATGAACTCTTGATCGACAGCCTGGAGGGGCGCCTGGGCACGCTCGCGGCGCTCGATATGAGCATGTCGCCACCGCAGATTCAGCGCTTCCTCGACTCGGTCATTGCCGAGGGGGGATTCAAGGCCATTTACGTGATCAATCCCAAGGGTCGCGTCGCGTATGTGGCCTTGCCCGAAGAGGCGAAGGATGCGCGCGCCAATGTGGTGGGTGCCGACCTTTCCCGCAATCCCTTGCTGTCATCCGTGCGTCACCTCGGACGACGGGCCTGGAGCGATCGCTATCTCTCGGTGCTGACCGGCGATGCCACCATCGGGCTGGCCATTCCTTTCGACGGCTACACGCTGCTCGGCGAAGTCGCCCCGGGTTTCGCGAGCGAGGTGCTGCAGGCGGGCACGGAAGACCTGCTCTATCCGGTACTGGTTGTGGATCGGGCAGGCGAATATGTGGTCGGGAAAAATCTGGCCGAAAGCGATCGCCTGCGTAACTGGGCTGCTGAAGTGCAAGGTGTTACGCCGGGGCGGACGGGCGATGTCCGGCAGATCCGGTTTTCGGGGCAGCCCTACGACACCGGGTTGGCACGCTCCGACAAACTGCAGTGGACATTCATGGTGGCCTACCCGACCGGTATGGACAATCCGCGTGTCAGGGTGACCATCGTCCTGATTCTGGTTGGCTTTGCCGGCTCCATATTGCTCGCCCTCGTTCTGGCGCCGCTCTGGGCGGTTCGGATGAGCGCGCCGCTGCGTGACCTGATCGCCCAGACCAGGGCGCTGACCAGTGGCACCTTCGGCGGCAAGGTTTCACGCGGACGGATTCTGGAATTCAACCAGCTGGCTGCCGACATGGAATCGATGGCTACAGCGATCCGCGAGCGCCAGGGCGAACTGGAAAAGAGCGAGGAGCGCCTGCTGCAGAGTCTGCAGAACGTCCAGCAATTGAATCTGCTGCTCGAACACCGCGTTGAATTACGCACGATCGACCTTGAACGCGCCAACCGCGAACTGTCGGAAGCCATGGAAACACTCAAGCTGGCGCAGGGCGAACTGGTGCGCAGCGAGACGCTGGCATCGCTGGGGAATCTGGTCGGCGGCGTTGCGCACGAGCTGAATACGCCGATCGGTAACGGTGTCATGGCGGTATCGACGCTGCACGATCAGGTACGGGCATTTCGTCGGGAGATGGCGAACGGCTTGCGCCGCTCGACGCTGGAGGCCTTCGTCGAGCGTGTCGAGCGTGGCAGTGAAATCGCCGTGCGCAACCTGCAACGGGCCAACGAACTGATCGCCAGTTTCAAGCAGGTGGCGGTCGACCAGACCAGTGCCCAACGGCGCCGTTTCAAGCTTTCCGAGGTGATCGACGAGATCCTGATGACCTTGCAGCCGACACTCAAGCGGACGCCGTTCCGGATCGAACGGCAGATACCCGACGATCTCGTGCTGGAAAGCTACCCCGGCCCGCTCGGCCAGGTGTTGACCAACCTGTTGACCAACGCGCTGACTCACGGTTTCGAGGGGCGAACCTATGGGCTGATCCGGGTTTCCGCCGAACGCCACGGTGACGAACAGCTCATGCTGCGGGTTGCCGATGACGGGGCGGGAATCCAGCCTGACCTGTTCCCCCGCATCTTCGACCCCTTCGTCACCAGCAAGCTCGGGCGTGGCGGCAGCGGTCTCGGTCTGCATATCGTCTGGAATACGGTGACTGTCGTGCTTGGTGGCAGCATCACCGTCGACAGTACCCCTGATCACGGTACCGAGTTCCGTATAATTCTCCCTCTCGTCGCTCCGCGTCAGCCGAATAATGGCTGAGATATGATCTAGCCCATGCCGCACCTCAGACTGAATGTTCCTGCCCAAGGCATGCTTGATGCCTACAATGCCCTGCTCACGACGCGGGGCTATGCCGCCGATGCCGCGCAACTGGCTGCCGCCGGTGCGTTGCAAAACCTGTACGCCAGCCTGCTTGCCTTCAAGGTTGATCGCGGCAGCAGGTTCAAGCGCCTGCTGGCGCCGCCCAGGCCGCCGCGCGGCCTGTATTTCTGGGGCGGTGTCGGGCGTGGCAAGAGTTTCCTGATGGACTGCTTCTACGATGCGGTGCCCTACCGGCGCAAGAAACGCATCCACTTCCATGCCTTCATGCAGCAGATTCACCACGATCTCGACAAATACAAAGGCGAGCCGGATCCGATGCTCAAGATCGCCGAGCAGATCGCGCGTGAGGTGCGTCTGCTCTGTTTCGACGAGTTTCACGTCTCCGACATCGCCGACGCGATGATCCTCGGCCGCCTGCTCGACGGCCTGTTCGCCAAGGGCGTGATCCTCGTCATGACCTCGAACTACCCGCCTGAACGGCTCTATCCGAACGGATTGCAGCGGGAAAACTTCCTGCCGA
>ERZ795055.2497-NODE-2497-length-13881-cov-4.550412_pt1 | contig 13881 bp, 9 predicted proteins | sample MGYA00375139_ERZ795055 | MGnify/ENA primary metagenome ERZ795055 (study PRJEB30184, sample SAMN05720283) | anaerobic digester metagenome | isolation source: active sludge of municipal wastewater-treating anaerobic digesters | place: USA | collected 2015-01-23 ...
CATTACACCATCGAAACCCCATTTCACGAGGGTTTTGTTCTCGCCAATACTATCTACAGTCATATGAGCCATGTTGGTGTCTTCCATTGGTTCTTTAAACCGCAATTCGTAATCAATCCTTTTGCCCGGGTCAATTTTGGTAATTTCCTGTTCACCTGCGCCCACGTTTTTAACTTCACTTTTCCAGGCCGATACAAAGCCCACAGTACCATCTACGCCTGTAAATGTTTTTTCCATAGCCGGGTCACTGGTTGCCCATTTACTGTAATTGTTCTGATTTGTCAGCAAAACCACATAGTTATATACTTCCTGCTTCGGCTTGTTTATCTCAATTTGTTTCTCAACAGCATATTCCTTTTTTACAAACAAGGCCGTGATTAAAACAAGAACGATAACCGAAACAACTACGATTAAAATCCATTTTAGAAATTTCATAAGATTACGTTTAAAATATTAGTAAATAAATTTTTTATGTTTCTAACAAATAATAAGCAAAATATGTTCAAATTCTCAATCACGGGTTGACTCGGAGTTACCCGGTGATTGGGAATATTTTTAAAAATAAAAAAAATACTTCTCTTTATTTCTTTGATATACAAAAAAGTTTTTTAGATTTGCAGTGTGTTTATTAACAGCATAAAATTGACCTGTAAGCAGCCTTAATGGCTATAAAATATATCAAGTTATTTACAATTTAATATTAATTATTATGTCGCAAGAAAATCAAGTTTCGATTACGATACCGGCAGAAGCTTTAGCTGATGTCTTCACCAAAATGAATGCCTTAAGTGCAGTTTTGGTCAATTATTTACTGTTTAATCTGACACCATCCGACAGATTGGAAATAAACAAAATGGGAGATAAAACCCTTGCTTTTGTTCAGAAAGCGTTGGAATATGCCGAAAATAATCCCTCATTAGTACCTGTATATCTCGATATTACAGAAGCAAAAAAAGATTTTGCACTGTCCAGAGATTTAAATAATATTTTGAAACAAGTATCAACGCTTCAACGCGCTATCGAAGATACCATGATGGTATCGGGAAGCGAAGCATACAACGCTGCACTTGTGTTTTACAATTCAGTAAAAGGAGCAAGCCGTGTTAATGTGCCGGGCTCCGAAGCCGTATACAACGACTTACATCAACGCTTTGCCGTGAAGCTTAAAAAAACGGAAGCAAAATAAGAAGCCTGAAAAGGCTGCATACCGGTAAAACTAACGCCATTCCTTAACCGGAATGGCGTTTTTCATTTTGGGTCACACGATTTCTAATTTGGGTCACGCGATTTCTAATCGCGAATATTCTCTCTAAAACATCCACTGTCGCATGTTTTAGGAGGTCAACCCTATGTTTTAGAGCGTGCAACGGATGTTTTAGAGGGTGCAACCCTGTAAAAGATAGGATTTCGGATGTTTTAGAGGGTGCAACCTATCTTTTAGAGCGTGCATCGGATGTTTTAGAGGGTGCAACCTCGTAAAAGATAGGATGGCGGATGTTTTAGAGGGTGCAACCTATCTTTTTGAGCGTGCATCGGATGTTTTAGAGGGTGCAACCCTGTAAAAGATAGGATTTCGGATGTTTTAGAGGGTGCAACCTATGTTTTAGAGCGTGCATCGGATGTTTTAGGGGGTGTGAGGGGTGTAAAAGATTGAACGGAGGATGTTTTTGAATATTTTGTAACTAAATTTACGAAGATATTTTTTTTAAGAGTTAAAAAAGCTGTCTCGCACTTTCAAATAATTAAGTAGTTTTGAATTCAATCATGAAAGGATTAAATTTGAATAGCCATAGGTGTAACCTATGGTATGATGAATAACCACAGGTAACAACCCAATTTATAGGGTTGAATAACAATACATTGGATGAATGAATTGGCGGATGATATTAAACCTATATCGGAGTTCTAACGTAGATGATTTTATTCCCGTGTATATTACACATGACATTATTCAAATTGAACCGCATTGCGGTTCTGAATGTTTTGCACTTTGTTACCCATACATTTCATATTCATGCATTTCATACATGGCTATTCACATTCAACTGCTTCGCAGTTATCAAATGAACTAAAAATATCAATACTATGAGCACTTACATTCAATTTCTGTATCAAATTGTTTTTAGCACTAAAAACAGAGAACGAACACTCAACAAACCTAATAGATAAGAATTATTCAAATATATTTGGGGCGTGTTGAAAAACAAAAACTGTCATTTATACCCCATCGGCGGTATTGACGATCATATACACATTGTTACTCACTTGCTATCCTCCCATTGCTTTAGCCACATTGATTAAAGATATAAAATTAGCCAGTTCAGATTTTATCAAAACGAATAACTTATTTCTCATTTCGATGGTTGGCAGGTGGGTTATGGTGCATTTACATATTCTTTTAAAGATAAATATCATTTAATTGAGGATGTGAAAAATCAAGAAAATCACCATGCATCAAAAACTTTCAAAGATGAGTTGATAGAATTATTAAAAGAGCATAGAGTTGAATTCGATGAGAAATATCTATTATAGAATCTCTATAACATTAAAAATTCCCCGATATGCTCAATAGCCTAAAGGGGAATTTATTTTTTTTTACTATGCACTCCCAATTTTACATTGGAATTAAAATAAATACAAAAATATTAAATTTTATTTTCAAATAATTTATTCATCCTTAACACATCTCACACTGAAACCAGCACCCTTTTCTCCGCCGGCTCGGTCAAGTTTAACGTAATAGTATTCAAGGTGTCTAATCCATGGGTATGTAAAACTATTCTCTGTAGAACTCCACCAGCAACCACTGTAGCCGAATGCTCCCAAGTAACTTCCGTTTGAGAATGAGCCATCAGTGCCGCGGATACCACCTGGTAGAGCTGTGAATCCTGACTTATTGTTTTTTGATAATTCGTAACCTATTGTGCCAGTATTTATATATTCAGTCCAATCAGTAGTTGCAGCTAAGGCTTTAGCTATTTTGTTTCCCGAGTGAGAACCATCATAATTATATCCATTAACTATCATGTAATTTTCAAGTTGTGTCCATTCAGCATCTGTAGGTACATGCCATCCCACAGGTGCAATGTTTCGGGTGTCAACCACTGCATACCAAGTATATAGTCTTCCGTACTTGGTTACGTTGCTATCATTATCATTGTACGCCCATTGGTATTTAGGGGCGGTTTCACCACTAACGTCTTTGTTTGCAGGATTGGTAGTGCCTATTGCTTCACCATTTTGGTATTTTGTTGTTTTCAGATTTTCGGCCATCCATGTCTGAGTGCCAATTTTTACGACTTTATAATGATTACCATCAATATCTTTTATCGTAGTTGAAAAACTAACTTCATTACCATAAGCTGTTCCTTTGCTGTTTGTTGCAAATGCACGTAGGTAATAGATTTCACCTGAGCTTAAACCAGACAAATTACTTGAAAAAGTGCCTATTCCCCAGCCGTCACTTGTTAGATTATCTGCAATTGTTGGATTATGATTTTTACTCCAGCAAACACCTCTTGCTGTCACATCAGAATTACCTTTCATTGTGATTTTACCACCACTAACTGCTGTAGTGGGGTCAATATTAGTTACAATCGAAGTTGTAAGTGTCGGGAGATCATCCATTATACACCGCAGACTGCAGCCCATGGCCTTATTCCAGAAGACCCTTTTTGGATATGTGTTGACATAGCACAAGTACAAATAACGACCGATTGTGGCATACTCCTCGTTTGAACTCCACCAGTAATTAAATTCTCCAACTTCGCGGAAGCGGCCATCGTCGTAACGGAATCCACTAGGCAAAGCTGTAAAGCCAGAACTATTATTTTTAGTTAATTCGTTGCCAATAGCACCTAAAGTTGTATCAGTTAACCAATCAGTAGTGGCAGCTAAGGCTTTTGCTGTTTTGTTTCCAGTAATAGTACCATCGTAATTATAACCATTCGCTATTAGGTAGTTTTCGAGTGTTGACCATTCAGTATCAAAAGCTACATGCCATCCTGCAGGGGCAATATTTCTGGCATCAGCTGCTGCATACCATGTGTAAAGTCTGCCGTACTTTGCTAAATTGTTCTCAACACCATTGTATGCCCATTGGTATTTAGGGTCGGTATCACTACTAATGTTTTTGGTTGCAGGTATGGTTGTGCCTATAGTTTCACCATTTTGATATTTGGTAGTTTTCAGGTTCTCGGCCATCCAAGTCTGAGTGCCAATATGTACAACTGCATAATGATTACCATCAGCATCGGTACAATCCACAAATTTAAAATCCACCGTTTTAGATTCTGATGCCTTATCGGTGACAATGGTGCAATAATTACCTGAATATCCTTTATACAAGATTTGGTCACCCGGGCTGTATAATAATTTTACTTCAGGAATTGGAACTGGAGCTTTCTTGGGTTTACTATCAGGTAAATTTCCGTTGAAACATATGATTGGTAAGCAATCAGACAACCTTAAGCTTATAGTCTTGGTTGAGTATGAAAAACCATTCCCCTTTGCTTCTACTAAATAAACACCTTTAGATAAAGTAAGTTTAAATGAATTTTTTCCTTGTTGTAAATCTGCGTCCAGACCGGCTACTTTTCGTCCATCGAGACTATACACAGCAATTTGTGTTTTGCCATCATTTTTAGCCACAAAAGAAAAAGTAGAATTGTCTGTCATAGGATTCGGATAAACACAAGCAAAATCTGTAATTGTGTTTATATTAATAGAAGTTTCAACATCGTACAATCGCAGTTGAGTTCCAGCTGGTATTGTAACCTGTGTGCTTTTGTAAAGATTCTGAACTACAACGCTATCTACTGTAGTACCTGCCCCTGATCCGGTGAAGTTAATTGTGAAGTTTAATGCGAACGAGTTAAATGTTGCAACGAAAACAAAACAGAAAGCAGTCAAAATCGACTTTAAATTTCTAATTTTTTTCATAATAATTATTTGAAGTTTTAATATATTTTAAAAAATGTTTTTATTAAGGCTCAAAAGTAAAAATAATTTTATACACTGACAAATATGTCAGTGTATTTTATTTAACAAAAACCGAATTTTGTTTGTAAATGAGCAAACAAAGTAGAAATACTATATTAATGATAAAAATTGCAAATCGAATAAAGCAATTAAGATTTGAGAAGGGAATTTCTCAAGACACCTTTTTTATAGATACCGACATTCATATTGCTCGTATTGAATCTGGAAAAAGCAATATAACAGTAAATACATTATCAACTATTTGTGATTACCTTGGAATTTCATTAACAGACTTTTTCAAAGAAATTTAAATAAATAAAACTCCCCGATAAGCATTTCAGCCTATCGGGGAGTTTTTCTAGTCTTTTATCTTTTTTCTTTGCTCTTTTGTCTAAGAACTTATTTCGCCATTTCAATAGCCACAGCCACTTGTACAGTAGCTCCAACCATTGGGTTATTACCCATACCGAGGAATCCCATCATTTCCACGTGAGCCGGAACTGAAGAAGAACCTGCGAATTGAGCATCACCGTGCATACGTCCCATGGTGTCGGTCATACCGTAAGAAGCAGGACCAGCACCCATATTGTCGGGGTGAAGTGTACGGCCGGTACCACCACCTGAAGCAACTGAGAAGTATTTTTTACCTTGCTCTATACATTCTTTTTTGTATGTACCTGCTACAGGGTGTTGAAAACGTGTTGGGTTGGTTGAGTTACCGGTTATAGAAACGTCAACACCTTCAGCACGCATGATGGCTACACCTTCGCGAACGTCGTCGGCACCGTAACATTTTACAGCAGCACGAATTCCTTCGGAATATGCTTTGGTACGAACTACGGCTAAGTCGCCTGTAGCATAATCAAATTCAGTTTGAACATACGTAAATCCGTTGATACGTGAAATGATCATGGCAGCGTCTTTTCCAAGTCCGTTCAGGATAACGCGCAATGGTTCTTTACGTACTTTGTTGGCTGACTGAGCGATACCGATAGCACCTTCGGCAGCAGCAAATGATTCGTGTCCGGCAAGGAAAGCAAAACATTTCGTTTCGTTGCGAAGTAACATGGCAGCCAGGTTACCGTGACCAAGACCTACTTTGCGGTCTTCGGCTACTGAACCGAGGATACAGAATGCCTGCAAGCCGATACCGATAGCTTCGGCAGCGTCAGCGGCGGTGGTGCAACCTTTTTTGATGGCGATAGCTGAACCTACAACGTAAGCCCATTTAGCGTTTTCGAAGGCGATATTTTGAATGCTTTCGCAAATTTGGTAAGGGTCGATGCCTTTAGCAGCACAGATGGCTTTGGCTTCGTCGATATCTTTGATACCATAAGTATTAAGAGCCGCATTGACTTTGTCTATACGACGGTCATAACTTTCAAATAGTGGCATAATATTTTAATTTGAAGATGAATTAATTTGATGAATTGATAATTAATATTAAATAGTAATTTATTGACTATAAACTATAGACTACAAACTAATTACTACTCGTGACGAGGGTCGATATATTTCACGGCATTGTCGAAACGGCCGTATTTGCTGGTCGATTTTTTCAACGCTTCGTTAGCATCTACACCTTTTTTAATCAAGTCTAACATTGGACCTACGCGTACGAATTCGTATCCGCAAGCTTCACCGTCTTCGTCTAATGCCATGCGGCTGATATAACCTTCAGCCAGTTCCAAATAACGAACTCCTTTTACCTTTGTACCGAATGTGGTACCAACTTGCGAGCGCAAACCTTTTCCTAAATCTTCGAGTCCGGCACCTATTGGAAGTCCACCCTCTGAGAAAGCAGATTGCGTGCGACCGTAAACAATTTGCAGGAATAATTCACGCATGGCCACGTTTATTGCATCACAAACTAAGTCAGTGTTCAAAGCTTCAAGGATAGTTTTTCCGGGAAGGATTTCGGCAGCCATAGCTGCTGAGTGAGTCATACCGGAGCATCCGATTGTTTCAACCAATGCTTCTTCGATAATACCATCTTTTACATTCAAAGTCAGTTTACATGCACCTTGTTGTGGAGCACACCAACCCACACCGTGAGTCAATCCTGAAATGTCAGTAATTTGTTTCGATTTCACCCATTTACCTTCTTCGGGTATGGGAGCAGGACCGTGGTCAGGACCCTTTTTTACAACACACATGTGTTCTACTTCGTGCGAATAAATCATAACTTTTGTTATTTAGTTAGTATAAAAAATAGTTTGATATTTATGTTCTGAATTTGAGCGCAAAAGTACTCAATTTTTGTTGTTTTACAATGGATATTTTACAAATATAATCGTGTTGTTTTTAATATTAAAAGTCAAAAGATTTGTCATTTGGTTGTTAAGATTTTCATTTTCAAAAATGCCGGGATTGATAAAACAAATTTTTATCGCGCATCTGCATGTTACAAAGCTATTTACAAAATCTCATTGTATTAAAGTAAAAATATGAATATAAATGCAATATTATTAAAGAAAAATTTCTTTAATTAGAAATATTGAGTAACTTTGCACGCAATAAATTAATAAAATATTCAAACAATTGAGACATGAATTTCGGATTTAAATACACCCGAAATCCAAATTAACTAACAGTCATGAAAGAAATAAAATTCAGTCTTGTATACCGCGACATGTGGCAATCTTCAGGGAAATATGTTCCCCGAATGGATCAGTTAGAGCAGATTGCTCCCATGATAATTGAAATGGGTTGTTTTGCACGTGTCGAAACCAATGGTGGTGCTTCAGAGCAGGTAAATCTTTTATTCGGCGAAAACCCGAATGCTTCTGTTCGCGCTTTTACAAAACCCTTTAATGATGCCGGAATTCAAACACACATGCTCGACCGCGGATTGAACGGTATCCGAATGAACCCGGTTCCGGCGGATGTTCGTGAATTGATGTATAAAGTAAAAAAAGCGCAGGGTGTGGATATTACCCGAATTTTTTGCGGATTGAATGATGTACAAAATATTATCCCTTCAATTAAATGGGCGAAAGCAGCGGGCATGATTGCTCAGGCAACGCTTTGTATTACACATTCCGAAATACATACCGCTGAATATTATATCAATATGGCTGAAGAGCTTATTGCTGCGGGTGCTGATGAAATTTGCCTGAAAGACATGGCCGGAATTGGCAGACCTGAAACTTTGGGCAGAATAGTTAAAACTGTAAAAACAGCTCATCCTGATATTATTATGCAATATCACGGACATTCGGGACCCGGACTTTCGATGGCGTCTATGCTCGAAGTTGCAAAAGCCGGTATCGATTATTTGGATGTTGCCATGGAACCACTTTCGTGGGGAATGGTTCATCCCGACGTTATTTCAGTGCAAGCCATGTTGAAAGATGCCGGATTTAAAGTCCCCGAAATTAATATGAATGCTTATATGAAAACGCGCAAAATGACTCAAAGTTTTGTAGATGATTTTCTGGGTTACTTTATTGATGACCGTAATAAATTTATGAGTTCATTGCTGGTTGGCTGTGGTTTGCCGGGTGGAATGATGGGATCATTAATGGCTGATTTAAAAGGAGTTCATGCAGGAATAAATTCATTTTTGAAAAATAGCAATAAAACTGAACTCAGCGAAGATGAATTATTGGTAAAACTATTTGAGGAAGTGAAATTCATTTGGCCAAAATTAGGTTATCCACCATTGGTGACGCCGTTCAGTCAATACGTAAAAAATATTGCACTTATGAATGTAATGTCGATGCTGAAAGATCAGCCAAGATGGACCATGATAGATAGGAATGCCTGGGATATGATTTTGGGTAAAGCCGGCAAATTACCCGGCAAACTCGATCAGGAAATCATTGAACTGGCTAAAGCAAAAAAATATGAATTTTATACCGGCAATCCTCAGGACAACTACCCGAATGAATTACCCAAATATATAGCCGAAATGAAAGACTTGAATTGGGACAGAGGACAGGATGATGAGGAACTTTTTGAATTTGCAATGCACGACAAACAATACCGTGATTTTAAATCGGGTGAAGCAAAAAACCGGTTTGACAAAGAACTTGAAAATGCAATTAAGGAAAAATTATCAAAAACCAATATTCAGATTCCTGATATTAAGGCATTTATGTATCCGAATGCCGAGCCGATTGTTTCCAGTGTGTCGGGTAGGGTTTTGTGGGAGCTTGATTTTAGCGATCATTCCATTGAACCCGTTAACGGTAAAATGATGCGCGAAAACGATACAGTTTGTACGATTCAGACTAAATACGGGAACGAAAATATTTCGAGTTTTTGTAATGGCAGAATTGTGAGAGTGTTGAAAAAACAAGGGGAATTGGTGTCGAAAGGAGAAAAAATCTGCTTAATTGAAGGTATTAGGCCGGTGAATAACAACTAATAGAATGGAAATTTGAAAATTCGAAAAATTCATGTAGCGATAAATCCTGTTATTGCATTACTATTTTCTTTACATGAAATTTCAGCCATAATTGTTTGTAAAAAGAGCTTGCCATTTCAATTGGCAAGCTCTTTTTACAAATTTATTCTTGTGGTGTTTTTGCAAAAAAAACTTACTGTAAAAATCTCCAGGCCAGCCACGCTAAACCACCTACACCGGTTTTCAAAGCCTTTTCATCAATCCTGAATGTTGAACTGTGCAAACCTCCGGTATTGGCATTTACTGCGCCTTTAACTCCAAACCGATAAAAACAACCCGGATATTTTTGAGAAAAGAAGCTGAAATCTTCGGATGTCATTCTCAAATCCAGTTCACGGATATTATCAAATCCGACAAATTCTGTAGCAAATTCACGGGCTTTCGCAGTGACTTCTTTGTTGTTTACCACACAAGGATAACCGTCAGGAATTTCAATATCGGCTGTACAACCATAAGCTGCAGTAGTTTCGTTTATTATTCGGCAAATATGCTCCTTCGCCTCTGCACGCCATTTTTCATCTACTGTTCGGAATGTGCCCGACAATAATACTTCAGAAGGAATAATATTTTGAGCGCCATCAGCCATAAATTTCCCAAAAGTAAGTACCATGGGTGTCAATGGATTACTTAATCGGCTCTTGACTTGTTGCAGCGAAACCAGCGTTTGGGCTGTAGCCAGAATTGTATCGTTACACAAGTGAGGTAATGCTCCGTGTCCGCCTTTCCCGTGAATTTTCAGGTGAATTTCGTCGGCAGAAGCCATAATCATACCTTCTTTAAATCCCATCGTGCCAGTTGGATAATCGACTGAAACATGCTGAGCAATAATTAGTTCAGGTTCAATTTCATCGAAAACACCATCTTCGAGCATCAGTCGCGCACCGCCGGGTGCTTTTTCTTCGCCGGGTTGAAAAACCAGCAAGATGGTTCCTTCGAAAGCATCACGAATTTCCATCAATATTTTTGCAGCGCCAAGTAAACAAGCAGTGTGCGCATCGTGCCCACAAGCATGCATAACGCCATCGTTCATTGATTTGTACGGAATATCAACCAACTCGCAAACCGGCAGGGCATCAAAATCGGCTCGCAAGGCTATTACCTTTTTTTGCGGATTCCGACCTTCAATTTTTCCTAAAATACCTGTTCCGGCTATTCCTGCCCGAAACGGAATATTCATTTGGGTAAGTTGGTCCTGAATAAATTCTGACGTTTTAAATTCATTAAACGAAAGTTCGGGATGAGCATGAAGATGTTGGTAACAACTTATTGTAAATGAAGATGTTTCTTCAGTGAGTATTTCTATTTTTGATTTCATAATAATTCACAAATTAATTGACAAAGGTAATAATTTTTATTTCTGGTACAGCTTTTGAAGCAGAACGGAAGCTGTTGTAACATCTGAAATGAGTAATTTAACTAAATTTAAACAGCAAATTCTCGTTTTTTTGTATTAAGACAGACATTTTTTATACTTTTGCATTTCAATCTATCAGAATATCAAAATATAAATTAAAAATAATTATTTAGAATATGAAAAAATATAGTTTTCTACTTGTATTAATGTTAATTAGCTTAAACTCATTTGCTCAAAAACCTGTTATCGATTTTGATGTGAAAACATATGATTTCGGAAAAATCAATGAAGATGAAGGAAAAGCAACTTATGTGTTCGATTTTATTAATAAAGGCAATGTTCCTTTGGTAGTAACTCGCGTACAGGCTTCGTGTGGTTGTACCACTCCTACCTGGACGAAAGAACCTATTGAACCGGGCAAAAAAGGCTCAATTACTGTTACTTACAATCCTGCCGGTCGTCCGGGTGCATTTAACAAACAAATAACTGTTTATAGTAATGCTACAGAAGAACAAGCAACTTTAGCCATTAAAGGGGATGTAATTTCAAAATCGAACAATATGGTGGTTGACGATTACACCGTCAGTATGGGCGATATTAAGCTCAAATCGAAGGCTGTACAAATGAATAATATCGAAAAAGGTAAAAGTCAGGTACGCGTTTTGGAAATTAAAAACACCGGAAATGCGGCAGTAAAAACCTCTGTTCAAAATTTACCGGCGTATTTAACAGCTATTTCTTCACCAGAGGTTTTGAAACCTAATGAAACAGGAAAAATCACTTTTACATTGAATACAAAAAATTGTGCGCAATGGGGACCATTAACCAATGATGTTTACCTCGTACTTAACGGACAGAAAAAAATCACCAATGACTTTCAAATTAAAGTATATGGCAATATTGTAGAAAATTTTAGCACAATGACGCTGGAACAAAAACAAAAAGCTCCTATTTTAGAAATGAAAGACCACTCAGTAAATCTGGGCGAAATGAAACCGGGTGAAAAAAAAGCAGTGAAAATTAAAATTGGAAATAAAGGAATCAATACCCTGGAAGTGAGACGAGTAATTAACAATAACAAAGATTTGATTGTACACCCTATAAAACTTTCAGTAGCAAGTGGTAAATCAGCGTACGTAGTGGCAACTGTTGATTCAAAAGGTTTAGTAGAAGGAGATTACAGAAAATCAATTACTATTCAAACCAATGATCCCGACAATAGTTTCAATTTAGTGGTTTTAAGCTGGAAGGTGAAAAAATAAATTTTTCCCGACATTCTTATAACTGAAGCCAGGATTATTCATTATTCTTGGCTTTTGTTTTATTTAAATAAATATAAAATAAAAAATTCAGTGCATTACAAACATCATCATCCCGAAAATGACCCCGCGTTTAAAGGTCTGTCCGTGAATGAAGGAGTAGAATCACTTCCTACAGTAAATCCATACAGAAAAGCACGACAAAAGAAGAAGCATTTGACAGTTTCAGATTATGTTGACGGAATTCTGAATGGCGAAATATCCATTTTGAGTCAAGCGGTAACATTGGTCGAAAGTTCGTTGCCCGAACATCAGGAAATTGCTCAACAGGTTATTGAAAAATGCCTTCCACACACAGGAAATTCAATCCGCGTAGGTATAACCGGTGTGCCCGGAGCCGGTAAAAGCACTTTTATTGAAGCTCTGGGAATGAATTTGGTACGCGCCGGGCATAAACTCGCAGTTTTGGCCATAGACCCAAGCAGCGAACGATCGAAAGGTAGCATTCTGGGCGATAAAACCCGCATGGAAGAACTTTCGGTAGCCAAAAATGCATTTATACGACCATCACCTTCAGCCGGTTCGCTGGGTGGTGTAGCCCGCAAAACGCGCGAAAGCATTGTGTTGTGCGAAGCAGCTGGTTTTGATACCATTTTTGTTGAAACTGTAGGAGTGGGTCAGTCGGAAACCGCGGTTCATTCCATGGTCGATTTCTTTTTACTCATTCAACTGTCAGGTGCCGGCGACGAACTTCAGGGCATTAAACGCGGGATTATGGAAATGGCTGACGGAATAGCGATAAACAAATGTGATGGATTGAACGTGGACAAAGCCAATATTGCAAAAGTTCAATATCAAAATGCGATTCATCTGTTTCCACAACCGGCATCGGGTTGGTCGCCCGAAGTAATTACTTGTTCGTCGGTTGAACTTACCGGTATTAAAGAAGTTTGGGAAATGGTGGAGAAATTCATTCAGTATGTAAAAGAAAACGGATATTTGAAATTGAAAAGAAATGAACAGGCAAAATATTGGATGTACGAATCGATCAATGACCGTTTGAAATCGAATTTCTATACTGATGAAGAAATTATGAAATCATTAATCATTGCCGAAAAAAGAGTGTTATCCAACGAAGTGAGTTCGTTCATTGCTGCCAAAGAGTTACTTGACAAATACTTCAGACAATAAAGAAATATATACCCAATTTTACATGCCCGAAATTAACAAAATATACAATCAATCGTGTATTGATGGACTTAAAAACATACCGGATGAGTCTGTAGATCTGATATTTACTGATCCGCCTTATTTTCAGTATCGTGCACAAAACGTGCAGGGTTTGAAAAATCACAAAGATGTGGAAACTGAGTTCGAATTCGATAGTTTCGGCAATGAAGAAGAATATTTGAATTTTTTAGAGGAAGTACTTACTGAATGTTTTCGGGTTGCAAAACCGGGAGCAGCAGGTTACATCTGGTGTGGCGACGATTTTGTATCCTACATCAACAGAATGGTCGATCGGGTTGGATTTAAATTTCGGAAAGTGATCCATTGGCACAAAACCAATCCATTTCCGGCCATTTATACCCGAAAAATGTTTGCCAACAGCATGGAATTATTAGTTCATTTCTCAAAAGGAACACCCAAAACATGGAATCACAAACATGTAAATGAGATGCATAACTTTATTCAGGCACCTATTTGTATGGGGAAAGAAAGAACAAAGCACAAGACACAAAAGCCTTTGAAAGTGTGCATTCCGTATATTGAAATCAGCAGCAATCCCGGCGAATTGGTGCTCGATCCGTTTATAGGATCCGGAAGTACAGCTGTAGCTGCTAAAATGTTGGGTCGAAATTTTATCGGCTTCGAAA
>ERZ795055.2499-NODE-2499-length-13874-cov-17.316014_pt1 | contig 13874 bp, 8 predicted proteins | sample MGYA00375139_ERZ795055 | MGnify/ENA primary metagenome ERZ795055 (study PRJEB30184, sample SAMN05720283) | anaerobic digester metagenome | isolation source: active sludge of municipal wastewater-treating anaerobic digesters | place: USA | collected 2015-01-23 ...
GGTGGATGGGGCGGCGGCTGGGGTGGGGGCGGCGGTGGAAGCTACTCGTCATCGCCAGGAATCTACGGCGATTCAGTGCGAAAAAACCAGTGGTACAGTACACTGTTGCAGTGGAATATAACATAACGAGGCGCTTATGACCGACGAGTTTGTCCCAAATAACGAGACCTATCAGCGCTATCGTGATAGTAACAAAAGTCATTCCATGTGGATTCGAGACCGCACGCGCTGGCTTGCAAAGCAGGCGCATCGTGAGGGCTATCAAGGCTCGATGGCAAACTATGTGCCGCGAGGATATGACCGCTTTTACCGCATGTCCTCAGCGAACAAAGATAAATACTACTGGAAGCCGGATGCGGTCGCGCGTACAGATAACTTCGCGCCCTGGGCTACACAGAATGATAACAAGCCGAACTATTGGGATGACCCGCAGCGGGTAGGCAGATGGTATGACTTTCTGCGCCTGCAAGCGGATGACTACGAACCCCCTGATTGGCTGGACAAAAGTACAGTCACCAACCTGTACAAAGAACTGAAAGTCTATAACGGCAACGATGACTACGAGTCCTGGAAGCCACTGCCTGTCGGCAGTATGGGGCGCTATTACGGGCAGTTTGGTTCTGCGCCGGAAGGTTTCGGAGAACCTGTCGCTACCCGCACAAACACGCTTTACGGCGCACGCCTGCCCACGCTCTTTGAGAATATCCAGACCGCCGCGGAAGGGCTGAACGCGTCTCAGGAAAAAATCCAGCGTGGAGAAACTCTGAGCTATCAGGAGTATCTGCGGAATTACGACTCGCTCTCACAGTACAACATGACAATGGAGCATATCAAAGCCATTGACCCAACGCTGTATGATGAGCTTGGCGGCAACATTGACTTCACCCAACCGCTGTCCGAAACGGATTACAAAGCCCTGATTGACGCGTCTGTAAAGCCGGAGCTTCCTGACTACAACAAGCTCGAACCCTGGCAGCAGTGGATACTCCCGCTCATTTCAGCGGGTGAGTTCAAGAACAGACCGACTGGCAACAAAGAAGCGCAAAATATCATCACCGGACTGTTTACTGGCGCTGGATTGGGCGGCGCTACAGCTTTTGGGCTCTCAACCGCAGCTGCCCTGATGGGCACTTCGTCGGCTGTCGCTGCTGGTCTCGCGCTTCCAACGGGTGGAGCGTCGCTGATTATCCCGCTCATTGCTGGCGCGGTTGGCTTGATTGTCGGCACGGCGCAGTACGAAGCTGCTAAATCTGGAACGCCTAATAAGGCATTGGACAACGCAAGCAAGGTTCTGAACTGGCTCGGTGAACAGACCGAAATAACTATCGGGCTTGTCGCTGAAGCGGATGAGTATGCTGGCAATTGGAACGCGGCTAAACGCGCCGCATCAATGTTCTATGAGACCCGCAGCGCGAGTCCTGGCAATTGGTTTCTGAACACAGTATCTAAAACAGCCGATGCAATTGACGCGGTGCTTGGCACGGAACTGTCCAGCGGACAGACAGCCGACAAAGGCGAGGTCTGGAAGATTCACGAAGGCATCATTGCCCCGCAGGAAGTTGATTTCCAGGATGGGGAAGCAACGCTGAAACTCCAGCAGGAGATATTATCTCTTGGCAGAGGGGCAACGCGCGAGGACATAGACGCGGTGCTGCTGAAGTGGCGGGAGAAGTACGGCACGAGCGGAAACCTGAGTGATTTCGCCGGACAGATGTTCCTGGACGTGAGCAACTTTATCCCGATGGCATTTGACGCTGGACTTGGCAAGGTGGCAAAGCCGCTCTCTAAATCCTTTGCGTCTCAGGCAGCCTCAGCCCTTGACGACTTCACCACCGGAAAAGACCCTGGTGGTCTCGCACGCGCGGTAGACCTTCAACAAAAGTCAATGCTGTTTGACAACATTGATGTCCTGACGAAATCTTATATAGGCAACCCTCTTACAGACCTGATGCCAATGGGCGTGCAGCGTGTGTTTGAAAACATTATGACCAGCAAGACGCTTGCAAAAGCAGTGGCAGGAATAACCGGAAACGCAGAATCAGGGGCGGCGTTCAGCAAGTTCTGGCGCGGCACGAAATCTCCCTACGAGTTGGTTACGGCTGGCAAGTCCGCCGCGGCTATCGGCGGCTACCTGAACAAATCCGTTCAGGACATCAGCATAAATATCAAAAAAGCGGATGGTTCAGATTACGGTATCGCAAAAATAGATTGGGATTACCTGCACGACTCAGGCGATGCGCATTTTATGCGCATAAACGGTGATGACGGCACGGAATATTATGTGAACATGAAGACAGAAGCGATTGACAGGATTGTCAAAAACGGACAGGATGTTGCGATGACGGACACCCTGAAAGCGGACATTCTGACAGAGCTTCAGGCGCACTCCTACGATTACATGAAACGGGTGGTCATTGATACCACGACCAAAGAGTTTGCGGACTCGGTAAAGTATGCTGAATCAGCGAAGATGCCGAAGTTTCTGAAGGATTCAGGGGTCGGCAAGTGGCTTGTGAATATGTCCACGTGGACACCAGAGTCTCGCGTTAAGCAAAGTATGCGGAATTTACAGCAGTCACTTGGGAACATCATGACCTTCGCGGGCGGGGATAAGAAGCGCTTTATCGCGCTGATAGACGCGCTCGGTAATAGGCAGGACGTTGCCAAACTGTCCACTGCCGCCCGTGAGTATCAGGATGGTGCTCTCTATGCGCGTACCGCGACAATGATGAAAGAGTTCGTCAAAGAAGATGGCGCGATGGCTGGGCTAAAAGTTCTGATTGACAACTCATCCGAGAAGACGCTTGGCTTCAACACGATTGCTAATGCGATCGCTAAATCCCCGCTGGAAATGCGGGCAATGAAACCAGCGGATGTGTTCGCGCGACTTCTAACGACAGACCCTAACCTGGCTGCCTCTCTCTCGGAAGCAATGGTCACGGACATTATGAAACCGTTCATTGATGAGAAGAACCCGATGCCCTTGACGGACGGTGAGTGGGTGGCGAAGGTCGCGTTGACCGCGCTGGACAGCAGTATGGAAATGCTCATCAAAGACTACGGCGTTACCAAGATGCCAACGATTATCCGCTACTCCAAGATACTCAAAAAGGCGTTGGGCTTTGGCGTTATCACCACCAGCATCCCGACGTGGATTACCAACTACCTGAACAACCAGGTCGCAATCAACCTACTGATTGGCGATGGCGTTCTCCAGCGCAAGTCTAAAATCACAAAGTTCATGGAGGATATTGGCGTAAACGCCGAAGGCATCGCTGGTAAAGAGTACGGGCTTTCTGGTGAAATCGAAGCTAATACGCAGGCTATCTATAAGCAACTGCACCCGACTAAAGCTACGGGCGTTGGCGCGTTGAACGCATTGAACGCGTTCCAGAAGCATCTCGGCAAATTCGGGCAAGTGTACGGAAACATTGAGAGCAGCGCCCGCTTGCGCGGGTTCTACGCGGCTACCAAACAGTATATCCAAAGAGCCAAGATCGGTGATATACCTGCGTCCACGCGTGCCAAGATGCTGCAATATATGTCGCCAAGTGAGCTTGCCGTATTCGAGGCAAAGGCTAATGGTTCGCTGAATGTTACCCAATTGCGTGATGCCTTCGGCGCTGAGATTACTTATCACCCCGTCGTAGACCTTGCAATTGAAACCGCGATACGCAATGTCACCAACGGCGACCCTGTGCTGCAAGACATTATGCTGGACACCTTAGACAAGACACCCGTCGGGGATTTCCTGCGCGAAGAACTTCCGAAAGCCACCACGCCGGAAGCCATAGAGTCTCTGCGCTTTCAGGCGATGGAAAAATCCATGAATTATGTTTGGGCGCAACTTGCAGATAATATTACCTTGAAGGTACAGAATATCATGGACAATCCCGAAGGGCTTGTCTATCTGCTGGATATATTCATGGACGATGGCGAGACATCGTATTACGCACAATTGCAGAACAATGTCATGTATGGCGATGCGGTATTCAGAGCGGATGAGTACAGACGGGCTGGAAGCAATGACCTTGCGGACCTGGTAATCAAGATGGCGCGGGAACAATCGGATAAACAGTTCCAGAGCCTATACGCGATGCGTGCGCGAATACTTGACGCGGCTATCCGAAAGGCTGGCGCTGGAGAAGCGGCAGACCGGATGGCAATCATCCTGCGGGAATCGTGGGAGAATGACAAAAAGTATTACACAGATAAGTACGCGATTCAGGATAATGACGGTAAGACTACTAATAGGTCGGACCGTGCCCGCATCAAAGAAGAACTCAAATCTCGCACTATGCTGTGGCGTGAGGCACAGAAACTGAAATGGCAGGAGGCTTCTGACCTGTGGATAGAAGTTATCTCTAAAACAGGGTCTTCTGTGAACAACCTGTCTGCTGACAGGCTTAACACTACAGCCAAGCAGTTCTTGGATAACATCAGGAAAAAGCGTAAAAAGCTCGAAAAAGCGCTGAATGAACATTACGAGGAAAGACCCAAGACAATCAGAGCAAAGCACACAAACGACGCGGCGTTCTATGCGAATGTCTATCAGCCGTTGGTGGCTGACCTGCGGGCTATGTATACGCAGGATTACTACGACAAGTTCTTTAAGATTACAAGGGGCGAGTCTGGCGAAGCTGAAATTGAAGCGCTGCCCAAGACCGCGCGTCCTGTTACTGGCGCTGCTGCCAGAAACCGCCGGATTATGGCGTTCTCTGCAAGGCAGGAAATGAGCCAGGCAGCGGATGTCGCTGCGAAGTCTCTATCGCAAGCCTCTGAACAAGCGCTCAATGAACAGCCTGTCCAGATGAAGTTTACATTCTTTGAAAAGCCTGAAAAGGTCTGGGAAAGTTTGAAAGAAGTAGATGATTTCATCACGCACGGGGAGTTCACGGACGCGGAGCTTGCGGAAATCATTGACTATGTGAATGACATACGCGGCGCTAACAAGAACGCGCCTGCCGCTACTGCGGATGAGCTTGTGCTGGCAGACATAGTATGGGGAAAGTTAGACGATATAGTCATTGCCAAAGAGGTTGCCGGAGAGGAGCTTCCGCCTATCACGGAATACCCGCTGGCATCTGTTCCCGAAGGGCGGATGGACGCGCTTGGGATGATGGAGCTTGTAACGCACCCGATTGACAGCGTGGTCAGCGCAATCTTTGATGAGTTCCAAACAAGGCTCGGTGAGCAGCAGGAATACAAGTTCCAGCTACCAGATGAACTTGCAACCTCTCCAGAAGTTATGGGGCTGATGAAACAGTGGGAAAAGGATGTTCAGATACGCACGGCAACTGCCGTGGATTATGGCAAGGCGATGATGGACAACGCGCTGCTGGACTACACGGAACGCACGGGCGCGGACGACCTGCTGGACTTCGTGTTCCCGTATCACTTCTGGACTACCCGCTCAATTGGCGAGTGGGCTAAGCGCTGTGTGTCCGAGCCGTCGCTGGCAATAACTTATACAAAGTATAGACAACTGCTTCAGCGTAACGGATTGAAACTCCCGTCTCGGTTCGCTGGTAAGCACCGCTTCTATACCCCCTGGCTGCCTGACTATATGGGCGACGCGATGTTCATTGACCCTATGGCAAAGATGCTCCCGCTGGTGTCGCTCATACAACCAATCGCAAACATAGCCGACCTGAGCGGCGACATACAAGACCAGGTTATCAGCCGCATCAACGCGATGGTACGCTCAAAACTTATTAGCGAAGAAGCTGGCTTACAGGCGATCCAGGCTGGAAGCGGCAAGATTTGGAACTCGGCTGCGGCTGAGGTAGTTGCTACAAACGCGGATATTGTAGACCCTATATCAGCGATGTCGTGGTCAATGATGCCAGCGCCCTGGTTCACAATCCCTTACTACTTTTCCACAGACCAGAAGGAGAAAATAAGCAGCTTCCCGATGACTCGCCAGGGACGTGCGCTTGCGGCGCAAGGCGAGACAGTAGGCGGAGCGTTTGGCGGAATCCTGACCGCGATAGGAAAGATAGTCGCAGCGCCGGAGGACACGCTCAGAAAGATTGCTGGAATGTCCCCCTATGACCTGGTAGGCGATTACTACATTGAGTTCTGGCTGTCCAATATGGCAACCGAAGAGGGCTATGACACGGATGCAATTGTTCGTGCGATGACCGAAAAGCAGGGTGAGTTGTGGGATGAAGCAAAGTCACGGGCAGACGAATACTTATCCTACCGGATGCCTGGTTCGTCATTTATCAGTGGTGTTGCCAGCGGAAATCCAAACGGAATTGCGGTTGGATTGATGCTTACGCTGTTCCCTGCTGGGCTGTATCCAGAGGGGGAATTGAAACAGCGCGGGATTTCAACCGAATATCAAAAAGCCTGGCTGGATATGGCTCTCGGAAACAACAAGGCAATGACCGAGTTCTATGCGGCTAATCCTGAGTACGAAGCACGCTTGGCATTGTTCAAAGAGCCGGAAGAGCGCCTGAAATCTCACCTTATAAATATCTTTTGGGATAAGTATTACAGCCTGCCGAGCGCTAACAAGCAGATGGTGAATGATCAGCTTGGGGATGCCTTTGAAAGCTATATGCTTGACCCTGACACGCGCGATTACGACAAGGTGGATGTTGATACCCTGACCTATTGGAACAGGCAGTTAGGCAATGTTGTTCCAAAGACCGAACTGAATAAGTACGCAACCGAGCGGACAGTAGAACCGCTGGAATATTACAGCGAAGACGTGGCAATGGCGGCGCAGGAATACACAGACCTTCGCAAGCAAATGTTCCCTAACTATTGGTGGCAGCAGAACCTATACTACGCGCTGCCAGAAGAGGAGCGTCAAAAGTATGTGAATGGTTACAAAGAATACAAAGAGTATCTGGATTGGAATGACGCGTACAAGCTGGACCATCCAGTTGTTGCTGAATGGTTGAAGGACAGGTCGAGCCGCTACAACGACAGCGATTTGACTGTCCAAAATGCAGATGTAGAAACGATGCCAGAGGAAGCAATGTTTGAGTTAGATGCTGAAATGATGACTGGCATTGGATTGTATGTCGCTCTCGGAACACCGTTATCGGAAGGCGTAAGAGCGGAACTGAATCGCCTATGGGTTTTCTACGGAAAACCAGGCGGCAAACTTGAAACTTGGATTGATGCCTACTTAGGTTTGCCAAATATCAAATAATGTGGTATATACTTTGTAAAGTGTATGGAGGCACAAAATATGGCTGACGCTACTTATTACCAAGAAGGGGCTGCTGGTTTGGGAAAGCCAGACGCGTCTTCCGAAAAACCTTCGACAGAGGCATTGTCTCCCAACGATGCTGCGCCGGAGGCGAATGGGACTGAGGTCGTTACCAAAGCTGAGCTTCAAAGAATCAAGGCTGAGATTGAGGAAAGCGTATTACGCAAGACCCAATCGATGACTGATAAACTTGGGAGCAAGCTCGACGTGCGAATCAAGACCGCGCAGGATGAAGCTGAGAAGGCAATCAGGATGCTGAAAGCAAGCGGCGTAGCGCTGACACCGGAGCAAGAACGCTCCATCAGCCAAAACGCTGTCAACGAAGCCTTGACTGCCAAAGAAGCATCCGAAGCGGCGCAGCATCAGGAGGCTCAATCAAAGCCGAATGATTTTGTTAATGGCGAGGTACGCAAGATTATGAAACGCACGGGCGTGTATCTTGAACCGGACGAAGCCAACGCGCTAATCGGCGAGGTGGATAGTCCCTTTGATTACGTCCGCAAGTTTGAGGAAATCTGCCAATCTCGCTCCACTCGACCACCCGAAGAGTCCCGTATTCCAACGCTCGCACAGGGCGGAACTGCTAACAATCTCGCATCAATCGAACAGCAATATCGCAATGAGATTGAATTGATTTCGACTGGCAAACACCCAAGCATACGCAGGGGAAACGCACAGGCAATCGCGGATATGAAGGCGGAGTATCGGAAAAAGGGGCTGAGCGTTTACTAATAAGGAGCAGAAATGCCTAATACTAATTCACCGTATAGTACGTATACGGACAGTACGCCACAGAAGCGGGTTATTACAGATTACATTGTTAATCTTGACCCCTCTGATGCCCCATTTATTGAGGCTATCGGCGGTCTCGACGGGGCTTCAAGCAAGTTCCGCTTCACCAACAAGGGTAAAGTCGTGGAATGGCTCGAAGACACGCTAACGCCGCTTGCTGGAACTTTCTATCTTGGCGCGACTGCCACGTCTACAGCTACCGCTGTCACCGTGTCTACTGTATCCTCTCTCGGCACGGCGTTTATGATTCAACCAGGGCATATTCTGTCCACCTCGACAGAGTTGCTTTGGGTTAGCGACATCAACACTTCCACTGGCGCTGCGACACTTGTCCGCGCTCATGGTGGAACTGCCGTTACGCTTGCCACCGATGCCACTTTTGCCATCGTTGGTATGGCTCGTCTTGAAGGTGACGAATCCGACTCAATCGGATTTACCGACATTTCGTCCAACTCCAACTATACGCAGATTTTCCACAAGGAACTGAAAGTCACTGGCACTGAACGCGTCATTGACAACTATGGAATGTCTGACCCCTATCAGTATCAGGCGGCTAAATCAATCCCTGAGATGATGAGACTCGTTGAACGCGGGCTTCAGTACGGCGTGCGTGGTGCAGGTAGTACGACCACCCCGCGTACTATGGGCGGCTATCCGACATTCATTACCGACAACCTGACGACTGGCGCGAACTTTACCACGAGCGCCGCTTCTGTGGCTGTCGCGATGATTGAAGACGCGCTGGAATTGGCGTACAACGATGGTGGCGGCGGTAACTTTGTTGCTGTCATCAGTCCGGCTAACTACCAGGCGTTGAAGAGCAAGTACGACAGTTCCTCATTTGTGCGCTACGCGCCAGAGCAGAACCGCTTTGGCACGCTGGTAGACAAAATCGTTACTCCGTTTGGCGACGTTACTTTTGTAATTGACCGCTGGCAGAGAAGCGACCTTATTCCGTTCCTGAATCTGGACAACGTGGGTATGATTACCCTCCGTCCCTGGCAGGTGGAAGACCTTGCCAAGACTGGCGACTATGACCGCACCCAACTTGTGGGTGAGTTCTCGTTCTGTCTGCGGCTCGACAAATCACACGCCATGCTTACTGCTGTCACGTAGTGGGCGCGGCTTATATTACGGGGGTGGGGAAACCCACCCCCGTTCTGGAAGGTCAATATGTCTAAACTAAGCACCACACCAGTGTTGCACTGTGTACAATGTGGCGCTCCGGTCAAGCTCACCTATTGTGCAACAACTAAATCTGACGAATCAGGGGAATTGCTGATGCGCATATTTAAGGGGATGGCTGAGAACGCACTTTGTTATTACTGTAGGAAACACCAACAATATCTTGCGGAAAATGGGAGAGCAGAGGAATGGCATCCGAACAAAATTCTAATCGGAAAGCAATAGTAGACATTGGGGTTGCGTGTTCAAGTGCGCAATCTTTTCAATGGTGGACTAATCTCGTACAGATGATACTGTACGAAACGACACTTGGAGACACGGTAGCTTTCAATGCGGTTAGGGCGGTAGGTTCTGCTCTACCAGACTTCAACAAGAACGCTGTTATAGGCAACCAGGTAAAGCGTCTGAGCCTAACGGACGCGAATAGAACTTCCGTTACAAAAGGATTTCTCAGCGGAGACGCGGATTATATATTCTGGATGGATGACGATACAGTCCCGCCAAAGACTACCATTAGTCACCTTGTCAGAAGCGGGCGTAAATTCATAGCGGGCATTTATTATTACCCAACGCTTCCGCACAATCCTATTGCATATAACAAAGAACCAAGTGGTCTCTATAGTCCTATCTTTGGCTATCCCGATGGGGCAATAATGAAAGTGGACAGCGTTGGGATGGGCTGCACGCTCATTCACCGCTCCGTCTACGAAAAAATCATGGAAGAACACTATGTGTTCCAGCGGTTGAATGGTTCTATCTCGCCAATACACAAGAGCAAGGTCAAGTCTCTCGGTGATGCGGAAGGCGAGGCGTATCTGGAAAATGGCGTATGGCACGAACCATATAAACTTATTGATCTAAACGCCGAAGGGGAAGATAGAAACTTCCCGTTCTATCAGCTTGAATATAACCGCACAGAAGACCATTACTTCTGTGAGTTAGCTGCAAGTGTTGGCATCTATCCGTATGTGGATACGGCAGTTACCTGCGACCACTGGAAGCTGAAGCCAACCAGGCACGAGGACTATGTAAAAGTAAGAGATGAATTGGAGGACATACTATGAGAACGGCTATGTTTGGGAAAACAAACGTAGAACTGCACGAGGGCGATGAGCTAAGAGAATATGACATAATGAACTATGCGGGTAATCCGAAGTTAGATGGATTGTTTGACAGAGTCATAGTCTCTCTTGACCTATCACGACTTCCAATGTCGCGTGTCATGCCGTTCTTGAACAACATCTTTGAGATGCTTGTTCCTATGGGAGAACTTACTGTTTACACACCCTGCGCCGAGTTCGCGGCTAAGCAAATATTCACCAACAGCCCTGATGCGTTGACATTTCTGTCTTTGTATGGTGGTGATGAGCAACCTTATAGGGCGTGCTATTCCCTGTTGAATTTGCGTAATCTGCTGGAGCGGGCAGGCTTTGTCGCAAGGCTTGCCAACGTGGGCGTGATAAATGTGAATATGACCACTGGCGAGCAAATGCAAATGCCAGCCAATGTTGTCATCGCAGCGAAGGTAGACAATGATAAAAGAACTATTTCTGAATCATAAGGGTAAAACATTTGATAAATGGTCTGCTTATCTTGACGTATATGATAAGCTCTTTACACCGTTACAGAATGCGCCAGTAAACATTCTTGAAATTGGGGTGATGAATGGTGGGTCGCTGGAGGTGTGGGCAGAGGCGTTTCCAAACGCGAAGCATATTGTTGGTGTAGATATTAATCCAGACTGTAGCGGTTTGACATTCGAGGACAACAGAATATCAATGGTTGTCGGGGATGCTAATGACAAGGATGTTATAGACCGAATCTGTACGACGATAACGGACACATTCGACATAATCATTGATGACGGTTCGCACGTTGGCTCAGATGTGATACAGTCTTTCAACAATTACTTCCCGCTACTTGGCAACGACAGCCTGTATATTGTCGAGGACGTACATTCCAGCTATTGGCAAGAGTTCGGTGGTGGACTTCGCTCACCAGTAACGAGCATGTCCTACTTCAAAAGGCTTGCGGACATGCCTAACTATGAGCATTGGAGACTGAATCTTACCAGGGCAGAATATCTCAAAAGGTTCGGTGAATTGTATGATACTGAGATAAAAGATACTGAACTCAGCACGATCCATTCCATACAATTTTTCAACTCTATGGTAGTAATCAGCCGTAAGAAAAGCGACATGAACGTTCTCGGAAACAGGGTTATCCTGGGAGATGACTGTTCTATCAAACCTGACCTGCCGCTATCCAACGGAACAACTATCGCACCATTGCAGGTAACAGCAATTGATGATTGGCAATACGATCCGTTTGAGATGGCTTATCGTATCAATCGGCTAACTAAGGAGCAACAATGAGCACACTTTATGATGCTCTGCTGGAAACCGCGCAACTGTGCGGCATTATGCGGTCAGGCTTGACTACCAGCGCTGGCACGGTGACAACGCTCGTAGATACTACGGCGTATGAAGTTGATGATTACTTCAACAACGGCACGCTGTTCATCCGGAGTGGCACGTTCGCGAATACTACCAAACGTATCACGGACTATGTACAAAGCTCCGGCGTGATAACCTTCACGCCTGCTTGCGCGGATGTTGTGCCTATCAATGTGTACTATTCCGTCACTAACGCGCGGCGCGAAGCATTGACGCAGGCAATCAACCAGGCGCTGTTGTTTATGGGGGAATATACAACGCTGGATGAAACGCTTACGGTCACGGACAATGCCACTGAGTACACCCTTCCTGCGGGCGTGAACGGCGTGAAGCGAATGGAAGTCTATACCGCTTCAAGCTCTCCCTACGGTTTCAACCCGATTACAACCTGGCGGGAGATTGGTGGGAAGATATACCTGCCGAGCGAACTGAGCCACAATTCAGGCAATGTGATAAGGCTGTACTACAACAAGTTCCACGATGCGGTGAACGGAGACTCGGATACCATATCAGACCACTTCAACCTGAAGCGGCTGGCGTGGACGGCAACCTATATGTTCCACCTGAACCGGATGCAGTATTCCGGCAACTCGGACGAGCGGGAGAACATCCTGCTTGCCAACGCTCAGCAGCAATCTGAGCGCCTTGCCAACGCGTTCCCTGTGCATCACATTGAACGCGACCCTATCCTTGCGAGGTGGTAATGTACGCACGCTCTGTAATAAACACTAAGGGATTTAGCAGGTCATCCGATGCCTATTCTCTGACGGCTGGTGTTGGGACAAAGAACCCAACGCACGACATCAAGCTAACAGACCTGAATGGTATTGAGGCTGGACTGATACTGTCAAACCGGAGCGGCAGGCAAGACCCGCGCGGGATGAGCATTTCGTCTATGCCGCGCACCGCGCTCCAGATGAGTCAGGGCAACGGCGGGTACGATGATATGCTGCCGCCCTTTGTCACCGAAGTGCAGTCTACCTGGATAGGCGGGCGGGCGCAAGATACTTTCTCCAACGACCGCACCCGTTTCTACGACTCCTTCCGCATTGACACGACCAAAGAGTTTCCTGTTTGCGGTCCGAAAGCACTCGCTCAGACGGGCATTGACACCGCCGGAAGCGTTGCGGTGGGAACGGGAAGTAAGACAAGTGCTTCTCTGTCGACGGGATACCCTTACTTTGCTGCTTACAAGCCGCTTGCCAATCTAAATGTAACGCAAATTGATATTAAGTTAGTTAATGCGCACGGTCCATTGACATTGTACTACGCCATTACTACCGACGCGCAACCAGATGCCGCCACATACAGCAGCGCTGCTAACTATACTTATCGTATTCACATTGACGATTTCATATCGGCGGCAGATTATGGGGAGTGGATAGGGCTGCCTATTACTACTACGGCTGTTACTACGGATAAATATCTTTACCTTGTTGTTCTTGCTGTTCCAGATGATGCTCCGTTTGGCGGCGGCGTACTGACATACCACGCGACTTCAGCAAATGGTGGGGTATATAGGTGCACCAATGGGACATCGTGGAGCACAATAGCAACGGATGCCTTCTTCTACTCTGTCATCCACGAGACAGTAGAGTTTGATGTCAAGTTGTTTGAGTACAAACGCCAACTCTATCTTGTGAAGAACAACGCCAAGACAGGAGCGACAACGCCAGCGACGCTGATGATGAACGGCTGGCGCGGCGTAGCTGATGCAAGCACCGCCAGTACGCTTGTTGATGCGGCGCAAAGTGGATGGGCAGCTACTACTGAGTATCCAAACGGAACTGCCGCTGGCTGCATTGTGCTCATCATCAATGGGACTGGTGAGACGCAGGAACAGCCCTGGCGCTACATTGTGTCGAGCATAGACCATACGCTAAACCTTTCCTCCCCGTGGAAAATCACGCCAGATACTACCACAGAGTATGTTGTGCTCGGTTCAGACCAATGGTTCACAATTACAACTTCCGTTGGAGACCCTGCGGTAAACTATCTCAGCAAAGTTGTTACCAGCGTAGCGGTGGTAAAGGACTATGTAATCTTTGCCTTTGGCAACGACGCAAAGATGACCCGCTATTGCGTAGACCAGAGCAGCAACGACTTTCGACAGCAGTGGGCTGTTGACGCGACCTACTATGCCGACCTGCTCTGCCCAATTGTCAATGAGAACGGAGACCTGAAACTCTGGCGGGCGGATTACGATGATTGCT
>ERZ795055.2501-NODE-2501-length-13867-cov-4.363452_pt1 | contig 13867 bp, 4 predicted proteins | sample MGYA00375139_ERZ795055 | MGnify/ENA primary metagenome ERZ795055 (study PRJEB30184, sample SAMN05720283) | anaerobic digester metagenome | isolation source: active sludge of municipal wastewater-treating anaerobic digesters | place: USA | collected 2015-01-23 ...
AGAAGTATCTCACACAGCCGGGGATGAAGCTGAAAGACATCACGATCGTGACCCCGTATAGCGCGCAGGTTGAGCTGATCAAGAAGCGGCTGCGCGGTGCGTATCCAAACCTGTCCGACGGCGCTCTTGAGGGGACTGAGGGGAAGGACACGCTGCCGGCGGTAACGACGATAGACGGCGTGCAGGGAGGGCAGAACCGGGCGGTGATCATCGATTTTGTGCGCAGCAACAATATGAAACAGATCGGATTCCTGAAAGACTTGCGGCGGCTGAACGTTGCGCTGTCCCGGGCTCAGGATTTCCTGTCGGTCGTGTGGGATAAAGATACGATGACGGGCGGCCCGGGGCCGAACGAGAGTGCGGATGACAAGGCTGCGCGCGCGAAACTGAACGGAATAGAGGAGTTCTGGGATAAAGAGGTAAAGCCGTTCTTCTATCCGGAAGAGCTGGAAGAGGGAGTGGAAGAGGAGGTTCCGGAGATACCGCCTGAGGTTCCGCCTGTTCCTGTTCTGCCCGCCAAGGCCGACTACATGCAGGTTAAGGAGCCGTTCTATAGCGTCGATTCGATGAAAGACGACAAGGCGTTGACGTTCGCGAATGCTGACGAGGCGAAGGCGTTCGGGGAGAAGCTGGTTGTGGCAGGCAAAGCGCACAAGCTGCCGGTAATGGTCGAGGGACGGACCTTTGATATTATCATCGAGCACAATACCTGCGTCTCCGCCGAGGCGGTCCGCGCGGCGTTGTCGGAGGTCATCTCGAGAACAAAGGACATCGGCGGTGATATCAATAGACTGCCCTCAACGCTTGTTTTCGGTCTCCTCGACACATCTTCCCATCTTTTCGAAGACCATATCGCGAACGGTTTCATCGGGATAAACAAAGCTGTTTCGCTGATCAAAGATCCTGCCGTACGGGATGCCATCGTTCTGACGGGGCTCTACCACGAGCTGTCGCACGAGGCGACCGGTACGGCGGGCGGTCAGTTCGAGGCCGCTCAATCGGCGCGCGACGCCGTCTTCATGGCTCAGACGCTTCTGAAAAAGAACATATCCGCCTCACAGCTCGAGCAGGCGGTGAAAGGGCTCCTTGATGACGTCTTCATTGACTTTGCCGCGAAGGTTCATTCGCACGTCGTCGACGGATGGACTGTCATTCTTCTCGTCAGGGAGACGCTGGCCAAACAGTGGCCCGGCAGTCTGCACTCCTACAGCGCGCTCGAAACGATGGCGCCCGAAGCGAAGATGCGCCTGATGCAGGATATCTATTCGATAACCGCCGGGCAGTTCCGCGAGTGGGGGCTTGGAGACATACTTGATCCGGCGAAGACCCCGATCTATGGCGGCGATTACCGCGAGGCGCTGGCGGCGGCGTTTCCGGGGTTCGCTTTGCAGAGGGACCTCTTCGGAACGATAGAAGTTCCCGCGGAGCGGGAGAAGTCGGCTCTCGTAAAGGAGATCGAAGGTACGCGCGACGAGAAGATGCGCTACTCGCTCGAGAAGGTCCGCTCTATCATTGAGGCGGTTGGCAAGGTACGGCCGGCCACGCTGGACGACCTGCAGAAATGGGCCGCATCGGGCAATCATGCGCTGAAGGAGGTGCTGGTCAAAACCGTCGCCGGCAGGGTCCTATTCGTTATCGGCAACGGCTACCTGACGCTCTGCTATTACGACCCGACGACGCCGCTCGATTATCCGCCCGGATCGGTCTCCGCGCCGTATCTGGGCGTTGACGCCGAGCTGAAACCCGGCCTCTCTCGTACGGTATTCTTAAGCGACGGCTTCCACCGCTATCTCGATGCGAAGGTTCGCGAGATGATGCGCACGTCGGTGACGGAAAGCAAGGGCACCGACCCGGTCCTGCAGGTCAAGGTGGTCCGCCGCTCCGATGACATGATCACTTGCGAGGCCTTGATGACAAAGGGAGAACCGATGTTCCAGCGGCTCCGGGTGATCCGTGACGGGAACGGGGCAATGGTCGACCTGATGCGCTCCGGCGGTACCACCGACCGGATGGTCGCGATCAGGCCGAAACAGCTGAAGGCGCCGGCCGGTAAGCCGGCCCCCGCGCAGGAGCCCGCAGAAGAAAAGACGGTTTTACGCGAGATGCTCATCGGGGAAAGAGAAGAAGGCGGGACGCTCGTGGCCGAATTTGTCGGCCCGTTCTGGGTGAAGGCGGGGCTTTATTACTACAAGTTCTGGGTTGAAGGCGACGAGCTTAAAGGACAGCGGTATTTCGAGAAGAAGGCCGCGGACAGCACGGTGATCTCGAAGCGGCTGGGCGATATGTTCACCGTCGGCAACATCAAGCTCGAGAACGATATCAACACGGTCAAGGATAGCGCCTTGCGGCACCATCACTTCACGGTCAGGGTGGTGAGGCTCTGGGAAGGGCGCATCGCGTTCCGCATAGACGACCTCAAAACGAAACGGGGGACGCTCATCCAGTGGGACGAGCCGAAAGAGCTGGCCGGCTTGTGGAAAGACGGAGAGCGAACCGTCGAGGATGTCGGCGCCGGCGCGACTCCCGGCGAATCTCTCACGCCGCAGGAACGGTTTGATCTCGTGTCGGCGATCGGCCGCGCAAGGCAAACCGGCATGAGCGAGGAGATCGCGGCGCGGTTCCCCGAGTTCCCGAGAGGGGTCACCGTGGTCCTGGTGAGCGATACTCCGGTTGTCCTGGACGGCCTATTTGTCTTGGGCGCGTCGGGCAGGACTGCAAAGTGCGTGAGGATCGGCAAGATCGTTTATCTGGCGAGCTATGATTATGCCGCCGACGACATCAGGCACGAGTTCGCCGAGATAACGGCGCGCGACCGCCTGATGGCGTCGCTGCGAAAGCAGAACCCGCACATCGAAGCCGGCGGCGCGTATGACAGCGACACGGTCGTCTTCGCAGGCCGGGAGATGTTTTACGGCGAGGCGGTGCGCGATATCGAGCGGGCAGCCCATTTCGCCGGGCTCCTGGCCGAAGAGAGTGGACGATGGGCGCGGCCGGGAGGGGCGGGCATGCCGCAGAGGATACTTGTCGCGATCGCTTCGAGCGGCGACCCCGCGTATGCGCGGCGGCTGATCGACAACACGCAGAAAGCGGTAAGGGAGATCGAGTCGAATCCGTTCCACCCGGACAGGGAGGCGGCGGTCAGGATGGTGCGGTCGGTCGAGGCGGCTGCGCGGTCGGCGCTCGCGGCGATGGCGGTGAAGGGGTCTCCCGATGAGGAGGCGGCTGCGCGCGCGCACCTTAAGGAGAAGGGGGTAAACGTCGACCATCTCGAAAGCGAGTTCTCCGGCCTGATCGCGATGTGCGGGTACCTCCCGTTCACCGAGATCTGCGACTCGGCCGGCGAACACGCGTACTATCTCTTCAGACACGGCCTGCCGGTCGTCAAGGGGATGATCCAGGACAGGGGATCTTTGATGAAGACCGGCGGAGACCTTGTCCGTATCGGCAAAGCGGCAGGGAACAGGGAGGGATGGCACTTCCTCTACACGGAGGCCCTGCCGGCGGCGAGGGCGCTCTTCAGCGAGAAAGATTTCAGGCGGTATTGGCCGCGGCTGGTGAGGTTCGCGAGGTCAGCCGGCGAGGAGAGCGTCCAGCTGTTCCGGGACGTCCTTCCCGCGGTGAAACGGATCCTCGGCGAGAGGAACTTCAGGGAGTTTATCGGCGTCTCGAGCCTTAACGCGGGCAACGAGGCGATGACGGCGGTGGCGCTGGTCCGGCTTGAGCAGCTTCTCAGGCAGTACCCGTCGTCCTGGCGCAGGACGATCCGGCCGATCATTTTCGACCAGCACGCCGCGACCTTCCAGTGCCTCGGCGAGATCAAGAAGCTCTATGATCTCGGCGCGATCGCTTCGGAAGACGACCTCGCATTCCTGCGCGCGTTCATCGAGAAGTCCGGTCCGCGGGCGTACGACCTGCTCGCCCATTTCATCGTCGTTGGCGTGGAGAAGGGGATCATCGCAAAGCCGCTCTCGAAAGAGAGGGAGACCGTCGGCCGGTTCATGAAAGAATGCCCGTATTCGATCATTGAGATATTCGATGCGTATAAGGCCGATCCCGCGAAAGTGCCGGCCCTGGTGGCGCGGTGCGACGAGATCCGCCGGCGTATTACGGCCGGCGACGCGTCCAACGTTGACGCCGACCCGCTGTTCGGGGCGGTCCTGATCGACACGTTCCCCCCTGCGGTGTTCGCCGAGAGAAGCAACTATCTCGCCGTGTACCGGGGGCGGCTCGACCGCGCCGGCGATACGCGCCGCATACGCGGGTCGGTGCAGCGGTCCGATCTCGAGTTTGGCGACCGCGGATTGAAACTGCGGTGCGTCGTGTCCAAACGGAAGGCGCACGCGGTCGCCGGTTTCAACATGGGCGTCTGCGTCGCGTCCGACGAGAAGCTCTGGAACGACCGTAATTTTATGAATGTCATCCTGTTCGACGAGCAGGGGATCGCGCAGGGCGGGATGCACGTCATGGTCGTCGATGAGGAGGACGGCAAGAAGTACCTGACGCTGCCGGGGATCAACCCGAGCGTCGGCCTGCTCTCGCGCGTGCCGGCGAAAGAGGTTGTCGGGAAGCTCCTTGCCTACGCGCAGGCGCTGGCGTGGGAGCTTGGCTGCGACGCCGTCCTTATCCCGGAAAGGGCCGATATCCATTCAAACCGTCCCGAGGTCAGGCAGGCGATCGCGGACGAGGACTTCGGCAAGGTTCATCTGGCCAAACAGCACCTCTTCAGCCATGCGCCCGAGTATTCGTTCCAGGACTGCTTCCTTGTCCCGGCCTCTGCAGCTGAAGAAGCTGTCCCGCCGGCAAGGGTGGTCACTGCCGAGTATCTGCAGGTGAATGAGCCGTACTACAGCAAAGATCCGATGAAGGACGGGGCAGCGGTGAATTTCGCGAACGCAGACGAAGCGAAGGCGTTCGGCGAGAAGCTGTGCGCTGCGGGTAAGGCGGATATGTATAAGCAGATCGACGTCCTCGGCCGGAATTTCGACATCATCGTCGAGAAGGGAGCAGGGTTCAACGCCGAGATGGTGCGTGCAATGATCTCCGAGGCGGTTAACCGGACCAAAGATGCCGGCGGCGACATCAACAAGCTTCCGGCCACGCTCGTCTTCTCGATCCTCGACAGATCATCCCACCTCTTCGAAGATCACATTGACAACGGCTTCGTGGGCATAAACCGTGCGTTGTATGAGATCAAGGACGATAAGGTTCGCAACCTATTACTGCAAGTCGGTCTGATGCACGAGTTATCGCACGAAGCAACGGGTAAAGCCGGACACGAGTTCGAGAAGGCGCAGCTGTACCGCGATGCGGCGTTTGCGGCGGAAAAGCTTGTTGACCTGGGCGTCACCGCAGGAAAGTTTAGGGAACAACTCATGAGAATCGCGCTCCCTGATGCTGCGGTGCTGGCGGATCTGGCCGGCAGGTACACGAGAGGAGTTATTACTCACGTTCCGCCAACGTCCGGACTTCAGGCGGCGGCGGGGCGGCTGTTCGACCGTGTTCTTGACCTGCTGCTGTGGCCGATCAGTACACGGCTGCGCCTCGATACCCGCGAACGTGCGATCGTTATGCGAATTCTCGACGTTTTCGACCAGGCGTGCGGCCTCGGGATCAGCGAAGAGCAGAAACGGGACATTGCCGCGCGGAAGGTATCCTATGTCTCTGTCAGCCGTTTGTCGATGTTGGAGAAGATCTTCTTTGCGGGCATGGGCCTGTACAGCCTCAAGCAGGCGATCTGGTTTGGGCGCATAGTTTCGATATTGGGCATGGCGGCGACGCCGTTCGGGTTGAGGATATTGTCCAATACGGCCGCCTACGCGTTTGCCGGCATATTCAGTTTCTGGTTTGTGGTGGCAGTTGATCTCAGGGGTGTGATCGGCTTCGTGCACGGCATTGCCGACCGGGTCTTCATGTCCGACATGATCCTGAGTGAAAAAACCACCATGGACGGAGATCTTGCCCATGCTATCGGCCATGAGATCGCCCATCAGCTGAACTTGCCGAACCACGCCCTGCTTGCGGAGGCGTACGCCTCCATCGCGTCGTATGCTGTTGATCCGGAGAATACAAAACATGGCGAGAAAGCGTATTACTGCCTGTACGGGGTCATGGCTGATGCGGTGATGGCGGTCGAACAGGATCCGGCGGTGCGCGCCGCCATGGCAAGGAAGTTCTTCCGGTCGCCGCGTATTCATAACGGTTTTAACGACTGCAATACCCCGGAAGAAAAAGCGGCGTATATGAGAAAGGTCCGCGACAGGCTGACGGCAGAGGATCTCCGCTCGCCGGTCTATATTACTGATGCGTTTACGCCGTGGGTCTACGAGTATGCGGAGGTGATCGGGTATATGCACGCGCGGACCGCTCCGACGCTGGTCGACGCGATGCGGCAGGTCGCGGAACTCGGTCGCCAGCAGGAACAGGGGACCGCCGTCGGATTCCTCAGGAAGTTCACGCGCGCGGGCGGGATCACCGGCGCCGCCCCTGCTATCACGCCAGTGCGAGCGTCCAGGCGCTACACCTATCCCGCCGGAGGCTTTGACGTGCGGGTGAGCAACCCCAACAATAACTATGCGAAGACATCTGCCGGGGCCGTGTCGATAGGGATGTCGATGCTGCAGAGGCTGCTGTTCCCCGATAAAGGCGATTATCCTTCTATAATCATTGCCCCGCGGTACACATGGACGGGCGACGATGGATCGAACCTGATGCAGCTCTATTTCTCGATCGCATGCAATTTCAACGAACACAAGAGAAAGACGAAGATCGTATGCACGCCGGAACAGAAGCAGCGGATCATTGCATACCTGCAAGCGGCTAATCCCGATTATTTGCCGAATCCGTCGGGATATCTGAGCGAGGAGGAGTTGAGACAGTTCCGGCGCGAGGCGGTCTATCTGGCAGACCGTTCGGTGATCGACGGGACACTGCGGATGGTATCGCCGCTTGATATGGTCGATTTCGTCGAGTTCGATGCTTCAGGTACGGCGTTGATTGGTGCGCTATCGATCGGCGATAGAGGTGACGGGACCTTTGCGTTGACCGACAGGGGACGCGCAGAGGTCGTTTTGGACGGCAGACAGATGAAAGAGCTTGATGCCGAGTTCCTCAATGTTACGCCGCTCGATGAGATACCGGAATTCGGCGCGACATTCCTCGGTACCAGCAGCGGTATGGACCCGAACGGGCTGTCCAGTAATCAGATCGTATGGGCGGGCGGCCGCCATATCCTGATCGATATCGGAGCGGCGACGATCCCGGCTCTGAAGGCGTTGGGGGTGAGCCCCGCGGACATAACCGATGTTATGATCACCCATTTGCACGAAGACCACGTTGCGGGGGCGCTTGCTTACTTTGCGTGGTGCAGCAAGAACGCTCATCCGATCCGGCTTCTGATCGAGCCCGGTATGTACGCGTTATTTAAGGAGCAGGCAAAACAGATCCTGGGACGTGAGATTGAGGACGTGTATCGGATCAAGGCGGTTTCGCTGAAGTTCCGGCAGCCGGTTATGCTCGATGATGTCCTTATTGAAACTGTGCCGGCGTTTCACGGTACGCCCACGGCGATGGCGCGGATAACCTGTCAGGGGAAAACCATCAGCCTCTCGAGCGATACGGCGTTCGATCCGAAGCGATTTGACGAGATCTCGCGTAACGCGAATGCCTCGAACATCAAAGCCGATCTTGTGTTGCACGCCGACGTCGAGAAGCCTGTTATCGACGGTGAACGGGTGCATGAGCTTACCGGATTCCTGGTGAAGCAGAACGAGGCGGGAAATAAGCCGTCAGTGATCATCCATGAGGGAGGCGTCGCCGCGCCGGCGGATGCGAATGCCACCAACCACACGACGCCTTACGCACTGCAGCAGCTGCCTGCGGCGGATCAGAAGAATATATGGGTGAATCATTCGCCGAATCTTCCGGATGATGCGGCGTTTGCTTTCCGGCACGCTGCGCCGCTGTCGACGGTTACCGTCATGCCGCCGTCGGTGAGAACATACCGGCCCTCGGTCGAAGAAGAGGTAGAAACCATCGGAAGGTGCGAACCTTCCGCCTGATCGCATCTCGTCATTTTGACCTGTATTATTGTCCGCCGGCTTTGTCTTGAGAATCATTGACAAAAACCTCCGCTTTATACTAATATTCTGACTTAAAATATTGGTATTGGAGTCTCTATGATCAGAAAACTCGGCGGGATAGCCGAACGGCTCATCAGCGGCGGAAAGCCGGCGAAGATCGCGCAGCTTGGCAAGTCGGTAAGCCCCGCTTTCATTCGGAATATGCAGGCGAACAACCTGCGCTACACGCTCCGGCACGCGGCGACGCATTCGTCGTTCTACCGTGAGCGGCTCGGCCATCTCAAAGGCGGGTTCCGCGGGATAAAGCACCCCGCAGAACTCGGCGACTTTTTCACCTCCTCGAAAGACCTGGCCGCGCACCCGTCGGAGGCGTTCCTCTGCGGCAAGCCGAACCGCGCGTTCGAGACGACCGGCTCGACGGGGAAGCCGAAAAGGATATTCTTCTCGAACCATGAATTCGCCGACATGTGCCGCTGGGGTTCTGCGGGGCTATGGGATCTCGGCGTCAGGCCGTCGGACCGGGTCGTCAGCGCCTTCGATTTCGCGTTCTGGATACCGGGGATCACGATACAGGACATGCTCGAGCGGATCGGCGCCTTTCACGTGGTGGCAAGCAAGATCCACCCGAAAGAGATCGTCGCTCGGATGGATGACTACCATTTCAACGTGATCCTGGCCGATCCGTCGTGGATCATCCGCTTCACCGAGCTGATGCGCGACCACAAGAAATACAAGGTGAAGCTGCTCCTCGGCGGCGGCGAGCATGTGCCGGACGATGTGCGCAAGCGGGTCGAGGATGCGTGGGGCGCCGACATGATCCTGAGCTACGGTTCGACCGAGGCCGGCGGGGCGTCCTGTATGGAGTGCCTGCACAAGAACGGCTATCACCTGAACGAGGTCGCCTTCTATTTTGAGATCATCAACCCGGACAAGGAAGGCTACGGCGAGATCGTCTTCACCACGCTGGTGCGCGAGACGATGCCGCTGATCCGTTACCGGACCGGCGACGTGGCGCGGTTCATCACGGGCCGCTGCGCGTGCGGCATGCCGACGCAGCGCATCTCCAAGATCCGCGGAAGAAAAGACGACATGGTCGTCCTCGGGGCGGGCAATCTCTTCCCGTGGATATTCGAAGAGATATTGCGGGACATCCCGCAGATCTCCGCCGACTGGCAGGTGGCGGTGAAGAAGCCGAACGGCCTCGACTGCCTCGAGTTTAGGGTCGAGAAGATCGACAGCACCGACGAGCACCTTACCGGCGTGATCAAGGAAAATATCCAGGAGCGGTTCAACGATATCTGGAAGAATTACTCGGTCGGGATGTGCGACCTCAAGTTCACCTATCACAATCGCGGCGACCTGCGCGCGGGGCGGAAGATCAAGCGGCTGGTCGACGAGCGGACGGGGTACTAATTATGGCGCTGAAAGTATTCTGCGATTTTGACGGGACGATCACGCTGAAGGATACCACCGACGAGATCCTCAGCCGTTTTGCCGGCAAGGAGTGGGAATCGGTCGAAAAGGACTGGCTCGACGGCAGGTTCGGCTCCGAAGAATGCCTTCGCCGTCAGATGCGGCTCGTCCGCGCCGACAAGAAGAGCATCGACTCGCTCATCGAATCGATCGAGATAGACCCGCACTTTGCGGAGTTCGTCAATCTCTGCGGCGAGCGCCAGGTCCCGATATACGTGGTGAGCGACGGGTTCGAATACGTTATCAATTACGTGCTTAACCGGGGCGGCTTCGGTCAGCTCGAACATTACGCGAACACGCTCATATTCCAGAGAGACTGCGTCGACACCGCCTTCACCAACTCCAAGCCCGACTGCGACACCTGCGCGACATGCAAGGTCGGGCTGATGAACAGGCTGAGCGGCCCCGGCGATACGGCGATCGTGATCGGCGACGGCTTCTCGGACCATTACATCGCGGAGTGCGCCGATATCGTATTTGCGAAAAAGAAACTCAAGAAGCACTGCGAGTCGAACGGGATCGGCTTCCACCCGTTCGAGACGTTCAAGGACGTAAATCGGAAGATGAAAGAGATCATACAATCACAGGAGGACGGTTTTGAAAGTAAAGGCAAGCGCAAAGAACGGATCTGTTCGGGAATCGGAGCTCTTAAAGCTCGATAAGACCTACTGCTCGTACGGCGACACGGTCCACTACCTTGAGCCGGCGAAGATATTCGAGCGGTGCGAGGGGACCTACCTCTATGACGGGGACGGCACGCCGTTCCTCGACCTGCAGATGTGGTATTCGGCGGCGAGTTTCGGCTACAAGAACAAGCGGCTCCACAAGGCGCTGACCGACCAGCTCGACAAGCTGCCGCAGCTCGCGTGCCAGTACCTGCACAAGGAAAAGATCCTCCTTGCGGCGAAGCTCGCGAAGATCAACGAGGAGAAGTTCGGCGTCAAGGGGCGGATCCACTTCAACGTCGGCGGCTCGCAAAGCGTCGACGACGCGCTGAAGCTGATCAGGAACGAGACGGGCAAGAACCTCGTCTTCGCTTTCATGGGCGGGTACCACGGCAGGACGCTCGGGGCGTCGGCGATCACGTCGAGCTACCGCTATCGCCGCCGTTACGGCCATTTCGGCGACCGCGCCCATTTCGTGCCGTTCCCGTATTGCTTCCGCTGCTATTACGGGAAGAAGCGCGAGAACTGCGATCTCTACTGCGTGAAGCAGTTCGAGAAACTCTTCGAGTCCGAATACTACACCTTTTGGGACGGCAAGGCGAAGGAGAGCGAGTATGTCGCCTTCTTCGTCGAGTCGATACAGGGCACCGGCGGCTACGTCATCCCGCCGAAGGGGTATTACAAGGCGCTGAAAAAGGTCCTCGACGCGCGGAATATCCTGCTGGTTGACGACGAGATCCAAATGGGTTTCTACCGCGCCGGAAAGTTTTGGGGGATCGAAAATTTCGGCGTGACGCCCGACATCATCGTCTTCGGCAAGGCGCTGACCAACGGCCTCAACCCGCTCGCCGGCATCTGGGCGAAGGAATCGCTGATCACGCCGGAGAAGTTCCCGCCGGGATCGACCCACTCGACCTTCTCGTCCAACACGCTTGGCACGGCGATCGGGCTGGAGTGCGTGACGATGATGGAGGAGGAGGACTACGAGAGCAAGGTGAACGCGAAGGGCGACTATTTCCTGAAGCGGCTGTGCGAACTCCAGCGGAAGTACCCGAAGCACATCGGCGACGTCGACGGCCTCGGGCTGGCGCTGCGGATCGAGATCTGCGCCGGCGACGGCTTCACGCCGTCGAAAGAGCTGTGCGACAAGATCTTCGAGGAGGGGATGAGGGGGAAGCTCTCCGCGGGCGGCAAGAAGTACGGCCTGGTGCTGGACGTCGGCGGCTATTACAAGAACACCTTCACCGTCGCGCCCGCGTTCGACATCACCAACAAGGAGATCGACCTTGCCGTCGAGCTCTTCGAGCAGTGCATGAGGAATGTCGGGATAAAGTCGTAATGCAGTGTACAGGCATGCCTGTACACTGCGATAGGGTTGTCATGTGAAAAAGCATCTGATCAGCGCGCTTCTGTTCCTCCTTCTTGCCGGGTCGCTGCGGTCCGACGAGTTCCCGTGCCTCGGGCTCACCGCGAAGTCGGTCTTCGTCTACGACATCACCACCGACCGGATCATCTACGCGAAGGCCCCGGACGCGAAGCTCCCCGGGGCGAGCACGATCAAGCTGATGACGGCGCTCGTGACGCTGGACCATTACGGCACGATGCGCTCGGCGCGGCCGACCAAGCGCGTGTTCGACTTCCCGTATAAGAAATATCTGAAGCCGGGAGTCGACTATTCGACCGACGATCTTCTTCGCGCGCTGCTGCTGGCCTCGTCGAACGATTCCGCAAACTGCCTCGCAGAGGCGATCGCCGGCAATAGGGATAACTTTGTAAACCTCATGCATGAGCGCGCGTCGGAACTCGGCGCCGCTGACACGCTATTCGCTAATCCGAGCGGCCTGCCGCATGAGAAGGTGCCGCAATTCACCACCGCCAAGGACCTCTGCCGGATGATGCGGGAATTCCTCCGGTACCCGCGTCTTTACGGCATGATCAAGGAAAGCGACAACGTCATCCGCGGAGCCGACGGCAAGGAAGTCTTTCTCCAGAACCATAACCGGCTCCTCAAGCGCTATCCCAACGTCTGCGTCGGCAAGACCGGCTACACCAGAGCCGCGAAGCATTGTTTCGTCGGCTACTCGCTTGTGCCGAGAAAACGGTACATCTTCGTCATCCTCGGCGCCGACCGGCCGTGGCAGGACATGTCTCGGCTGCTCTACTACGCCGGCTGCATCAGCCAGATCGTCGAAAAATAAAACGCATCACAACGCGCATCAGCGCTGAAGGGTTCCCCATGAAGAGGATTCTGTGTATCGCGCTCTGTTCGGCTCTTGTTTCCGGGACTTCTATAGCCGCGACCGTTACGTGGGACGGCGGCGCTGCCGATCCCGACGATTCAACCTGGATGACGGCTGAGAACTGGGATGGCGATATCGCACCTTCCCCGGGCGATTCTCTTATTTTTGCCGGGTCGACCAAGCTGAGCCCCGTTAACGATTACGATGCCAATACGACGTTCAGATCCATTACATTTAACCCGTCAGGCGGGTTCTCCGTAACCGGCAATGACGTGTACCTGTACAGCGGCGGGGGATCCGTGGGCGTCTACAACGTCGCAGGCGCCGGTTCGAATGCCTATAACCTGAACTCGACGATCCAGTGCAACGCCTCGGTCCAGAATGACGCTGCGGGGACGACCCTGACGATCGGCGGCAGCGTCGGTCTCTCGTACGACGGCAACGACTATTTTCTCAGCGTCAAAGGCGCCGGCGACACGATGATCAGCGGCGCCATGAGCGGCGGCGGCTGGCTGATCAAATATAATGCAGGGACGCTGACTTTGGCCGGCGCGAACACCTATACAGGGTACACCCAGATCATCGGCGGGACGATCGCCCTTGGCGCGGATGATGTTATGCCCGACGCCGGCAGAATAGAGGTCTATGACGGCGTTCTGGACGTGGGTACGAGGAACGATACCGTCGTGGACGTCTACATGCTTAACGAGAACAGCAAGATCATAGGCACCACCGGCGTCCTGACGGGAAGCACCTATTACCTCAACAACGGCACTGTCACCGCAAGTCTCGGCGGCGCCGGGGTGCTCATAAAGGAGGGTGATACGACAACGGTATCTCTGCAGGGCGCGAACTCGTACGCCGGGACGACGACCGTCTCGCAGGGGTCGCTGCTCGTGAACGGTCCGGACGGCGCGATCGAGAGCACCTCCGACGTCGCTCTCAAGTACCAGGGGACGCTTGTTCTGGACAATACCGCCGACAACAAGGCGGACCGGCTCAACGATGCGGCGCAGATCGATCTGTCCGGCGGCCGGCTGTCGTTTATCGGCAAGAGTGACGATGATTCGGCTGAGACGGTCGGGGTCCTGACGCTGTCCGGCGGCTATTCATCGGTCAGCGTGGCGGCCGGCGCCGGTTGCAGCGCGACGCTGACCGCCGACAGCCTTTCCGCCCCCTTCGGCACGACGGTCGATTTCGCCGGCGCGGGCCTCGGCGGCGCCAGCATGAGCCCGTACGTCAAATTCAACACGCCGCCGGACCTGCAATCAGGCATCATCCCGTTCGCGACGGTGAACAAGAACGATTTCGCGACGTACAACGGGACCGACGGGATTCAGGCATACAGCGGTTATGCGCCTACCATCGATGGTGGGGAGAACGACAACGTGAAGATCACGGCGTCCGAGAG
>ERZ795055.2503-NODE-2503-length-13858-cov-4.812070_pt1 | contig 13858 bp, 12 predicted proteins | sample MGYA00375139_ERZ795055 | MGnify/ENA primary metagenome ERZ795055 (study PRJEB30184, sample SAMN05720283) | anaerobic digester metagenome | isolation source: active sludge of municipal wastewater-treating anaerobic digesters | place: USA | collected 2015-01-23 ...
GATTTTCAAAAAGATCTGCCACTCTACTATCGCCCTGATAACTTTGAGCCTGCAAACCTTCCATGTAAATTTCGCCTTTACCCGCAATGGCAAGTATCTCGTACCAATACGATGCTGCCGACCAATCGGATTCTACTTTGTAGGGAATTGGTATATATTCCTGTGGAGGTATAATTATTTCATTATCTGTAAATTGGACTCTTACACCATATTCACGCATCATTTGCAGTGTCATATTAATATACGGACGGGAAATAATTTCGCCTTCCAAAGTTATTTTAATTCCATTAAGCGTGGTTGGAGCAATCATCATCAATGCCGAAATGTACTGACTACTCACATTTCCTTTAAGATGGATGTGACCACCTGTCAAAGCACTTCCAAAAATACGCAAAGGCGGAAATCCTTCATTTTCAATGTATTCAATTTTAGCTCCCAAACTAATTAACGCATCAACCAACAGTTTTATCGGACGTTGTTTCATGCGTTCGCTGCCTGTAATTACCCATTCGCCTACTGTTTTCGACAGAAAAGCAGTGAGAAACCGCATGGCAGTTCCCGCTGCTCCAATATCAAAAAAAGTTTCATTCGAGTCCATAGTTTCAACCATAACACGGGTATCGTCACATTCGGCAAGATTCTCAATTTCGTACGAGCTATATGACAATGCATCCAGAATCAAAGCCCGGTTGCTGATGCTTTTTGAAGCAGGGAGATTGATGATAAGGTTAATATTATCTACGGAAATATGTAAGTTTTTAGAGGTCATTTAATTATCTTCTTCAATTTGTTTTGTTTTGAATTCATCCAACTCTTTTCTCAATTCTTCAAGTATTTGATTTTCAGTAGGTAAATAGAGCTGATATTTTCCCGCAAGGATGGATTTATTATTTTCAGGCAATGTAAATCTGACAACACTTTCATTTTTATTGATTCGGCAATATAATATTCCCTTTTATGTTCATCCGAAATCCGTATAAGTAATTTATAATGGGACCAATTGAATTGCGAACGCAGTGTGTTCGCAATTGGGAATGTTCTGAAGAACTGTCTCATTAGTTCAAGTTGCCTTCCACCAAAACCGCTTCCAAACTCCGGTTGAAGTTGTTCCGATAAAAGTTTGATAAGATAAGTCCCATATTCGGCTCTTTCTTTTCCTTGTTGTTCTTCTTCCAAAATCCGTTTGCCAATTTTCCAATACATAATGGTTCGCTCCCAATTAACAGAGCGAATAGCATTATCTCTCGAGTGAAAGATAATCTCTCTTATTTCCTGAATAAATGATTGATCAACCAGCATAAATCAAACAGTAGAAATTATACCGCCAATTCGTAAATTTTCCGAATATCACTTTCAGTCAATTTCACAAAACTACCCATGGTATTTTTGCCTAATCCGGCAGTTTTTACCAGCGTTGGTATGTCTTCGGCTTTTGCCCCGAGTTGTGAAAAACGGATGGGCATGCCTATCGAAGTCATAAATTGTTCGTAACATTCGATGCCTTTGCGGGCAGTAATTTCAGGATGCTGGAAGTCCATTTCGCAACCCCAAACCCGAACTGCAAACTGAGCAAAACGCATAACATCCTGATTCATTACGAATTTCATCCATGCAGGAAACATAACAGCCAATCCGGCTCCATGCGCCACATCATAAAGTCCCGAAAGTTCGTGTTCCATTTGATGACTCGACCAATCCTGTTCGCGACCAACGCCACACAAATCGTTATGTGCCACCATTCCGGCCCACATCAGGTTGGCTCGGGCTTCGTAATCATTCGGATTGGCTAACGCTTTTGGAGTTTCATTGATTACAGTAAGCAAAATACCTTCGCAAAGTCGGTCGGTAATTTCTACATCTTTTGTATTTGTGAAATAACGTTCCATCACATGCGCCATCATGTCGGTTGCGCCACAGGCTGTTTGATAAGCAGGCAATGAGCAGGTGAGTTCAGGATTCAGAATTGAAAAAACAGGACGCAGTAAATCGCTGTTCGCTGCCCGTTTCAACATGCCATTTTCGTGCGTTATAACCGAACCGGTCGAACCTTCGCTTCCTGCAGCCGTCAATGTAAGTATTGTAGCCACCGGCAACGCTTTTTCAACTTGTTTTCCGGAATAAAAATCCCAGAAATCGCCTTCGTAAACTGCCCCGAGCGCAATTGCTTTGGCCGAATCGATAACACTGCCTCCACCAACGGCGAGAATAAAATCAATATTTTCTTTTTTGCAAATATCAATGCCTTCGTAAACCAGGCCACTGCGCGGATTTGGAACCACACCACCTAATTCGGCAAACTGAATATTTGATTCCTGTAGCGATTTTTTTACCCGTTCGAGTAATCCGCTTTTTACTACCGAGCCACTTCCGTAATGTATCAGCACTTTAGTTCCGCCAAAGCGTTGGATGTATTTTCCGGCTTGGTTTTCACGTTCTTTTCCGAAAACAAAATAGGTAGGACTATAAAAATTAAAGTTATTCATAATGTATTCCTCAACCCGCAAAGGGGAGCTGAGATTTGTATTTCCTGTGTAAATATTATTTGTTTTTTTTAATCAATTATCTTAATTTCATACTCTTTTTCAAGCGATAGTATGTTCATTCATAGATAATTTACTGATAATTTCATTACCCAATTCAGTTTTTTTCTTAATGTGATTCAGCACTTCGAGTACAAAAGGATTACTTTCGAAACTACCGCGAACCGATTCGAAATCCTGATGTTTCTGAGCCTCATCGCCATCAACTCCAAAACCGGTTTTGGCATTCAGATCGAATTCCTTTTTTGCATCGGCATAAATTAGTTTGTCTAATTTTACAACCGATTCTTTCCATAACTCAATCAGGTTAAAAATATCTTCGTAGTTAACTTCATCAACCGATTTTCGCCAATATTGTTCAAGTTTGCTCAATGCCCATGTCCATTCGTAATTATAATACTGATTGTGCATGGCTTCAAATTCCTGGTGGATCTGTTTTAATTCACAATTATTTTTTTCAATGTCACATAACAAATTGTCAATAACATTCTTCGGTGCGATCAATCCCGACAAGTCAATCCATTCGCCCAATCCTTTGTCTGTGCCGGGTTTCAATCGTGCTCGAACTTCCTCAATATTTTTAAATGTTCCTTCTTTGAGTCTGCTGATTAATGAGTTACCTAAAAATTTATTGACAGCAATATTATATAAATCAATGCCTTTATTCAACGACGAATTTTTAATACTACAATTTTGGAATGAATAAACATCGGTCGTTTCACCTGCAATTTTCTGAAGATTTTTCAAAACTTCAATGCCTTTCAACATTTTTGAGATGGTATAAGGACTCAGTAAATTGAAATTTATCGGATCCAGTTTATACGGATCTTTGCGGTTATCGCGTTTCGGCCATTTTTGAGCATCGCGTATGGTGCCAACGCTTCGCAAATTTACGCCCGGAACCAGAAAACTGTCGGTTGCGTTTTCAATTAAGTATGAAAATGGTAAATCAGAAGTATCGGAATGTTTGTAATGCCGACCCATAACAAGTGTAAAAGCACCAATTTTGGCTGGCCAGAGCAAATATGAATCGCTGGTTGTTTTCGAACCGCGTTCGCACAATCCCTGGTGAATCGGTCCTAATTTATACATGTGGTTGCTTTGGTTCGAGCCACTTCCGGCATTCAAAAACGAAAACATACCCGCAATAAGCAATGTCGATTTGTGATGCGAAACTGTGTAAGGACCTGCAAATATGGCAGTTGCCTCGCCGTGCATCCCCTGACAATTTGAAAAGAAAAGTGAATCGAGTGCCGAATAATGTTTGCCCAGAATGCAACCTTGTCCAATAAAACAACGCGAAACCAGCGTCGAATCGGTGACAGAAACTCCCGAACACAGAATAAAATCATTGCATTTTACACCCGAACCAATAATTACCGGGGCAAATTGATTGCTGTTAATTGATCCATTTTCGAGTAATGATGCACCTTCGATCACTGCACAATCGCCAACCCGTACATTTTTCAAACTTCCGCAATTGACAATTCTTACATTCTTTCCTATGTAACCGGTGGATGATAGTTGAGCTCTGGCATAATCATCTATTTGTTTCTGAAGATTTTGAATCAGCAACGGACGATGCCTGTAAAGGGTAAGAATATAAGCCAAGGGCGCTGAAAGATCATCGAATATCGGTATTTCACGGCCGCCACCTTCGTTCATAACAGGCACTTTTACCCCGTTTCCAAAAGTAGATTCTCCATCGACCAGAATTAAGTTAACATTTTCAATGTACGAATCATCATCAATCGTATAATTAGCAATATAATTGTCAATTTTATCAATAAATACATTATTGCCAATCGAACAATTATGTAAACAACAATTATTTAAGCCAGTATGTTTTTTTAAACCACCTGCCAGATCGATGACTTTATTGAAAATGCCCAATTTAATATTACCCGAAAAATGTACATTCGTAATAAAATCAGGTGAAAAATTTTCGACAACTTCTACTTGCTGCCATTTTTCGGCTGAACAACCAAATACGCTTAACGTGGCAATTTCCTTTTCAGTCAGATGACGGTATTCACTCATATTGTAATTATTTATTGTTCAAACTTTTATGTTCATATTTCTCCATTTTGCAATTTCTATTCTTCGTATTTTTGGAATAAAAAATCGTTATATGGATATCTTTCTACATGGATGGCTTTTATTTTATTGTACATCAATGTTTTTAACTGGTCAATATTTTGTTTTTCGCGTGCCGAAATAAAAATACAATTGTCGTGCATTTTCGACATCCAGGTGTTTTTCAATTCATCCAGCGTTATGTTTTCGCGTTTTACAGGCAGTAAATCATCTTCGTCTTTGGGAACATGAGTAAAAACATCAATTTTATTAAAAACCAGTATTGTTGGTTTTTCTTTCGGGTCAATTTCGCGCAGCGTTTGTTGTACAACATCAAGCTGCTCCTCAAAGTTTGGATGCGACACATCAATAATATGTATCAACAAATCTGCTTCGCGCACTTCATCCAAAGTTGATTTGAATGATTGAATCAAATGATGTGGTAATTTGCGGATAAAACCTACCGTGTCGGTTAGTAAAAAAGGCAGATTCTCGATAACAACTTTTCGCACCGTTGTATCGAGAGTTGCAAAAAGCTTATTTTCAGCAAAAACATCCGACTTGCTTAACAAATTCATCAATGTAGATTTACCCACATTGGTATAACCCACCAACGCCACACGGACCATTTTCCCCCGATTTTTTCGTTGGGTACTCATTTGCTGGTCAATTTCTTTCAAATTTTCTTTAAGCAATGAAATTTTAGTCAAAATAATCCGTCGGTCGGTTTCGATCTGTGTTTCACCCGGTCCACGCATTCCAATACCACCTTGTTGCCTTTCTAAGTGCGTCCAAAGGCGCTTCAAACGGGGCAACATGTATTGTAATTGTGCCAGTTCAACCTGAGTTTTTGCATTGGCAGTCTGTGCTCGTTTGGCAAAAATATCGAGAATCAGATTCGTACGGTCGAGAATCAGTACTTTTAATTCACCTTCGATAATTCTGAGTTGTTTGGGTGACAATTCATCGTCGAAAATAACCAATCCTATATCATTTTCGTCTATATACGATTTTATTTCCCGGAGTTTACCCGGACCAACAAATGTTTTGGGATTTGGAGTGTCAACGCGCTGAAAGAAAATTTTCACCGGTTCTGCACCTGCTGTATCAGCCAAAAAAGCCAATTCGTCAAGATATTCCTTCGATCGTTCTTCGTTTTGATGCTGGGTGATTAAACCCACCAATACAGCTCTTTCCTGGTATATTTCTGTTTGCATATTTTATCTGAAAAAACCGTTTGGAGTACACCAAACGGTTTTAATTATTTGTCCGATTGACCGTTGGTACAATCGTTCTGTTTATTTACTTGAATAAAAAATCGGTATTATTGAAGTCTGAAGTTAACAGGCAATGTATATTTTACACGCACTGCTTTACCACGTTGTTTACCCGGAGCCCAATTTGGCATGGATTTAATTACACGAATGGCTTCTTTGTCAAGACTTGGGTCAACACTACGAACAACTTCAACATCAACGATTGAACCATCGCGGTTTACTACGAACTGACAAATAACACGACCCTGAATACCGTTTTCCTGTGCAATAACAGGATATTTTACATTATCACCCAGATATTTCATCAATGCAGCATCGCCACCGGGGAACGAAGGCATGGTTTCAACCACCTGAAATACAACATTATCATCTTCTTCAACAATTGCCGGACCGGTTGATACAGGACCTACAACTTCTACACCTTTGTCTTTGTCATCTTCGGTGTTGATTTCTACTTCTGCAACTTGTACATCGTTTTCAACCACGTTCAGAATTTCCACAATCTCGGGTGCAGGTGGTGGAGGTGGTGGTGGTAACTCGGGAGCTGTTTGGATAATTTCAATTTCTTCCTCAGCCAACGCAGCGCCAGCCACGTCTTCGTATACAGTTACTTCTGATTTTGTCCATTCTAAACCAATGTAAAACAATGACAAAACCATTACTAATCCCATTATTAAATAAAGGAATTTTTTATCCTCCAGCGAGGCATTTGGTGATTTTTTTAAGTCCATAATTATGTTGTTTGTTATATTATTTTCAGATGGGCAAATGTACAATAAATTTTTTAAAGTTGATTTATTTGAATAATATTTTTTGTTATATTATATGAACTTTAAAAAACTCTTATTATTTCATGCACAAATATAATTTTTTTAGTTTTTCCCGTTTTAATGTTTTAATAAAACAAGTTTGTCTTTATCGTGTACAAAAATAATGTATCTTTGGGAGTTTTTTTAAAAAACTGAAATTTTTTTTCAAAAAAAACACAATTTAATTCAAAATCCAATTGAAAACTATGTTTAAAAAGCATATTTTAATAATAACTCTGTTGATTTTCTGTTCAAAGTTATTTTCGCAAGCAGGAACCGGTGTTTATACTTTTCTTGATTTACCGGTTTCGTCACGTTTAGCTGCATTGGGAGGAACCAATATTTCGATCAATGACAATGATATAAATTTCGCATTCCAAAATCCGGCATTACTTACAGTCGAAACAAATAATGTCATCGGGCTTAATATGGCCAATTATCTTGCCGATATTAAATTCGGTTCGGCTATGTATGCACGAAATCTGGATAAGAAAAACTTTTTTGCCGTTGGTATTCAATATGTTGATTATGGTACTTTTAAAGAAACTACCGAATTGAATGAGATTCTGGGCGAATTTACCGCTAAAGATATGGCCATTAATATTATTTATGCGCGTCCCATCACCAAGAGAATCACAGTAGGAGCAACTTTAAAGCCTATTTATTCTGTATACGAACGCTATTCAAGTTTCGGATTGGCACTGGATGCCGGTGTAAGTTATAATGATCCCGTACATTTCTTTTCGGCCGGATTAGTTGTGAAAAATGCAGGAACGCAGCTTAAAGGCTATTATTCCGACGAAACCGGACAGCATTACGAGCCATTACCGTTCAATATTCAACTTGGCGCCACCAAAAAACTGGCTCATGCACCTTTGCGTTTTTCGTTGAATCTTCATAATTTACAACGTTGGGATTTAAATTATTCAACCCTGAATTTATCTGGAGCAAACAACTCGACTACCAAAGTCAGCAATATTAGTTTTCTCGATATGGCATTTCGTCATGCTGTCATTGGTCTTGAGTTTTTGCCCGGAAAGAATTTCTATCTTGCCACTTCATACAATCATCGTCGTCATCAGGAACTTACGATGAATGGATTTAAAAGTATGGCCGGATTTTCGTTTGGCGGAGGCGTTAAATTATATAAATTTCAAGTGGGATTTGGCATGAGTCAATATCAGGTTGGGAATTATTCGTACCAATTTTCAATAAGTACTTCGCTGAATGAATTCAGACTTTAAGCATTCGGGATGACAGAACTCCAATTCTACCCGGGATGACAGAACTCCGATTCTGTCAAAATATTAATATTTCATTTTAAAAAAAGCAAATTTTCCAATACAATTTCAATGAAAAAAATAATAGTTGCAATAGATGGATTTTCGTCGTGCGGTAAAAGCACAATGGCGAAAGAACTGGCGCACGAAACAGGTTATATTTATGTCGATACCGGTGCAATGTATCGTGCCGTATCATTATTTTGTATCCGAAATGGATGGATGACAGAGACGGAAATGATTGAAGATCAGATTGAAAAAAATATATCGTCCATTCAGCTCGAATTTAAAACCAATGCCGGTGGCAAAGCCGAAATGTATCTGAACGGCGAAAATGTAGAAAACGAAATACGTACCCTTGAGGTTGCCAACGGTGCAAGCAGAGTGAGTACGTTGGGTTTTGTTCGTCGCGAATTGGTTCGTCAACAACAAATAATGGGACTTCAGAAAGGCATAGTGATGGATGGCCGTGATATTGGTACGGTGGTTTTTCCTGAAGCCGAATTAAAAATATTTCTTACCGCCTCTGCCGAAATCCGGGCACAACGAAGATATGATGAAATGGTAGCCAAAGGTGAAACAGTAAACTTTGAAGATGTGCTTGCCAATGTAAAAGAGCGCGACGATCGTGACCAAAACCGTGCTGAAAGTCCACTCCGCAAAGCCAGCGATGCCATTGTTATCGATAACTCGACATTATCAATTCGTCAACAACAGGAAATTTTACGAACATTATTTGCAGAAAAAACGTTAGATTAATTTGCTTTTCAAATATTTTCAAATTTTTTTTTAATCATTTTGGATTTAATTGAAATTGTAAATAGTAAATGTCTAAATCGTAAATCAAAAAATGTTAAATATCGAAATTGATAAAAAATCCGGATTCTGTTTCGGCGTTGTGAATGCCATTAAAAAGGCTGAAGAAGAACTTGCCAAAGGTGATGTTTTATATTGTTTGGGCGATATTGTTCATAACGGACAGGAAATAAGCCGGTTAGAAAACCTGGGATTAATCACCATTAATCACGAACAGTTTGCAAATTTAAAAGATGCAAGGGTTTTATTGCGCGCTCATGGCGAACCTCCGCTCACTTATCAAATAGCCAAAGAAAACAACATTACTTTGATCGATGCTTCGTGTCCGGTGGTTCTCAAATTGCAAACCCGAATTAAGAATGCCTTTGAATCAGCTCCTTCCGACGATAATCAGATTGTAATATACGGCGAGATTGGTCATGCCGAAGTCAATGGATTATTGGGACAGACTGATAATAAGGCAATTGTAATTGAGAATGAATCTGATTTGAAAAAAATTGATTTTACTAAAAAAATCAGAATCTTTTCGCAAACCACAAAATCGCTTGATGGGTTTAATAAACTTGTGGAAAATGTAGCAGAAAAAACCGGAAGCCAACAAAATTTTGAATTTTCTGACACAATTTGTCGTCAGGTTGCTAATAGAATTCCAAATATTACTACTTTTGCACAGCAAAAAGATATCATAATTTTTGTCAGCGGTAAAAAAAGTTCGAACGGAAAAGTTCTGTACGAACACTCAAAAAAAATAAATGAAAATACTTTTTTGATTTCATCTGCCGACGAAGTTATGGATTTGAATCTTGATTTAACAAAAAGTATAGGAATTTGCGGTGCCACTTCCACACCAAAATGGTTGATGGAAGAAGTTGCTGAAAAAATTTCCGGCTTACAGAAAGTTGAATGATTCCCCTTAGATTGTTTATAAAAAAATCACACCAAAATTTTATTAAATCGAAGGTATTAAAGTATAAATATATTTTATTGACATTATGAAATACGGAATTAAGTGTATTGGTTTATTAACATCAGGGGGTGATGCACCCGGAATGAATGCAGCTATCCGATCGGTAACACGTGCTGCAATTTTCAATGGCATCCGCGTAAAAGCGGTCTATCGTGGATATAAAGGATTGATTACGGGCGAAATAAAAGAATTTCAGACTCAAAATGTAAGTAATATTATTCAACAGGGTGGAACAATTCTTAAAACTGCCCGCTGCGAGGAATTTAAAACTGTAGAAGGTCGAAAAGTTGCTTACGAAACCATGATGCGCGAAGAAATTGATGCTTTGGTGGTAATTGGCGGCGACGGCACTTTTACCGGTGCGCGCATTTTTGCTCAGGAATTTAATGTGCCAATAATTGGATTGCCCGGAACCATTGATAATGATTTGTTTGGCACCGATTCGACCATTGGATACGACACAGCATTAAATACGATTATCGAAGCGGTTGATAAAATTCGTGATACGGCTTCGTCGCACGAACGTCTCTTTTTTATTGAGGTAATGGGTCGCGATGCCGGTTTTCTGGCTCTGAACAGTGCTTTGGCTTCGGGAGCAGAGGCTGCAATCATTCCTGAACGCGAAACTCAGGTTGACCAACTGGAGGAACTGATTAAAAACGGTTTCCGCAAATCGAAAAACAGCAGCATTGTAATTGTGGCCGAAAGTGAAGTAACCGGTGGAGCAAACGGACTTGCCGAACGCATGCACAAAGAACATCCCGAATACGATGTGCGCGTAACTATTCTCGGTCATATTCAGCGCGGTGGTTCGCCAACTGCTTACGATAGAATTCTTGCCAGTCGCATGGGAGTTGCCGCTATCGATGCTTTGTTAGATGAGCAACGCAGCATTATGATTGGCATTGTGAATGATGTAATTGTTCATGTTCCGTTCACCAAAGCCATTAAAGATGATAAGCCTGTAAACGAAAATTTACTTGGAGTAATACAGATTTTATCGATTTAAGAATTTCCATTGAAAACTTTCCACTAAAATTTTAATTATTGCCTCCAAAGTTCCCTTTCGGATATTCTGGAGGCATTTTTATATTTAAATATAAAATATAAATCGTAAATGATTAAATCGTAAATGATTAAATTGTAAATGATTAAATCGTAAATGGTAAATATTTAAATTGTAAATGATTTTATGAATACAAAATCAATTTTATTCGTTTGCCTGGGAAATATTTGCCGATCGCCCATGGCAGAGGCTGTATTTCAACGAATTGTATCAGAAAACGGTCTGACTTCAAAATTCGAAATTGATTCGGCCGGCATGTTGGCATACCACAAAGGCGAATTAGCCGATAGCCGAATGCGTTACTTTGCTGCGAAAAGAGGCTATCATCTTACGCATCACTCGCGCCCTTTTGCTTCTTCCGATTTCGATAATTTTGACATGATTATTGGCATGGACGATCAAAACATTGACGCATTAAAAGCCAAAGCCATGACGATGGAAGAAAGCAACAAAATTTATCGCATGGTCGATTTTTGTGTTAATTTACATGCTACACACGTTCCGGATCCCTATTATGGTGGCGATCAGGGTTTTGAAAATGTAATTGATTTATTGGAAGATGCGTGTGCCGGGCTGTTTACACATTTGAAAGTTTGAAAGTTTGAAAGTTTGAAAGTTTGTCCCGATAGCTATCGGGATTGAAAGTTTGAAAGTTTGAGAGTTTGAGAGTTTGAAAGTTTGTCCCGATAGCTCCCGAAGTCTCGGGACGGGATTGAAGATTTGAAGATTCCACTCAACGTTTAAATTTCTTATTTTCTATTTTCTAATTCCCCAATTTCTAATTCCTCAATTTCTATTTTCTCAATTTCTATTTTCCCAATTTCTATTTTCTATTTTCCCATTTTCTCATTTTCAAAAGCTATTTTATCGTTACCATTGTTGCTCCAAATCCATACTCGCGAAACGAAGCATCCTGAAAGTAATACGTTTTATAGCGCGATTTCAATTGTTTTTCGATTTCACTGCGTAGCACTCCTTCTCCTTTGCCATGAATAAATACAATCTTTTGCCCTTTTCGTGTTTTGTTTTCACTGATTACGGCATGAAATTTTTCCATTTGCAAATTTAGCATGTCTGCATTTTCCATACCGGCAGTGGTGTCAACTAATTCATTGATATGCAAATCCACTTCAATCACATCAGCCGTTTGTTGACGAAGCGTGATTCTTGGCCGCTTGGTTTCTTCTTTGTGCAACATGGCATTCTTAATTTCGGCGGGCGAAATGTCGATTAATTTCTGATTTTCTTTTTCCGAAATTATATCAATGATCATTGCCAAATCATCGAAATAATCATTCTCGGTAAAACTGTGCAATTTGTAGAATTTTACTGCATTAATTTTCAGCTGCACGTCAAGTACATTTTGCGGAGTATATGTTTTACCTTGTTTGAAAGGAATAATTTGAATACGCAGATTTTCCCAGGCATTGAGTTGGTCTTTAGTAATTTGAGTCAGCTCTTCCTGCATATTTGGCTCAATCAAACCATTCGATACACTTTTCAGATTCCCATTTTCGCCGTTTATTATATTGTAATAAAGAAAATAGTTGCTATCGTTAACCAAATAACAATCGTACGAAGTGGTTTGTAATTGTTTGACGTCCAATGGGAAAAATGCCAAAAGCGCTTTTAGTGTTTCGCCTTCGGGAGTCTCTATTATAGGTTCTAACCTCACCCCCAACCCCTCTCCTTGAGGAGAGGGGAGCTTAGGTTCTGCAATTGAAGAAGCTGATTCAGCATTAATATTCTTTGAAGAGAAATCTCTTTTTGGGAAATTCGTTTCTTTGTTCACAGCTCCAACCATTACACATTCCTTTTCCAATACCGGAATCTCAAATCCATCCGCATCTTCCACGTACAACATTTTCTTCAATTCATCCACGCGGACTACCATTCCGCCGCCTACTGCGTTCAGAAAACGCACTGTATCACCTTTTTTTATCATGATTTTATTTTTACAAGAGGGTGTGCCTAATTCAAGGGAGCATGCCCCTTTGTTTGTTGCCACATTTTTATTTACTTTTGCACAAAAATACTACAATTTATTTACTCCCGTGAATACTATCTCCGAAAACGCTCCGATTTATATTGATGAATACAATTATCCCTTGCCGGATGACCGAATTGCGAAATATCCGTTGGCTCAACGCGACTCTTCAAAACTGTTGATTTACAGGGATGGCAATATTTCGGAAAATGTATTTGCCAATATTTCAGGCTATTTGCCCGAAAGTAGTTTGCTGGTTTACAATAATACCCGTGTAATTCAGGCCCGATTAATATTTCAAAAATCGACAGGCGCACATATCGAAGTGTTTTGTCTGGAACCTTTATCACCTGCCGATTATGCACAGTCCTTAAGTTCGAACGCTCAATGCGAGTGGAAATGCATGGTTGGAAATCTGAAAAAGTGGAAAGAAGGAATTTTGACCAAAAATATAAATATTAATGGTATTAACGTGGATTTTAATGCTGAGTTGCTCCATACGGTAGAAAATACGCACACAGTCAGGTTTAGGTGGGACAATGCGAATGTACATTTTGCCGAAATACTCGAAAATGCCGGTGAACTGCCCATACCACCTTATTTGCACCGAAAAACAGAAACCGGTGATCTGATCGCTTATCAAACCGTTTATTCAAAAATTAAAGGTTCGGTAGCGGCTCCCACAGCCGGATTGCATTTTACTTTGGAAGTTTTAAACAGTCTGGAATCGAAGAATATTGAAACCGAAGAAGTAACACTTCACGTGGGTGCCGGAACATTTCAACCCGTTAAGAAACAAGATATTGCTGAACATCAAATGCATAGCGAAGTGATTTCAGTACATAGAAGTACCATTGAACATTTGCAAAAAAAATTGGGAAATATTATTGATAATATCAGAACATAAATAAGGTTCCATTAAATAACTTTAAATATAAATGATCACAACCAATCTAAATATCAATTTTATTACTTATCATTAAAATAAATAAAATCAAATAATTAAATAAACAAATTTATTCTGGAACAAATATTCCGCT
>ERZ795055.2506-NODE-2506-length-13842-cov-4.164068_pt1 | contig 13842 bp, 17 predicted proteins | sample MGYA00375139_ERZ795055 | MGnify/ENA primary metagenome ERZ795055 (study PRJEB30184, sample SAMN05720283) | anaerobic digester metagenome | isolation source: active sludge of municipal wastewater-treating anaerobic digesters | place: USA | collected 2015-01-23 ...
GAACTTGAGTTCCTAAAGTCAGAGATTCGGAGGTTACTATGAGCGCCAATGTTGAGACGATGTTTAGCGTAAGAGAGAAGGTTTGGCATGGTTTGGGGATTATCGTGCAGGATGCCCCTTCCTCGAAGGATGCTCTTCGTATGGCTGGTCTTGACTGGCGCGTCGAGTCGAGCAAGATGTTCATTGAGGATACTCGTGGTTCGATGATGGAAGTTCCGAACGTCATCGCAAACACTCGTAGCACCGATAAGGCTGTTCTCGGCGTCGTAACCGGGAAGTATAAGATCGTCCAGAATGAGGAAGCCTTCTCTTTCACGGATGCTCTTCTCGGGGAGGATATTCACTACGAGACTGCTGGTGCTCTCGATGAGGGTCGCAAGGTTTGGATGCTGGCTCGAATGCCTGAGTCCGAGATTCTTGGCGACAAGTTCGAGAATTATCTTCTCTTCACCAACTCGCATGATGGTAAGGGAAGCGTGAAGGTGGTTCCTACGAAGATTCGTGTGGTCTGCCAGAATACGCTCAATATAGCCATCCGTGGTGCTGTCCGCTCTTGGACTACCAAGCACATGGGCGCAATGGAGACTAAGCTTCTCGAAGCCCACCGTACCCTCGAACTGGCCACCAAGTATGACGAGAACTTCGTTCGGAAGGCCGAAGAACTTTCCGGCGTCAAGGTTTCCATGCTCGAATTCAACTCCTTCGTCGAGCACCTTCTTCCGATGCCCGAAGAGGCCACCAAGCGCCAGCAGGACAACGTGGTCGCCATGCGTGATGACCTGACCCTCCGCTACAAGGAAGCTCCTGACCTTGGCAATCACCGTGGAACGGCTTGGGGAGTCCTTAATGCGGTGAGCGACTTCGCTACCCATAAGACCCCGCTTCGCATGACCGACACCTACAGGGAGAACAACTTCGCTTCCATCATCGATGGTAACAAGATGATCGATATGGCGGCGGCTCTCCTGACTGCCTAAGAATAGTTCCTAAATCTAAGCAGGGTCGCTTATGCGGCCCTGTTTTTTTATTCTTAAACTTTAACTATCTTACTATGGGATATATAGACAGTATTCAAATTAGTGAAAAAACATTACAAGAAATAAAAACCGTTATTGGTTATCCTGTCATTGATTCAGAGTTTTCTGCTATTATGACTGATGACCAAATTAAGCAATTTGCTATTGCTCCTGCTTTAGAAACTTATTTTACCTATTTTCCGATAGCTCATCCTGTAACCTTGCCTGTAACTGGTGGTGCTGATATTGCTACTCTTGATGCTCCTGAAAATGCTATAGGTATAATGAGACAACAATTTATTCCACAATCTGCAAATGTTTCTGGTGGAGCTTTAATGCAACAGGGAATGTTTTATGGAAATCCTTTTTATTCTAGCTCACAAGTTATTTCTAAAGGTTCCTATGGACTAGGTGGAAACTTTGGAACTCCTTTTGGATATGGTAAAGAGTTATTCACTTATCAGAATAAGTTCTATACTGAATCATTAGAGGCAAGTAATACAGCTTACTATGTAAAGTTTAATGATAATGAAAACCGTATTGAATGTAAGTCTTCTATACCCGGTATTTTTTATTTTGAAATAGGCGTTTTCTCTAATGATGTAGAAAGGATACCAATAAGAAAAAGACAAAAGTTTATTGAATATGCACAAGGAAAGTTACTAAAACGTTTTGCTGGTATTCTTCTTCTTTCAGAGTCAGATTTACCTTCAACTCTTGACTCTAGTGGCTTGAATGATGAAGGAGATAGACTTATTGAAGCGGCTGAAACTTATTTTAGAGAAAGCTCAACGATCCCCGTAATTCGCTAAGGCTATTATGAAAAATATAAATTGCTATGGTGTTATATATAAAACCACAAACTTAATAAATGGAAAACTTTATATTGGGCAAACTAAACGAAATGGCTATGCTTTACAAATATATTTAGGCTCAGGGGTTTTATTGAAACAGGCCATTACTAAATATGGGATTGCTTCTTTTGAGAAAGAAATAATATGTGAATGCAATAGTAAGGAACAGATAAATAGAATGGAACGGTTGTATATTGCTATCCTAAAACCTGACTACAATTTAGCTAAAGGAGGATTTCAAAATCCTTATGATTTTTTATCTGAGGAAGACAAACAAAAAGCTTATAAGAAACATTCTGAAAGCATGAAAAAAAGAACCGTTGAGCAGGAAAGAGAAAGACTTGGTAAGATAAAAGCATATTTGAATAATAGGGATGAGAAAACTATAAATGAAACTAAAAGGAGACAGTCAGAGGCTTCTAAAAAGTTATGGGAAGCAAAATCTTTAGAATATAAAACTAAATTCAAGAATAGAATGAGTGAGCTTCATAAAGGAAAGACAGTTTCAAACTATACAAAGGAAAAGTTATCAACAATAGCAAAAGAACAACAACTTAATATGACAGATGAAGAAAAAAAAGAAATAGCGGAAAAAATAAGTAAGGCACAAAGGTTATATTGGGATAATATGTCCGAAGAAGATTTAGAAAAAATCCGTAGTATCAGAAAAATAACAACAAAGGGTGGTAAAAACGCCCAAGCTAAAAAATGTATATGTATAGAAACTGGGGAGGTATTTTCCTATATGGGAGAAGCCGCTGAAAAAATATATGGTAAAAAAAGTAGGTATCCTCTAGTGGCTGAGGCTATGAAGACAGGAAAAACTATTCAAGGATATTCTTGGAAAGCTTATGAGGAGGAAAAATGTCATTAAATGTTTCTGAAAAGATTCAACGTGCTACTAACTCAATGCAAAAAAAGCTCCATGATAACTGGATTACCCTAACAGGAGCTAATGTAAATACATTTTTGATAGATATGGAACAGGACAAATATCAAAATAGAAGCTATGTATTGAAAGACTACAAGCCTATTAGTATTCGTGTTGAATTTCCGGGGCAAGAAATACCTGTTTCTACTATGGGAACTAACAATAATCAAACGGCTAGTAATGTTTTACATTTATACGACATTCTACCAATAGTGGCGTATGTACGCTTTTCTGATGAAGTTAAAACAGGGAATCTTATTTTCTATAAAGTAAAACTAGGAAATGGGGAGTTTCAAACTTTGATTCTTCAATTTCTACAACCAATAGCACAAGCTAATAGAGTTGGTATCGTTTACCAAGAGTGGGTTATAGCTCCCTGTGTAGACAATAGACTTTTGGCTAATCCTGCTTTACAGTCTCTATTGAAAGAATATAAAGAAACAGATAACTGGTAAAAATATAGTATAAAAACTTTTAACTATATTATATATAACCTAAACAGATAGAATCTGTACGTTAAATAGGAGAAAAAACAATGGCAAGAAAATCTGGCAAGAAAGTTGTTATTACAACTACAAAGCCCTATCTCATGGAAAAGCGTGTTATTCCAGTAGGAACTCGCATTATTGTCGAGTCTGACGATATTTATGATGAGTTTGCTACTCCCGCTCCCGCTTCTGACCCCGGCGCTTTAGACAACATTTATACTATGCGTAGAATGGCTCGCATGAAGAGACTTCGCCGAATGGATGGTGAAGAAATCATGGACGAGGAAGACGACGAGGAAGTTCCTGTTTCAGCTATGCGTCGTATGCGCCAAATGAGAAGACTTCGCAGAATGGATGGTGAGGAAGTTCTAGGTGAAGAAGATGATGAAGAAGTTCCTGTTTCCGCTATGCGAAGAATGAAAAGAATGGCTCGCATGAGGAGACTCCGCAGAATGGATGGTGAAGAAGTTATTGATGAAAGTGATGACGCTGATGAAGATGATGCTCCTGTTTCTGCTATGCGAAGAATGAGAAGACTTCGCAGAATGGATGGCGAGGAGATCATGGATGAAGAAGATGAAGAAAGCACAACTCCCGAGACTCTTGAAGCTATGAGAAGAATGCGAAGAATGAAAAGAATGTCCAAAATGCGCCGCATGAAGAAGATGGATGATGACAAAGTTGAAGAGGAAGATGAGGACAAGAAAGAGTAAGTAACTTTCAAAATTATTTAATAAGTAATAGCCTGTTGTCATTGATAACAGGCTATTTTTTTAACTATATAGACATGAAGAAAAATAATACTATAAGAGAAAAGCTAGATTTTACCTTTTCTTACAAAGATTTTGACACTATTACTGAACTTTTAGAGCTTTATTTGAGCGATAGGATTACAGCTTATCAAGATATTTTTGAGAATGACTATACAGAGGATGATAAAAACTTTTATATCCATTACTTTATTTACCCCTTCCTAGAAGATGAGGACATACACCCCTATATCTATCGTATTCAACATTTTCTAAATCGAGAGTATGAGCTATTTAATCATACAGAAATAAATAGTATTATAGTGGAGCTTCAAGATATTTTTGGTATTACTCAAGAGCAGATTGAAGCCGTAGAAGATTTTGAGGAATTTGAATTTAACAATATAGAAAAAATATATGAACTGTGGGAAAAGCTTTATGAAGAAATAAAAAACTATCCTTTGTTAGATTTAAAAGACTATAATAGACAAGAGATAGATAAAACTGTTATATTCTCTGACCCGGCTACAGACTCTTTCGTGCTAGATACCTTCTATGAGTTCCTTTCTATTATGCAGAAAAACTTTAGAAGTGAATTGATGCGATTAGATTCTTTTATTTTCTGCGACCCTGAATATATTGAATTCGTAGCTGGTGAAGGAACAATGGCTTTCTTTACTTCTGATAATGTATTTATGCCTTGTTATGTAGAGGAAGATCAAAGACACTTTTTTGCCGAGACTATATTCCACGAATTTGGACACTTTATTTTTGATTTATTAAGCGAGACTGACCAAGTTTTATGGTATGACTTCTATAATGAATGGCTAGAAAAAGGTTTGGAGCTAACTCGTGAGGAAGGCAATGAGGTAGAGGAGCTTTTTGCTGATGTATTCAGTATTATTTTTAATCCTCATACTAATGATTTCCTTCACTCTCCTAGTGATATAATAATAAATACTTTTATTGAAATAATCAAAGGACAGGAATAATGAATATAGAAGAAGCTAAAGAATCTGGACTAAAAGTTATTGATGACCGCTTTGACTATTTTTTAACTCGTTACCTTAATGCTCATAGATATGACTACAAAAATAGCTATGATTTTGGTGAAGCTTTTATTATGGACTTAATCAGTAGGATTGATAATACAAAAATTACCAATAAGTATCAATTTATTAGGGCTATCAGGTGGACTATGAAAGACTTTAATGTTGAAAAATATAGAAAAGCAGTAAAGAATGGTGAAGTTTTGAAAGAAAAAAAAGATACATCTTCAATTCCATTGGTAGGTGTTTATACAGTAGAAGATTTAAAAGATAGAGCTATAGAAATAAGCTTAGAGAATCCTTCTAAGTATATTTTTGTTTATACTATTTTTCAAGAAGCCTATGCAGTAATAAAAGATTACATTAGTGTAAAAGCCCCCGGAGATTATGACTTAGATGGATACTGGAAGAATGGAAAGTTTAATAAGTTTTCTAAAAAACAGTTAGATGACTATGAACGTGATGCCCAAGAAAAAGGTGGGGATGGGGATGGAATGTTTAGCTATAAAAGTAAAAAAAGGAGGAAGTAATGAGAATAAAAGAAGGCTCCCTATATATTTCTTCTAAAGAGCTTCGTGATGCCTTTCCAGTATTACATGACTATTATGAGGAAGTTTTAGAAGGAAAGCGGCCTAAGATTGAAGTTGTAACAAAAGAGGAATATAGCTTTGATCCGGCTATTTCTGACGCTATGAGTGATTACTATGTTAATAAGTATTATGTATTTTTTGATTCTGGAAAAGTAGTACAAACTTTTGATGCAGGACACGCAAGTTCTAAACCAAAAGCTATTAAGTTTCATTTAGAGCCGGGAAATGCTGTTATGGTTTTAGATTATGGGTACTATAAAGCCTGTACTCTTTATGTCCATCCTGATTTTATGAATCCTCAATTACCCGGAGGAAGTGATCTAAGTATTATTGAACTTTATGCCCTTGCTGTTGTGAATAGTATATCTTCTGCTTATAGAAAAGAATATTTAGATGCGCCACAATATAAAACAGGTGGTGGAAAGAATGTTTATATAAGTGCATTTAAAAATCTTCAGTTTAATATTGATGATATGAAAGAAGAAGTAAAAACACTAGGAGCAAAAACATGGCACTCTGCTTTTTATGACTATGTATTTCCTTCTTTAGCTCAAGAAGGATTAGTAAAAATAAATGCTAAAGGTTCTATTCAGATTACTATGAATGGAAAAAATCAAATAGAACAATATAGATAGGAAATAAGTATGAAACCCTATAGTTTGACTATCAATGGTGGGCGCTATAACTTTGTGATGAATAAGCTAGATGATATTTTACTTTTAGTTGACGTTAAAGAGTTTGATAAAGCTTGGAAAAAGTCTGGCTTTTATATTGGTGAATATGGAAAAGGTGGAATAGGTAATCGCTATGATAACTTTCTTGTATGGTTAGAAAATAATCCTGATACTCCTATCATAGCTCCAGAAGTAGGGTTTAATGAAAAGAATAATAATGTAGGCTTTACAAATGGACGACATAGGTTTGCAGTATTAAGAGACTTAGGAGCTACCTATCTTCCTGTTTCTATACAAGACTATTATGAAGATGGATACTTAGACTATATTATTGATAAATATAAAGCAAAGGTAATAGTAGGATGAAGAACTTAAAAGAGTATTCTTATGACTTAGGTAAAAGATTTGACTACTTTAATAGTCTTTTCTTTGATAGAGAACTAGCTAAGATAGATGTTTACTTTGAAAAGAAAAGTGGAAATGCTGTAGGGTCTTACTTCCCAAGTAAAAAAGAAATAGTGATATATGCAGAGGATAAGTCTGATAAGTATATTGATAGTGTTCTAATCCATGAAATGATTCATTTATGGACAGATGAAATGGGGTATAACTCCCGACAGCACCATGACAAGGCTTTTAAGAGTAAAGTGGATGAAATAAATAGATTGTCAAATAATGAGTATAGAGTTGGTTATACTCATATTTCATCCTCTATAGATGTGGAGGATGAAGAAGAAAATGTTTATTTTATGTTTATGCTCGCAAGCTCTTCTTTTTCTTTAGCTAAAAGAAATCTTGTGTACCCTATTCAAATTCTTTCTGAAGATAAGTTTAGCTTTTCTATGGCAGAGGATATGCTTGAAAATACAAAGCATCATGGAAGCATGAATCCTAATATAAAATATATTTTAATAGCTAAAGTTGTGATAAATAATAATTTCATTTCCTTTTCTGATATAGAAAAACGGCTTGATACTTTTGAAATGGGTTTCCTTGGCCCAACTACTACTAAGGATGAATACTTATTCAAAATGATGAAGCAGTCAAAACAATATGAGATAGTAGCTAAGTATGATTGGAGTAAAGGAAAGTTTATTAGTTCCAATAAAGAGAGGATTAGAATGAAAAATAAAATATATCTTAAAGAAGGATTACAACTATATGATGAGAATGGAAATCTCTATGAAATAGAAGAAGGGGACTATGTAGTGATAGATGATGAACTATATAATGGGCCTATTCTTAATATTGACTTAATAAATCAAATTGAAGACAAAGAAAAGAAAGCTATAATACTGGATTATATAGAAAAATATGGAGAGCACTACATTATAGACCAGTTATTGAAAGGTATTGAGGTAGAGCATGAACATTCAGAAAATGATTCAATTGCATTAAAAATTGCAGTTGACCATCTAGTAGAATTTTATGATTATTATGATAGACTTATAGCTATGGAAACAGAAGCTAAAAAAGAGATAGGAGAATAGTATGGCTGTATATCGTGGAGTAAGAGAGTTTATTGATGATGGAAGTGCAGGGTTATTTACTTCTTATAATAATAACTTTGAATTCAAAAGAGGGATTATTGAGAGTTATGATAAAAACTTAGATTTAGAATATAACTTTGGAAGTGGCCATGCAGAGTTCAATAAAAAGCTAGAAGTCATTAGCCTATCTATAGAAAAAAGTGGTGCGGCGCTATATCTCAAAAATATTACTAGAATTGAGTATGATATAAGAAAAAGTGCTGATATAACAATATACTTTGGTGATGAGGGTGCTTGCAAATTATTCCTATAATGAAAATTGCAACGCAATGGACATGTATTTACACTAAACCTGATAGCTACCCCCTATCGGGTTTTTAACTATCTTAGTAATGAGTGATACAATAATACCAGTTACTTCTTTTTTCTATGAAGAAGACTTCGCACAAGAAAATACTTTTTTCAATTCTGTCTATGCCCTAGACTTGGCTATTGAAAATAACTTTGGCTCCATGCTGTTCTATAATGATCTATCAAGGATTGTTTATGCTTCTAATGAATACTGCTTTAGACGTAGAACATCAATGGATTCAGAGGGTCTACTAGACCTTCCTTTTATTAACTACTATCTAAAATCAATGTCTCCCGACACTAATAGATTTTTATGGAAGAACTCTAATAATGTTCAAATACTGCTAGATAATGGATATGCCTCACAATTAGGGTTTGGGATTAAAGTTATTCCTATTCATCTTGAATATGAGGCTACAGCATGGTTTACTCAAGATAAAGACTTACAATATGCCACTTCAAAGCTAATGTTCCAGAATACTAATGAAACAATCCTTTATGGAGAGCTTCAAGCTACAAATGGGACAATAGTAAAAAATCCTGCTTTCTTGACCTATAACTTTGATTTTAAACCTGAATACTCTGAAAATGAATGGCTTGAATCAAATAATATAACCTCTATTGGAATGGACTTTTCTTTTGATACTTTTATTATTTATCCTGATACTAATATCCTCACTACTCCACAACCTCCTGTTGGAGCTTTATCTATTACAGAGGAAGTTATACTAAACTTTTTTAGTGCAAAGGGAGATTTAATAAAAAATAGTAACCTTTTAAGTACAGAGCCAAAAGACTTATTAACAGTCTATTTTAATGGTGAATAAAAGTAACTATTTATATAGAGATATTTTAATCAAATAGGAGAATAATAATGAGCTGGCGCATATCCACACGTTTTATTGATAATAGCCAAACAGTACAAACTACCCTACCTGTTTTTGGTGCTACTGCTATTGTAGCCCCTAAAGGCCCAAAGGATTTTAGATTCTTTGAGAAGGGGAGTACACAAAAAATCTTGGATACCTATGGCTATCCATCATCTTCATACCCTACCATTCAGGATGCTATTGATGCTAATATAAAAGCAGGACTATTTATTTCTGCTCCTTATGTTGGTGGAAAACATGGTGGTGTTTTTATTACTTCTGAAGGGACTATTCCTTTCGTAAGTGGAACTGATACTGCTACTATTGCTGATTACTCTGCAATTCCTAGTGAAGCTATTGTAGAAGATTCTGCTAACGGTATTCAAACTGCCTTTACTTTTACACTTCCAAATTTTGAGTATTATGTTCCTGAATCACTTGATATTCTTGTCGATGGTGTTTCAATAAATCCTTCAATCGTTTCTGCGGCTGGTGTCGAAACAATTACTACAACTCCTGATGTTGGTGGCGGTACTTTCACCATTGCTACAGGTGTTTTAGCTTTTACTTTTGACGCCGCTCCTACTGCTGGTCAAGAGATTTCTGTTAGCTATAATATTGATATTGAAACAATTGTTTATGCTACTCTATTTAGCCATGACCAGCAAGCAGATGACCTTCAAGTAAAAGTAACTGAAAGCACTACTGCTCAAAATGCTCTCGCTATTTCTGTTTATCGTTATAGCCCAATAGAGAAACTTTATTTTGAAGTTTCTGGTTCTCCTTTTACTGTATCTCTTGACCCTCTAGGCAAAGATGGCTATGGGAATAATATTTCAATCGATAACACCTTCAACTATGATGAACAAACTCTTTTTGCTGTTACTGTTCAAAATGAGGTTCTAGGAACTTTTGTCGATGACACTACTGCTGTCTCCCTAGTAGGTGGTTCTCGTGGTACAGCCCCTACTGGTGCTAATATTGCAACTGTTTATGATTTACTTAATGATAAGGTAAAGTATCCTGCTAAAGTTATTTTTGATGGTACTGCCTTAGCTGAAGTTGCTACTAAGTTTGAATCACTACGTCAAGGTAACTTGAATAGAGTTAGATTCATGCTTCCTACTGCTAACCTTTCTGCAACTGCTCTACTTGCTGACCCTGATGTTGCCGCTAATAGTACAACTGATCGTGGTATTTATTATTACTGTCTATCTTGGGGTATTCATAGAGACGTTTTCCAAAGTAAAGACTTCCTTTGCTCTAATATGGGACTTGTAGCTGGTAAGATGCTTGATGTACTCCTATATGGCCCCGGTGGTGTTCCTGCTTGGGTTGACGAAAATGGAATTGGTGGACAGTTAGGAAGTTCAATTACTAAGTTTAGCTATAATGCAACTGAATCAGAGCTTCAAAGACTTGACCAAGCTCGATTGAATCCTGTAGTTTCTGATCCTCTTTATGGCCCTATGATTAAGTCATGGAGAACTCGCCAGTCTTTCCTTTCTGATGATGCTTATATTGGACAATCTTCATTAAAGGATTGGATTGTAGAGCTTATTGAAACACAAGTATTACCACTACAACTTGGTAAACTTAATGATGACTTCCATCGTGGTCTTGTTAAAGGAAAAACTGAAACTATTCTTTCTTCTGTTACAAAGTGGCTTAATGACTTCTATGTTCTTTGTGATAGGACAAACAATACTGCTGAAGTTCTTCAACAACAAAAGCTTGTTTTAACTGTCGGTGTTCAATTTACTCCCTATTCTGCTACTATTGAACTAATCTTTATCAATACTCCACAAGGAGTTTCAGTAGAAGAGTACATTAAAAAACAATAAAAGAAAGTAAAATAAATAAGCCTCCCTTCGGGGAGGTTTTTTTATTCTGGTTTCTTATTTAACTATATATCTATAGAGTTTGTCTAAACTCGATTATATATAGGAGATAAAAAACAATGCCAAGTACACTTGATATTCTGCAAACTTTTGGTGAAGATGCTTTAAGTAATCATTTTAATGCTATTATCACTTTTCCTTCACTCATTCAAAATGCGGCTCTAGCTTCATTAAATCTTAGATTAAAAAGTATTGAAATTCCTGCTCAAACTATTGGAACTTATGAAATTACAAAAAGAGGAAAAAAGCTTACTCGTCCTAATGGTGTTTCTGAACAAGGAAATGATTTTACTTTTACTTACCGTGTTGACAAATATTTTACTGTTTACAATGCTATTTCACAATGGATGAGCTTTATTCAAAATCCAACTAATATGGCGGCGGCTTCTGATTCAGGCTCATTAGGAGTTGGTGGCGCTTCTGAATATCGTGCTCCTATTATTGTAAATGGATTAGATGCAAATAATATTATTACTAATATATGGTCTTTCTCTGGATGTTGGCCTTCAAGTCAAGATACTATTTCTTTTGATGAAGAAAGTGGTGATCCTTTAGAGGTTTCAGTTACCATGCAATATATTACTGCTGTTTATCCGGGGACTACCCTTTAACAGTAAATAACAGTTAAAAAAGTTTCTGTGAAGGATAAGAGTTACCTCCTCTCTTATCCTTCACTTTTTTTATAAAAAACACTAACTAAATTTCCCTAAATTTAGTTTCAGGTATATATTAGTTAAAGGGAACCAGCGTACAGTCATAATTGAATTCTCGCTTCACTTCGCTCCGCTCGAATTCAATTATACCATACCCTAGCTCTGCGTGTCAAGTGCCTTGACAGCGGGGTTTTCTATTACTATAATAGAAAAGGAAGAAGATAGAAAATATATATGGTGGAGCGTGTCGAGCTTTTTATATTGATAAAAAAATATTATTATTTTCACTTGACAGGCTATAGTTTCTGTTGTAGTATCAGTTAGAACTATTTCTATTAAAGGAGGAAGTATGAGTAGTGCCTGTACTGATAGTTTTGAAGATTTTGAGTTTGACCCTGAACTTGAGGTTTATTATGACTACTATAAAGAATCTGGTGATTTACTAGGTTGTGATGAAAATGAAGATAATAGAGATTTAGTAGTAGAGAAAAATATTGATAAAATCATGCAAAATCAGCTTGACAAAGAGAAAGAAGACTTCTATAATGAGGAAGATGAGATAGATGCCTCTTTTCAAGAATTGATTGCTTATTCTGTAGGATATAGGAGAAATTAAATGGGGTCGTCGAGTGGTACGAAGGAGTACCATACGTTGAAGCTTCTGAATCAGAAACTTTCTGCACTAGAAACTACAAAGTACCAGCATAAAATTGGTGCTATTATTTTGAGTAAAAAGGGAAATGTTCTTAGTGTAGGTTTCAATTCTTATGTTAAGACTCACCCTAGACAGTATCACTATAATAGAAAGATAAATCCTACTCGGGTTTTTCTTCATGCTGAAATTGATGCTCTTGTCAAGTGTAGGGATAAGCCCCATACGATGATTATTTCTCGAATGGGGAAGGATGGAAAGACTCGCCTTTCTCGTCCTTGTAAGGGATGTTTTAATGCTATTAAGGATGTAGGTGTTCAGAAAGTTTTCTTTACTAATGACTTTGGAGAACTTGTACTGCTTGACCTTGATGTTGAACTTGATGATTATTGTGATTATCACGAGCATCTATATAATAAAGCTAAGGAGATATAATGGTTAAAAACATTTTAGTAGTAGGCGATTTACATTTACGAGAAAAAAAGCCTTACTATGAACAGACCCTAGATATTTTGAATTTTATTTTTTCAAATAAGAGCTTTAATAATAAAGAGACTATTCTTCTACTTCTTGGGGATTTAGTAGAAAGAATTAACTCTACCTATGAGCTTGTTCAGATTTATGTAGACTATTTTCTTAATAAATCTAACTTTTTCTCTATTAAGATTCTACAGGGTAATCACGATTGTGCCTTACTTAGAGATTCCTATGGAAACATTTCCCATTCAACAGTTCTTTCTGTATTAAAGCCCCTCCCAAATGTTGAAATTATTGACTCATGGAAATATGAGAAAGCTAGTAATGAACTCCCTATTTCTCTTCTTTACCTCCCACATTATGACCATGAGGGAACTGATAAGGAGTCAATGGATAAAGTTTATTCTAATCTAAAGATTGATAATAACATTGATTTTGCCTTTACCCATGTTGAAGATGAAACAAATCATTTTGGAAATAAGTTTTGTGATTTATCTAACTTGAAGGTAAAGCAGTTTTTAAATGGACATATTCATACCGAGAATCTTTCAAGTGGGGGTAGGTACTTAGGTGCTCCCGGTTTTAATTCTTCCTCCGAAGCTAATAAAACTCCTTATATAGCTATGATTGATATTGAAAGTAAGAAGCATAAACTAATTGAAGTGCCTAAGTTTGTCGAATACCTAACAGTTACCTATCCTGAAAAACTCCCTGAAAGCAAAGTAAAATATCCTATATTCACTATCCATGACTCTATTGATAAGCAGGAGACATTAAGGTTTTATTCAGAACAAAGAAAAGACTTATATGTCCGAAAGGTATTTACAAAAAAGCATAAGAGTGAAACTTTAGAGTCTAATAGTGAGTATGAGAAGGAAGACTCAATTAAGAATCTTTTTAGTCAATATGGAAAGGATAACAAAGTTTCTAAAGACGTTTCTGATATTTGTATTGACTTTCTGGTTAAAGCTGGATATGCTGAATAAGCATAGATAACTATTTAGAATAAGACCAGATACCTATAGGAGAAGCAGGAAAGATTATGGCACCTTCAATTTATTCACAAGTAATGAGATTTTCAAATGATTTAGAGGAAGA
>ERZ795055.2508-NODE-2508-length-13839-cov-3.968369_pt1 | contig 13839 bp, 13 predicted proteins | sample MGYA00375139_ERZ795055 | MGnify/ENA primary metagenome ERZ795055 (study PRJEB30184, sample SAMN05720283) | anaerobic digester metagenome | isolation source: active sludge of municipal wastewater-treating anaerobic digesters | place: USA | collected 2015-01-23 ...
TCGTCGGCCAGTTCACGGAACTCAAGCGAGGCACTGACGACGGTGCGCTCGGGTTCGACGAGGTGCTCGCCACCTACCTGGCGCCGCTCAAGGTGCCCGTGGCCTACGGGTTTCCGACCGGCCACGTGGACGACCAATGGACCCTCCCCCTCGGCGTGAACGCCCGCCTGGACGCCACGGCCGGCGAGCTCGAAATCCTCGACGGGGCGGTGCGGTAACCGGTGGCGACGCCCGCTCTCACGCGGCACCGGTTGCCCGGCTACCTGGGGGACATTCTCGTGGATGTCCGCACCGGCGACCGGGTGCGGCCCCGCCCCGCCGTGCTGGTCTTGCACGGATTCAAGGGGTTCAAGGACTGGGGGATGTTTCCCCCGCTGGCCGAGCGGCTTGCGCGGGCGGGCTTCACCGCCGTCAGCTTCAACCTCAGCGGCAGCGGCGTGGACGACGCCGGGGAATTCACGTTCCCGGAACGATTCGCGCACGCCACCTACAGCGGCGACCTCGGCGACATCGCGCGGGCCGTGGAGGCGGTTGCAAACGGCGCGCTCGGTTTCCCGTCGCCCACCTCGATCGGGTTCCTGGGGCATTCACGTGGTGGAGGCCTGGGTGTGCTGGCCGCCGCGGCGGAGCCTCGCATCCGGGCGCTGGTCACTTGGGCGGCCATCAGCGACGTGCACCGCTACTCCCCCGAGGAAGTCGCGGCGTGGCGGGCGCGGGGTCAGATCGACATCGTGAACACCCGCACGGGCCAGGTGCTGCCGATCCTGACCGACGTCCTGGACGACGTCATCCGACACGGCTCGACGCTGCTCGACATTCGCGCCGCCGGCGCCCGTCTCAAGGCTCCCTGGCTCATTGCGCACGGGGAGTCGGACGTCACCGTCCCGGTCGCCGAAGCCAGGGCGTTGCACGCCGCCGCCGGAGCCACCGCCGAGCTCATGGTCGTGCCGGGTGCCGGGCACACGTTCGAGGCCGTTCATCCATGGCAGGGCCCCACGCCCGCATTCGCCGCCGTGGCGGATGCGTCGGTTGCATGGTTCGGGCGGCACCTGCGTTAGGATCTGAATCCGCGGGCACAATCGCCACGTACCGACTTCGTCTACGACCATCCGATCCCGCCCAAGAGGCCCCATGCGAATCCTTCGATCCGCCCTTGCCGTGCTCACACTGGCCGCCTGCTCGCCGGCCGAGCCGCCCACGCCCCCCGATCCCGAGGCCGTCCGCGCATCGCTGATGGCGGCGGACCAGGCCTTTGCCGCCGCCACGGCGCAGAACGGACTCGAGGGCTGGCTCGCCGCGTACGACAGCGGCGGAATCCAGATGGAGCCCGACGTTCCCTTCACGCCCGGCATTCCCGCCATCCGCGCGGCCATGGCGCCGGCCTTCGCCGACACCACCTTCCGTCTTACATGGCAACCCACGATGGCGTTTGCGAGCGCTGCCGGCGACCTCGGCTACACCCTGGGCACCTGGCAGAGCACGCATTACAACGAGGCGGGGAAGGGGCAGGTCACGACGGGGAAGTACGTGACGATTTGGCGGAAGCAGGCGGACGGGAGCTGGAAGGTCGTCTTCGACGGGGGCAATCCCGACTCGTCGCCACAGCTGACCACCGCACCGTGACCGGATCGGCCATGTCCCGATCGCAGGCAAGCCCGTTCCAGGAGCGGCTGGTGACCCGTCTCGCCGGGCGGGTGCCGATCACGGTCGAGGACCCCCTCCTCGCGCGGGCGGCGGTGGCACTGGTGGTCGTCCCTGATCCAGACGCACTCCTGCTCATCAGACGCGCCGAGCGTGCGGGAGACCCCTGGTCCGGACAAATGGGGCTTCCCGGCGGGCGCAGCGGCCCCGAAGATCCCGGCCTGCTCGAGACCGCGATCCGCGAAACCCGCGAAGAGGTCGGCATTTCGCTGCTGCGCGAGGAGCTGGTCGGGCCGCTCGATGACGTCGCGCCCCGGTCCCCTCACCTGCCACCCCTGATGGTGCGGCCGTTCCTGTTCGTCCTGTCCCGTCGGCCGGTCGTCACCCCAAACAGCGAGGTCGCTGAGCACCTCTGGGTTGAATGGAACTCGTTGGTGCATCCCGAGTCGTACCGCCCCCACATCATCCGGCTGGGCGAAACCGTCCGGGAGTTCCCCGCCTACCATGTCAGCCCGATTCCGGTTTGGGGCATGACCGAGCGCATCCTCGCTCCGCTCGTCGCACTCCTTTCTCGCGATTAGCCTCCACCTCTTCTTTGCGGCCTTCGCGCCTTTGCGGTGAACTGCGGCTACCTCAAAGACGCGAAGGCGCCCAAGCCAACCCTCGCCGACCGGAATGGAAGTGGGGTTGCGTTTAGCATTGCAGTAAAACAGATTTAGGCAACCCTAATTCTGGTACCTCCATGCCGCGGCCACCAATCCCAGCAACGCTGACCCGGTCCGTCGAGGACTATCTCAAGGCGATCTACCATCTCTCGCTCGGAGGCACCCCGGCGGGCACCAGCGAGATCGCCAATCTCCTCGACCTCGCACCAGCTTCCGTGACCGGGATGGTCAAGCGACTGTCCGAACAGGGGCTCCTGGAGCACGTGCCCTACAAGGGGGTCGAGCTGACTGCGGGCGGACGTCGGGCGGCCCTCCGTATGGTCCGGCGCCATCGGATCCTCGAGTCGTACCTCGTGGCCTTCCTCGGCTACACCTGGGACGCCGTCCACGAGGAAGCGGAGCGACTGGAACACGCGGTGTCGGATGCGCTGATCGAGCGAATGGCGACGGCGCTGGGCAATCCGAGTGTGGATCCCCACGGCGACCCGATCCCCGCGCCCGACGGGTCGATGGTCGAACTGGTGTACACGCCGCTCTCCGAGGTCCCGATCGGCGAGCGGGTCGAAGTGCGGCGGGTTGAAACGGGACAGGCGGACCGGCTCCGGTTCTTCGCCGATCACGGACTGGTGCCCGGGGCTGCCGTGGTGGTACTCGATCGCCAGCCCTTCGGCGGGCCGATGCGTGTGAGCGCCTCCGGTCGTGAGCAGCTGCTGGGTGCCGAGCTGGCGGGTGTGCTGCTCTGCGCGCGCGCGGAGGCCCGATGAGCGCCAGCGGCCCCCCGATCGAGGAGATGACTGCCGGGTGGCGGCTCGCCCGGACCTCGCCCAGCCTCCCGGAGTCGTTCCGCAGCGTGTCGATTCCGGCCGGGGCGCCGTGGTGGCGGAAGATGCTCGCCTTCGCCGGCCCAGGATACCTCGTGGCCGTCGGCTACATGGACCCCGGCAACTGGGCCACCGACCTCGCGGGCGGGTCGCGATTCGGCTACACGCTGCTCAGCGTGATCCTGCTCTCCAACCTGATGGCCATCCTCCTGCAGGCGCTGGCCCTCCGGCTGGGGATCGCGACCGGACGCGACCTCGCCCAGGCCTGCCGCGATCATTTCTCGCGGCCGGTCAACCTGATGCTCTGGGTGCTCTGCGAAATCGCGATCGCCGCCTGCGACCTCGCCGAGGTCATCGGCTCGGCCATCGCGCTGAACCTGCTTTTCGGGATCCCGCTCCTCTGGGGCGTCTGCATCACCGCCGTGGACGTCCTGCTCATTCTGCTGCTCCAGCACCGCGGCTTCCGGTGGCTCGAGGCGTTCGTGATTGCGCTCGTCGCCACGATCGGCATCTGCTTCGGGATCGAACTGCTGCTGGCGCAGCCGGTCATCGGAGAGGTCATGCGCGGCCTGGTGCCCACGCCGGACATCGTGTTCGATCCCGCCAAGCTGTACATCGCCATCGGCATCCTCGGCGCCACCGTCATGCCGCACAACCTCTACCTGCACAGCTCCATTGTGCAGACCAGGGACTTTGGTCGGTCCGACGCGGGCAAGCGCGAGGCCATCAAGTACGCCACCATTGATTCCACCCTGGCCCTCTTCTTCGCCTTCTTCATCAACGCCGCCATCCTGATCCTGGCGGCGGCCACCTTTCACACGACGGGCAACCAGGGCGTGGCCGACATCGGCGACGCGCACCAGCTGCTGACGCCGCTGCTCGGCACCACCATGGCGAGCGTACTGTTCGCGGTCGCGCTGCTGGCGTCCGGCCAGAACTCCACGATAACCGGGACGCTCGCGGGCCAGATCGTGATGGAGGGATTCCTGAACATCCGGCTGCCGGCGTGGCTCCGTCGGCTGATCACGAGGCTTATCGCGATCATCCCTGCGGTGATCGTGACGGCGGTGGCCGGCGAGCGTGGCACCGGTCAGTTGCTGATCCTGAGCCAGGTGATCCTGAGCATGCAACTGTCGTTCGCCGTGGTGCCGCTCGTGATGTTCACCAGCGAGAAGGCCAAGATGGGAGTGTTCGTGAACCCGCGCTGGTTGCAGGTGCTGGCGTGGACCGTGGCCACCCTCATCGGCTCGCTCAACGCCTGGCTCCTGGTCGAGACCTTTCGCGGATGGCTCTGAGCCTTGTGGCTGCAGCGGGTGTGGCGCTCTGCCTGGCCACGCCCCACAACCTGCAGGGGCAGGCGCCGGCGGCGCCGATTCGCGATAACAGCTTTCTCGTTGAGGAGGCCTACAACCAGGATGGCGGGGTGGTGCAGCACGTCGGCACGTTCGCCATGGGGCGCATGGGCGGGTGGGCGGCGGGCGTCGACGAGGAGTGGCCGCTGGGAGGGATGCGCGATCAGTTGAGCCTGAGCCTGGCCGCCCTCGACGCCAGCGAGGGCACGCGGTTCGGGGACATCGAACTCGGCTACCGACGGCAACTTGTGGGCGGCCCGGAATCACGCTTCCTCGTCGCCCCGCGGCTATCGGCGCTCTGGCTTCAGGCGGAGGATAGTCCCGGTGGGAGCCCGGCAGGGCTCGGTACCCAGGCCGCCGTGCCGATGACCGCCGTGCTGACGTCCTCGCTCGTGACGCACTGGAACCTGAGCGTCACGCTCGGGCCCTTCCGGCCGATCGCGAGCGCAGGGGCGAGCGTGGTCTGGTTGATGACACCGACGGTGAATCTGCTTGTGGAGGGGGTCTGGGTGGGTCAGGACGGGACGCGGCCAATGTATGTCCTCAACCCCGGGGCGCGATTCGCGATCAATGCGGGCGCCTTGCAGGTCGTGCCGGGTTTCTCCTTCCCGATTGCGCTGGCCAAACACGAGGAGACCGATGCCGTCCTCCTCTACCTGAGCTTCGAGCACCCGCTCGGTTCAGCGGGCGCCGAATAACGGAGCCTGCGCCTTTCGCAGGAAGCTCAGAGCCCGAGTCGGAGCACCAGCCCCGCCGTGCCCCACCGATATGCACCCGTCGCCGACAGGTACGCGCTGTTGCTGACCCCGGCGAAGGCCTCGAGTCGGTTCCACCGGGAGAACCACCAGGCCGCGCGGCCCTCGAGGTGCCCCTCGAACTCCCACGATCCGCTGCTGGTGATCTGCTGGACGCCCGCGCCGGCGCTCAGGCGCGTCTCCCAGTCCTCCCCGACGCGTGCGTACCCACCGCGTGCCTCCACTACGGTGAAGCGGTCAGGCGAGAAGTACCCCGGCTCGGTCTCCGCATACCACACCATCCTGGCGAGCCCGCCGACGAAAAAGTGTCGCGGGACCTGCTTCGTCACGGCCAGCACCGCCGAGCCCCGCTGGTTTCCGTCGCTGTACCAGCCTGCGCCGCCGCCCGCGCTGAGGGAGAGGCCGGCGCCCAGGGTGGCATCCACCGTGGCGTCGACGGCGTCGATGTCGATGCCCGCGCCGATCAGGTAGGCGGTCTCCGCGAAGGGGAAGTGGGCGTAGCTCACGCCGACGGCGACCGCCGGTTGGAACCGGTAGGTCGCACCCAGCCGCCCGGTCAGGACGCTCCGCGCCACGCCGGCGTCGGGCCAAAGCCCCTGCACTCCGAACGCGCCGGTCAGCTGCCAGCGATCCTGGGTGTAGGTGGCGCCCCACTCTGCGGTGCCGCGTGCGGCGGTGACCGCCGGCGTGCTGCTCCCCTCGAAGGCACCCACCGACCCGAAGCCCCGTACCCTGTTCGACAGCGGTGTCGTGGCGGAGATGACCTGCCACCACATCACGTTGTCATCCGAGTCGTCACTCCAGCCAAGCGTCAGGTCGGCGGCGGACTGCACCGTTCGCCCGACGCTCGTCTGCACCCGCACCGCCTCCCGGTTGGCCGGAGCGATGGCGACGGCGCTGTCCGCCTCGGCCTGGGCATCGAGCTGCCGGCCAGCGGCCAGATAGACCTGCGCCAGGCCCGATCGCGCGGAAGCGTCGTTTGGTCGGTACGAAAGCGCTCGCTCGTACCCCGCGATCGCCTCGCCCGTTCTGCCATCCCAATAGGCGAGTTGTGCGGTGCCGACCAGCGCGTCGCCGTTCATCGGGTCGCGCTCGAGCACCACGCGATACAGCGAGTCGGCCGCCTGCTCCTCGCCGTCCCACGAGAGGGTGCGGGCCTTTCCGACCAGTCCGTCGAGCCGGTCGGGGTACAGCGCGATGAGGCTGTCCCACTTGGCGATGGCTTCCGGGTAACGCCCGGCCCAGCTGAGCACCTGCGCCTGCATGACGCGCACGTCGGGATCGTCGGGGTCCGCGACGCGCGCCTGTGCGAGGTAGGTCAGCGCGGAATCGAGGTTGCCGTCCCATGCGGCGAGGACGCCGAGCCGGTAGCTCGCCCGGACCGACGCCGGGTCCTGCGTCAGGGCGCGCAGGTACGCCTCGCGAGCCGCACCGTAGCGCCCCTGGTTCCAGGCGGCATCGGCCTCTGCCACCTGTGCTGAGGCGGCGGCCGGAATCAGCAGGAACGCCGCGGCCGCCAGGAGCCGACTCCACCAGCTGTTCACGTCAACCCCGGCCGAAGTGGTGAGGGACCGATCATCGTCATCGTGGCGCCCATGTCGCCTGGAGTGAATCGTACACCGGCTTCAGCCGGCTGTGCGACGCCGGGACCTCCCAGGTGGCCCAAGTCCAGAGCGGGAAATCCGCTGCCCGCCACCTTCCGTCCGCCGTGATGGGAAGAGTCGCGATGGGCGTCCCCGGGAGGCGCTTGTCGTACACGACCACCCCCATCCGGAACCCGTCGGTCACCGCAGTGCCGAATTCGCCCTCCAACTGGTCACTCCGGTCGAAGAGGACGGTTCGGCTCGAGGGATCGGTCACGTTCAGGAGCCCCCATGGAAGCCGGATCTCGATCAGCCCCGCCGACGGATCGGTGTACCAGTCGGCGAGGGAGCTCCCGGCGGATGTCCCGAACCTCAGCACGCCCCGGTCGTAGCCCTGGGCGGGGAAGAAGGTGCCATCGCGCCCAAACCGCGCACGGTTGGTGATCACGAACATCGGGTCGAAGCGGCCGTCGGTCTCCACTCCGATCGTCGCGGGTCGCCGGTAGAATCGGCCGAAGTCGTCGCCCTGCAGGATGGAGGCCTGCCCGGCATACGGATTGTAGGCGGGGACGATTCGGAGCATCGCGTCCGACGGGCTCCGCAAGTCCAGGAGAAACTCGAAGCCGATCTCGCTCCGCAGCATCGCGCCGGGAAGGGTGAACTGCCCCGCTCCCGGGCGGTAGGTGTCGATCGCCACGAGAATCCCCAGCGAGTCCCAATCGATCGGGCCTGCCGGCACTTCGAGCGCCAGATACAGGTACCCCTCGTCGCTGCCGGCACGGAGCCCCCTCACCGGCCCGCCGCCGGCCCGCACGAGCTCGAGCGCGCGCCAGCGCGCGGGGTCCCCTCCAAGCGTCGGCCGGGCTCCGGCCTCACCGGGGTACTGCCCGAGGATGCCATAGTTCTGCTCGGCGTCCATCGCATTCAGCCAGAGCCGGTTCCGCTCCCCCGGCTGCTCGAAGTCGATGACGATCCAGTTCTTCTTGAACCACTCGTCCATCCAGGCGAAGATGATGGCACCCGCGGCGCCGCTCTCGCGGATGTCCCTCGTCAGGCGCGCATCGATGGCGGCCATCGCCACCTCGTCGTGTCCGCCGTGGTCCCATCCCTGGGGCTGCCGGTGCGCGTTGCCCCGGCTCGACGGGACGCCGTATTCCGAAATGACGAACGGGATGCCGGCATGATGCCGGCGGAGGTCGCTGAGGTAGCCGAAGTAGTTCGAGGGGCCCTCGCTCGAGCGTGCCTGGCGGTAACCGGGGTCGTACAGGAGGAAGTCCGGGTAGTACGGGTAGGCGTGGTAACTCGCGAACCATCCCGCCGGGTTCGAGGCAGTCGGCCGCACCAGGTTGGCATCCAGTCCGATGGCATCGTTCTCGTACTCGAGCTTCTGGCCAACGATCGGGCGTCCGCTCCGGCGGCGCCACGCCCGTTCCTCTGATGTATTCGATTCCGTCGGATGGTGCAGGGGGTCGAGCGTCGGCCAGTTGGTGAAGGCGATGGGACGCAGCGCGTTCCAGCGATCCGCCTCGTAGGCGAGGAGGTAGTCGCACTGCTCCGCCATCCAGGCGTCCATGGCGGGCGCCGCATCGGTGGCCAGGTAGCGGCCGGCGTACCGGACGGCGCCGGGGTGCAGCGAGTCGTAGGCCTTGACCGCGAAGGGTTCCCACTCGCGCCCGATGATGTACGCCGCTGTCCACCGCGATACGTCCGCATCGTACCGGCCCGAGGCGTGGCCGGGTCGGGATGGCAGTTCGAGCGAGCCGTGAATCAGGTCCACCACGTGCCGCATCTCGGACCGAAAGGCGTCCTTCCACGCCGGATCGTCGAAGTCATGCTCGGGAGGCAACTCGGTCCAGACACCCTGCACCAGCCAGAGCGCCTGTCGCGGGTGCGTCAGGTTCCACGCGCGGAGGGCCCGGTAGAAAGCCGGCGGGAGAATGGTGTACACCCGGACCACGTTCGCGTTCATGGCGGACAGCGTGTCGAGCCAGCCCGCGTACGTGGCGGAGTCCTTCGGGAATTCGGAGGGGAACTTCCCCGGCAGCGCCACGCCGAGGTTCACGCCCTGCATGTAGAAGGGGACCCAGCGCCCCATCGCGTCCCGCACCTCGAAGCCCGTCCCAACGGTCCGCGACACGAGCGTGAGGGTGTCCGGCCGCCGCTGCAAGTCGAGCGGCGGGCGGTCCCAGTCGGGCGCGGCGTCGGTGAGCAGGGCGCGCAGGTCCTGCCGCTCCGGCGCCAGCGCGATCGCCCGGCGTGCGGCCCGCTCGGTCGCCGCGGCGTCGCCGCGCCGCCAGGCCGATCTGGCCGTCCCTTCCCATGCGTCGACGAGCGACGAGTCGCGGGCCAGCGCCGCCGCGAAGAGGGAGTCTGCCGTGGTCAGTCGCCCGCGGCGCAGTTCCACGAATCCGAGGCCGATCGCGCCGCCGGGCGAGCCGCAGCGGGCCAGCGGGTCGAACCGCGCCGCCGCCGCGTCGAGCGAGTCCGCTCGATATGCGCGCCAGCCCGCATCGAGGAGGGCTGCAGCTCCCGCGGGGCAGCGCCCCTGGGCGGAAGCCGGCGCCACGACGAGGGCCAGCGCGAGCGCCACGAGGGTGCAGCCCCCGCTGAGGAGTGATAGATTCGAACGCATGGAGATGACCCCAATGTCGGACCCCGTGACGCCGGCGGCAAGCACCGCAGCCGATACCGCCGGGCTGGGCCGCACCCTCGTCGATGCCTTTGGCAAGGGCTGGGCCAAGGGTGACGTCCCGCTGCTCATGTCGGTCTTCAGCGACGATGCGGTCTTCATCGAGACGCCGTTCGCCCAGCCGCGGAAGGGCAAGGAGGCCATCCTGAACTACTGGCGGGATGTCCCGGTGCACCAGGCCGAGGTCACCTTCACCAGCGGCGAGGTCTTCACCGTGGGCCCTTGGTTCTCCGCCGAATACAAGGTCACCTTCCGGCGCAGGCGTACCGGGGAGTGGGTCGAGGCGCGCGGGGCGATGTTCTGCGAAACGGCCGGCGGCAAGATCTCTGAACTCCGGATGTACTGGCACCGGTGGGCGGGGGGACGGGAGGGCTGAGATCCGTCCACTCGCCCGGACGGAGGCAGTCTCTGCTCGGTTCCTAACTTGTTGCAATACAACGCGTTTAATCTTGGCACGACCCTCGCTGTTGGCGTTAGGGATCGCAGACGGACTCACCGAGAGCCCGGCCGGTACTGCCAGGAGGACACATGCTCACCACCCTGCTCGCGTCAATTGCGGTTGCGGCGTCCATTGCCGACGGGCCGCCTCCTCCGATCACCGTTTCGCTCAGCGACGGCGGCCAGTATAGCCGCGGCGAGTACGCGCAGGTGCAGTTCCGGGCCGCCGCCGACGGATACGTTCTCCTCCTCCGGGCCGACCAGGACGGGCGCATCCGCGTCATGTTTCCCCTCGATCCAGGCGACGACAATTTCATCCGCGGTGGGAAGACCTACAAGGTCGTCGGCCGTGACGATCGCGGCGCGTTCTACCTCGACCAGGCCGGTGGCGGCGGGATGGTCTACGCCGCATGGTCCAAGACGCAGTTCCGCTTTGCCGAGTTCGTCCGCGCCGACCACTGGGATTACACCGTCTTCGACCAGTACAACGCCGCCGAGGATCCAGAGAGCCAGCTGACCGACCTCGTCCTGCGGTTCACCGACCAGGGCTTCGACTACGCCGTGGATCGGTACATCGTTTATTCACTCGCCGACTACGTCTCTGAAGCACCCACTACCTACATCGGCGTCACTGGCTGGCCCTGGCCGACCTACTACACCGGTGGCTGGAGCATCGGCATCGGCTTCGGCTGGTATGACCCGTGGTATGGTTACGGCTGGGGCTATCCTGCGTATGGCTGGGGCTACCCGGCATACGGTTGGGGTTATCCCGCATACGGCTGGGGCTATCCGGGGTACGGCTATGGCTATCCGGGCTACGGCTATCCTGGCTACGGCTACCCTGGGTACCACCCCGGCTACCCTGGGTACGGATACGCAGGAACGGGGTACCGCCCGTACACGTTCAAGCCCGGTGGAACCGTCACCAGCCCCGGAAATCCCTATCGGCCGCGGGGCGACAACTTCGCGCCCCAGTCCTCCGTCTTTCAGACGACGTACCGCGACCGGCCGACGTACGGCCTGACCGGCACCGACAGGCTCAGGACCGATGCAGCCACCGTTACCGGCCGAGCGGAGGCTGGCCGTCGGCCGGCCGCCCGTCCCACGCCGAATGTCGAGTCTGGGCGGACCGGCGCAGCGGCCGCCGGTGCCACCCGACGCCCGACCAGCGGTACCACGGGTGGGGCGGCCTCCGGAGCCAACACCGGAGGGGCCCGACGCTCTCCCTCTGGGCAGGCGGCCCCTTCGACCCGCACCCGCTCGGAGCCCAGCAACGCGGGCGGCGCCGCGCGCGCCCGGGGCTGGAGTTCGGACGGCACCGCGCGTCCCTCGGTTGGATCCCGGCCGAGAATCTCCCCTTCCGCACCAGGTAGCGGACGGTCCGCCAACCCGAGTTCCGGTGGGGCGCCAGGGAGTCGAAGCGGCGGTGTGAGTCCGTCCCGCCGCTCAGGCTCCGGCGGCGGCCAGCCGAGCGCGCAGCCGCAGGGTCGTTCTTCGGGAGGCTCACCGGCGGCGCGCAGCGGTGGTGGGAGCGGGGGCAGCCGTCCGAGTGGAGGTGGCGGGGCCCGGCCGAGCGGCGGCGGTGGGGGTGGGGGTGGAGGAGGCAGGGGCGGTGCGGCACCGTCCGGTGGTGGTGGCGGGCGGCGATGATGGCAGGCACCGGAGGGCCCTGGGGCGACAGCGCCGGGGCCCTCTGCGTTTCGACTGTTGCACTCCCGTGGACCGGGCCGTACCTTGGCATCAACCTTGGAGGCTCAGCATGACAGCCTCACTCCTCCTCGCACTGGTGCTGATCCAGGGACCGTCTGGATCGACCCCCGTGGCCCGGTTGAACGACGAGTCCCTCCCGACCGCATCCACGGTGGCGTATCCGGAGACTTACAGGTCGGTCTGGGAGGTGTTCCTTGGCCCCGCCAGGCCGGTCCTCGCGGCGGCCTCCGTGGCCACGATGCCCGACGCGACCCCGCTCCGCCAGTCGCTGCTGTGGGTGGATGAGAGCGGCTGCGTTGGCCCCGGGTACTGGGCCGGCCTCTGCCGCCACATTCCCGTGCACAGCAGCAACGACGTGCTCCTCGCGTCGGTGGCGACGTTCCGGCTGGGCGACCCGGTCCTGATACCGTCAGGGCGATTCCGTTCGGCGGATGTGCTCTGTTATGGCGGCGAGTGTTCCTGGCACTGGCGGTACGGCTTTGTCAGCTTCTATACCTGGGGCGACTTCTACGGTTACGTGGTACAGCAACAGCAAAACCTGGAATTCGACGAAACGAGTCGCGGGCTGCAGAGAGGCAAGGAACTCGCGGAGGCTGCCGATGTGGGCGGCTCTCGGGGCTCCGCAGGAGGCGGATCCCGGAATTCTGGTTCCACCGGCCCCGCCTACGGGGGGTCCGGCAACTTTGGCGGTGCAGCAGCGAGCACTGCCCACGCAGCCGGCGACTATTCGCGCCCCACGTCGAGCAGCGGCGGCAATAGGGGCTCATCTGGGGGAGGAAAGCCCGGAGCCGAACTGCCCTGAATTCCACTGCCCGACGGGTCGCTGGGCGTAGTCCAGGCCATACCGCATTCGGAGGTTCGCATGGCCGCGCCACTGTTCCTTGCACTGATGCTGATCCAGGGACCGACGACTGCGGCGCAAGCTACCGACGGTCCGCTCGTGCTGTCCTCGAATCCCGTGCCGGTGCTTGCCAGGGGGATTCAGGTCCAGTCCGACCGGGCGCCGGCCAGTGCCGCATCCGCTTCGGGCGGCCCCGTGGCCGTAACACCGGCGCCCTGCGTGTATTACACCTACATCGCCGGCGCCGAATATTGTTCCCTCAGGGCGCTGCGCAACGGCACGATCATCGGGGGCGCGCGCGAGGACTACCTGCTGTGGCAGGTGCAGCACGATATCGCGAAGGAAATGGAAATCCGCGTCCGCGCCGCTGTGCGTGCGAACGAGAGTCGACGCCTCGAGGCGCAGCGGACGCAGCCCGCGTCGACCCGGTCCTCGGCGGCCGGCACATCCCAGGCCGGGTCGGGCAGCACCACGGGACAACCTCGCTCGGCCGGAACGTCGTCGAATTTCAGCGGGGGGATGTACACCCCCGCTCCCCGGAACTCCACGGGCGGGGGAACGACCAAGTCCTCCGCGCCAGCCAAGCGGGGTCAGCTCCAGTAGCACCCGTCGGCTAGAACGCGCTGTGCGTTGGCAAAGAGGGGCCCCGGCGTCAGCCGGGGCCCCTTCGTCATTCTCTCTCCTGGCGAGCTGAACTATCGGGCGTGGCGGTGGGCATATTCCAAGCCCCACTGCAGCAGGTCCGCACCACGGAGGCCTATCCGCATGGCCAGCGCCACGGCGTCGTCCTCCTCCATCCCCTTGTCCAGCATGAAGTAGGGAATCAGCGCCCCGCCCACCCGGTTCCCGCTCCCGCAATGGAAGAACACCGGCGCGGCGGTGTCGTCGCGCAAGACGGCCAGGATCTTCTCGAGGGTGGTGTCGTCGAGCGAGTGCCCGGTGACCGAGATGTTCACGTACCTGAGGCCGAGCGACGCCGCGAGGGCCGGCTCGTCGAACGGGCGCGGTTCCATCGGGTCCCGGATGTCCAGCACCGTCACCGCGCCGGCGGCGCGGGCGGCGCGGAACTGCGCATCGTTGGGCTGGCCGCCCGTGACGAGCCCTGGCAACGGGCAGCAGGCGTTGGCGATGCCGGAGACGGCGGCCAGCAGCGGATCGGTGGGGCTCACGCCGGATGCCCCCGATAGGCGATCACGCGGACGCGCTCGAGCGTGATGAGCCCGCCGCCCATCATCGCGTCGATGTCGGGCAGGACGGCCTGGATCTTCTCCTCCGCGTCCACGCACTCCACCACGATCGGGAGATCAAGCGACAGCCGGAGGACGGAATCGGTGTGGAGCCGGG
>ERZ795055.2509-NODE-2509-length-13834-cov-4.682706_pt1 | contig 13834 bp, 9 predicted proteins | sample MGYA00375139_ERZ795055 | MGnify/ENA primary metagenome ERZ795055 (study PRJEB30184, sample SAMN05720283) | anaerobic digester metagenome | isolation source: active sludge of municipal wastewater-treating anaerobic digesters | place: USA | collected 2015-01-23 ...
TTCGCGTTCCTTCGAGCTCGCGCTGAATTCATGAAACGTGACGCGCAGGTTGGCGCTCTTGTGTGCGGTGCAGCAAATTCGCCCGACGGGCAGCTCTGCGGGCATCATGGCGCATTCCCGTGGCCAACGGACTTTGTTAAGGTGCGCGTTTCACTTGGTTGAGGTGCTGCATGACCGAACTTCGTTATGAACGACCACCGAGCCTAGAAGCGGCCGTGGCGCTGATGAATGACGCGGCGGGCCGCGCGGTGGTGTTGGCGGGCGGGACCGATCTGCAGATCAAGCTGCGCGACAATGACCTCGCCGCCTCGCTGATTGTCGACATTAAGGCGCTGCCTGGCCTCCAGGAAATCCATTGGGCGCCAAGCGGTGAGTTGACGCTCGGAGCCGCAGTTACAATGCGACAGTTGTATGAAGATGCGCGCATTGTGACGTGCTACCCCGCGTTGGCCGATGGCGCCGAGGTCGTGGGCTCATTGCAGGTGCGCACCCGGGCAACGCTGGGGGGCAACTTATGCAACGCCTCGCCGTGCATGGACACCGCGCCCGGACTCATCGTGTTGGGAGCGAAGCTGCGGTTGGTGAGCGCCAAAGGGACGCGTGACGTGCTGGCCGAAGGTTTTTTCAAACATGTGAAAAAGACGCTGCGGGAACCGCAAGAAATTTGCACCGCGATTGTCATTCCGGCGGCGGCGCAAAAGCTCAAGACCGCGTTTGGCAAGATCAAGCGCGTACGTGGTCATGACTTGGCGCTGGTGAATGCGGCCGTCGCCTACGACCCCGAAGCAGGGACCTTGCGGGCCGCCATTGGCAGTGCGGCTCCCACGCCCGTGGTGACGCCCGTGCTATCGGGGGTGAACCCAAAGAACACGGTTGAGTTTGGGCAGAAGCTCGCGGCTCTGGCGTTGGATGTTGTCAAACCGATTGATGATGTGCGCGCGTCGGCTGAGTACCGCCGCGATATGGCGGGGTTGTTGTGTCGCCGTCTGGTGTCGGAATTGCTCGGAGGTCAGAAATGAGCGCGCCCATGCATCCCATCGAAATTACCCTGAACGGCGAGAAGGTCGCGTTCGAGGTGCCGGCGCACCGCACGCTGTTACAACTGTTGAAAGGTGACGTCCATCTGGATGCCGTCAAAGAGGGTTGTGGCATTGGCGAGTGTGGTGCCTGCACGGTGCTCTTGAACGGTGAGCCGGTGAACGCCTGTCTGGTGTTGGCTGTAGAAGCCAACGGCGCGTTCGTCGAAACGCCTGAGATCGAAAACAAAAGCGACAGCCTCTCCGAGCTGCAACAAGCCTTTATCGACTTTGGCGCCATCCAATGCGGTTTCTGCACCGCCGGCATGTTGAGTTCGGCGCGCGCGCTGCTCAAACGCACGCCGCAACCCAGCCACGAGCAAATCGCCGAAGCGATTGCCGGGAACTACTGCCGTTGCACGGGTTATCAACCTTTCATCGACGCGATCGCGGCAGTGGCTCAGGCCCGCACAACGGGAGGCTACAAGGCCTCGGTTCTGCCCGCGGGCAAGTTCGTCGGCGGTTCGACCAAGCGTATCGATGGCGTCGCCAAAGTGACTGGCAGCGCCCAGTACGTGCACGACATGGTGTTGCCGCGCATGTTGCACGCGCGCATCAAGACCTCGCCCCATGCGTCCGCCAAGATCGTGAGCATCAAGGTGGACAAGGCGAAGGCGATGCCGGGAGTGCGCGCGGTGCTGACAGGCGCCGACTACACTTACAAGTTGGGCCTGTATATGCAGGACAAGGACATCTTGGCGCGTGGGCGTGTGCGGTATCACGGCGAAGCTGTTGCTGCTGTGGCCGCCGACACCTTGGAGCAAGCCGAGGCCGCGGTGGATGCGATTGAGGTCACCTACGAACCGTTGCCAGCCGCGCTCACGGTGCATGAGGCGCTGGCTGCCGAAGCGCCGCTTGTGCACCCAGACCTCGCCAGCTACAGCTTCATGAAAGGGGTGTTCTTCCCGCAACCTGGGAAGAACATCGCCCACCACCAAAAAATTCGCAAAGGCGACGTCGAGCAGGGCTTCAAAGCGGCCGATCGGGTCTTCGAGTTCAAATTCAAAAATCCGCCGGTGCAACATGTGCCGATGGAAACGCACACGGCGATTGTGCAAGCGATGCCGGGTGGAGAGGTGGAGATCATCACCTCGGCCCAGTCGCCATTTACTGTGCGTACGCTCTTCTCGCACACGTTTGGTGTCCCTGAGTACAAGGTGCGGGTACGCGTGCCTTACGTGGGGGGCGGCTTTGGCGGTAAGGCCGGCATTCACTTGGAGCCGTTGGTCTACTGTCTGTCGAAGGCAGCGGGCAATCGGCCCGTGAAGATCATCGCCACCCGCGAGGAGGAGTTCAACACGCTGCCGTCTCGGCAAGGGCTAGAATCTCGAATTAAAACAGGCGTGAAGAAGGATGGCACGATTGTCGCGCTAGAGGTGGAGTACCTCTGGGATGCGGGCGCCTACGCTGACTACGGTGTGAACATCGGACGCGCTGCAGCCTATTCGGGGGCAGGTCCCTATTGCATCCCGAACTGTAAGCTCGACTCGAAGGTGATCTACACCAACAAGATCTTCGGCACAGCGTATCGCGGCTTTGGTCATTTGGAGGTTTTGTGGGGCATCGAGCGCAACATTGATCTGATCGCGCGCGCGCTTGGGGTCGACCCGATGGTGATGCGCCAGAAAAACCTGTTGAAGGTGGGAGACACCACCATCACCGGCGAGTTGTTTACCGAAGGGCATGGTCGCCCGGACCTTTGTTTGAGCAAGGTGGCCGAGGCGATCGGCTGGGATCCGAACGCGCGGGTACAAAAGCCTGTGAAGGTGGGTTCCGGCAAGGTGCGCGCCAAGGGCTTGGCCATGTTGCACAAGGCACCAGCCATGCCGTCGTACACCTCCTGTTCGGTGGTCATCAAAATGGAGCCCGACGCCTCGGCGACGCTCTTGGTTTCGGGCGTCGATTACGGCCAAGGCACCTACACGACCCTCGCCCAGATCGCCGCGGATGAACTGAAGATCCCGGTCGAAAAGGTGCGCGTGCCGTGGGATGCCGACACCAACTTCACTCCTTACGATTGGCAGACTGTGGCCAGCCGTTTCGCAGTGATGGGCGGCAATGCCACGATCGAAGCGGCGCGCGACTGTCTGAACCAATTGCGCGAAGTGGCGGGTCGGGTGTTGTGTGCGCCGCCCGAGAAGATCGTCTGCGAGAACAGTCAGTGCTGGGTGGAAGGTCGCGCCGAACAGAAGCTGGACTACAAGAAGCTGGTGTTGGGTTACACCTACCCCAACGGCAATAGCATCGGCGGCCCGGTGGTGGGTCGCGGGCGTTACATCGCCCAAGGGCTTACGAACCTGGATCCAGAAACGGGCCAAGGCCGTCCGGCGCTCAACTGGACCTACGGTGCACATGGTGTCGAGATCGAAGTGGACACCGACACCGGCGAGATTCGCTTGTTGCGTATCGCCTCTGCCTTCGACGCGGGCAAGGTGTTGAACGAACAGCAATGCCGCACCCAAGTCGTAGGCGGTGTGATCCAAGGGTTGGGTTCGGCCCTGTGGGAGAAGTTCATCTTCTCCGAAGGGCGCATGCTCAATAATTCGTTCGTGGATTACAAGTTACCCACGGCGAAGGATATCCCGGCCGAGATGCAACAGTTTTTCATTGAGACGCCGCATCCCCAAGGACCATACGGTGCGCGTGGAATTGCGGAGCACCCGATGATTTCGGTGCCCAGCGCCATCGGTAATGCTGTGGCCAACGCCACCGGCGTCGAGTTCTTCGAGTTGCCGCTCGATCCCGAGCGAGTCTATCTGACGCTGAAACGCAGCTAGCGCTCCGACCGCTTGGATCTAGATCTGGCGTCATTAAATTGCGCTCGCACCTCTTTCACGGTGGCCCCCAGTGGATCTTGAGGTGTTTGGCGTTGGCCTGGACGTTCTACGCGTTGGCCGATTCTCCAATTCCGTGAACGTCAAAACCCGGTTACGTCGCGACAGTTATGTGAGTAGAGGCTTGATCTCGATCCTAGCCTGGTTGAGTCGAACTGCGGTTGTCATGGCCAGGATCCATTCGACATTGACTGTGCTTCCCTAGCGCCTGGCTGAGGCCCGTTGGTCGCTAGGCTTTTGTGCATAGCGCATTTGCAGATACAACTGCGCCATGGCAGCGAAGCTATTGCCTACCGAAGTCGTCCGGCGCAGCGAAAACGTCGAGACGTGGCTTTTGCAACAGGCGCACGCCAAGGTGACTCGCGGGCCTGACAAAGGTCGGGAAGCTACGATGCAGGGTGGCCGGCTGGTGATGGGCACCGACCCGGAGTGCGATCTCGTCCTCACCGACACCTCGGCGTCCCGGCGTCACTGTGAGCTTGCCGCCGAGCCCTCCGGGCTTGTGCTGCGCGATTTGGGGAGCACCAACGGCACCTTTGTCGCCGACCTACGTATTGAGAAGGCGACGTTGCCCCCCCAAACTATCCTCGTCGTTGGGCGCAATCAGGTGACGGTCTGTGTGCAACACGAGCGTGAAGAGCGGCCGCTCAGCCGGCACGAGCGTTTTGGCGAGTTGCTTGGACGTAGTCCGGCGATGCGACATGCGTTCAATTTGCTCGACGCTGCCGCGCAAAGCGATAGCACGGTGCTGCTCGAAGGCGAATCAGGTACTGGCAAGGAGTTGGCGGCGCGTGCGATTCATGCGCGCTCGACTCGGTCTGAGGGTCCCTTTGTCGTGGTGGATTGTGGCGCCATGGCGCCCACACTTTTGGAAAGTGAGTTATTTGGCCACGAAAAGGGTGCATTCACCGGGGCTACAATCACGCGCGAAGGTGCTTTGGCCGCGGCCCATCGAGGCACGTTGTTCTTGGACGAAGTGGGCGAGCTGGAGTTGAGTTTGCAGCCCAAGCTGTTGCGCTTTTTGGAGCGGCGCGAGCTGCGGCCGTTGGGCAGCAATACGCTCAAAACTGTGGATGTCAGGGTCGTGGCTGCGACCCATCGGCGCCTTGAACAGATGACGGCGGCCAAGAGCTTTCGGGAAGACCTGTATTACCGGCTGGCCGTGATTCGTGTGCGCCTGCCGGCGTTGCGCGAGCGTCCTGAAGATATCGCGATGCTTGCCTTAGCCATGGCAGCAAAGCTTAGGCCTCACCTGGATCCACAACGCTGGCTGGACGAGGCAACCCTCACGATGCTTGGTGGTTACGCGTGGCCCGGCAATGTCCGCGAGCTACGCAATGTCGTGGAGCGCCTGGCGGCGTTGCCTGGTGTCTCCCCTGAGACTCTGTTGCGTTCCGAAAAGTCTAGTGAATCAGCACCATTGGAGCCGGCTCTGGCAACGCGCAGTTATCACGAGGCCAAAGACCAGGTGCTCGAACGGTTTGAGCGTGACTACCTGACGGCGCTGCTCAAGCGTGAGCAAGGGGTCGTGGTCCGGGCGGCTGAGGTGGCCGGGGTGCCGCGGCAAACGCTGTTCCGCCTGATCAAAAAGCATGGACTCAAGGGTGAGTGAACGGTGCAATTGGCTGGCTACACGCTTGAAGAGCGCCTCGCCGTGGGTGGCATGGCTGAAGTCTTTTCTGCAACGCGCTTGGGCCCAGGCGGTTTTGCCAAGCGGGTGGCCATCAAGCGAGTGTTGCCTGACCTAAGCCGAGACCCAAGCTTTGTGGCGATGTTTCTCGAAGAAGCCCGTCTGGCGTCGCAGTTGAACTCTGCCAACTTGGTGCAGGTCTTCGATTTTGGTGAAGAGCACGGCGCTTATTTCATGGTGATGGAGTTGGTCGAGGGACTCGACCTGGCAGCGCTCTTGGCCAAATGCGGGGCGCTGCCGGTGCCGGCCACGATGCACTTGGCGCGTGGGTTGTGCGCGGCGCTGCGGGACTTGCATGGGGCCGTGGGCGATGACGGTACGCCGCTTGGGATCGTGCATCGGGATGTTACTCCGGCCAACGTGCTCTTGTCGCGACGGGGCGTGGTAAAACTCGGAGATTTTGGGGTCGCCAAGGCGAAAGCCCGGAGTTTGCGTACCGCGCGAGATGCCATCAAGGGTAAGCTTGCCTATTTGAGCCCCGAGCAAGCCCGCGGTGATGAGCTAGATGCACGTGCCGATTTGTATGGTTTGGGCTTGGTGTTGTTTGAGGCGCTCACCGGCGAACGCTATCTCACCGCTGAGAATGATGCGGCATTCTTGCGGGCAGCCGAACGACCGGTTTGGCGCGCGCCATCGAGTTTGCGACCTGAGCTACCCATGGCGCTCGACCGGCTGTTGGCACGCCTGTTGGCTGCTGAGCCCGAGAGGCGCTTAGTGAGCGCTGAGGCCGTGTTGGCCGAGCTTCGGGTTGCCGGCCTTGAGCAAGATCTGGGAAGTGCCCAAGAGGCGCTGGCGACGTTGGTAACGCAAGCCCTGGGGGCAGCACCGCCCCTCCCGGCGCCTACATCTGCCCGTGAGCTACCTACGGCGACGTCCATCCAGCCCAAGGTCGGTCACAAAACCGAAGTATTGGCAGGCCAGGTGAGAGGACAACCGACCCCTCGGCGTGTGCGAGCCGTTTTCGTGGGAGCCCTGGGTTTGGCAGCAATTGCGGCGGGGGCTTCCTGGTGGCGGGTGCTTCCCACAGAAGTGGTCACGTCCAGTGTGGTGCCATCTGCACGCCTATCTAAACCTCTCGGCATCATATCCGCCGTTGAGCCCAAGGTCATAACACCCGAGCCCGCACCGCCGTTGCTACGTGTACTGCGCAAGACGTCCGCTGCGCAGCCTCGGCTTCAGCCCGTGCCAGCCGACCCTGCCCCGGCATTGGCCCAAGCAGGGGTTGTGAAAGACGTGCAGGCTGAGAGCTGCGAACTTGCCCGCGCACGCTTGGCTGAGCTGTATGTAAGTCTCAAGGCGCGCAAGCTCCAACGCCAAGATCTGCCGGCGTTAAGTGCCAGCTTTGATCGCGTTACAGCCCAGGTGGAGCAAGGGGAGGCACCCCTTGGTGAGCTTGAGGACCTTGCGGTTGCAATTTCGCGCGTAACCGTCGACCGCGTTTTTATTGATGCCAAGTTGAAGCGGTTGGGTGCAGCGCTGGCCAGCCAGACGCTCGATGAATCCACTCGTAAACAACTTACTCAGCGTGCCCAGGCGGCGTTGGCATCCACGTTGCAAGGACGCTATGAGCTTGCCAACGAGGAATTGTATGCGATTGCCGCGGTGCTGGAGCCATGAGGTCGTTTGTGCGCGCGTCGTAGGCGCCTGTTGGGCCGTGCTCATGATCGGCACCGGCTGTGCACACCTTGTGCCTCAGCCGCCAGCGCTCGTGGCGATTCTGCCGGTGGATGTGGTGGGGGTTGAACCCGAGCAAGGTGAGCTTTTGCGGCGCACCTTGGAAACCGAAGGCACAGCGCTCGGCTCGATCCAAGTCGTGCCTCCGGAAGAACTGGACGCAGCGTTGGCACGGGCGACGCCCCCGGGACGCGAGTGTCTTGGGCTTGAGCTCTGTCTGCTAAGCGTAGGTGTGCAACTCAAGGCACCTAGGGTTTTGGCGTTGAGCCTTGCCGGGCTTGGGCCCACTGCGCTGGTGCGCAGCCGGCTGTTTGACACCGCACAAGGCTTGGCATTGCAGGACCTGCAAGAGACCGTGGTCGGGGGGCGCGCAGCGTTGCCACCTTACGCGGCGGAGCTGATGCGGCGGCTATTTCCCGCTGCCACCGTAGACGTCTGGTATCAACGTCCGTGGCTATGGATTGCCGGTGGTGTGGCACTTGCGGCTGTGGTGGGGGCGAGCACGCTCTACTTAACACGCGATTCGAATGATAGCGGCGTGACGCATGTGGGTGATTTGTAGCCCGCGAGTCGCTTAGCGACACAGCCCAGCATCCATCCCCTGTGCTTGGCAGGTCGCTGCGCCGCTTGGACAGGTCCCGAATAGGCGGCAATCATCGACGCAGGCGACGAGCAAGGGGTCGCAAACGAAGCCGGTCTGGCAGCCTGCAGCGCAACTCATCATGGGGACACAGCCGGTGATATCTTCAACGCAGCCATAGCCTGGCGGACAGGTCGTGCAATCGGGTGGACCATTCACCACGGCGGGCGCGTTGAAATGGGCCACCCAGGGTTGGGCGTTTGGCAGAGCAAGGCTTTGGTCCAGTGTGCGGCCGGCGGTACTCGCAATCCCTGTGGCGATGGTGAGGGTGTAGCTATCGCCATCGACGTTAAGGCTGACAAACAGACGCAGCACCGAGCGGGTAGCCGGGGTGCCATCGCTATCTAAAAAGAGCGCATCGGTGAGTTCTGCCCGAGTGTTGACGATGCCGCTTTGCTCACCTACCAACTGGATTTGCTCCGTCAGCGAGGTGGCGGCAATTTGGGTCGAGAACACCACCGTGATGTAGGCCAAATTCGTTGGCACGCCAATTTCACCATCGGCTGGCACCATCATGATGACTTGCGGGGCGCGGGCGGCGGCGCGTAGGTTGAACGGCAATCCCACCGAACGGATCTCGCCCTGCGCGCCGGATGCCGTCACAGCTCCAAAGGCCACCGCCTCGGCAGCTACGTGCGTGGCCTCGCCATCGTAGCCGTACACCGAAAAGGTCAGGCTGCGACCCAAGTTACTCGACAATCCCAGTTCCAATACGGGGAGGCTCCCTGGTTCGGGATTGGTGCTCACAAAACTCACTTCCAGTAGGTCGTCGTTGTCGAGATCCAATGCGGTGCCGCCCCCGGAGGTGAGCCCAGCGGCGCCGATGCCTTCGAGGCCAAAGGCGGCATCCACAATCACTTCGAGCGTACGAGCTTGGGCGGCCACCTCGGTGGGCGAGTTCACGACAGGCTCGGGGGTGAGTACGAGTCTGATGGCCGTGGCGCCTTCGCCGCAGGCGCAAAGCCCGGCCAGGGCGGCAACCAGCAAACGTTCATGCGGAGTTAGCATCATCATGGCCGGTGGGTTAACTGCCTCCTGGAGGTTATGCGGCGGGGTTGAGCACCCGGCCAACGAATAGGATTGTACCGGTGATGTTGTCGCGGATCACGAACAGGAAGGGCCGATCGGCATGCACGTTGGCTTCGGGAATACCGTTCACCATCACCACGGCGGTGGCCGCGGCGGCCTCGGTGCCATCCTCGTTGACGGCCACGAAGGCTTTGTGGAGGACGTCACTGATGTACAGCGTACCGGTGCCGTCCATGCGCGAGAAGTCGGCGGCAGCAGAGAATGCCTCGCCCATGCCCAGCGCCTTCAGGGTGTCGGCGAGACTGAACGTGGACTCAAAGCTCCAGCGCGGCAACATTACCGAGACATCGGTGTCGACGAGTGCATCCACGATGGCCGCGATAAACGCCGGGTCAAAGCCACCTTCGATCTCGGCAAAGCGGCCAGCGTCGGGTAGTACTACCAGCATCGAGGTTTCCTCGCCATCGTAGTCAAGTTGCACCGCTTGGTAGCCGTCGCCAGCGGCATAGGCAAACATGTCGGCCTGAACCATCGTGGGTACGGCGATGTGGCTGCCGTCCAAGAGCGCGAAGTCGTGATCCACTGTCAATTCGCGTGGAAAGGGCTTGGCCCATTGCGCCTTGAAATAGATCGCGTCGGTGAGCACCAGGCGGGCGTCGATGAGGTTTTCGGGTTTCAGCAAGTCTTTGATTTTGCTTTCGGTCTGCTCTTCAACCCAAGCATTGATGCTCGCGGCTGCGGCCTCAGGCTGCGCGAAGTCTACGAGGTGCATGCCAGCGCCGTAGTTCTCCGCCAACGTATCGAGGAAGGGCATCAAGAAGCCTTCGCCATCGCTCCATAAGGCGTTGGCGAGCGTCAGCGTCAGGCCCGCACCTTCGCCACCGTCGGCGGCGTGGCTGCGACTTAGGAGGTCCAAATCTAGTGCGTTGAAGGCCGGGTGCAGTTCAGGCTCGGCGAGGGTGAAATGCAACACGTCGGCCATTGTTGTGAGCGTGTCGTTGGTCGCACCTGCGTAGGTCATCGCCAGCGCCAGCGAGACGCTGTAGGGGGAATAGAACAAGTTGCCTTCGGCCGCCTGCAGCTCGGTGTACAGGTCGAGCGCGAAGGCACTGTTGCCGGTTGCGAGTTCAGCAATGGCTGCGTCGGCTACGGTGGGCGTGGTGTCGCGGACTTTGTCGGAACGAATCTCGGTGCCGATATCAGGCGTCGTCACCGGGTCGTTCGGCGTCGCGAGGGTCGCGTCGCTGCCGCAGCCTGTAAACGCCATTGAGGTGGCCGCCAAGCTTCCTGCCAACCAAGTCATCATTGCCGTTCGGTACATGAAAGTCTCCGTAGGTTATGGGGCAGTCGCGCTGCCCGAGCGTGACATTGCAGGGTTGGTGCCAACGTTTGGGCAGCAGAATCCAACGAAGTATTAGGGGGATCCACGCGCCCCGAGGAGAGCGTCTCATCGGTGTGACGTTTGGGCGACATATGCGTGAGACGGTGGAGCTTATTCACGGGGCTGTCGCACGGGAGAGCCCCACTTTGCAATCACCGGGTCGCAGCGGCAGGTGCAGCCCTTGCCGTCCGGCGCGACTCTTTCTATAGGCTCGGCAACTTTCGTGATTTCTGGGGGGCGTGTGATGCCACTGGACAACGTGACAGGGTTGGCGGTTTTGGCCAGCACGCAGCTGGGCCGGGTGTGGTCCAAGGCCACCTGGAAGTCGGGAGAACGTCTACGGATTCTGGTCGTAGGCTACACCGGCAAACGCAACACCGGCGCTGACTTGCGCGCGGCCGCGATGGTGCAGCAGTTCCGCCGGGTCTTGGGCGACGAGAACATCGAGGTTGGCGTGATGTCGTTGAATACCGCTGCCAGCCAGGTCTACTTTCCTCCCCCCAATCGCCAGGTGCCGTACACCACTATTTTTTTCAAGCCGACGCTCGAAGCCGTGAGCCATCATCACATGGTGGTGTTGGCCGAAGGCAGCACGCTAAAGAGCCAATTCGGCAATGGTTTGACCTACTTTTTTTGTGAAGCCGCTGGGGTGGCGCAAGTGCAAGGCAAGCCGTGCATCGCCTACGGCTCCGAAGTTGGGCGTATGGATCCCTTTGTCGAGTGGACCGCCAAGCGTCTGTGTCGGGACACCTACTTTATTGCGCGCACCGAGCCATCGTTGGAGTTGCTGCATCAGTTGGGTTTGGACGGAATTCGAGGCACCGACACCGCCTGGCCGACCGAGCCTGCGCCAGCCGCCTGGGCCGAGCAGGAGCTCGTGAATCAGGCGGGTTGGGATCGCCACAAGCCACTGTTGGGGGTGGCGGTGATCAATCCGTTCCATTGGCCGCTCAAGCCGAGCGTGGCGCGCACGCTCAAAGCGTTGTGGACGGGAAACTGGGAAGATCATTACGAAAAATGGTTTTTCTTTGCGGCCTCAACGGCGCGCAGGCAGAGCTATCGCGCGTACCTCACGCACCTGGCGCGCGCAGTGGATGACTTCGCCGAGAAGCATCATATGCAAGTGGTACTGTTCGGGATGGAGGCGCTAGACCGGCCGGCATGTGCTGATTTGAGGGAGATCCTTAGGTCACCAGCGGCGGTGTTTGAGTCGCAGCGTTACGACGGTTACCAAATGACGGCGTTGTTGCGGCAGCTACAGTTGTTGGTGACCTCCCGCTACCACGCCAAGGTGCTGTCGATGGCTGGCGGTGTGCCGGCGGTGGCGGTTTCGATGGATGAACGGCTTCACAACCTGTGTGTCGAGGCTGGTCAGCTGGACTACTATCTGACCACCGATGACCCGAATTTAGGCGACAAGTTGTACGTTGCGTTGGAGCGATTGCTCACCCAACGCGAGAGCGTGCACGCGGCGAACCTGGCCGCGGTGCCAGGCTACCTGCGGGAGATGGCGCGCATGGGGCAGTTCTTGAGGCGCTTCGTGGCTGAGCGCTTTCCGGGTGTGACCTTGGCTGCCGAGCCCGAGGACTGGCGGGGCTACTTGCCGCCGCTCAGTCCAACCCTAGAACGCCTGGTGGCCCACGTGCCTGAGGGTTCGCCTGTCGAGGTGCGGCAGGAGGTGGCGTGATGCCGATATCGATGTTGTTTCAGCCCGCACCTATGGGTCGACTAACCATTCCCAATCGGTTGGTGCGCACTGCCACCATCGAGTGCATCGCACGAGATGGTCGGCATGTACCCGAGGCCTATGTGTCGCTCTATAGGCGCTTGGCGCAAGGCGGCGCCGGGCTTCTGATTGCGGGCAATTACTTTGTGCATTGGGCTGGGCAAGCCCAACCGGGACTGGTGGCCGACAGCGACGAGGTGATCCCGGAACTTGAGAAGGTTACCCGCGCGGTGCGAGCCGAAGGTGGCCTGCTGTTTGCACAACTGAACCACGGCGGTCGGCAGGCGGACCCCGAGCTGATTGGTACCACGCCCATCGCACCCTCAGCAGTACGCGACAAAGTGACCTTGATCAAACCGCGTGCGATGACCGAAGCCGAGGTGGAGAGTACCATTGAGGCTTACGTAGCCGCGGCTCGGCGCGTGCAGGCGGCAGGCTTTGCGGGCGTGCAGATCAATGGCGCGCACGGCTACCTGGTGAATCAGTTTCTATCGCCCTACACCAATCGTCGCCGCGACCGCTTTGGCGGCTCGTTGGCCAACCGGGCACGCTTCTTGATGGAGATCTTCAGGCGGATTCGGGCTGCGGTCGGAGACGACTTTCCCGTTGCCGTCAAACTTAACAGCCACGACAACATTTCCGGTGGCGTTACTGTGGAGCAATGCGTGGCCGTGAGCGTGATGTTGGATGCGTTGGGCGTGGATGCGATTGAGGTGAGCGGCGGCATCGTCGAAAGCGGATTGTCCACCACACGCGGCGGTGTGCCGATGGACTTGATCATGGAGCAACGCGGCTTTTTGGAACGAATGGCGGTGCGCCTGTTTGAACGCAAGCTACGACGGCAGTGTGAGTTTGCCGAGGGCTATCACCTAGAGGCCACAGCTCAGGTGAAGGCGCGGGTCAAAGCGCCGGTGATCGCAGTGGGCGGGATTCGCTCACGTGCTGTCATGGAGGCCACGCTGCGCGAAGGCCACGCCGATTTTGTTGGGATGTGTCGGCCGTTCATTCTGCAACCCAATCTCGCCGCACGTTTGCGCGACGAACCGGAATTCGAAGTGGCTTGCACCAACTGCAACCGTTGCACCCTCAAAACAGTGGTGCATCATGAACCGCTGCAATGTCGGCGGGTGAGAGGCGCCTAGACGATGAGTATTTTGGTGACTGGCGCCACGGGCTACGTGGGCGCTTATGTAGCCGCCGAGTTGCTGCAGAAGCATCAGGATCCTCTCGTGTTGCTGGTGCGTGCCCAGAGCGAAGCCGAGGCGATGTCGCGGCTTTGGCACGCCTTGCAGCTGCACCTTTCGCTGGAGCATTTTCGCGAGTTTTTGGCCTCGCGTGTGCGGGTGGTGCTGGGAGACGTGACGCTACCGCGCTTGGGGCAAGGCGAGGCCAACTATCGTACGTTGGTGTCACAACTTCACGGCATTATTCATTGCGCGGCCGCGCTGACCCGTAAATCGGAGCGGACGTGTTACAACGTCAACTTGCGGGGCGCGTTGACCGTGATCCAACTGGCGCGCGCCATCGACGCCGACCATGGCCTGAATCGCTTTACCCACGTGAGCACCGAGGCGGTCGCAGGACACCGCCAAGATGAGCATGTGTTGGAAGACGCCGCGATCGACTGGCAGAGGGAGGATTACGATCCCTATGCTCGTACCAAGAAGTTGGCCGAGCACCTAGTGCGCGAGCTCGTGCCTGCAGGCAAGTTCGTGATTGTGCGGCCGGCTATCATCTTAGGGGACAGCCGCCACGCGGAGACGACGCAGTTCGACATGGTGCGT
>ERZ795055.2510-NODE-2510-length-13832-cov-4.572186_pt1 | contig 13832 bp, 10 predicted proteins | sample MGYA00375139_ERZ795055 | MGnify/ENA primary metagenome ERZ795055 (study PRJEB30184, sample SAMN05720283) | anaerobic digester metagenome | isolation source: active sludge of municipal wastewater-treating anaerobic digesters | place: USA | collected 2015-01-23 ...
TGCTCGGTAATTCTCAATTGCTGCTAAAAAAGATAGGAGCGAAGGTCTGACATGATAAAGCAAATGACAGTCATGGCATCGAAGAAATCCGCATTTCGTTCGGCCGTCGAGTTCCTGAAGGCCAACGCCCTCCTGTCCGGCGCGGCGGCTGGCGTCGTGCTCATTGCGGTCGCGTTCGTTTCGATCAGGGTCGCGTCTCATCATGAGATGGAGGTCAATGCCTCGTTCGCTTTTTCGCAGGCCCGGAAGCTCGACGACCTGGTGACGATCGCGGGCCGGTACCCTGCGTCGCGGGTCTATGTCCCGACGCTGATGAGCATAGCGAACATCCTTCAGCGGGAAGGCAGGACTGACGAGGCGATTAAGTATTACGTCGATATCGCGCTTCGTTACAAAGACCACTACCTGGCGCCGCGGGCGCTCTGCAACCTCGGCTACGCCTACCAGGACAAGGGGGACAACGAGATGGCGTTCCAGTGCTACTCAAAGGTGCTGAAAGAATACCCCCAGTCTGGATGGGAGAACGAGGCCTCCTATAACCTGGCGCGCTGTTACGAACTGTTGGGGAAGCCGGATAAAGCGCTGGAGCTGTACACCGCGATCCTGCTCAGGAACCCGACGACCGAGTGGCACAACGATATCAAATACCGCCTGACGAAATTGAAAGAGACGAAATGATGACAAGGCCGTCAATGGCTCTCATTTCCTTTCGGCACGCGCTGGCCGTAGCCGGGATCGCGCTCTGCGCCCTGTCCGCCGGGTGCGGGCTGACGCAGGAGATCACGCACAACAGGTATGTCGGCGATAAGGATACGATGCTCTATCACAAGGAAAAGTGCGACGCCGTGAAAAAGATCCACCCGCTCAAGGTAGCCGCATTCCCGTATAACGCCGCGGCCAGGTACGAAGGGTACCGCCCGTGCGACAAGTGCAACCCAGAACGTTGATTTTTATTGACAAAAATCGCGGGTGCTGATATTTTATCAAAAAGATTGGTTAAATGCCTTTAACGGCGAAAATTACATCGTAGATAGTTTCAATGAGGCGCGAAAGGAGGTGGCAAAAAGTCGAGTGCCCGGAACTATTGATATGATGCGCAGATAGATAAAGAATGGTCAAAGATTCGGGAGGCGAGATGCCTCCTGGTTATAGTTTTATAGATGTTCTTTGAAGACCGAGTGACGAGACTGGAGGAGATAGATGGATAAATTCCCTCTTCTCTGTACTCTGGCGGTGGTGATGGTGTTTTTTGCCGGAGCCTGCGGTATCGCCGGCGTGCAGACCATGAAGACGAAGGATGACAGCGTTGCATATACTCCGAAGGGTGCTCACGTCAGAAGCGTATCCGGTCTTTCGCGCGGCTCGTATCCGTCCGTAACGGCGGAGAAAAGCGGCATCGAGAGATTGGACGAGCTTTTGTCTCCTCGCTCAAACAACAGCATAGACTCTATCATGAACACCAGCGTGTCCGAAGGGATCAGCGCTGAGTCGTTCAATTCTATACAGGTCATGCAGAAAGAGAGAAAGGTTGCTATGGAACGCAAAACGATAGAGGTCAGAGGAGAGCTGCTCATCAGCTTCTAACGGACGCTGACAATCAGAAGCCCCCGGTGGTCGAAAGACCATCGGGGGCTTTTTTTATCTGAACAACAGATAAGCCCCATCTGCGGGCGGATTGGGTCTGGGCTTTTCTTTGCTGTTCTGAAGGAGATTGCGCTTAGTAGCGGTGTTGCGTGAGATGACTATTCGCTAGTTTTTCTTGTAGGCATAGATGCGGACGCCGCCGGTGGAGTTCGTGGTGATGGTGTAATACCTGGTTGTGCCGGTCTTCTGGATCCAGATCGAGCAGGCGTTCATGGTGTTCGACGAGCTGACGGCGATCTTATTGTTCGCGCCCTCGGTCATGGTGATCGCGACCTGCTTTGGCGCGATAAAGTCTTTGATCTTCTGTATGGCACCTCCCTCGCTGATCTCCTGCGCGTATGCCGTAGGATCGGATGTCTGCAGGTCCTCGAGCGAGTCTTTCGTGGTCAGTTTCTGGTCTGTCGGGTTGAGTTCGACGGTGAACGTCCGGTTGTAGTTCAGTGCGTTTGATTTGGCCTGTTCGATATAGTTTTTCACTCCCTGCGCGGTGCTCTTGAGCACCATTGTTGTCTGGAAGCCCCGGTAGAGCGGCACTGAAACAAGGTAGATTATGCCGATTATGCCGATGACGGCGATTAACTCGATCAATGTGATCCCGTTGCTGTTGTTGCGTGACTTATTCATGTCATCTCGACCAATTATTGACATCGTCTCCGCTGCCGGCGTTATCGGTCTTGTTGGGCCCGAACGAGTAGATTTTTACCGACTTTTCATTTGTGGTGTATGAGTAGGAATAAGGTGATCCCCATGAATCGATAACTTGGTCGTTCTTGATGTCCTTGCTCTTGAAGATGACATATTGTTTTTTTGTGACAGGGCTTATTGACTTTGCCGCGAGATACAGATTTGTGATGCCGCTTGCAGGATAGATCCCGAAATCGTTCTTGTACATCTCTGCTGCCGTCTCGAGCTTGGCGATGTCGCTTTTTGCCCGTGAGATCTTCGCGCGCGCGTTGGCGCTTCGGATGACGGGGATCGTGATGCCCATGAGGATCGTGATGATAGCGATGATCGAGAGGAGCTCGATCAGTGTGAAGCCGTCCTGAGAGAGCCGAGCCATAATGGCCTACCAGTTCGTTACGTCGTCGTCGCCGCCCTGATCGTCTGTCTTGTCAGGGCCGTAGGAATAGATGTCGAAACTGCCGGTGTTGTGGGTCCCGGGGGTGGTGTACGTATAGGCTTTCCCCCACGGGTCATTGAAGGTGTCGCCGCTGGTGTCTTTCGCCTTGAACTCCATGTAGGGACCGTAATCGACCCCGCTGACGGTTATTTTTACGCCAAGTATTTTTTTGAAGCTATTCGTATTTGCGGTCGATCCCGGCAGGGAGCCCATATCCGCCTCGTACATTTTCAGCGCGACGCACAGCGATTCGATATCCGCCTGCGCCCGGGCAGCCTTCGCCTTCTGGCGGACGATGCCGACGGCGGGGATGAGTATCCCGGCAAGGATGATGACGATAGCGATTACAGTTAATAGCTCAAGCAGCGTAAATCCACGCGAGTTGTTTTTCATAAATTAATTATACCTTGTTTTCGGTTGAAATGCATTATTTCGTTTTCAGATTGTTTATGATCATGCCGTACAGGATACCGCGGTCGCTGACGGTGAGGCCGGGCATGGCGAAGAGGGCGATGATATTCCTGAGGATGTTGAGGCCGGCGACGATGATGTCGGCGCGCTCGGGTCGGAGCCCGACAACCTTTTTTCGCGCGTCGAGCGGCATGAAAAGGAGCAGGTCAGATATGCTCTCGATCTCCTTCGCCGATATCTTTGTCCCGTGCACCAGCTCGTGCGAGTAGGCCGCGAGCATCAGCTTGATAGCCGCGAGCGTGGTGACCGTCCCGCCAGCGCCTATGATCCCTTCGATCCCGGCGCCGATAAGCTGAGCGGGGATGCTTTTCCTGAGGCACCCTGCCACGTAGGTGTCCATGCGCTTGTAGAGGGCGTATTTCGGCGGGTCGCCGTAGAGGAACCGCTCGGTGAGCCTGACGGCGCCGAGGTCGATGCTGTTCGCGGAGATATTCACGCCGCTCTTGACGATCAGCTCGGTGCTGCCGCCCCCGATGTCGATCACCAGCGTCTTGCCGCTCACGGGCAGCGCGTGCGACACGCCGAGGAAGGCGAGGCGCGCCTCTTCGGCGCCGTCCACGATGTCGATCTGAACGCGGAGCTTTTTCCGAACCTGTTCGACGAATGCGGCGCCGTTCTTCGCGTCGCGGAGCGCGCTGGTCGCGACGACCGTCAGCTTTTCGGCGCCCACGGAGCGGCACCGGTTCACGAAGCGCCTCAGCGCGCGGAAAGTCCGGCGTGCGGCTGCCGGGGCTATCAAGCCCGTCTTGTCGACATTCTTGCCGATGCGGGTGATCTCCCCGCCCTGGTCAATGATCTCGACCGAACGGCCGGCGCCGCGGGCGGCCATGTAACGGATGGAGTTTGTGCCAATATCGATAGCGGCGACGATCATGAAAGCCCCTATTAAAACATTGAAATAGTGACAAGATGATAATATAATCCTGCCCGATTTAACATCAAAAAAGGGGGATTCGATGCCGAACATAGGGTTTCCTGAACTGCTGCTTGTACTGGGTATTATCCTGCTGCTGTTCGGAGCGAAGAAACTGCCCGAGATCGCCAGATCGCTCGGCGAGAGCGTGAAAGTGTTCAAGAAGTCGATGAGCGACATCGCCGGCGGCGACGAGCCGAAAAAACACGAACTTACGAAAGAAGAAGGCGGCAAGAAGACCGACGCGTAGCATGAACCAACCACGTCCGCATTCTTCAGCCTCCGAAAAGCCGTTCATAGAGCATCTCGAAGAGCTCAGGGTCGTTCTTTTAAAATCCGCATGCGTCCTGATCGTCGCGACGTGCGCAGGTTTCTTTGCCGCGCCGCAGATAATCAAGGTCCTGATATGGCCGCTCGAGCGGGTCGTGCCTGCCGGGGAGGGGGGGCTTGCCGGGCTGGGGCTGCTTCGTACGCTTCGACCGGCCGGCGGCTTTATGATCGGCCTCAAAGCAGCCTTTCTGAGCGGGGTGATCGTTTCGCTGCCTTTCGTTTTTTATTTTCTTGCGGGATTCATTATTCCGGGGTTGACAAAGCGGGAAAGAAAGGTTATTGTCCCAGCTTTCACGTTCGCGACAATGCTGTTCGTCGCGGGCATGGCGTTCTGCTATTTCCTGGTCCTGCCGGTCGCGCTCAGATTTTTCTGGGGGTACTCGGAAGGGTTGGGCATACGCAACGACTGGATCATTGAGAACTATATCTCGTTCGTGGTGCAGTTCCTGGTGGCGTTCGGCGTCGTTTTCGAACTGCCGTGCGTGATCCTGGGGCTTGTGAAAGCGGGCGTCTTGACGCCGCAAATGCTGCGCGGCAAGCGTAAGCACGCGATCGTCGGGGCGTTCATCGTCGCCGCGGTTGTTACGCCGACTCCCGACATCATCACCCAGGTACTGGTTGGCATACCGCTTGTCTTGTTGTATGAGGCGTGTATCTGGTTATCCAGCTAGATGGAGTCGCGGGATACCGGACGGGATGAGTTAAATCTCGGCGATCGCGAGATAGCCGGTTAGTATTTTTGTTCTTTCGAATTGCAGATCAATATGGGGGTGTAGCTCAGTTGGGAGAGCACAACGTTCGCAACGTTGGGGTCAGGGGTTCAAATCCCCTCACCTCCACCAAAACGCTGGATAAACGGCCGTCTGCTGCAAGCCGGCAAATCGTAAGATTTGCGGACCAGCCCCCGCATGGGGGCGTTACTCGCAGCGCGGCCTTGTGCGGCGTATTAAATATACGCCTCCGCGGCCGCTTGCTGCGGGTGCCTTGCATCCGGCCATTTCTTCAGCGTTTTGAATTATACGCTTTCTGTGTATCGGGGATTTGAATCCCTGACCCCAAGAAGCAAGTTCTAATCAAAGCTCTTTGTAATGTGAAATGGCGGAAACGGGGTTCTACATCAAAGATCGGCAAGGCCGATCTTTGAGATTAGATTTCGCGGAGCGAAATCTTTAATCCCCTCACCTCCACCACTTTTATAAGTTGCTTATTTATAGGTTTTTAATGAAAAAATCTCAAAAGACATGTTTGGTTACCGGCGGGGCGGGGTTCCTTGGATCGCACCTGTGCGATTATCTGCTCTCCAAGGGGCACCGGGTTATCGCGCTTGATAACTTCATTACCGGCAATCCGAAGAATATCGAGCACCTTGAAAAGAATAAGAGCTTTGTTTTTAAGAAGCTTGATGTGACGGAATATATATATATAGAAGGCAAGGTCGACTTCGTGTTCCACTTCGCATCGCCGGCAAGCCCCGTTGATTATCTTGAGCTCCCGATCCAGACTCTTAAAGTAGGATCATTAGGAACTTTACGAGCATTAGGCCTGGCAAAAGCCAAGAAGGCCAAATTCTTAATTGCCTCAACTTCAGAGGTTTACGGTGATCCGCTTATCCACCCCCAGTCAGAAGATTATTGGGGCAACGTAAACCCGATAGGTCCCCGCGGCGTCTATGACGAGGCAAAGCGGTTCTCCGAGGCGATGGCGATGGCGTATCATCGCACACATGGCGTTGATACTAAGATAGTTAGGATATTCAATACCTATGGCGAGAGGATGAGATTGAACGATGGGCGCGTCGTTCCTAACTTCATGTGCCAGGCGCTGCAGGGCAAGCCGATGACGATATACGGAGACGGAGATCAGACTAGGAGCTTTTGTTACGTATCTGACCTTATCAACGGTATTTACAAGCTTGCTATGAGCGATGTAAATGACCCGGTGAATATCGGGAACCCTGAAGAATATACCATCAACGATTTTGCGCAGAAGATCAAGGCGCTTGTCAATTCGAAAAGCAAGATCGTCTATAAGCCTTTGCCTGAGAACGACCCCCGTGTCAGGCAACCGGACATCACCAAGGCGAAGAAAGAGCTTGGTTGGAAGCCGCAAGTATCTTTGGACGAAGGCCTTAAGAGAACTGTTGCCTGGTTCAAAGGCCAGCTTTCCAAGTAGTTTGTCCCCTCGATCCGCTCGTCCCGTTGTTTCTATCTTCGGTCTCGATCATCGCGAAAATTCTGTTCTCCCGAACGCTTGCGTTGTGTGTCCAGAACCGCCTCTTTTTTTTCTTTGTTAATCGTCAGATGTTTTTTGCCGAAAAAACGCGCAACCCCTTGACAAAACTGATTTTTTGCTCTATAATCTTTCTTACATAAGTGAAAATTTAGCATTCTGTTTTTATGCGTAATTATTCACCAACATCACTATCGAATGGATCAGGAGCGGTCGGGCGCGTCGCCTTGACAAGCGTATTTTTTTGATGTAAAATGTTTCTAGAGCTCGGAACGACGAAAACGTGTGATTACATCTATTGACTGAGGTACATATGACAGCAGCACCACGAACCCACGCATTGTGGATCAAGGTAATTTCCTGGATCGTTGTGATCGCGTTCACTTCGGAGACGATAGTCTGGGGTGCGCAGGGTCAGCGGATCGGTGCGGCCGGCGGAAGTTCCTCTCCTGTAGAAAAGACGACCGCCGGCGCGGTTTCGGCACAAGCGACCGGCGCGGTGATACAGGACATCATGAAAACCAGCATTCCCGAGGCTTTCGGTTCTGTGAACCAAAAGTTCAAGGGCGCGAAGAACCGGCTGGTCATACATATCCAGGATTCGCACGCGAACTACGAGGCTCAGTCCAACTACGCCAAGATACTCAACACGCTCAAGAACACGTTTAAGGGCGGAATCAACCTGGTCCTCGTCGAAGGGGCGGCCGGCAACATCGACACTTCGATCCTGTCGACATATCCCGATAAAGAGGTTCGCGACGCGGTTGCCGAGAACCTCCTGAAGCGATCGGACATCACCGGCGCTGAATATTTCTCTGTCGTCGGCGACCAGTCGGTTGTCGTGGGGGGCATAGAAGATCCCGCCCTGTATCTCGAGAACTTGGACGCCTACCGCAAGTCGCAGGTGGCGCGTAAGACGGTCGAGGCCTACCTGTCGGTTGTCAGCGGGCTGCTCAACACGCTCCGGCAGAACGTCTTTTCCAAGGACCTCAATACGGTCGTCCAGAAGATGGACGATTACCGCGCCGACAGGTTCCCGTTCAACGACCTGTGCATCTTCCTCCGCGACATGGCGTCGCTGCGCGGCGTGGCGTGGCAGCGCTACGAGAACTTCAATCGGCTGATGAACACGATCGCGATAGAACAGGTGACCAACTTCAAGCTGATCGACAACGAGCGGGCGGTGCTGCTTGACGAGATACCGAAGAAGCTGGTCAAGGAAGAGCTCAACGACCTTGTCACCAAAAGCCTTTATTTCCGGATCGGCCGGATGTCGACGGATGATTTCTACAAATATCTCAGCGCGCTCTGCGCCAAGGCGGGGATAGCCCTGTCCTCTTATCCGAATCTTAAGAATTACATGTCGATGGTCGAGATCTATTCCCAGATAGACACCGGCCGGCTCTTCAAAGAGGTCGACCAGCTTGAGGCGGCTATCAAGGACAAGATGTACCGCGACCAGGACGAGCGCGACCTGGACCGGAACCTCAAGAACCTGACTATCCTTGAGCGGTTGATCGACCTTAAGATGTCGCGCGACGACCTCGTCTATTACCGCGAGCACAAGAACGAGCTCTCGATGAAAAAGATATTCTCGTTCATCAAGGGGCAATTCGACAAGCGTGGCCTCGTCTACAACTTCAACCCCGACATACTTACCGTTGATGCGCAGACAGTCGATATGGACAGCTTCTACGACCTTGCGATGAAGCGCGATACGATCATCGTGGAGAACTCGCTCAAGGAGATGGACGCGCGCAAGGTCGATGTCGCCGTGCTGGTCACCGGCGGGTTCCATACCGAGGGGATCGCTGCACAGCTCAAGGCGAAGAATATCTCGTACCTCGTGATATCGCCGCGGCTGACGAGGGTCTACGATGATACCCGGTACCAGCAGATCATGATGAAGGAGCTGACGCCTCTCGAGAAGTTCCTGTCGACGTCGGGGACGAGGCTGGCACAGCCGGTCGTTTTTAACGACTCGAACGACAAGAACGATCCCGCCAGGCGGGAGGTCGTCCTTAAGCAGGTGGTGATTCAGTACGACGGCCTGGAGGCGTTCAGGGACCGGCAGAAGATGCCGGAGAAGATCAAGGAAAAGATCGATAGCAGCGCGCAGCAATGGAGAAGCGCGTATGAGCAGCGGCTTTCGATGCTTCCGCTGACCGAACAGGAAAGAGAGAGCAAACTCAAGCAGTTCGACGCCTTCACCAAGAGACATGACCTGAACGGTCAGTATTACGATCCGGAAAACGGCCGCCTCTATGTTTCTTTCACGATCGCGGGAGCCCCTGAGGATCTTGTCCAGGAGATCTACCAGGGGATTCCGGCCGCGACGGGGAAAGAGCTTCCTCTTATAACCGATCAGGAAATGCTGTCATTCCTCGGGAAAGACGTGACTGTCCAGACGTACACGGCAAGCGGATTCTCCGCCGTCAAGCCGGCTGTTTTGGCGCGGCTCCAGGAATTTGCCCAGAAACGGAAAGGGCTCCTGCCGTTCCAGATACCGCTTGCCGCCAAAAAGGAAGGGATACTTACGCAGTTCGCCTTCGGCAGTTTCGAAGAAAAGGACGGCGATTGGATATATTCGTTCAATGACGATGCGACGATGAAAGCGGCAGGGTACGATCCCGAGGCGTTCGACAGGAGATGTGTCGAAGCGGGGACGACCCGCGAGGCGGTCGCGCGTAAGATCAGCAGCCTTTTCACGAAAGACAGCCTGTTCAGGAAGCGCTATCCGAAGCTCGGCATGGTACCCTTCTTTAACGTCGTCGAACAGGGGCGGCTCGCCAGGAAGAAGGCGTTGAATAACCTCGTGCATGAACCGACGGGTTCGTCAGAGAAGATCGACATCGATATCGATCTCCTGCTCACCCCCGGGTTCGAAGAGCTTTTCGATTATGTCTACGCGCATGAAGCGATCGGCCATATCGAGGTCAGCGAGCTGCTGAAACCCGGAACCAAGAACCTGCTGAAATCGGGCGAGGAGAAGAAGATAGCCGAGGATATCTCGGCTGCTGTGCCCGACGAGAAGAAATTCCTGAAGTGTATCGAAGAGGTCCTGGTGAACCTCCGGGATATCCAGGATTTTATGTTGAACGGTAACCGTAATCGGATCGTCGATCAACTCAACAAGATAGCTCCGGGCAGACTGCTCGAGATATTGAAGAAGGTAAAGCCCGATGCGGATCCGCTCGAGTATCTCGACGACGTGGTAGAGCTCGTCGCCGACGCAGACTTGTATCCTGAGAGCGAATACCGGATCGCGAAGAAACAGCGGGATCTGGTCGTCAAGACGTCCCGCGCTCTCTGGGCGAAGTACCTTGCGGCGCAACGCGGTTATTTCAATACGGCATGGGCGCGCGTCAACGCTGCCCTGGATACGATCGAAACGGACCCAACCGACGCGATGCAGGAGATATCCAAGGCGCTGGGGATCAAACCGGCGCTCGCGGGGCTCGATTACGGGAGCATGTCGCGCGTTTTGGATGAGCTCCAGGGGCTGAAGAATACCTACGTCAATAAGGGCGTAGTGCTGGCCGCGGAAGGCGATCGAAAGTTCAAGGAAACCGCTGCCGGGCTTCTCAAGGCGATCATCGGCGAAACGACGTACCAGGATATCATCGATCAGGTCATTGCGCTGAAACAGACCGGCGTCGCGAAGGATTTGCAAGTCAGCATCAGCGATAAGGTCGATCCCCGGAAGGTGGCGGAAGCGATGAGTCAGGCCGGCAAAGCCGACATCTGGGCGGTGATCGCGGCGCATAAAGGTCTGCAGGATAAGTTCATAGACGATATCAGAAAGAGCATCGCTGAGGCCCGTCCGGCGATCGAGAGCTGGAACAGCCTGGTCGACAGCGGACTGGCGGCCGTCGGGAAACTGAAAGCCATGACCGATCGCGCGGCCGCAATGGATCAGGTCCGGGCGCAGGTGAAGGAGTCCGGCAAATTCAGCAAGATGTATGCGGAGGAGCTCAAAGGGGTCGAGCGATATCTCGATCCGGCCAACCGTTCCCGCCTGCTGACGGACGTCAAAGCCAGGGCGGATGAGACCATGTTGCTCGGCAAATGGGCGGTGTTGAAATCGTATGTCGACGTGAATCCGCCCGAGGACGAGGAAGCCACGGCGAAGCTGATCGACGAGATAATCGATGCCCAGCTGGCGGGCGTGCGATTCGCCGGGAACGGGGAACTATCCCGCCAGGTTCAGGGGATCACCGCGGTCATCAGGCTGATCTATGATCAGTTCGAGGGGCTGGAGGAGCGGGTTAAAGGGGATGAGGCGGTCATGCTCAAGGAGTTCGATCGTATCCCTGCCGAGGCTGCGCTCGTCGCCGATTATTCCGATGCCGCCGACAAGTCTGCGGTCATCGGCGAGTACCTCGGGCTCGCCGAATATGTCATGGGCCAGGCGGCTGCGGCGCCTCAGACGCGTGCCGTCATGGATGCCGTCGCGGGGCTCCGGAATAAGATGGCCTTGCTTTCCTTCCTGAAGGGTATTCTCCCGATCGAGCAGGAGGTCAAAGCGTATGCCGGTACGCAGCGCATCGAGGACCGGATCGCTCTGGTTCAGAAAATTGCGGCAGACATGCGGGTTGCCATGGACGAGATCCCGGCTGCGAGCGATGCCGCTGCCCGCGAGGCGCTGACCGCATATCTGACGAAAGCGCTGGAAGCGATGCAGCGTCGGATGCACGAGGACCGGATCGCCGCCAATAAGGACAGGATGTTGCAGCTCATGGAAGAGATTAAGAAGCTGCAGGGACACTACCGCTGGATTGAGACGCAGCAGCTCCTTCCTCTGGAGAATTTCAAGCAGAGGCTCCAAACGAGTATTGCGAACCTGCAGACAAAGCAGGGAGCCTTGCAGGCGGACCTGCCTGCTCTGGAGTCGCAGCAGAAGGAGATGGAGCGAAAGCTTGCGGCTATCAAGCTGGAACTCTCCCAAAAGCAGCAGGGGCTCGCATCGCTTGCCGGCAAGCTTGCCGCGAAGGAGGAGGAGCACCGTTCGCTCATGGCCGACTTGACGGCTCGCCGTTCGGAAGTTGATGAGCTCGACCAGCGGATACGGGCCGCCAAAGAGGGCGACCTTGCCGCGCTCGAGAAAAAGAAGAAGGAGCTTGAGGAGCAGGAAGCGGCCGGCAGGAAGCTAGCCGAACAATACCAGAGGGATCTGATACAGAAGGGCCAGGAGATCAACGAGCTGATCAGCGTGTTCTTCAAAGGCGAGCTGCAGACCGTAGGATTGGAAGATATCGAGAAAGTGATCAAGGAGCTTAACGGGATCATCAGCGGCTTGAAGCAGGAACTGGCTGACGAGCGGCAGGCGAAACGCATGAACGCCGCCGAGATTGAGCGCCTTCTTGCACAGATCGCCGCCCTGCAGGAACAGAACGACAAGAATATGCGGATGGTCTCGGATGCCGGGAAAGGGCAGCCGGCGGCAACGGCAGAAGCGGTTGTGCCGCTTGCGCCTCCCGCGGTGAAGACTGCCGAGCCGGCTGTTGAGCCGACACCTGCCGTTGAGCAACCTGTCGTACCGGCTGTTGCGCCTTCCCCTGTAATCGCACCGCCCGTCGAGCCGGCGGTCACCCTTGTTGAACCGGCACCTCAAATAGCCGTGGTCCCGGCAGGACCGACGGCCGAAGAGATCGCTGCACAGCAACGGATCGAGACGGCGCGCGAAGGCGTGATCGAGCTTGTGCGCGTATGCGAACTGATGCTCGCGAAACTCGGGGAGGCTAAATCGTCTCTCGCGAATGCGGCGGCTACTCTGAAGAAAGAGCCGTTCTCGACGGTGCCGCTCGCGACGCTGGATAGCATAGACCTCGGGAGGTTCGAGGACGAGGTGCGGGATGCGAGTGCTGCGGCCTCCGCTAAAGGGGTCGCTGCCGATGAGATAGCGAAAGACATCCAGCCGCTCTTGAACTGGATCGCGACGATCAGATCCGAAGTTCTCGTGCGAAAGGAACTGATCGCGCTGGCGCAGGAAGCGCAAAGGATCAGGGGGTTGATGGCGGACTCCGCGGCTTTCGTCGCAGCGGTCGGAGATCTGGAGAAGAAAATTGCGGGTTCAGCCGCGGCTGTCGACGAGACATCGCAAAGTCAGATCCGGGCGATCAGAGATCTACTGGCGAATCTGTCGATTGCGAACGAAGTCGCCGGCCTGAATAAAAGCCTGACGCAGATGCAGGAGGGCGTGACGAAAGCGCAGGATATCGGTGACGTTGAAAAGGCGCTTGGGGAGCGGGATAGTCATGACGAAGCGTTGCGGGCGCTGGATGTGAAGCTCGCGCAACTGCCGCCGGACAGCAAGACAAAAGAAATGATGGATGAGTGTCGAAGCGTCTCCGCATGGGCGGGACAGGTGGCGGAGGCCGTCGCGTTTCTGAGAAAAACGGAGTCGGCGGTGAGCGAGATTTCGCCGGCGACGGACCTTGATGCTATGAAGGAAACGGTCGCCGGTCTCTTGAAGAATGCGGATGCGCTTGATCCGAAAGTCAGTCAGCTCAGCGTCCAGCTCCAACGGATCGCCCAACAGGTTTCGACCACGCTCGAGATCAGGCGGAAAGAGCTTACCATTGCGGCGGCTGTTGAAGAACTGGAGAACACGATCGATACGATACGATCGAAGCTCAAGAGAGACAAGGAAGCCTGCGAACTGAACGCAACGGCGATCGCGAACGCCAGAGGGACGCTCGAATCGCTGGTGAAAAGCGCTCCGGAAACGTTCAAAGACCAGTGTGAGAAAATCAAGACGGCTCTCGATAGGCTGGAGGATACCAACACCCTTCTGGTTTATGGCGTTGCAATTATTGAACTTGGCGGGATCATCGATGATCCCGCGATACTCGCCGTGAACCTGCGATCGATCGAAGATGTGAAATCGAGGGTGACGAAATATGCGACGAACAGCGATAAGGATGTGGCTGCCGTTGCCGTTGGGTTGCTTGAATCGCTCGCCGTATTGTCGCGGAGGGCTGAGTACATCGCAGCATTGACCGGCCTGGATAAAGCCCTGCGGCAAACTTCTGCCGATGCAGCTGCGGCGAAGAACATACGCGATGCGATCGCGGCCATGCAGGATAAGCGCAAGGATCTCGGTGCGGAGCTTGAGCGGCTTTC